>Ga0210400_10000127_pt1 | contig 102278 bp, 82 predicted proteins | sample IncBWH26MmetaG_FD_155456 | JGI IMG/M metagenome (GOLD analysis project Ga0210400, IMG submission 155456) | Forest soil microbial communities from Barre Woods Harvard Forest LTER site, Petersham, Massachusetts, United States - Inc-BW-H-26-M | ecosystem: Environmental > Terrestrial > Soil >... | reverse complement strand
GGGGTTGAACTCGCCTATGAATTCGATTCCGTTCGGCCAGCCAGTCGAGATCGGAAAATCCGGTGACATCGTGCCGCCGGAAACCCAGACGTTTCCGCTCGGATCGAGTGCGATTTTGTGCACCAAATCGTTCTCAGTGCCCCCAAGGTAGGTCGCCCAGGCGAACGCAGTCCCCGCCGGATTGATCTTCGCGACGAATCCTGAAAAGGGCGGAGCCTGAAACGCGTTCGCGCCCGCGCCGCCCGGCAGCGTGGTTTGAAACGCGCCCGGGGTCGCGGGAAAATGCGGATCGCTCGTTTCCCCCGCGATGTAAGCATTGCCCACCGCATCCGCAGCGATCGCGAACACCAGATTGCCGGGCGCTGAATCCGGCGCGGGCCCTCCACCGGGCAGATAGTTCGCCGACCCGAGCAGCGTCATATAAACCAGACCACTGCCCGCCGCGTTCACTTTGACGGCGAAAGCTCCGATGCCGCTGGTTATGGCCGCTCCCATCGTTCCATTCAGGCCGCCGTAGCTGTTGCCAGCGACGTAAGCATTGCCCGAGGGATCGATCGCGATGGCGACACCGCTCGTCCGGATCGGGCTCACGAAGCAGGTGCTGCCTTGGCCGCACTCATGCGCAAAGCTCGAAATGCCGCCAGCGTAGAGAAGTTTGCTGCCGTCGCCGCCGATCTTCGCGAACCAGGCCGCCGAAACCATACCGGCTTCGCTGGTCGAGACGCCACCATTCGGCAACCCTGGCGTGTGCGGATAATCCGACGCTGATGTCGTCCCGGTGACATAAACATTGCCCTGCGAATCGAGCGCGACCGCGTTCATCGAGCTCGGCCCCTGTGTGCCGCCGAGATAGGTCGAAAACAGAATCGTCCCGTTCGGGGCGAGCTTCACCAGAAATCCGGTCATCCCTCCGTTCATCGCAGGCGTGCTTTGCAACGCTTTCACTACCGGAAAATCGGGGCGCGGCGTCACGCCCGCGACGAAAATATTTCCACCCGCATCGACCGCAATCGCACTGGCCCCGCTCACCGGCTGCGCCACCGATGGAGGAACCAGGCCGAAGCTGGCGAGCAGTGCGACATTTCCATTCGAATCGATCTTCGAAACGTAAATATCACTGCCGAAATCGAGATTACGCCTTCCAGTTACATAGGTATTACCGTTTGCGTCGGTAGCCAGAGCACTGACGCCATACGATGCTGACGGATCGCCGATGTAGGTGGTGTAGTTCGCAGCCGACAGCACGCACGAGAATGCCACAATCCAGGAAATCTGCACGGGAATTTTCTCCGACCAGGCGCGGGCTTACCCTCATTATAACCGCCGCCTTATTTCGGCGGAGGGGGCACTTCTCAGGAATGCCGCGACATCAGTTAGGCCGACGGCGCCGCGGTGTGTCGGACGCGAACTGCCAGCGGTAAATCTTCGGAGCCCCCGTCGCGGTTGCGGTTACCTGATAAGGTTCATTATCGGCAGTGACCGCCGATGGGTGGAACGACTGCGCCCCGATTCCAATCGCAGGTGATAGAGTAAACGGCAAAGGAGTCCACTCTGTGCAAGCCCTCAACCCGTGCTCGATTGCCGTCGTTCTGCTCGCCGGCACCCTGACAGCCGCGGACATCGGCAAGGAGCCCGTTCGCAAGATCCAACTGGGAATGTATCTCGATATGGTGAACGTGTCCGATCCGGAAATCTCTCCCGATGGCAAACAGATCGTCTTCACGCGCCGCTGGGTAGACAAGATGAACGACAAGTTCGAATCCGCGCTGTACATCATGAATTCGGACGGCAGCCGCCAGCGATTCCTGGCGAAAGGCTCCGGCGCGCGTTGGTCGCCCGATGGAACCCGAATCGCCTACATGGCCGAAGGCGAGCCCAAAGGGAGCCAAATCTACGTTCGTTGGATGGATGCGGAAGGCGCGATGACGCAGATCACACGCCTCGAAGAGGCGCCGACGGGGATCTCCTGGTCGCCGGATGGAAAGTCAATCGCGTTCACGAAGCTAGTGCCGCAGCGCGAAACTTGGAATATCAAGCTGCCGCCCCGACCGGAAGGTGCGAAGTGGACGCCGGATCCCACCATCGTCGAGCGCCTTCGCTATCGCGCCGATCGCCAAGGCATGTTGCCCAACGGCTTCCGCCACATTTTCGTCGTGTCGGCAGATGGCGGTGCACCGCGCCAGTTGACTACGGGAAATGTCAACGATGGGCCGGCCGGCGGATTCGGCGGAGGGAGCGGCCTTTCCTGGACTCCCGACGGCAAAGAGATCATTTTCGCCGGCCTGCGACTGGAGGACGCGGACTATCGTCCGAAAGAAAGTTATATCTACGCGGTCTCGACCGACAGTGGAGCGGTTCGTCAACTCGCGACGCGCAAGGGCATCAATTCCAATCCGCTAGTGTCGCCGAATGGACGATACGTCGCCTATACCGGTTACGATTTCGCGATGCAGGCGTGGAAGGATTCTGATCTGTATGTGATGAACATCGATGGATCCAGCCCGCGAGACATCACCCCAAAGCTGGATCGCACCCCCACCGGACTGATGTGGAATGCGAACAGCAGCGGTCTCTATTTCGGCGTGAGCGAAAGCGGCGTTCGCAACCTGTACTACGCCTCGCTCGATAGCGAAGTGCGAAAAGTCACGAACGGCACGCACATGCTGACCGTGAGCAGCACTACCAAGGGCGGTCAAGCCGTCGGCATTCTGACAAATTCGTCCAAGCCGGGGGACATCGTGACCTTCGATCTGGCGCGTCCGCAGCCGAAGCAGTTGACCAGCGCAAATGAAGACCTGCTGCGCGGCATCAAGCTGGGCGACGTCGAAGAGTTCAACTACACGTCGCTTGACAACCTGAAGATTCAGGGCTGGATCGTCAAGCCGCCGGATTTCGATCCCAAGAAAAAGTACCCGATGATCCTCAGCATTCACGGCGGTCCCGCGGGCATGTACGATGTCGGATTCAGCTTTGAATATCAGGACCACGCAGCCAACGGTTACGTGGTGGTCTACACCAATCCGCGCGGCTCTACGGGCTACGGAACCGATTTCGGCAACGCGATCAATTACGACTATCCCGGCAAAGATTTCCAGGACCTCATGAAAGGCGTAGATGAGGTGATCGCGCGCGGTTATATCGATGAGAAAAATCTGTTCGTTTACGGATGCAGCGGAGGAGGCGTTTTGACGTCCTGGGCGGTCGGTCACACCGATCGGTTCGCCGCAGCGTCCGCGAACTGTCCCGTAACGGACTGGCTGTCATTTGCGGGAATCGTGGATGCGCAGCCGAACTACTATTCGCTGTTTTTCAAGAACCCTCCGTGGGAGGATCCCACTGAATATCTGAAGCATTCCTCAGTGATGTATGCCGGCAACGTGAAGACGCCGACCATGCTGATGACCGGAGTGCTCGACATGCGGACGCCGATGCCGCAGACCGAGGAGTTTTACGAGGCGCTGAAACTTCGGGGTGTGCCGACGGCGATGGTCCGGATGAACGGTGAATATCACGGCACTGGATCGATCCCCTCGAACTTCATGCGAACACAATTATACTTGCGGTACTGGTTTGAGAAATACCAGAGGAAGTAAGCTCCCGTTGCGATATGGATCAGGGTGGAACCCGCTTGCCGGAGGCTGCCGAAATCCCGGCCCGGTGCTTTCGTGCTTGACTACGGTCATTAACGGCACTCTACCGGTTACTCTTGCCGGAGGGCCTCAGAGGGCTCGATTGAAGCGGCGCGGCGGGCGGGGACGAATCCTGCCAAAGTGGCAACGATCGCGATAAGCAAGATCGCCGCGACGAGCGTTACCGTGTCCATCGTGTGGACGCCATAGAGGACAGGTGCAATGATAGGCGCGCAGGCGACGTAGCCGACGAGGCCAATGATTAAGCCGGGGGCAACACTGAGCAGTATGTCCCGGGAAATCATCTCGATCACGTGGCCGGGACGCGCGCCAAGGGCCATGCGGATGCCTATTTCGCGGGTGCGCCGGGTGATTGTGTAAGTGAGCATTCCGTAGAGGCCGATGGCGACCAGAACGGCCCAGGCGCCCGCGAAAACAGAAGCGAGCGACGCGATTAGGCGTTCCTGCCAAAGAGAGGTTTCGATGTCCTGTTCCATCGTCGCGATTTCGGAGGGGGCGAGGCCGGGGCCGACGCTTGCGAGCATCGAGCGGAGCTGGGCGATCACCGGACTAGGTTGGACGCGCGTGCGGATGTACAGTGCGAAGCCATAATACGCCTGCTTCGACCGTTCCATCATCAGGTAGAAGATCGGCGGCGATTCCTCACGCATCGATCGGAACCTGATGTCGTTGACGACGCCGATAACCAAATAGTCGGCTCCAGCCGTTACGTTCATACCTGATCCGAACGTCCTGCCGATCGGATCGGTATTTGGAAAGAATCGCTGTGCAAAGCTCTGGCTAACGATCACACGTTCTGGCTTCATTACGCCAACGTCGGACGGCCGGAACTCACGGCCGGCAACGATGTGCATGCCGGCATTTTCAAAGTGCCCTAGGCTGACTCGACTCGCGGTTGTATTGAGAAAATCCGTCTGACGAATCGGAATGCCGGTGGGTGCCACGTTCATCTTCATTCCGAAGCCCCTCATCTGAGGGAATCCAGTGAAACTGACGCCTTCGATGCCCTCGAGGCTGCGGGTGCGCCGAGCGACTTCATCCAAGACACTATCTGCGTCAGCGCTTTTGATGCCAGCCATCTGCGGACGCACCATCGTCACAATGAGATTGCGGCGATCCGCGCCGAGGTCGGCTGAACGGAGTCGATTGAGTGTTAGAACAAGAGCAACGCCGCCAATCAACAAGACGGTCGACAGCGCGACCTGCAGCGCGACAAGCGCGATTCCAGCAAGGGAGTGACGGCGCCGTGGGCCTCCGCGGCCCATTAGACTCGTCAGATCCGCACGGAACAGGTGCAGCGCGGGAACCATGCTTATGGCGAGCGTCGTAACGATGGCGACACACGCGGTGAAAGCAAATACTCGGGAGCCGGGAACCATGTCAAGCGCCAACGGAGTGCGCGACGGAAGGAACGCAAGCAGTAAAGGTCCTCCCAGTCTTGCGATCAATATTGCACCAATCGCGCCAAAAACGGAGAGCACAAGCGCGTCAGCCATCAGTTGAAGCGCGATGTTCAAACGTGTTGCTCCGAGACTGAGGCGCACGGCGATCTCTTTTCGCGCGGCTTCTCCACGCGCCAGCATGAGACCAGCGATGTTAGAGCAGACAAGAAGAAGGAGCACGCCGACGGACCCCATGAGGACTTTGACGGCCGTCGCGAATTGCTTCCGCAGCATCGAGACGCCGCGCGAGATGGGCTGAAGGTCGAGCCTGATCGCATTTTGAGTGGCTCGAAAGTCTTGTTGGCGCTGAGCTGTCATCGGCGGCCCATTCTCCAGTTCGGCCTCCATCAGTCCCGAATGCAAACTCTGTACTTCGGCGGCTGCCTGGGCGAGCGAAACGCCCGGTTTTATCCGCCCATAGATCTGTACCGATGCGCCGAAGACGGCCAAGCCTGGTGTCCACAGATTATAGGCTGCGACGGGGATCGCCACGTCCGGCGCAGATTCAACTTCTAGGCCCTGGAAGCCTCGCGGCATAACGCCAACGATGGTAAAAGGGACGGCTCGGAGACGGATGGTTTCGCCTAACACATTAACCCGGCCACCGAGCGTCCGTTGCCAGAACGAATGGCGGACTACGACGGGATAAGGGACGCCCGCCCGATTGTCATCCTCGATAATGGTGCGGCCAATTTCTGCGTGCGCACCTAGCGCACTGAAGTAGTTGCCAGAGACTACCTTTGCAGAAACGTTTTGCACAAGGTTACCGGCCTGAAAAGACATTTCGATGTCGCCGGCTGAAAATAGCTCGCTGAAGCTCTTGGTACGCTCCTGCAAGAAACGCCGATCGAAATCTGGGAACTCGGGGATAATGCTGCGAAAACCACTGGGAAAGACGCTCTCTAGCCGGACGAGTTGCTCGGGGTGATCCACCGAGAGGTCGCGGAGGAGAAGAACGTCTACCGCAGTAAAGACGAGCGTGTTTGCGCCGATGCCGAAAGCGAGTAGCAGCGCGATTACAACAGAAAATGTCGGGTTGCGGACTATGCTTCGGAAAGCGTACCCCAATACGCGCATCACTCTCACATTTTCATACATTGATATTGGTCGCGGAGAGAATCCTTGCGCGGTTGCACGGTTTCTCGCCCGTTAAGTCGCATTATCGGCAGGCTGCGCGGGACCTCTCACGATAGTTTCAGAGTAGCCGACAATCCGGACGGAACCCAAATCCGACGTTTCCCCAGCGCCGCTCCTGGTCACATTTCCGGTTTGCTCAACTTACCGGCAAGCGGCTCCGAATCGCCAATCATTTACTGCACAACCGTGCAACGGCAATACACGAAAGCTTCCTGTATTCCCAGTCGCAGAGCAGGCTTCAACCCGGCAGATTCATCAGTTTCGCTAGGGCTGGCCACCAGGGAGTGGGCCGGAGGAAGGGCCCCAGGTTCTGGACCAACTGCATGTCCCGCTGCTCGATCGCAACCTCCGCCCATCTCGCGGCCTGATGGAGATCCCCGCACAGCGCGTTAAAAATCACCAGTCCGCTGGCGGCTCCGGGCGCCGTGCCGGGACCAAGCTTCTCGATCCAGGCGTCTGCCTGGCTCGCGGCTCCCGTTCGCACCAGCAGGCCCGCGAGCTGTCCCATGACCGGGTTCGACCAGGGCGTCACGGCGTTCGCCTTTCGAGTGAACTTGAGCGCTTCCTCAAATCTCCCCTGCTGCGCGCAAATCGAACCGAGCGTGGCCAGCGCGTGCGGGTAGTTCTCATCGATCTCCAGCACGGCTCGCAATTCTGTCTCCGCGTCATCCGGCCTGCCGGCGAGCCGTAGACCACGAGCGAAAATGTGCCGGTAGAGAAGGTTTAGCGGATCCCCTTGGAGTCCCCACTCCATCGCCTCCACCGCCTCCGCAGTGCGGCCAATCGGCAAGAGGTGATGGTTCCCGTACCAGAAGCGAACGTCGCGCGACACTGGCTCCCGAGCCATCGCTAGACGCCAGTGGAGTTCCGCTTCGATCCATTTGTACTCGTAGCCGCCGATACACACTGCCAGCAGGGCGTGGGCCTCAGGCAGCGAGGGATCAACGCGCAGCGCCGCTTGTTCGGCTGCCAGCGCTAATGGGATGACCTCACGCGCTGGGCTGATGCTAAGGTTTGCTTGCATCGTGTAGTACATACCGAGGAAACTGGATGCCAGTGCGAATTTCGGATCGAGCTCAATGGCGCGCTCCAGCAATTCCTTGAACCGCGGCAGCAATTCCGGCCGCGCCCCGCTGAACCAAACATCTCGAGCCTTGAGGTATGCCTCGTAGGCGCGCAGGTTGGGCACGTGACGCGGGGGCGTCGCAACCTCCGTAGATAGTTTGATTCGGAGTGCTCCAGCGATGGCTTGCGTGATCTCGTCCTGTATCGCAAAAATGTCCGTCATCTCACGGTCGTAGCGCTGGGACCAGAGATGAAAACCATCGGCGACCTTGATGAGCTGCGCGGTGACTCGGATGCGGTTGCCCGCCGTACGAACACTCCCTTCGAGAATGTGCTCGACGTTGAGCCTCTTGCCGATTTCTCCAAATTCGACGTCCTTTCCCCGGAAGAAGAAGGAGGACGTGCGCGCGGCGACCTTGATACCAGATACATTGGCCAGCACATTGATGACTTCCTCGGCGAGACCGTCCCCGAAGTATTCGTTCTCTTTGTCGGCGCTCATGTTGGCGAACGGCAGCACCGCAATGGAGGGTTGCGACTGGGACACGTTACCCGCCTTCATGGTCTGCTCCAAGGCCGTTCTCACCTCTGCCATGGTCTGAAAGCGTTGCGTCACCTGCTTCGCCAGACACCGTTTAACGATGTGTTCCAGCGCCTCCGGTGCCGCGAGCGGGATAGGCTCGTCCTTCACAATCGCCGCCAGCGTCGCCAGCGGAGTGTCACCGCGAAAGGGGCGCTTCCCGCTCAGCATCTCGTACAACACCAAGCCGAAGGAGAAAATATCCGAACGGGTGTCAACGGCCAGCCCCTGTGCCTGCTCCGGGGACATGTAGGCCACTGTGCCGATCACGACTCCCGCCTCGGTCAGCTCAACCGTCACCGTCGAGAGTGTATCGTCTCGCGGCCTAGGCTCCTCCAACTTCGCCAGTCCGAAGTCGAGTAGCTTGGTCTCCCCTTTTGGCGTGATCAGGATGTTTCCAGGTTTCAGGTCGCGGTGAATGATGCCTTTGCAGTGAGCTTCTTCGAGGGCCGAGGCGATCTGGATCGCGAGCCGAATAGCCTCTTGCGGAGGTAGAGGGCTCTTGATCGGAGCGCCGTCAATGTGCTCCATCACCAGATAATCCGAGCCTACGTCGTAGATTTGGCAGATGTGCGGATGGTTCAGCGCTGCAATCGCCCGCGCCTCGCGCTTAAATCGCTCGGAGTGTTCGGCCTTGAGGCACTTGATCGCCACGATTCGATCGAGCCGCGTGTCGCGCGCTTTCCATACGTCGCCCATACCGCCCGCACCGATGGCTGCGAGGATTTCATACGGACCGAGTCTTGTGCCGGCAGACAGCGGCATATGCGCGATTTGCTCAGTTTACTCGATCAAGAACTGGATTGTGCCTGGATGACGGCGCATCCGGAAACTATCGACGACTGCGCCAGACTCGTGAAGCGGAACCGACACGAGGAAGCATTGGAAAAGTACAAGATGACCTGGCGCGGATGAGCATCTTTCGGCAGATTTCGGGCTTACACTCCCAGACGATCCGGCATTAACCGGCTGAGCTTGTGGACATGTGTCTGGCCGTTCTTCCCACCTGACGGCGTAGTGGTGATTTGGGGACGCAGTACAGTCAAACTCGCCACTTCGCGACTTTGCGAGAGTCTAGAATGGGCCGTACGTCCAGCTTGGCTGAAGCACGGCGTCTGGGGGGCGTTGTGCTACAGGTGTCCAAGGTCAACGCGCGCCGGCCGCATGTTGGCCGAGCAGTTCGTCGATCTGCTCGCTGCCCGTGGGGTAGCATACGTTGCTTACCAGCGCTCCGGCGTTTAACAGCTCACGAATGATCTCGAGATGATGCGGCTTCGGTTCGTTCTTCGCGGACCAGATTGCCGTCCCAAGAACTGTTGTACCGTGCGAGTTGCGTTTCTCAAGGGACAGATTGCGCTTAAGGAGCATCCGTACACTTTCAAGCTGTCCTCGGTTCGTGGCCCAATGGAGCCCGTCCATGCCGGTGCCCCCTCCTGCGGACGGGTCAACTCCTTGCGCCATCAGATATTCCGCAACGTTGTTCAAACCCAGAAAGCAGGCGCAGGTCAGTGCCTCGGCAGCGGCCTCTGATTCGTTCTGGAATCGCCCCTCGCGATGCCATCGGATAATTGCCGGCTCAGCTGCGCCATCTGCCGTTAACCGCGGTTCAAGCCGTGAGAAATCGCCGTTGTTGAGCCCTCGAATTGTATCCTTGAGCAAGCCTTCGTCGTTAAGTTCGTGCATAGCCACCTGTCGTTGTGCGCAGTCGCGCTCTTCCTACGATAGTGGCTCCTGCCTGACGGCGTAGCGTTTACCGATCCATTGGACCTGCGGTCGGCTGATCGAACAACTGGCCCGGATTGTGCCTGATGTGACCAATTATCGGTAGCCGCGCGCCGGAGGTTCAATTTTCGACAGCGGCGTTTGCCGTCACTTTGACCGATTCCAACTCCCGGCTTGCTCGTAGACCGCCGCAGCAACACTTCTCTTTCGGCGTGCTGGGCTTGACGAGCTACAAAGGTATCGGGCGTATTTGCTGGTATTTGCTGAACGAATGGCGCTTCCTTAAGCGCGGCGACGCTCCCCGACAGTCGGGCGCGACTTGCGTGTGAGCCACAAGCCCAGGATCACCGACACCGGCGTCAGGGCGAGAAGCAGAAGGACGAATTTCCACTCCCCTTGCGAAACCGCGTATTGAAAGTCCGGGAGTACGTCATCGCTGTCGTCGGGGAAGAACACGCTCCTGATCAAAATGATGAACGGCGTGGCCACGGCGGCGAAAAGAGCAGCGCGGCCCATGCCCTGCCTGTAGCCTCCGATGACGATTAGGAGCTGGCCTCCCAGTATCATGAAAAGCACGGCGGCTTGAACTCCGAAGGAGATGCCCTGGCTCAGACGGTTGGGAGCGGGGACGGTGGAATTGCCCGGAATCACCACCAGGTTGTTTTCGGCGGAGGGAAAGTTCGCCCTGAGGGCGTCCGTCAAGGGTGCAAGCTCCGCCCGGGCCCGCGCGGGAGTGTCGGCCGTGACGGAAAGGTAGTAGATCACGCGGCCGTGAAGGGCGGGGTTCCTATCGGGCTCGAAAGTCGCCTCTGCGGGGGAGCTCATCTTCGCCGCGGCGAAGGCGCGCTGGAGCTGCAATTCAGTGCCGTCATGCAGGCTGGAGAACCTGGCGAATGCCACGACGCGTTTCGTTGCCAGAGCGGGAATGAAATTGCGCGCTTTCCAGAGGGGAAACGCCAGGACAAGCACCCCCAAGCCGGCCAAGCCCATTCGGGCCCCCGATCGCTCCCTCCTCCATTTTGCGGATCCATACGCGGTCTTATTGGCCAGCTGATCCATGCCGGGTTACCTTGCCGTCCACCATGCCTCCACGGGAAGCCGCCTGTGCCTGGGCATCCATTGCTACTCGGGCTCCCATTATATGCAAGAAACACCCAGATGCTGGTTGCCTGCCGGATCGTTTCACGGATTGCGCCGGTTTGTCGGGCATGCGCGAGTCATCAGCTTGGCCGATCGGGAAGCTCTCGATCCAATCATTCAACTTCTCATCGCTCCGTCGCTGGGTGCGGGCCAACTCACCGTGTCCGTCGTCGAGCCTATGTAGCCCCAATGAGTCCCGTTGGGGCACAGACTCGTTGTGCATCGCGAGCCGTTCAGATCTGCAACCCTGACTACACCTGCAACGCAAACGGGCTGCGCCGGTTCGGTGGGCTCAGGCCATCTCGAATCATTTCCAGCAAGCTGCCGGGCGTCTGCTCCGCGCGCGAAGCATGCGAATTTTGCGGCGTGAAGATCAAGAGACCAAGGAGACGGAGTTGGAGATAACGAGGGGGATGGGGATTCACTTGCCGGCTCGAATAACTTCGAGCACGGCGTCGAGCATGGGGTCGCGATTCGCGAAGTAGTCCAGCGACGATAATTCCACTGGGATTTTCGGTGCGATCCAAGTGCGTTGGTCCTGATCGTCGGTTTGGTGATAACGCGTCGAGATGGTCATTTCGAGACCGCTGTACGGCAACGCGGTGCGCGCGCTCTCGCCGATGAAGTTCGGCCGGGAAGAGGACGGCTCGCCGGCGAACACGGCTTTCGTATAGCGATCGAGCTCGTTGATGAACACTTGAGCCGCCGAAAATGTTCGGCGCCCTGTGATCACATACAGGCCTGATCTGTCGTGCGTCGTTTCGAAGGTGATGATGGACCGAAGCAGCGGCGTGAACAAATTGAGATTGCCGCCGCCATTGTGGCGCATGTCCACGATCAGGTTCCGCACGGTTGAAGTCCCTAGAGCCGCCCGCAGTTTCACCGCGAACTTCTCGATCGGGTTGCCGGATTCATCCAAGACCTGGTTGAACTGGAAGTATAGGGTCTTTCCGTCGGGCAAGAGCTCGAACCAGTAGTTGTCATTTCTGTGTTGCATATACCGAGGAACCGGGCCAGCGTTGGCGAGCTTCGCGGGAAACAGTCCGCGGTCGTAGGCAGGATCGTCAATGGTTTTGGCCGTGTACTGGCGCTTCCCGCGGGTGCCTTCGAGTGAAAGGACGACTTCATCTGATGAACTAATTCCGGCAGCGCGGAGATATTCCGTATAGCGCAAGTAAGCGGGGGCTTGCAGGCGAACGCCCATTGCATTATCGACGCTGAGGAATGGAGTGATTTTTTGTGCCGCGGTCTGAATCGGAGTCGATCCGATCGCTACGACGCGGTCGCCAATGCATTCGCAACCTGAAGGCGCATCCGTCACGAACATTCCGTCGGAGAAATCGTAAAGCGACAAAGGAATCTGACGCGCCGTTCCCTCTTGCAGACGAGTGTGGCCGTCGCCCAGCCGGGCAAGGAATCGCTGAACCTCAACTCGCATGGAAGCGTTAGAAAGCTGCGGGATTCGTGATCGCAGTTTGCGAATGTCGTCCTCGAAACCGTCGGGAAGTGGATGGTCTCGATAGGCGAAATGCAGACGGCGGACTTCGGCCACGAAATAGTCGAGATCGTAATTCCACTCCTGCTCGCGGCTCAGAGATCGCTTGGGAGCGATGCCGGCGAGCTTGCGAAACGCCTCATCGTCGCGCCAGGCTGCAAACGCCTGGTCGCGCGCGATTTCAGGGCGGAACTCCAACGGCTTCGCGAGCGATTTCGCCAGCCACGCTAGCGATTGAGTTTTATCGCCTTCCAGCGCGTAGACGCGCGCGACCCGATAGGACAACATCCCCGGGTACTCGCCGCCGAGAGCCAGCGCGCGAGAGTACGATTCGGCGGCTGCACGATATTGTTGCGCCTTTGCGAGGGCCTTGCCCAGCTCAATCCAGACTTCCGCATCCTCTGGATAAGCTTTTGTGAGCCGGTCATACAAAGCGGCAGCGTCCGCGAATTTCTCCTTTTTCGCTAAGTCCTGTGCCTGCGTGAATTGGCGATAGTAGTCGGCGGCACGCGTGTTGCCTTGCGCCGCCGTCGTCGAAGGAGTGCGTTCACAAGCAATCAGGCTGAGTGCGATTACCAAAGCAACGCGGGTGCGACGAACGGCTCCAGGCATGCGCCTTTAGACGGGGCAGAATCGATTCCGTACCCGCGACGGGCAAAGCCGGCGCCAAAGGCCGATGGCAACCTGCCAAACCTGAGTAGGATCAAAAGGGCCGCTTTGGTTCAATTCACTGAAGGGTTCCACTCCTGCGAAGCCGTCCCATGGCACTCCAAATCACTCCAAAGTTGCGCGTTGTTAACCATTATCGGCACTGTTCCTGCGTCCCGGTTTCTGCCCGCCATGCACTAACTCACGGCGTTATGTCCTAGGAGTACTTCGCACGTTTGAACCGGCGCTTGTGTCCTGCAGACCTCCTTCAAGGGTTTCGCTGAAGTCTATGCGAAACTGTGCTGCAACGCTTTCATAGCATCATTATCGGCGCCATTCGACAGGGGTGCTCGCGAATGCCCATCGGCTATGACGTAACGTCGTTGATCGACCTGAATCCCGCATGTCGACATTCAAGCTCAATAGCTCTCCGGCCTGCTTCAATCGCTCCGATCTCTTTCGCTGTCAGGTCGCGCCCTAACCCCCCGTCCGCTTGAAGGATCGTTTCGAGCAAAAGTTTGTCTGCCAATGAAACGTGGCGAAGCGCCCGCCCAAGTATTACAGATCGCGTGTCTGGCCGTCGCTTGAAAAACGGCGACGCTTCGAGTAGCTCGACTCGCCTCTGCGCTTTCGTCATTGGATGTGCCATCAACTCAACGAATGCCCGGCGAACCCACCAATCCGAAAGCTCGCCACTGTCCGCTGTTCGAAGCCGCAGGCATTTTCAATTTTCGTCCGCCGTCCGCCGTCCGTTGTACGGGAACTGCCCGGACGCTTTGGATTCATTCGCGGCTCGCTCGAGTTCTGACAAGCGGGCTTCCAAGTCTTCGAGCTCGATCGCCCTAGCCGCATGGCTCAGCACACTCTCCGCGGCTCTCACGCGCGTGGACGCCGGCGCGTTTGGGTCCACCATGATCTTCAGCAACGTAGTTGCCGCGGCACTGGTTGCCTGCTGGAGTCGGGCAACGGACTGCGAAACAGCGGCGCGGCGTGCCTTCCGGTAGGCCGCATCGAACTCCGGTTCCTTCATCCACCTGAGTAACGTGTTTGGTGCCACTTCGATGGCGTGGGCGGCCTCTTCGAGATTGCGATGAGAAAGCAGAGCGACGATGGCCTGCTCTTTCTTGCGCGCGAATTTTGAACCATGTCCTACCATCTGACGCTACCTGACGCAATCTGAAATGACCAGCACCATCGCCTTTCGATCGCCCCCCGCGGTCGGCCCTGACTTTTCGCTTGCATTTGGGACCAACCAGAGTGATCCATGTCGTGATCGCGGTAATCACTACCAAAGGAGAACGCATCATGACATCGACCCCAGAAATCGGACCCGCCACGGCCGCTGCGGCTAAAAAGGCCCGTGTCGGCACACGTCGCGCCAACGTTGCGCCCAGAAAAGCCAAGTTGGGGAAGAAGGCCAGCCCTTCCAAGAAAGCACCCAAGGGCGCGAAGAAAGCGACCGGTGCCCGCGACGGCTGCAAGACCGCCAAGGTGCTCGATTTGCTGAAACGGCCGGGCGGCGTAAGCTCCAAGGAACTGCAAAAAGCCACGGACTGGCAGCCGCATTCGGTGCGCGGGTTCCTGTCGGGTACCATCGGCAAGAAAATGGGCCTGACCGTCACATCCACTAAGGGTGAGGACGGCGAGCGTAGCTATTCGGTCAAATCCTGAGTCAACGCAGCATCGTTCGCATCGCGCCGCCGGATTCACGTCCGGCGGCTTTTTTCGTCTTGAAGGATCCGCAGTTCCGCTGACCAGTCGGATAGAGCCAGGCACAAGCCGGCCACGTCGGGATTGTCCCTCAGAATCTCTGCTTCGACGTCCGCAATCTCCCAGCGGCAGTGCTCGATTCATGCTGACCCCCTCCGGCGCTCCTCCGCGACGGCCTCGAACGGGCGTCCTTCCCCATCGAGGCTTGCGTGCTTACCAGTCAACTGCTGCCAGCGCTCGACGATGACGTCGACGTACTTCGGATCAAGCTCCATTCCGTAGCAGACGCGCTCGGTCAGTTCCGCGGCAGCGAGCGTCGTACCGCTTCCGAGAAATGGCTCATACACGAGTTCGCCGCGCCGGAGGTGGTTCAGAATCGGCCGCCGCATCAGCTCAATAGGCTTTTGTGTCGGGTGATCGTACTTATCCTCGTCGGCACCGCCCATGATGAACTTCGGACTTGGTGAATCCCAGACCGTCGAGTTATCGCCGGCTTTGCCATACCATGGCGCATTCTTCTTTCGAACGAACCAGCAGGGCTCATGCTGAAACCAGTACAGCGTTCGCGTAAGCACCGTCCGACCCTTGTTCCAGATGATCTGCTGGTGGTGAAGGAATCCGATTTTCAGCAAGCCGTCCAGAACCTCGCGCGTAAACTTGCTCGCGTGCCAGACGTAAGCTGCCTCGATGCTGGGCACGAGCGCAAATGCCTCGGACCAATCCGCGCGCGTGTCTCCGGAAATCGTCGTTTCAGTGTGGCCACGCGTGCGCTTCTTCATGTACGACGGCTCGGCCGGCCCGCAGCCGTTCAACCCTGCGCGGTCGCGCCACTCGGAGTCCAGCTCAATACCATATGGCGGGTCAGTGACCATCAGCCGCGGCTTGCGATCGGCGAGCAACTCTGCGACTGCTTCAGCGCTCGTTGCGTCTCCGCAGAGGACTCGATGCGCACCAAGCAGCCAAAGATCCCCGAGACGAGAAACGGGGGATTCCGGGAGCGCAGGCGCCGCGTTCGCTTTCTCCTCGTCATCCAGCGCCAGCAGCTTGTCAATCTCGCCTGGGTCGAATCCCGTCAGCGATAGATCGAACTCCGATTCCTGGATTTCCTGGAGTTCCAGCGCGAGCAGGTCCTCGTCCCAATCTGCCTCTTCGTGGCTGCGATTGTCCATGAGCCGGTAGGCTTTGACCTGCGCCGACGTCAGATTCGTGGCCACATGCACGGGGACCTGCTTCAGACCGAGCTTTCTCGCCGCGAGCAGACGCGTGTGGCCGCAGATGATCACGCCGTCCTTATCGACGACGATGGGTTGACGCCAGCCGAACTCCTTCAGGCTGGCCGCGACTTTATCGACCGCGCGTTCGGGGATCCTGCGGGAATTTCGGGCGTACGGAATCGGTTTATCGATCGGCCACCAGCACACTTCGAGATCGTTCATTCGCAAACCTGCTCAGTTTGGATTTGGGATCTTTCGGAGGGTGGGCTTTGCCCTGGCCTGTCGAACCGGCCCTTGATACCTTTATACGCGATTTCAGCAACATTGTACAGCGAAAATGTTGTAGTGTCGAAAGCCCTTGTTCGGTCGGTCAGGCGAGAGTTCGTTTGCGCGATTTCAGAATTTGACGAAGGTCCGCGATTGAAATCACGGACGCTCCGCGATGCAACATACGGTGGCAATTGGAGCAGACGATCGCGAGATCCGTCAGTTTCGTCACCCGCTCGCCGTTGGTGCCCGAAAGAACCTTGCGGTGGTGTACTTCGCAAAACCCCTCGCCCAGCCGCCCATAGCGCGCCACAAAGTCAAAATCGCAAACCTCACATGCAAGCCTCCCCTGAACGAGGAGCACGGCCCGTTTCTTCTTTTCTACCAGTCGCCGATCCCGCTCAAGCCGGAGGTGCGCGACAAGGCGTCGAGCGCCCTCTCGTCCAGACGCGTCGAGCAGGTCCAAGTCCTGGGGCATCGCTTCCGCGTGATTGTCCGCGCCGAGATCCGGCCAGACGCCCTCAGCTATTGAATTGCGGCGACCAACCAAATGGTAGAGACGTCGGCCCTGCTCGGGAGTGAGCGGGAAAACAGTCCCGGCAGGTCCCGCCTTTAGAAAAGAGACATCCCGAAGAGAACGATCACTCCTGAGTTGATCAATTCCAACCGGGTTGGCAAACATGGCCGTGAGATATTTCACATCGAAAAGTGATTCTCCGGTTCTGGCCTTTCTTGGTCTTACGCCGAGAAATTCTCCGAGTCCGACTAAGTCGAGCGCTGGTCCACTGCGCCAAAAGAATAAGCGATCACCTTTCGACCAGGCCGCTGGCGGACGAGCTGTCCGCCACGTTTCGTAGCCGCCAGGCTTTAGGACTCTTTCAAAATCGTTTAGGGAAGGACGCCCCTTGATCACCCAGTAGCTGGTATCGGTACTCGTCGGAGAGCTGGCCAATCCACGGTTGCTACGCAAATAGTGTCTCCGCATTTACTGTAGACGGATTAACAGCATACCTTCAGACTCGTGAGGAGTGCAAGAGATCCTCCGAGCATTTGGCGAGCGAGTCCGCGAATTAAGAAAGAGAAAGGGACTATCTCAGGAGGCGTTTGCAGATGTTACCGGAGTTCACCGGACCTGGATGGGCGCGATTGAGCGCGGGGAGCGGAATCTCAGTTTCCATAACCTGGTACTGATCTCAAGAGCGCTGGGGATAACGCTCTCGCAATTGCTATCAGGAGTCGAACAGCGGTCAAGAGACAATCCGAGGGCGTCCCGCAAGCGTGGTCGTGCCTAGCTTGCGTTAGATGAACAATAAACCGCTCTCGCGCGCTCGGTCGGCCATCGTTTGGGAAGGACCTTCATATAGTAGAGCCGCGCTGATCACGCGAGATCAAAGTCGTGATACCCGCACGCGACGTGACTGGCATCAACGTTCTCGTTGTCCGACGCGCTCAGGAGGCGGATAGTAGTTCCTCTGCGAGGCTGACGTTTGCGCGAGATCGTTGTTCTGCATTTCCGGTTGTCAGATCGGTGCGTCTTGCCAAATCGTACAATGTAAAGAAATTCGTAGCTCAGGATGTTAGGTGCTGCTGCGAACAGGTTGCCGCTATTGCATAAACGCAACTCTGGAACGCAAGGGATGAACCGCTGGGGAATTTGACGAGGCCGTCGTGATGGATCTTAGGACAGCAAAACGAGGCGATCGCACACGGAAAGCAAAATCGACTGATCCGATACGCGCGATGAGAGAGCTCGAGGAGAGTTTGTTGGCCTTGTTCACCGGACCGGCGCTGGTAGAAGCCAAGAATGAACTTCGAAGCGGTGAAATCGCGGCTGAGGCTGACTTCCTGGAGAAAAGAGAGAGACAAAAATGGAAGCGGCAGGACCTTCTTTCGGGGGGGCCGCCACCACAGGATTGGGCGGCATGCCAATATGCGAGAACGCGTTTCGAAGTTATTTCAAGAGTAGCTCTTAGAGCGATTAGTGATCAGTTCAAACCCGATGACCTCGTGTTGTTGGGCGATCGAGCAGTCAAGATTCTATGCAACATTTGCGTCGCTAAGTTACGGTCATACGAAGATTTGTTAATCGACGAAGAGCATCCCATGCGCGAGCACTTCCGAAATGCGACCCGCTGGTGGCTTTATGACAACCTAAGGAAATCGACCTCCGAGTTGGAGGCGTCGGCCTGGCAGCGATGTCGGGAGTTGGACGCAGAGAAGGCTCTGCGACCGGAAATTCGGCAACCTTGTTCAGTGGACGCACTGGCAGTGGAGCACCACCGGCGAGTCGGATCACCGTCAAGCGACGTCTCGGATTTGGTAAACGACATTGACAAACGAAAGACCGAACGCAAGAAGCTTCGAGATGATTATAAGGGCGAGTGCAAAAGCGCCGGTGTACGCGTTACTGATGAAGAGATCGCTCGTGCAGCGAATCAGCGCTGGACAAGCCGCACCAATGTTCAGAAATGGCTTTCCTGCGATCCGAAGTATGATGGGGCTCCTGATCGACTGATCCGGCAAGTTTTTCGCAATAAGCCGCATCTCACAAAGCCAAACGCCACGGCTCCCCAGACGTAAGGTTTTTCCGCAGTTCCGCAAACTTTCCACACTTTTCCAGGTTGAAATCCGCACTGTAGGAACCGCGATCATGCGGGTGTGAAGGAAGAGACTTACCTCAAGAGCAAGAGGGAGGCCGCCCGCTACTTGGGCATTTCTCAGGGATCACTGGAACGGCTGATGCGTTCCGGCCTAACCTACATCCGCGTTGGCAACCTTGTGCGGTTCCGTCCTGAGGATCTGGCGGACTTCATCGAGCGGCGCCGCGTCCAGCGTTCGGGAGATGCCGCGTGAGTGCCGTTCAAGACATCTGGGGAGTTTCGGAGCGCAGATGAAATCCGGCGACACGTTCAACCCGTGGCGCGACGCGTGCGGTTTCTATCCGCCGGACGCTGTTTCGGCTCTCAGACGGTTCTCAATTATCAAGACGCGTCGCAAGTTCTCGGACCGTCATAAGCTCCTTTTCATTCGGCTCGTTCGCCGCTGGGGCCGAGGCGTGAACGGTTGTTTCCCATCACAACAGGACCTCGCGACCGGGTTGGGAGTCCCGGAGCGTACCATCCGACGACTCATTGAGGACTTGGAAGCGTTTGGGCTAATCAGCCGCCGAGCGCGTGGACGCGGCAATGGCGGGAAAGGCCAAACGGACGAGTACATTTTCCTCTGGCACACGATTTTTGATCGGCCAAAACTGCACGTTATGACCGGCCAAAAAGGATATTTTGACCGGCCAAAACCGCACGCCCCTTATAAGGAAGAACCTCGTAAATCAGAATCTCGTACAGGAGAAACCTGTCAGCATCATCAGCGTGATGATGTTGCTTGCTCCCCCGAAGAGGAAATCCTCGATCTCGCCGGAGTTCGAAAGAGCGCCGCGAACCTGACAATACTCAGGGAGTTTATTTCGGTCGGCGTCCCAATCGAGCAGATCCTCGGCGGCGTCGCGCTCGGACGCTTGCGGCACATGAGCAACCCCGCGGCCGGACCGATCGCCTCATTTCGGTTCTTCACGAACCCGATCGCGGAAGCTGCAGCGCATCCGGCGAACTACTTGGAACACGTGATACGCAGACTCAAGCGCGAATTGTCGCCTCAGAGCGCCGAAGCTGGCGCGGAAACGGGAGCCAAAGTCGCGTAGCAAGAAAATGCCAGCAAGAGCGCGCTTCGACGTGGCCGCGGAGACGAAAGAAATTTGATATGCCACAGCCAACTAACAAATCCGATCTTTGTGAACCTGAACGACAGCTTGTCGATCTGCTTCGGGACCTCGACTTCGGCCGAATCCAGGAACTCCAAATTCGCGATGACAAGCCCGTGTTAGATCCGCCGCCGCGCGTCATCGCGACGTTGAGCATGAAGGCGGAGAGCTTTGCTCCCGAAGAAGCGCGTCTCGGCGACTTCGCTCTTAAACAGCCGGTCGTCCTACTGCTGCTTTTGATCCGGCAAATCGGCGAGGGCAAGATTCTGATCATCGAAGTCAGGCATGGATTACCTGTGAGTGTCGAGGTCGAGCGGGCTCTGGTTCGCCGGGGAGTGTCTCGGTGACCGAACGAGAAGTGATATGCAGAGCAACCACATAATGTGCCTACCGGGGGAGATTGAATCGACGCGCGCGCCACGGGCAGAAGACAGGCTCATCCAGCCGCAGGTACTCCGCGCGTTTCAGCCTGCCGATCTCGATCTGGATGATTTGGCGGAGGCAATCCTGCGGGTCCTCGATTCCAGCGATGGCGGCGGTCTCGACTCGAAGCCCCAGGCCAATTCCGACTTGCTTTGCCGGCACAACCGAGCCACTCATGTGGTAGGAGGCGAAAACCTGTAAGCCGTGGTCGTCGCGATTTACTGCCGAGTGAGTACAGAAGAGCAACGCGAGAGGCAGTCAATTCTCACCCAGCGCGAGTTCGGCCAGCGCTACACCGAACTGCACAAATTGCATATTTACGGGTTTTACGCGGACGATGGCATCTCCGGTACGATCCCGCTGGAGTGCCGACCCGAGGGCGCGCGGGTCCTGAAGGATTCCCGTGCCGGCAAGTTTGATCAACTTCTGATTTTCAAGCTCGACCGTCTCGGCCGCGAAACACGCCTCATCCTGAACGCGGTCGCCGAGTTGGAAAAGCTCGGCGTGCGCGTCCGCAGCATGACCGAAGAATTTGACACCGCCAGCGCGACCGGTCGCCTGATGCTGACCATGCTCAGTGGCTTCGCCACCCACGAGCGGGAGCAAATCCGGGACCGCTCGGTGGCGGGAGCGAGGCGCCTCGCCGAGAGCGGGGCCTGGCTCGGCGGCGTCCTGCCGTTTGGGTATCGGAAGCTCGGCGAGAAAGCCACGGCCCGACTTGTCGTGTCCGAGGAGACGATACCGAACCTCGCCATGTCGGAGGCCGATGTCGTTCGCAAGATTTTCCAGATGTCGGCTGTCGAAAAGAAATCGACGCGCCAGATAGCCGCCCGCCTTAATAGCCTGAACGTTCCCTGCGCCTATAGCCGGGACGACAAGCTGATCCTGCGCGGAAAGCGGAAGCAGCGAACGCTGGGCGTCTGGCGCGGCCCGCGCGTTCGCTGCATCCTCACCAACAAGACGTACATGGGCGTTCACGAGTACGGAAAACGGACTTCCAGCGCACGACCGGTAGTCACACGCGCTGTCCCGGCGATCGTCACTGAGCAAATCTGGACGAAGGCGCAGGCGACACTGACGGCGCACCAGTTGTTCAATGCCGGTGACTCGACCAGGAAGTATCTCCTGCGCGGGATGATCAAATGCGGCCTGTGCAACCTGACGTACGTTGGCATCCCAGCCAATCTGCACAACGGTCGGGACGAATCTTATTACCGCTGCAACGGAGCGCACACGCCGGAGTTGCTCCAGAAACGATGCGAAGCGAAGGGCATCCGTGGCGATGTGCTGGAGAAGCAGGTATGGGCTGACGTGGAAAGCTTTCTTCGGAACCCTGGCCCCGTACTACAGCAGATTCAGGCACGCCTCGAGTCGGAAGCGCGGGGGACGGATAAAACTCGTGACCGGCTGAAACGGCTGGGGAACCTGCTTGAAGAGAAGGCGATTGAGCGGAACCGCGTTGTTGCGCTGTACCGCCGCGGACGGCTGACCGACGCCGCGTTGGATGAGCAGATGGACGAAATCGACAAGGAAGAAGCCGCACTGAAATCGCAGATTGATGAACTGCGCGGCAAGCTGGACGGCGTCGATTCCGTGAGCGGCGCCGTAAGTTCGGCGGAGGCCCTGTTAGCCAATCTGCGCAGGCGGCTCGACCAACCTGTGTCGTGGGAGCTGAAGCGGCAAATCATCGAGGTGCTGGTTAGCGGTATTCGCGTCGATACCGTGGAAACCTGCGGCGTCAAGCAGGCCAAGATCACCGTGACGTATCGATTCAGTCAGCCCGAGGACTCCGCGCGCGTGGTGCTTCCGCAAACCTACAACGTGCAGCAGCGCGCCGTGCGGATTCCGATCGAAGCGAAAACTGTAGGCGACCACATTCGCAGGAAGCGGCTCTCAATGAAGCTGCATCAGAGGCAGGTCGCAGAACGAATCGGTGTAGACGAGTGCAACATTTTCAATTGGGAGTCGAACACGAGGCAGCCTCAGGTCAGGTTCATGCCGGCGATCGTCAGGTTCCTCGGATACGACCCGCTTCCGCCGCCGACAACTTGGGCAGAGCGGCTTGTGCGGCATCGAACAACCCACGGACTTACGCAGGACGAAGCGGCACGTCAGATCGGCGTCGATTCATCCACGCTGGCGCGGTGGGAGCGGGGAGAGCGGGAGCCGACGGGGGCGCTCGCGAAATGCGCGGAGCGATTTCTGAATACCGCGGATTCAGTCGCTGTCATGCGGCGAACTGGGTGAACCGCGCAGAACTGAACGGGCACCGCTCCCTGTCGCAACTCAGGCGCGCAGAGCGGGTATGCCCCTGTGGCAGAGACAGCCAGCAAGACCGGCTATCCTGCCCCCACGAGTATAATAATTTCGCGAATGATCCATCGCCGTTCATTTCTCGCCTCCATGGCGTCCACACTGACAGGGCGCCTTGCCGCTGCTACGTTGAAAACACCCAATATCGTCTTCATCCTTTGCGACGATCTAGGTTACGGCGATCTGGGCTGCTACGGCTCGAAGATTCCGACGCCCAATCTCGATCGCATGGCCGCTGCCGGCGTGCGCTTCACCAATTTCTCTTCCGCCGATCCGGTTTGTTCACCGTCGCGCGCGGCCCTGCTCACCGGCCGTTATCCGACTCGCGTCGGCGTTCCCCACGTGTTTTTTCCGCAGGATAAAGGTGGCATGAATCTGGACGAAGTCACGCTCGCCAATGTGCTGAAGAATCGGGGATACCGGACGATCTGCATCGGCAAGTGGCACCTGGGGCGTCCGGTCGAGTACCTGCCCACCAGCCGCGGTTTTGACGAATATTTTGGCATCCCCTATAGCAACGACATGAATCCGCGCGTGCTGATGCACAACACCGAGGTCATCGAACAGGAGACCGATCTCTCCACGCTGACGCCGCGCTATACCGAGCAGGCCATCCGATTCATCCGCGAAAGCCGCGGCTCGCCGATGTTTCTTTTCTTGCCGCAGACCTACCCGCACATTCCGCTGGGTGCCTCCGAACGCTTCCGTGGCAAGTCGCCAGAAGGACTGTACGGCGACGTAGTTCAGGAAATCGACTGGAGCGTCGGAGAAATCCGCCGCGCGCTCAAGGAAAACGGCCTCGAACAGAACACTCTCGTCATTTTTACGAGCGACAACGGCCCCTGGTATCAGGGCAGCGCCGGAAAACTGCGCGGGCGCAAGAACACCACCTATGAAGGCGGCGTGCGCGAGCCGTTCATCGCCGCTTGGCCGGGCAAGATTCCTGCTAATCGCGTGTGCGACGGACTGGCGTCGATGCTCGATATGTTTCCCACCATCGCGCGGCAATGCGGAGCCGCGCTGCCGGCGAAACCGATGGACGGCATCGACATCTGGCCGCTGTTGATTGGACAGAGAGCATCCATCGATCGCGAGGTCTTACTGTATTTCGACGGCTGGGATCTGCAATGCGCGCGCTGGATGAACTGGAAATTGCACATAGCGCGGCACAACACCGCCGCTTACACGCCGGCGCCGCCCGAAGGACGCCTCAACTATTCGCTCGCGCGTCCTGAGCTTTACAACCTCGCATCCGACCCGGATGAAAGCTACGACGTTGCGACGCAGAATCCGCAAATCGTCGCCGAAATGCAGCGGAGAATCAACGCGCTGCTCCCGAGTTTCCCCGAGGAGGTACAGAAATCCTGGGCAGAGGCGCAAAAGCGCCGCTCGAATCCCAGTGTGCCCGCTGGAGCGTATCCTCGACCGAATCTTTGAGGGACGAGTTGATCTACCACGTCGGGCAGCGATCAAAGGAAACTTGAGATATGCCTCCAGTGGTGAAGGTCAAATTATCTGACGGTGCCAGCGACGACGACACTCTCCTCCTGCTGGCTTCCGCGCGTTCCTGACGATTTCGGAATCAGGAGTGTTTCATAGCCCTCTCCGAAAAATGCGCGGAGACCGTGGATTCAACCCACGGCTCCGCGCGAGTCGGAGGACTGTGCAGATGTCGAGTTAGCGGTCGTGCTTCAATTTCTTGCGGGCTCTGAATCCGACCGCGACGAGGCCAGTGCCGATCAGTGCGCAAGTCCCCGGCTCCGGATTCGGCTGGACCTCCACTTCTTGCTTGATGACGGTAAATTGATTCGTCACGTTGAAGCCGCCGGCCAGGGCAAATCCAAGACCAACCTTGAAATCGAACACGCCGTCGTTGTCTAAGTTCTGCGCCTGATAGGTAAACGTTGCGAGCTTGAGGATCTCCCCGCTGACGCCAATATCAGCTCTGCCGAGATCCTGTAGCAGGGCGAGGGCCGTGCCGACATCCTGTTTTGGATGCTTCGTGAAGTGTCCGTCCGGATCGGCGGTCATCGAGATGAACTTGAGTTCGTTGGTGTCCACAGCCACCGTATAGCTGATATCGCTGAGCACCAGAGGATTGATTCCGTTCTTGAGCCCGCCGGTATCAACAAAAACGCTGAAGTTGATGAAGAACCCGTTGCGGGTTTGGATGTCGAGGATCGGATCGGAGTCGACTTGGCTGCCAGCCGGTGTAAAAAAGATGGCTGCGGCCGGCAGTGGAATCGCGATCGCGATCGCTAGAAGCGCCAAAGCGAACATCGAAGGCCTGCGAGCAAACATTTTTTGATCTCCTTTGAACCGCCGTTTGGTGTGCGATTCACAGGATTCCGCGGAAAACATCGAAAAGAGGGATCAAAAAAAAATTTCCCAATGAATTGATCCCGTTTCCTGCGCGATTGCGCGGAGTCTGGTGTCGGAGGGAAACAGGCGCGATGTTCGCCTGTGCGGGACCGGCCGGAGCCGACATAAGCCCGGCCGGCCCGATCCGACCCGACCCATTGACACGGGCATCCTCCCGGACTTAAAGTCGATCCATATGCGGAGGAGACGGCTCGGGCTAGTCATTGCCATTCTTGCCATCGCGGTAGCCGTGGATCTTCGGGCTGCCGGTTTCACCGGTGCGCCGGCCTGTCCTTCGAACGGTACGCTTGCAACCCTGATTTCGTTCAACAGCAACCTGATTCCCGGGTGCACGATCCACGGGCTCACGTATTCAGGATTTTCGTGGACGCAAACGGGGACGAACGCGCTTACGCCGAACTCAGTGAATTATTCGATGAATGACTCGCTTGGGATTCTCGACTTTACGTCGAGCCTTTTCACCGTCACCGGCTCCGACACTCTTATCTATACGTTGGAGTATGTGGTCGATCCTCCGCCGATTATCATTCGCGCCTTCGACGAGGATCTGTTCACAGAGACCCCCATCGCCCCGGGATTCGCGCGAATCCCGACTACGATCTGTCTTGGCGCTGCCTTCGTAGGGTCCACATGTTCCACCACGACTACCAGCGTCCTGACATTCCACAACGGTTTGCCGAACGGCACGACCCGACTTCACGATTCGACGACTTTTGTGCCACAGAGCGAGATTGGCGTCATGACGATAGTCGATCTGGAAGCTAACGGTGCCAGTTCATCCATTTCTGGATTCAGCAACACGATAGAATTAACGCCCGAGCCTGCTAGCTATTTGCTGGTAATTCTTGGATTGGCTGCGATTGTCGTTTTGGCCCGAAAGCGCGCGAGATTGCTTTGCATCTCGCCCCGCAAATCAGACTGAATACCGGCGGGCAGCAACGCCAGAGCCTTCTCTTCTGTTTCAATGGCGGCAACATGATCGTTGTTTGCTGCCTGTGCCCGCGCCAACAGATCTAGCATCGCTGGATCGCTGCCATTGGTGATCGAGACCGCCTTTTCCGCACAGCGGAGCGCCGCTGGCGCGTTCCGCAAATCGGCAAACGGCGTCGTCACCAGAATCCAGGCGTATTGCTGAAGATCCATTTCCGAAGGTTGCTCCACGCTCACTAGCGGCGCGAGGATTTTCAAGGCGCGCTCCGTAACCGGGCGCGCGAGATTTTCGCGACGTGCGCCGATTAGCGCATCAGCGATTCTTCCCAAGGCGACAGTTGTATCACGCTGCGCCTGCACGTTCCGTGGATCTTCCTTCAATTGGACGTCGAGCAGGTCCAGCGCACGGTGATATATGTCTATCGCTTCGCTCATGCGTCCCACGGCGAGCAGTGCATCTCCCAGAACTTCTTCAGCCGTGACCACCGAACGTCGCGCCGCCGGATTTTCGCGGTTGGCGTCAAACAATTCCTGATAGACGGCGAGCGATTTTCGAATACTCGCGATGCCCTGGTCGCGCGCGCCAGACTTGGCAAGAATCTCGCCGAGGTGATCGTACCCAGCCGCAACCGCGCGTCTGGTGGCTTCGGATGCAGTCTTTCCGTTTGCAGTCTGGATCCGCTGCAGGCTCTCCGCGATTTGCAGATAGCGGCGATAGCTCGCCGTAGCTGCACTAAGATCCCCGACTTCGAACTGCACGAATCCGATTTGACGGACGGCCCACATGACATCCTCCAGCCGATATAGGTTGCCGCTGTCGGCAGCGGCTAACGCTTCGAAGTCGGCGAGCGCAGCGTTGTAATGCTTGAGCGCCTCGCTTCGATCGCCTCCAAACGCCATCAGGTCGCCCAGTTGCATCTTCGCGCGGCCGACGTCGCGACGCGCTTCAGGGTCGCCGGGACGATCACGGTAAATGCCTTGCGCGATGTCGTAAGCTTTGTGGAAGCTCTCAGCGGCGCCGGAGGCGTCCCCGACGTTCGCGTGGTAGAGATTGTTCTGGACGTCCCCGATCCGGAAATAAGCCTCCATGATTTCGCGCTTTAGCGAAATATCGTTCCCCAACTCTGTCTGCAAACGGTTCAGATAATCGAGCGCTTCCCGGATCAGGAGTTTTCTTGCAGGCGTCATTCCCGATTGCATTACCGGATCGAGCTGAAAAAGCACGAAGCGAGCCAGTCTGCGAACATCGTCGAAGCGTCGCACGGCTAACGCGCGCTCGACGCTCGCCTGGCGAGCATAGTATGTCGAAATCGCAGTCGCGCATATGAGCGCCAGGAAAAGCGCGACGGCGGCGGCGACGCCTGCCGTGTGTCGAGTTAGAAATTTCGCCGCGCGGTAACCTAAGGCCTCGCCGCGCGCGAGGACTGGCAGTTTTTCGAGATACCTCCGTATATCCTCCGAAAATGCCTCAACCGACGCATAGCGCCGTTGCGGCTCTTTTCGCAGCGCTTTCAGAACGATTGTGTCCAGATCGCCGGTGAGCTTTTTCTTTAGGCGTCTTCGAGCTTTGTCACGAGATTCGGTGGTCGCTTCGGTTCGTTGCGTCGCCTCCGGGGCCGCAGACTTCGGGTCCATAAGGACTGTTGTGCTCGGTTTTCTAGGCTCTTCTTCGCAGATCTCGCGCTGAGCGTCCGCAGGGGCCCTGCCATCGGTCACATGCGGCAATCTTCCCGTGAGGAGCTTGTAGAGGAGAACGCCTAAAGAATAGATGTCCGTCGCCGTGGTGATCGGCTCGCCGCGAATCTGCTCCGGACTGGCGTAAGCAAGGGTCATCGGATTCTGTTCCAGCAGTGTGGCTTCGCGCGACAGAGAGTCCGTCCGCAACACTTTTGCAATTCCGAAGTCGAGGAGCTTTGGAACGCCGTCAGCCGTTACCAAGATATTGCCGGCTTTAATATCGCGATGGACAACCAGGCTGCGATGTGCGTACTCGAGGGCGGAGCAAGCTGCGCAGAATAGTCGGAGCCGTTCGGTAATCGTGCTCTTGTGAACATCGCAATATTGATCGATCGGCGTGCCCTCGACATACTCCATCACCAGATACGGCAGACCTTCGGGTGTCGATCCGCCGTCCAGTAACCTGGCGATGTTGGGATAATCCAAGCCAGCCAGTACCTGCCGCTCCATCCGGAAGCGCCGCAGGATTTCGTGAGAATCCATGCCGCGCCGCACCATTTTGATCGCGACCTTTTGCTCGAACTCATTGTCGACGCGCGCGGCCATCCACACGGATCCCATCCCGCCGTGCCCGATGCAGCTGATCAACTGATACGCACCAATCCTGCAACCTCTAAGAAATTCTCCCGAAGAATCTTGAGCCGCATTGATGCTGCGGCCCAAATCGGCGGGGGGCTCAGACAGAAACCTCTCGGATTCGAAGTGGTTAAGCAGCAAGCTTTCCACCTCGTCTCGCAGTTCAGCATCGCCAGCGCAGGCCGAGTTCAGAAATGTTGACCGCAATTCAGGGGTGCACTCCAGCGCTGTGTCGAAAGTCTGGCGGATGCTACGCCACCGTTCGGGTGTCATGGAGCGCCGGCTGCGGAACGGCGCGGCCCTGCCGTAATTTCGCGATAGAGGAACGCGCGGGCCGAGCTCCAGTTGCGCTTCACGGTCGCGGCCGAGATCCCCATCACGCTGGCCGTGTCTTCCACCGAAAGGCCGCCGAAAAAGCGAAGATCGACCAAGCGAGCCTGCTCTGGATCCAGGGCGGCGAGCCTGAGAAGAGCCGCGTCGAGAGCGATGATATCGATCGGCTGATTGTCGGCGATCGCGATCATGTCATCGAGCTCCACTTTTTGGCCGGCGCCGCCGCGCCGGTCCGCGCTGTGCCTTCGCGCGTAGTCGAGCAGAATACGGCGCATCTGCGTCGCAGCTAAGGCCAGAAAATGACCTCTGTTCTCAAGCGTAACGCGCTGATCCACCAGCCGCAGATAGGCTTCGTGAACCAAAGCCGTGGGCTGCAAAGTGTGGTCACCACGTTCGCGCCGAAAATAGGATCGGGCCAGACGATGCAACTCCTGATACACCAACGGCAATAGCTGGTTCATCGCGCTCTTCTCTCCGCGATTGATCTCGTCGAGAAGACGCGTAATTTTGCCTTTGGAATCCATCGAAAAGCCTGAAGGGAATTATATCGCGGCCATGATCTGGGAGCGCGTTCCCGCAGTGAACTGGAAATTGCGCTGAATGCGCAAGGTATGCATCACGAAACGCCGCGTGATGGCCTGGCTCCGCGAGCCGCGCGCCCGGCACCCTCGCGTAGGGCATTGTCAGTGTTGACTGCACGGACACGGATTCATTCCACTGATCAGCATGAAATTGGCGGGGAATGTCAGCGTCATCTGCGCGCGAGCCAGCGTCACGCTGCCTTCTTCGATGGGTTGGCGCAACTGCTCCAGCACATTGCGCGGGAACTCCGGCAATTCATCTAGAAAGAGCACGCCATTATGAGCCAGGCTAACCTCGCCGGGACGTGGTGTCCCCGAGCCTCCACCGATCAATCCGGCGTCCGACACCGAATGATGCGGCGAGCGGAAAGGCCGGTGCGCCAGCAGTCCGGTCCCTTTGGGAAGCAAACCCGCGACGCTGTGGATCTGCGTCGTTTCCAGCGCTTCGGTGAAAGTCAACGGCGGCAGAATTCCCGGCAGGCGTTTCGCGAGCATGGTTTTTCCGGATCCGGGCGGGCCCACCAGCAACACATTGTGCATGCCCGCCGCTGCCACCACCATGGCGCGCTTGGCCGTGGTTTGGCCGCGAACATCCCGAAAATCGAGCAGGCTGGCAGGCTCCGTGGCGGCCGAGGTTCCGCTGCGCGGATGCGGCTGGAATTTTTCGGAGTGATCCAGAAAATCGACCACTTCAGTCAAGTGGCGCATGCCGAACACTCGCACGCCATCGGCCACTGACGCTTCCGCGGCGTTATCCACCGGGACCAGCAGATTCGCAATTCCCTGGTTGCGCGCGCACGCCGCAATCGATAGCGCACCGCGAATCGGGCGGATGGCTCCATCCAGAGATAGTTCTCCGACAAACAGGTGATCTTCGGTTTTACTCAGGCGTCCCATCGCACCCAGGATCCCGAGCGCCATGGGCAGATCGAATCCCGCGCCTTCTTTGCGGATGTTGGCGGGCGCCAGGTTGATGGTGATGCTCTTACTCGGATACCCGAATCCGGAATTGATCAGGGCGGACTTGATCCGCTCCCGGCTTTCCTTCACAGCCGTATCCGGCATGCCCACAGTGATGAAATCCCGCTGCGCGCTCGGGTACATATCGACTTCCACGTCAATGAGATGCGCGTCGATCCCAAAGACGGCAGCCGAGCGGGTTCGGAACAGTGCCATCAGTATGTAGTGGTGGGCGCGGGGGATTTTTCTTGACGAAAAACAGCTTTTCGGTGCCGCAACACTCAGGCGGCATTCCCTCTGATTTCCCGAACTCCGCGTCCCAGGCGACGTCGCAGAAGACTCCGGAGCGTTACACCGTCGGCGTATCCCACTCTCGCGGCGATCTCTTCGACGCTCTCGTCCGTCGTCTTTAGGAGATGCACGGCGCGCTGCACGCGCAGGTCCTGAAAATACCCCAACGGCGACTTTCCCAGCACGTTCTGCATGCGGCGAGCCAGCGTTCTTTTGCTCGATCTGGTAGCGGCCGCGGCGTCGTCGAGCGAAAATCCGTGGGTGAGCCTGGCTCGCGCCCAGCGCTCGAATCGTTCGACCAGTGGATCGGAGTGGGCCAGATGATCGACCAGGATATAGGCGGACTGCGACGGCCGCGAATCCACCACCAGATATTTTGCGGTCAATGCGGCCAGCCGCGGGCTCTCTTGCCGGATGATCCACAAGGCCAGATCGATGTGACTGAGTGCTGCTCCCGCCGTCACGAACTTTCCGGATTTTACGATCATGCTGGATTCGTCCAGGCGAACGTTGGGATATCTTTGGCGAAATAATGGAGCTAGCCACCAGGTAGTGGTCGCGGCCTGATGGTCCAGCAATCCTGACTCGGCAAGCACGAATGTCCCGATACAGGCCGCTGCGGTGGCGGCACCTCGATTGGCATACGAGCGCAGCGTGTCGGCTACGTCGCTTACATCGGGTCTCGCCAGAGCCGTTTGCAGCGGGCCAGGCATTTTGAATCCGATGGCTGGAACGACAGCCCAATCGGGAACGATCCGTTTCGGCGCGCCAACCACCGGGACCGTCAATCCTTGGGATGTCTTGACTGCCTTGCGCACGCCGACCATGGTCACGTCGAATCGCAGGGAAGTCAGGTTGGACATTTCCGCGAGCTCGTTGGCGGTCTGAAACGTATCCAGAACCGCCGCCAATCCCGTGTCGAACACGCCGTCCAGGGCGAGAACATGAATCCTCATGGCAACTATGCTACCAATGTTGGCGATCTTGCCAATAGCCGATTCCCTGCGCGAGCGCTATCGTGGAGATGTTTGAAACTGATATAAGGAGAAACCAAGATGCCAAAAGTTGCATTGTTCGTGCGTTTGGAAGCCAAGGCCGGGAAAGAAAACGACGTGGTGAAGTTCCTGGGAACAGGGCTTCAACTGGCCAACCAGGAAGCGACGACGCCCGTGTGGTTCGCACTGCGATTAGGGCCGTCGACGTTCGGTGTATTCGACGCGTTCGCCGATGAAAGCGGCCGCCAGGCTCATTTGAATGGTCCCATCGCCCAGGCGCTGATGGCGAAAGCGCCCGAGTTGTTCGCCAAGCCACCGGCTATCGAACCGATTGACGTTCTCGGCGCAAAACTTCCCTAACTAAACGCGGCGCGGAGCGTCATCCGAGTGCGGCGACTTCGCCGCATAAGAGTCCAGCAAAACCAACTCATAAAGAATATGCTGCTCCAAGACCTTCGCTACGGCATCCGCTCCATGCGGAAGACTCCGATCTTTACATTTGCGGCGATTCTGACGCTGGCTCTCGGAATCGGAGCCAATACGGCGATTTTCAGCGTGGTGAATGCGATCCTGCTGCGCCCGCTGCCCTTCACCGAGCCGGATCGCCTGGTCCGCGTATTCGAAAAGAATGACCGCATCAAGCTTTCGCAGTTCTCGTCCTCCCTGCTTAATTACCTGTCCTGGAAGGAACAGACGCAGAGCTTGGAACCACTGGGATGCATCGGGTTCGTCAGCTTCAACCTTACCGGCGCGGGCGATCCGGAGCAGTTCAGCGGATCCACGCTCTCGCCGTCAATGCTCCCCCTGCTGGGGATTCAGCCGGTTCTGGGACGAGGCTTTCGCGACGATGAAGACAAGCCGCAGAGTCCACCCGTAGCGATGATTAGCGAAGGCCTGTGGCGACGCCGCTTCGGCGCCGATGCAACGATGATTGGCAAGACCATCACGTTGAACGGACTCGCCTACACATTGATCGGCGTCGCTCCGCCGGCGCTCACGGTTCTGACCACTGGCGAAATCTGGACTCCACTGATCATCGATCCCGGCCGGGAGAATCGCTTGAACCATGTGACGGTCACGGTGGGCCGTCTTAAGCGCGGCATCACGCTGGCGCAAGCACAGGCTGAAATGGACACGGTCTCGCGCCGCGTGGGCCAGCAATATCCCGAAGTGAAGGATTGGGGTGTCGAGTTGATGACCTTTCCGCGGTGGTTCGTGCAGGACCAGCTTCGTACCGCGCTTCTGGTCCTGCTGTGCGCCGTGGTATTCGTGCTGCTGATCGCGTGCGCCAACGTCGCGAATCTGCTATTGTCGCGCGCGGCAGGCCGGCAGAAAGAGATCGCGGTGCGCGCGGCGCTGGGCGCCGGACGAGGGAGACTAGTTCGACAACTTCTGACCGAAAGCGTTGCTCTGTCGCTGTGTGGCGGGGTGACCGGCGTGCTGATTGCGGTGTGGGCCGTTCGAGCCATGAGCCCGTCTCTGCCTACCAACCTCCCCCTGGTAAACGATATCGGTGTCGATTCCACCGTGCTCCTGTTCGCTCTCGGAATTACCGTGCTGACGGGTGTTCTGTTCGGGCTGGCGCCCGCGTGGCAGACCACCAAGGCGGATCTCAACGAAGTTTTAAAGCTGGGTGGGCGGAGCGGAAGCGGCGGAACCCGCCCAATACTGCGCAAAGCTTTGATCGGCGGCGAACTATCGCTCGCCACGGTCCTGTTGATCGGCGCCGGACTGCTCACGCAGAGTCTGCTGCGCTTGCAACAGGTGAGGCTGGGATTCCGGCCCGACCATTTGCTGACATTTCAGCTCTCCACGCCGGCTGCAAAATATCCGGGTGTGCGCGCATACGCGTTTTATAAAACACTGCTCGAATCGCTGGAGACGCTGCCGGGAGTGCGTGGGGCGGCGATTTCAAGCGGCATGCCGCTCGGCGCAGGCAGCTACAACACGTCGCCCACGCTGCCGATCGGCAAGTCACTATTACCGCCGGGGGAGGCCTTGCCGATCGACTGGCGAACCGTCAGCCCCAGCTATTTTCGGACCATGGAGATTCCGCTGGTGAGCGGGCGCACGTTCAACAATCAGGATGGGACCGCTCCGCCGGTGGTGGCTGTCGTGAGCCAGGAGACGGCGAAAAAGGTGTGGGGGACGGAAGATCCGATCGGCAGGATGCTGCACGCGGGGACCAGGGATATGACGGTGATCGGAGTGGTGGGAGGCGTGCGAAACAACGGGTTGGGTCTCGATCCAAGTCCGACACTGTACTATCCGTCAGCCCTTCGAGTCTTGCCGGTAATGGATGTGGTGGTGCGCACCGAAGGCGAGCCCACGGCGACGCTTTCCGCCGTGCGTCAGAGGATCCGCGACCTGGATTCGGAAATGCCCATGTCCAACGTCCGCACCATGGATCAGTGGATCTCGAACGGTGCGGCTCAGCCACGGCTCAACACGATTCTTCTGGAGACGTTCGCGCTCATCGCGTTGCTGATCGCGTCTATCGGGATTTACGGAGTGCTGTCGTACTCGGTGACTCAACGCACGCGCGAGATCGGCGTGCGCATCGCCATGGGTGCGCAGCGCAGGGACGTGTTGAGGCTGGTGGTGGGCGAAGGGATGACTGTGGCCCTCGCTGGAATCGGCGTGGGACTGCTGGGAGCGCTCGCGGTGAGCCGTCTGATGGCCAGCATTCTGTTCGGCATCCAGGCGCGCGATGTAGCTACTTTTGCGGCGGTGACAGGAGCTTTGGTGACCATCGCCGCTGCTGCATGCTACATCCCCGCACGGAGGGCCACCCGAGTCGACCCGGTAGTCGCGTTGAGGGATCAGTAGCGCTCGAATCGTTTCCCCGGCGACAGGACCCCCTCACTGGCGTTCGCGGTTCAGTGCCTCACGCGAACCACAGAACCACGAGCGGCAGCGAGTGGGTAGCACCGCTTTCCAACGCAGGCGGTCGCCTCGCTACTCGACCTGAAAAGGCTGCTTCATTTCCCAGGTCTGATTGCCAACCTTGTCGTGAATCGTCACGACCAGCGTGTACGCGGCCTTGACCACATTGCGATCCAGGCTGAGGCTCAGCACACCAGGGACGTAGCGTTGCGGATAGAAGGAGCTCTTTTCTTCCGATGCTGCGTCAGGCTGGGCGAACAGTTGCTCGCCGGCCGCGTTCAGAATCGCCAGTCCATAGGCGACCGAGAAATGGTTACCATCGCCGAACTTGTATCCGGCAATGTCGAATCGCGCCCACAGCATGTCGCCGGGGTGATACACGGCCGGATGCATGGGGATCCGGTCATCTTCAGACCGAAGGAATTGGAAATTGCGCGCGAGCAGAGTCGCGCTGGGCTGGATGTCGTGGCCGTGGACCTGAAAACTGAGATCGGTCGTGATCTCCTTTCCGGCAATCTCGTCTTTCAGTTTGACGGGAATGTGATAAGTTCCCGTTGGCGCGAATCCGGGGACGATGAAACTGGTCAGAAATTTCGGCTTCCAGTCCTTGTCCTGTGGCAGGACCGTGTCTTCAATCCGTCCCGATGGGTCCTTTTCCAGAGGGATGCCGGCAGGATCGAGAACCCGCATTTGCCAGGAAAGCTTGACGCCTTGCTGATCGTCGGATTTCGCAATCTGATAGCCCGTGATGCGGCAACTAAAGTAAGCGGTCTCGCCGGGAGCGAATTCGTAATTCGCAGCCAGGACCGGACCGTCCTCGAACTGATGCAGGGCAACCCGGTCGAACGCAAGCTTGGGCTGGGCCGGCAATGCGCATGCGAAAGTCGCCAGAAGAATCGGCGTCAGCAGAGTTCGACGCACATGGTACCTATTTCGGTGGAGACCCGGGAAGGGACGTGACCGCGGGATCGACGCCATCCATACGGAGGGGAATCTGAACCCAGGCGAACTTTTCCGAACCGGCGGGCCCGCCGTCGCTGAGACGGAGCTTATACGAAGTGAGCCGCACATCGAACAGGATCCGCCCTTGCTGCGTTTGCGCGGGCGTGAGCGATCGCAGTATACCGAACCAATTGTCGACGCCTTCGCCATTGTCGGATTCAAGGAAGGTCTGGCCGCTGGCATTTTCGAGCGTCAGCAAGGGAACCGAAACCTCGTGCCCTCCTCCATTGGTAACGGATACCGTGATCATCAGGAAGCGCTGCTCCGGCATCCGCAGCTTGAATTCGTTGCCCAATTGACTTCGCCACGACGATTCGACGACATTGTAGGTGAGTGGACCGACCGTGACTCTCTCACCCATTTCGTAGTCGACGCGCAGAGGGTCTTGACGATTCCCGCAGCCTGGCATAATCCACGATGCGGCAATAAGTGGAAGTAGCAGATACCCTGGAGCCCGTTTTGACATGATGACTACCCCACAATCTATCGGGAATTGGACCCAAAGGCAACAGCGAGCACTGGCCTTTTTCGCGATCCTGACTGTCTTAACCTATCCGGCCCAGGCATTTCAGGCCGAACACCCACTCAGCGGGCGGCGCATCGCTCCGGTGATGGGGGTGGGCGGGGCAGACTGGCTGGATCGCCATGAACGGGAACAGGAAGAACAACCCGACGCCGCTCTGGACGCGATCGGCATCAAGCCCGGAATGGTGGTGGCGGATGTGGGCGCTGGAACTGGATATATGTCCTTGCGCATGGCGACGCGCGTCGGCCCGTCCGGAAAAGTCTATGCGGAGGACGTCCAGCCCCCCATGTTGAGCCGCCTCCGGCAGAACGCGGAGAAAGCCAAGCTCACAAATGTGGAGACGGTCCTGGGCATGGAATCCGATCCGAAGTTGCCGGCGGGCGCCCTGGATCTGATCCTGCTGGTGGACGTTTATCATGAATTCTCGCAACCGCAAAAGATGTTGCGGCGGATGCGCGAGGCGTTGAAACCCGATGGCCGGCTGGTGCTCCTCGAATATCGCAAGGAAGACCCCAATATTCCGATCCGTCCAGAACACAAGATGAGCGTTCAGGAAGTAAAGATCGAGTGCGAAGCCGAGGGATTCAAATTGAGCCAGGTGCTGGAAACGCTCCCGCGGCAGCACATTCTGATCCTCACCAAGGCTCCAAATTGATTCGCTCTGCGGCCCTTTGCGCCCTCTGCGTTTCTGCGTGAGTCCCCGGACCGAATCACGCAGAGACGCAGAGAACGCAGAGTTTCGCAGAGAGCCACGCTCGGTATACTGAAAGCGTGCTGCGCGTCTACATTGCGGTCTGCATGCTTGCGTTTACGATGAACGCTCAGCAGCCGCCTCCTCCCGAAAAAAAGACTCCGCCTTCCGCGAAACCCGCCACACAAGTGCAGGAAGTGGAGCCTCCCGAGGAAGACGAATCGCTGATTCCGGAGCAGTGCGTTCTCAATCCACTGGAAGCGAGCCGGAACATTACCGCCGGAAATTTCTATTTCAAAAAAAACAACTACCGCGCCGCTGCGAACCGCTTCAAGCGTGCGGCTTGTTGGGATCCAAGTTCGGCGGAAGCGCTTCTGAAATTGGCCGAATCGGACGAAAAACTGAAGGATCGCGAGGGCGCTCGCGAGGCGTACGAGAAGTATCTGGCGGTGGCTCCGGACGCCAGGAACGCGGCTGAGATCAAGAAGAAGCTCGCCAAATACCCTCCCAAGAAATAACAGCATTTCCCAGAAACGCACATCTCCAGCCACTAAAGTCCTTAGACACGAATACGATACGCTGGCGGTCCGCTTGCGTCAGACAAGCGAGCTTCTATCCTGGGAGGTAGCCAATGGGAAAAGACTTGCGATTCGGCCTGCGGACGCTCTGGAAGAGCCCGGGGTTCGCGCTTATGGCGATCCTCGCGCTCGGATTGGGGATCGGTGCGAACACGGCGATTTTCAGCGTAGTCAACGCCGTGATGCTCCAGCGGATGCCGTATGAAAATCCGGACCGGCTGGTGATGGTGTGGGAACAGAGTCCCCGGACCAGCAAAACCAACGTGGCGAATCCCACGAATTTTCTGGACTGGAGGGCGCGCAACCAATCTTTCGATCGGCTCGCCGCGCTGGTGCAGTTCGACATCAGCCTCACCGGCGATGGCGAACCGGAAGTGATCAGCAATCTCGCCGTCTCCGACGGATTCTTTCAAATCCTGGGAGTTCAGCCTCTGCTGGGGCGATGGTTCACGCCGCAGGAGGATACACCCGGGAACGATCGTGTAGCGATCCTTAGCGAAGGATTGTGGCGGCGGCGCTTCGGAGCGGACCCGAACATTTTGAACCGCCGGATGCAGATCAACGGCAGGGAGTTCCCGATTGTCGGCGTGATGCCCGCTGGCTTCCGCTTTCCTTTGACGCAAGCCGATGTGTGGCAGCCGATGGCGATCGATCGCGCAAAGACTTATGAAGGCCGATACCTTTCGACCGTAGGCCGCCTGCACGGCAATGCCAGCGTCGCAAGCGCCCAGGCGGACATGAACCTGATTGCCGCTCAGCTCCAAAAGGAACGGCCGAATTTCAACAGTAAGTGGGGGATCACGGTGGTGGGTCTGCGCGAACAGGCGATTGGCGACGTGCGGACGCCGCTGTTGGTCCTGCTGGGCGCGGTGGGGTTGGTGCTGCTGATCGCGTGCGCGAATGTGGCGAATCTCCTGTTGATGCGCGCCGCCGGCCGGGGACGGGAAATGGCGATTCGGGCCGCGCTAGGCGCTAGCGCGGGGAGAATCGCGCGGCAACTCTTGATGGAAAGCTCTCTTCTCGCCGTGCTGGGCGGCGCGCTCGGGCTGATGATCGGAATTCAGGCGATGCATCTTCTTACTCTTGCGCTGCCCGACACGATCAACTACGCGAATCTAAAAACGATTCATCTGGACACGACTGTGTTTCTCTTTACTGCCGCCATTTCGATCGCCACGGGAATTCTTTTCGGCCTGGCGCCGGCGCTAAAGGCCGCTCGAGCCGATGTGCAGGAAGCGTTGAAAGACGGGGGCCGCAGTGTAACGGGCGCGCGTAGTGTCACGCGGCAGGCGCTGGTGGTGGCGGAAGTGGCGCTTTCCATGACGCTGCTGATCGGCGCCGGATTGCTGATTCGAAGTTTTGCGCGGCTCGCCCGTGTGAACCCGGGATTCGACGCGCAGCATGTGCTCTCGATGCAACTATCCGTCGCGGGCCGCTACGGTGGCGAAAAACTGGTCGCATTCGGCCAGCAGATGCTGGAACGGGTCCGGACACTGCCTGGCGTGGAAGCGGCAGGGACCAGTCACTTTCTGCCACTGGGACGAATTATCCCCGGCACCGGGTTCTTCCGTGCGGATCAACCACGGCCCAATCACGGCGAAGAGCCGGTCACAGATGTTCTGGTGGTGATGCCGGGATATTTCGCGGCGATGAGCACGCCGATTGTCCGCGGCCGCGTGTTCGACGATCAAGATCGCGCAGGGGCTCCCCATCGCGTGGTCATTAACCGGACGCTGGCCCGCCAGTTCTTCCCGAACGAGGATCCGATCGGCAAAGTGCTCGCAATCCAGTGGGGCAAGTGGCCGTATGAAATCATCGGCGAAGTGGAGGACGTGCACCAGCAATCGCTCGATAAAGACGTAAAGGCCGAGGTGTTCCTCTGCAATCTTCAGGAGCCGACTGGGCCGGTTTACCTGGTCGCGCGCACTCACGGCGATCCCAGATTGCTGGCGAAAGCGATCCAAGCCGAAATTCACTCACTGGACCGGGACATTCCCATCTCGGATGTGAAGACGATGGACGAGTATGTCGCTGCCGCGGTGGCCGCGCCTCGGTTCAACACGATCCTTTTAGGAGGATTCGCGGCGCTCGCGCTGCTGCTGGCGGCCGTTGGAATTTTCGGCGTTATCTCGTACTCCGTGGCGCAAAGAACTCAAGAAATCGGGATCCGGCGCGCGTTGGGCGCGGGAACCGGGAGTGTCATGCGACTGGTGGTCGCGCAAGGGATGGGACTGGCGGCCATCGGGATCGCGATCGGGCTAGTGGGCGCACTGGCGGCCACCCGGCTGCTTCAGACGCTGCTTTTCGGCGTAACACCAACCGATCCGGTCACCTTTGGAGGCGTTGTGGTAGTTCTGAGCGCGGTGGCGTTCGTGGCGAGCTATTGGCCGGCGCGTCGCGCGGCAAGAGTAGATCCCATGGAGGCGCTACGGCACGAATGAGATCCGCTTTGCGGGACTGCTATTCTGATCGTGCCGGTCTCTGACCGGCTTCCAAAAATGACCGACAAGATTGTGGTCCTGAGCACATGCGAGACCGACGAACAAGCCAAGACCATCGCGCGACACTTAGTGGAGAAACGGCTGGCGGCATGCGTCAACATCGTACCTGGCGCACACAGTATTTATCGATGGAAAGGCGCGGTGGAGGAAGCCGCCGAGTTCGTCCTGCTGATCAAATCGCGGCGCGATCTGTTTCCGGAATTGAAGGCGGAGCTGCAGAAAGTGCATTCCTACGAAGTCCCTGAAGCGATCGCGCTGCAGATCGTGGATGGATCGGAAGCGTATCTCGCGTGGCTCGATCGCGAGATCGGTTAGGGTTGTTGCGAATAGGTCGGGACCCGGTCGCTGGCGCTCGCGGCTCGGTGCCGAGATGCTACCGCACCGGTTCGATGTCCGTCGGGATGTCTTTGAGGCGATCGAGAGCCTTCTGCATCGAGGGACGAAGCACACCCAGCTCGTCCAGCATCTTCTTGGCGCGGGCGTAATCACCCGTGGCCTCGATGGTCAACAGGTCGTGAACCAGATCGCGGACAGCACTTTGGATTTTCGTGAAATCGACAGCGAAAGTTCCATCCGGCTTTGCGACGAACGCGCCTTTATCGGTCAGATAGTTGAACTGGAGCGCCATTCCCTTTCCATGCGCCTCATGCACACCGAATCGAAGAGTGCGGAACGACGAGGCAAGGAACGTGGTGTAAAGAGGACGTTCCGCGGCCGGAAGAAGCTTGTGATCGAACAAATATTGGAGCATGAATAATCCAGTCACGTCGGCTTTGGCTTCTTCGATGGCCGAATGCAGCTCCTTGAGCGACTGGCGGACGTTGTCCTGAGGGCCAATCCCGTGCGTCATTTCATGCGCCAGAATATGCGTGAAAAACTGCTCGAAGCTGAGGTCACGCCGATCGGCGGAGGAGAGGACGCGTGTGGCGATCGGCTCCAGCGTTTTTGAGAACTTCGCTTCCTGAATATTTTTCAGCATGACGCGCTTCGATCCCATTTCACGCACGATGCGCTCGTCATTGGGAAGATTGAAGGCCGCGGTGCGGACGCCGTGGGCTCCATCGCCGGTGGCCAGGACTTCGTTAACGACAGCGATCGGCGCCAGCGCCCCGATCTTCGGATTACGATACTTGGGATCTTCGGGAAGATTGTTCTCGATCTCCTGAATGTGGTCTGCGAAGGATTTGAGTTTCGCGGTTTCCCTATCGTCGCGCAGAGTGACGTAGGCCTCGAAGGAAGCTTTGTAACCGAACAGTTCGTCGTTATAGGTTTCGTACGGACCGATGGTGATATCGATAGGCGCGTTGAGTTTCATCCAAGCGACGTCGCTAGCATAGTAGTCGTTCGAAAGAAATGCCTTCGCGCGGAATTGCAGGAATTCTTTGAGCGATGCATTGGGCGTAAGCGATGCGGCTTCGTTGAGGAGTGCAGCGGCGCGTTTCAGATCGCGTTCATAAACCTGGGTATACGGAACAATGAATAGCTTCTTGTCCGATCCGCGGCGGATCACGCTGAAGAATCCGCGAGCCTGTTCCTGCTGGGCCTTCGGCAGCTTGAACGCCCACGTTTCGAATTCGTCGCGCGTCATGTCCTCGGGATAAAAGTTCGCGCCTGGGAGTTTCTTCGGTGGAACGCCAGGAAGAAACGCCTCGTGATTGTCGAGATCGGACCACGGGCCCTTGTTCAACATGAAATAGTGCAGGCGTGTTTTACCGAGTGGCGTGGTGTCCTTTTCCAAGCGAGTCTTGAGATCCGCGTTACCACTCCAGAGCTGCGTAATGAAAATATCATCGATGACGCGTGCCGCCTCGACGAGTTTCGCAAGCGCCTTTTGATCGCCGGGTGCGAGGTGCGACGTGTCAACGTGCAACTCCGCGGGTGCGAAGCGGGCGATCATGCGGTTCAATTCGTTCAAATCGGGAGTGGCGGCGGTTGCGATGCTCATAAGGAAGATACTGGCGAGAAGGCGTCTCATGACCTGTACTCAGTATAATTTCGTTAAGGATCAACAACGCGCTCCCTAACTGTCGCGCCTCAACTGACGGCCGCGCGGGCCGCAGGTCCGCTGTCATTTTTGAGGCGCGGCAGTTATGGAGCGCGGTGGCCTGAACAATGCAAAGAGCGCGTAACGTAGAGACCACTGAAGGAGTTTCGAAACTGATCGGCCAGCTCGGAACATTGGGCTGGTATCACTCCATCGATCTGCCGGATGGCACCGTGATTCCCGGCATCCAGACCATCGAACAGTTGCGGGCGCGCATCGCGCAGTATCCCATTCCGCAGGATCTGCGTGGAAAGCGCGTGCTCGATATCGGCGCATGGGACGGATGGTTCAGTTTCGAGATGGAGCGCCGCGGAGCCACAGTGGTCGCGGTGGATTCCGCCCGGCAGGAAACGTTCTTTCAGGCGAAGAAGCTGCTCAATTCGAAAGTCGAATACATCGTCGAGGACATCTGCTACCTGACGCCGCGCGAGGTTGGATACTTCGATATCGTCCTGTTCTTCGGTGTTCTGTATCATCTGAAGCATCCGCTGCTGGCGCTGGAACGGGTGTGCGAGCTGGCCACCGATATGGCGTGCATCGAGACGCTGGTGACCGACGATCCACCGCAGCCGAACGCGATTCCACTGCTGGAGTTTTACGAAACCACAGAGCTTGCGGGACAATTCGACAACTGGTGCGGTCCGAATACGGCGTGCTTGCAGGCGTTCATGCGAACCGCCGGATTCGTCAATGTGAAGCTTCTGGGCGAGCACGATTGCCGGGCGCAGGCGGTCGGGTACCGGAAGTGGCCTGACATCCAGCGATCGGGCGACACGCCACACCTGGTATGCGTCGAAAATACGTGGACGCGCGATCACACTTTCCGCAGTGATCGCGATCACTACTTCACCATCTGGTTCACGACCGCGCAGGCCGGTCTGACGTGCGACAACGTGTTCGTGCAGGTGGGGCGCTATGCCGTCAAGCCCGTCGGCGTCCAAAACTTCGCCGATACCGGCTGGCAGGCGAACTGCAAATTGCCTCTGGGGCTTTCGAAGGGATGGTCCGATGTGACTGTCGCGATCGGCGACGGAAGCTGGAGCAATGCGGCGCGGATTCCCATCGATTTGTCGCGGGCGGAACGGCGCGGTTCGAACGGTTCCGAGTCGCTGCACATCGCCGGGGTCACGGATGGAAAAACCTACGAGCCGAATCGCGTGAAGACGGGCCCGGATAGTTGTCTCTCGGTATGGGTGGGCGGGATTTCCGGCGAAACAGCTAAAGAAGAGATCAGTGTGAGGCTCGACGGAACCGATCTACCGGCGACCTATCTATCCGGCGTGGACGAAAAGGGTTGGCGTCAGATTAATGCGCTGCTTCCGCCGCAGCTGGAATCGGGGGAGTACTTCGTTTCGGTAGTGGTGCGAGGATCGGAATCGAGATCTGTCGGAGTTCAATTGTTTGCCGTCAATGAACGTGAATGAACGTTATTCATGTCCATTCACGTTCATTAACGGCTAGTAACTATTTCTCCTTCTCGATGCGCATGCCATAGAACGAGCGCCACACGAAGAACATCGAGATCAGCAGGAATACCACTGCAAGGCCGGTACTGAACGCCGCGCCTTGTTTTTCCGTCAGCGAAACCGCCAGCTCCACCGCGAGCAATCCGAACAGTGTTGTGAACTTGATGATCGGATTGAGCGCGACCGAAGAAGTGTCCTTAAACGGATCTCCTACGGTATCGCCGACCACGGTCGCGTCATGCAGCGGAGTGCCTTTGGCTTTCAGCTCCACCTCGACGATCTTCTTGGCGTTGTCCCACGCGCCGCCGGCGTTGGCCATGAAGATCGCCTGATACAGGCCGAACAGCGCGATCGAGATCAGATAGCCGATGAAGAAATACGGCTCAAAAAACGCGAAAGCGAGCGTCGAGAAGAACACCACAAGGAAGATGTTGAACATGCCCTTCTGAGCGTATTGCGTGCAAATCTCGACCACTTTCTTCGAATCGCTTACCGAGGCTTTGGTTGTACTTTCCAGGTGGATATTCGCTTTGATGAACTCGACCGCACGATACGCGCCGGTAGTGACCGCCTGGATCGACGCGCCGGTGAACCAATAGATGATCGCGCCGCCAGTGATCAGGCCGAGCAGGAACGGCGGATGAAGAATCGACAAATTCTTCAGCAATTCCGGCTTAAGCTTGTCGGTCAGGTTCATGATGATCGAGAAAATCATGGTGGTTGCGCCCACTACGGCCGTGCCGATCAGCACCGGCTTCGCCGTCGCCTTGAAGGTGTTGCCGGCGCCATCGTTTTCTTCCAGGTGATGCTTGGCCTTTTCGAAATCGACATCGAATCCGTACTTGGCCTTGAGGTCCTTCTTGATGCCAGGAATGGTCTCGATCACGCTGAGCTCGTACACCGATTGCGCATTGTCAGTCACTGGCCCATAGGAATCGACGGCGATGGTTACCGGTCCCATTCCCAGGAATCCGAACGCCACCAAACCGAAAGCAAAGACCGCTTCGGCCACCATGATGCTGCTCAAACCCTGGGTGCTGATGCCGTAGCCGAGGGCCATCAACGCCATAATCGTCATGCCCAGCCAGTAGGCGCTGAAGTTTCCGGCAACCAGGCCGGAGAGAATGTTCAATGAAGCGCCGCCTTCGCGGGACGACGTCACCACTTCTTTGGTGTGGGCGGAGTCGACCGAAGTGAATACCTTCACGAATTCCGGGATGATTGCGCCGGCGAGAGTGCCGCAAGTGATGATGCTCGAAAGTTTCCACCACAATGTCGGATCGCCGCCCAGATCTGGAATCATCAGGTACGAAACCAGGTAGGTGAGTCCGATCGAAATGAACGAAGTGAGCCAGACCAGCGACGTGAGTGGGGCTTCATAGTTCATCTTGTCGACGCTCTGATAACGCGCCTTGGCAACCGCTTCATTGATGAAGTAAGAGATACCGCTGGCAATGATCATCATGACGCGCATGGCGAAGATCCAGACCAGCAACTCGGTCTTGACTAAATCGTTGTTGACCGCGAGCAGGATAAACGAAATCAGGGCCACGCCCGTGACGCCGTAGGTCTCGAAACCATCGGCGGAGGGGCCGACAGAATCCCCTGCGTTGTCGCCGGTGCAATCCGCGATCACGCCAGGGTTACGCGCGTCGTCCTCTTTGATCTTGAACACGATCTTCATGAGATCCGCGCCGATATCGGCGATTTTGGTGAAGATTCCGCCCGCGACGCGCAGCGCCGATGCTCCCAGAGATTCGCCGATCGCGAATCCGATGAAGCAGGCGTAGGCCAGGTCGCCGGGGACGAACAGCAGGATGCACAGCATCAGGAACAGTTCCACGCTGATCAGCAGCATTCCGATACTCATTCCGGCCTTGAGCGGAATTGCATAGCAGGGGTACGGCTTGCCGGCCAGGCTGGCAAACGCGGTTCGCGAATTGGCGAAGGTGTTCACGCGGATCCCAAACCAGGCAACTCCATAGCTGCCCGCGATCCCGATCAGGCTGAAGAGCAGAATGATCACAACCTTAAACGCGGAAGTGCTGGTTAAGACGCCGAAGTACAGCACGATGATCGCGCCGATAAAGATTTCCAGAATCAGGAGAAATTTTCCCTGAGTTAAGAGATAGGTTTTGCAGGTCTCATAGATCAGTTCGGAAATCTCCAGCATGGACTCATGCACTGGCAGATTGCGCAGGTGCATGTACATGGCGATTCCAAAAACGAATCCGAGAGCGCTGATCACTAAACCCACGGTCAGCAGCGTCCATCCGTTGACGCCCAGAAAGATGGCCTGATGAAGATCGGGCAGCGTCAGTTCGAGCTCACTCGCTTTGGCGGGGAGCGATCCGGCCGCCATCAGCACGATCAATGAAAAAATGTGGCCGGCGCGGACAAAAGCCCGCCGGCAGGCAGTAGACAAGCCTGTCAGATGCATTCCAAAAAGTCCTCCAGTTGACTTCAGTTAGACTCTTGGCCGCACAATCTGGTGCAGTTAGACATCTGCCAGACGCTGTGCGCTTCTGAGAGAAAGCCGCCCAGGCAGGGACAGCCTTTTAAAACACCATACCTCAGCGGAGCGTTGATTAGCAAGGGCGATGAGCAGCCGCGATCAGGCCTTGTGCATGTATTTAATATTCGATTTGAACACCAGCAGATTGGGCTCGCCTTCACGATTTACTTTGAGGCAAGTCTTGTCGTACCACTCGATGATGCCTTTCAGGATCTCGCCGTCCTTCAGCACGATGGTCATCGGTGTTTTGGTCTGCATTTGCTTCAAATAATAGAAGTTTTCCGCGTTGGTCTGATCCGGAGGGGTAGATTTTTTGGGTCCGTCTTTGCGGTTTCGCTGGTCCTTGATCTCGGTTAAGGATGGACGTATCAACTTACGATTTCCGGGCTCCACTTGCGCTCCTTCGAGAGGTTATAAAAAGTTGGCTGGAACTACCTGTCTTGTTCCTTGATAACACAGCGTTAGTGTGAGCGCAATTCCACAACCAAAGCGTCCAGAGCGATCGATTTCTGAATGTTGCGGCGCACCAGTTCCACCAGTTCATCCACTTTTTTGACCGCCGCCCGCAACCACTCGAACGAAACACGCTGCGCCAGCGATTGAAGATCCTTGCGGATATCGTCGTTGCGGATGGAGGCGAACCCGTTCGTTAATCGCACCACATCTTCGATCAATATATACAGGACTTCGAGATACGAATCGAGCTTTTCCGTCCGCCGCGCGGCGATGGAATCGGAATGCTTCAGCCAGGAACCGAACGGTTCGGCTCCGCTGGCGACTTTCAGCAACGCGAGCATCGCCGTCCGCCTCCGTTCGTAGGTTTCCAGATCGAGCGAGACGGCCATTCCCGGCGAACCTTCAGCCAGAGTACGGCGCTTCTCATGCTGATCTAGACCTTTAAATTCAATGAATTGGCGCATTTCCGGATCCGACAGACGAGAAAGGCGGAAGGGGACGGCTCGCGACCGGATGGTGGGCAACAAGTCGTAGGGATTTCGCGCGGTCATGATCAGGATCAAGTGCGGCGGCGGCTCTTCCAGTGTCTTCAGCAAAGAATTCGCGGCTTGTTCATTGGCGCGATCGATCTGATCGATCAGAAAAATGCGCCAGTTTCCCCTGAGCGGCTTCAGCGGCGCGCGGTCCTTTAAAAAACGCATTTGCTGAATCGTGATCTGCCGCAACGGTCCGTCGGGAGCGAAGGTCATGAAATCAGGGTGTGAGGAGAAGAACAGCGGATCCTCATTGCGCTTGTCGGACGTCCATTTTTCGCGGTCCGCAATGATTTCTGTGTTGGATTCGAGGGTAAGATCGTCCAGGTCGATCTTCTGCGGGTCGCCCAATAACTGGGCCGCCAACCGGCGTGCGAGCGTCGCTTTCCCGATTCCTTCGGGACCTGAAAACAGCAGCGTCTGGGCGATCCGCTCGCCGCGAAGCATGTCTTCGAGCGACTCGACCACGGCGCGATTTCCGAAGAAGTTTTCCAAAGCGTCACAGTAGCACGGCCCACGCGCTGGCGCTCGTGGTTCTGTGGCGGGCACTCGCACTCACCTCTCCACTTTGGCTGTCGCGCCACCGAACCACGAACGGATTGAGTGGGTGATATCATGTAACGCGATATGCGACTCCCGATCCTGCTCATCTTCGCTACCTGCCTCAGCGCCCAAGTTGCCCAGAAGCCCGTGGTCGAATTCGACCTGATGACATGGCCCGAAGTGAAGAAAGCCATCCATGAGGAGGGCAAGACCACTATTCTGGTCTACAACGGCGGCACAGAGCAACGCGGTCCGCAGAATGCGAACGGCGGCCATAATCTGATGGCGCGAGCGACGGCCCGTGCCATCGCGTTGAAGCTCGGCAACGCGCTGGTCGCTCCAGTCATGCCTTATTCCGTAAATGACGCGAGCGCCACATTGACAGGAACCATCGGCCTGACCGGCGAGTTGTTCGCTCGTTTGAACGAAGAAGTGGCCGAGCAGCTCATCAAGACTGGGTTCAAGAACGTGGTCTTGATGGGCGATCATGGCGGCGGGCAGAAAGAAATGGGCGAGGTCGCCAAGAAGCTGGATGCGAAATACGCGGGTCAAGGCATTCGCGTGGTCTTTTGCGACGAAGTGTACGAGAAAGCGCAGGGCGATTACACCAAGTGGCTCGCCGATAACGGCTATCCGTCGGGTGGACATGCGAGTGTGATGGATACGTCGGAAATGCTGTACCTGGGTGGCGATTCCGGATGGGTCCGAAAGGACCTGATCAAGTCGGCTGTTGGCGATCCGGTTCCGGTGCGCGGCCAGCGGCGCGATCCCAACGCTCCGCGCATCAATAACGGAATCACGGGCGATGCGCGTCCGTCGACACCGGAACTGGGCAAGAGAATCTTCGATACGAAGGTAGATTACGCGGTGAATCAGATTCCTAAGTTGCTCGCCTCGAAATAGTGTGCCCGAACGGCACAGTGTTGCTCCGTAACCCATAGAAATCGTGCGAACTTTTCGATGACATTCGGCGTCTAAGCCGACATGGGATTGTCGGATGACGTGCGTTTCGGCCTGCGCGCCATGGCCAAGAACCCAGGGTTCACGGCGGTTGCGGTGATCGCCCTGGCACTGGGAATCGGCGCGAATGCAACGGTATTCGCGATCGCCAATGGCGCTCTTCTCAAGCCGATGCCATTCGTGAGCGATCGCATTTACTACCTCTCCACTCGGAATGTCAACCGCCCGGACAGCCGTTCCGGCGTCTCCTGGCCGGATTTTCGCGACTGGCGCGCCCAGGTAAAGAGCTTCGGAGTTTTCGGCGCCTACGATTTTAACGTCGTCAATTTGAGTGACAAGACCGGCCTGCCGGCCCGCTACAACATCTCCTCCATCAGCTCGAACACGTTTTCGATCCTGGGCGTGAAGCCGGTGATCGGCCGCGACTTCACGGCTGAAGACGAGAAACCTGGCGCTGTTCCAGTGGTGATTCTGGGGTACGGAATCTGGGAAAACCGCTACGGGAAAAACGCAGGAATCCTGGGGCAGAGCGTCCGGATCAACGATGTTCCGACCACCGTGATCGGCGTCATGCAGAACAGCCTGAAATTCCCGGTGGACTCCGAGGGATGGACGCCGCTGGTTCCGGACGCGCACGCGGAAGAACGGCAGAATCGATCCTTCGCTGTGTACGGTGAGATAGCGCCGGGAGGCACGCAAAAATCGGCCACCACGGAAATGGAATCCATTTCGCGAAACCTGCAGAAGGCGTATCCGGAGACGAACAACGGGATCCTCGCCGTGGTGCATTCGTTTCACGAGGAGTTCGTCGGTTCGAACCTGACCCTTCTGTTCGCTGCTTTGATGGGAGCGGTAATTTTCGTACTGCTCATCGCTTGCGCGAATGTCGCGAACCTGTTGCTGGGTCGCGCTGTCGAGCGATCGCGCGAGATCTCGATAAGGATCGCAATCGGCGCCGGGCGATGGCGGGTGATTCGCCAGCTCCTGATCGAGAGCGTGATTTTGTCCACGATCGGCGGAGTCTTGGGATGGCTCGTTTCGATCTGGGGGATCCGCTTATTCCACGCGGCGGTGGTCAACCAAGCTCCCAGCTGGATCAGTTTTTCGATGGACTATCGCGGATTCGCGTATCTTGCCGCGATCTCCCTCGGCACGGGGCTACTGTTCGGCCTCGCCCCAGCGATGCGGCTTTCCAAGCTCGACGTGAATACCTCGTTGAAGGAAGGCGGCCGCGGATCGAGCAGCGGCGGTCGCGGAAAATATCTATCCGGAATATTGGTGATCACGGAGATGGCGCTGGCAGTGGTGCTACTGGCCGGCGCGGGATTGATGATCCGCAGCTTCATGAAGATCTACACCACGCAGACTGGTGTCAATCACAAGAACATGCTGGTGATGCGGTTGTTTCTTCCTCCAGCGAAGTATCCGAAACCGGAAGAGCAACTCTCGTTTCACCAGCGCCTGAAAGCTCGTCTGGACGCGCTGCCGGGAGTGGAAGCGGCCACCATCGCGACCACCATGCCGACCGGCGGCTCGATGCGATTCGCGTACGAACTGGAGCACGCGCAGCCGGTGGATGAGAAGAATCGTCCGCGGCTCCGGGCCGTGGTCATCGGACTCGACTATTTCCGTGCGATGGACGTCCAGATGCTGCGCGGCCGCACCTTCACGGATGGGGATGGAGTGGCTGGGCCGCCGGTGACGATCGTTAATCAGCGCTTCGCGGAAAAATTCTGGCCGGGCGACGACCCAATTGGAAAGCGCGTCCGAACTTTCACTGGGAAGACATCCGATCCCTGGCTCACCGTGGTCGGCGTGGCTCCCAACATTTTGCAAAACGACATCACGGTCACGGAATTCGATCCGTTGATCTATTTGCCATTTCGACAAAAGCCGTTTTCGGACGTGGCGCTGATGGCGCGGACGCGCGTTCCACCGGCGACGCTGGCAACCGCGTTTCGACGCGAAGTGCAGGCGATTGATGAAGATATGCCCATTTATAATCTCCGCACCTTCGAGGAGCGGCTGGCGCAGAATTATTGGCCTCAACAGGTGTTCGGAAGTTTATTTACGATTTTCGCGGCGATCGCGCTGGCGCTCGCGTCGGTGGGATTGTATGCGGTGATTGCGCATTCAGTGAATCAAAGGACGGAAGAGATCGGCGTGAGGATGGCTTTGGGAGCGTCGGCCGAAAATATTCTAGGTATGATTTTTGCCCAGGGAATGCGGCAACTCGGGATCGGGCTGTTGGTGGGGATCGCTGCGGCGCTCGGTCTCACACGGGTCCTCGCGTCATTTCTGGCGAACGTTTCGACGACGGATCCGGCCACGTTTGCGATGGTCGCGCTGGTCCTGATTCTCGCCGCGATTTGCGGTTGTCTGATCCCGGCGCGACGGGCCATGCGCGTGGATCCGGTGGTCGCGCTGCGACACGAATAACACTTACATCAGCCCCAACGCGCTCCATAACTGTCGCGCCTCAACTGACGGCAAAGCGGGCTGCTCTACGTTTGACGCGCGACAGTAATGGAGCGCGCTGGCCCTGTTAGACTGATGGGGTTTGAGCGCCATTCATCTCCATCGAGTCACCAAGAGTTTCGGGACTTACACCGCGATTCGGGACGTCGATCTCGAGGTCCAGCCGGGCGCGTTCGTCTCCGTTGTGGGTCCCAGCGGCTGCGGAAAATCGACGCTGCTCAACATCGCTGCCGGTTTGATCGAGCCAACGCAAGGATCGGTTTCGGTCTTCGGCGATCCCTTAAAGGGATTGAACCGGCGCGCGTCCTATATGTTTCAGCAGGACGCGCTGCTGCCTTGGAAGACCGTGCTCGAAAATATCGCGCTGGGGCTGCGGTTTCGATCGGCGCCTGACCCAGAAAAACAGGCGAGCGATTGGGTCGTACGCGTCGGGCTCGCCGGTTTTGAGCATGCTTATCCATCACAATTGAGCGGCGGGATGCGCAAGCGAGTCGCGATGGCGCAGAGCTGGATCGTCAATCCCGATATTCTTCTGATGGACGAGCCGTTCAGCGCACTAGACGTCCACACGCGTCTGCGGATGGAAACCGAGCTGCTCGCGCTATGGACCGCGTCGCCTAAAACAGTGCTCTTCGTGACGCACGATCTGGAAGAGGCCCTGGCGCTCGCCGACGAAGTGGTGGTGTTGTCGGCGGGCCCGGCGAGTCGCATTGTCAATCGATATGCGGTCGATCTACCGCGTCCGCGCGATCTGATCGACATCCGCACCGAACCGCGGTTCAGCGAACTGTATCGCGACATCTGGGCGCAGCTTCGCGAGGAGGTGCTGGCGAGCTATGCCACCCAAAAGTAAGATACCGATGCTGGTGTGGCAGATCCTGCTGGGCGCCTTGATTTTGATCTTGTGGCAGGAGTTGGTCAACGCCAATAAACTCGATAAGTTTTTCTTCAGCCGGCCGAGCGATATCGCGTCGCGCATCCTGCAATGGTTGAGGACCGGATCGATCTGGCCGCATCTGGCGGTCACCATGGAAGAAGCCGTGCTGGCGTTCGCGCTGGGTGCGGCCGCGGGCGTGGTGTTCGGTTTCGGCCTGGCGCGGGCTCGCTGGCTGGGCGCGCTGCTGGATCCCTATATCCGGGTTCTCAATGCTCTTCCCCGCGTGGTGCTCGCACCGATCTTCCTTCTTTGGTTCGGTTTGGGCATTTGGTCCAAGGTCGCCCTGGGGATCACGGTGGTATTCTTCATCGTGTTCTTCAATACACATCAAGGCGTTCGCGATGTCGATCCGGTGGTGGTGAATAACGCGCGGATGCTGGGCGCGTCGGAATGGCAACTGGTGCGGCACGTTCTGATTCCCAGTGCGCTGACGTGGGTGTTTTCGAGCCTCCACATCAGCATCGGATTCGCGATGATTGCGGTGGTGGTGGGAGAATATCTGGGCGCCGCAAGAGGCGTCGGCTATCTGATTTCGCAAGCCGAAGGAACGTTCGATACGACTGGTGTGTTCGCGGGAATGGCGGTCTTGAGCGCGGTGGTGTTGCTGATCGGGTGGGGAGTGAATCGTCTGGAACGCTGGCTGCTGCGATGGAAAGCATGAAATGGCCTGCAGTGTTTGCGCTGATCGGGCTCGCGGGTTGCGCACGGACCACTGAAGTCCGAATCGCTGTGCAGCCGCCGTCGACCAACAACTACCCGACGCATTTCGCGCAATGGCTCGGATTCTTCAAAGACGAAGGCGTCGACGTTGGAATTTCGCAAATCGCGGGTGCGTCGAAGGTGCTGGAAGCCGTGGTGGGCGGGAGCGCGGATATTGGTGGCGGCGTCTACGAGCAGGCCATTCAGATGGCCGCAGAAGGCCGCGAAGTTGTCAGTTTCGTTTCCCTGCTGCGCTCGCCCAACTTTGCGATCCTCGGACACGTGAAATCGACCTCCGGTCTCAAGGGCAAAGTAGTCGGAGTGTCGTCGCCGGGATCGCCTTCGCAATTCTACGTGAATCATTTGCTGCTTACAGCGGGGCTCTCGCCAGCCGACGTCAGCATCACTGGAATCGGAATGGGGGCCACTGCGGTTGCGGCGCTCGAACATGGACAGGTGGACGCGGCCACGCTGTTCGGAAGCGCCATTCCTGAAGCACAGTCGCGCTGCGCGGATGTGGTGATGCTCGCCGACAGCCGCACACCGGAGGGCCTGCGCGCGGCGCTCGGAGTCGACGATTACCCGGCGTCCTGCCTGCTGGCGCGCGGCGACTGGTTGCGAGCGAACCCCGACAAAGCCCGGCGCATCGCCCGAGCTGTGTTGCGTTCGCTCGCATGGATTCACGCGCACTCTGCCGAGGAGATTCTGGCGCGGGTTCCTGAAGAGTTTCGCGTGGGAAACACCGCCGCGGAGCTGGATGCGATTCACCTGGCGAAAGCGATGTATTCGACCGACGGGCGCATCAAACCCGAGAGCGCGGAGGCGGTAAGGCGGGTGCTCGCCGAATCGCTCGAGCGGGTTCGCGATGCAAAAATCGATCTAAGCCGAACCTACACGAACGAGTTCTTGCCGTGATATATTGAGGCAGATCCCGAACCACTGAGCGGGAGTAATTCAGTGGTAGAATGCCAGCTTCCCAAGCTGGACGTCGCCGGTTCGACCCCGGTCTCCCGCTCCAGAATCAAGAACTTACAAGGACCCCAAAAACCAACCTTACTGCGATTACTGCGTTAAGCCTCTTCATCCTCCTAAACGACCTCCAACTGGGCCAGCTTGGAACCGGCCAATTCTATTGCTCGATCCAATGCCATGACCGCCGCACGCTTCTGCTCCAAATCAGATTGGGCGTAGATTTCCAACGCAACGCCCAACCCGTGGCCACGCTGATCCGCCGCGACCTTCGAGTCCACTCGGTTCTTTTCTCCGATGCTTGCATTCGTCCGACGCATAACCTGGAACGTGACCCATCCCAGGCCGATCGCGTCCAACTTTGGTCGCATGAATCTCCGCTGTACGTTGTCGCGACTTAGCGGAGCGTTCACGTTCTCCGATTGGAACAGCCACGCTTCAGGTCGCTGATCCTTCAACAATGGAATCCATTGCTCAAGTAGGGCACGCGTCGGCGGACTGACGCCCGCATCGCGACGTGAGCGACGGGTCTTCGGGGTATCAATGTTCCCGCGATAGACGCGGCGCAACACCTGCAGCCCCTCGGCTCCTAGGTCGTCCTTGATCTGCAATCCGAGAATCTCTCCCGGCCGCATGCCCTCAACCGTTGCCAAACGGAAAATCAGTTTTTCCCGAATCGGCAAAACCTTCAGCGCACGATAAACATCCTCAGCCGACATCACACGCTTTTCTGCTGGCGTGGCTGCGGAGTTCGCAACCGATAGCCCAATCGTCGGGTCGTTCGATACCGCCCCGTCTCCCAGAGCCAACTTGAAGATCGCGTGCAACTGCCATCGAAGATGATTCACTACACTTCGGCTCAAACCCGATGCCGCCTTGCGGTCCAACAAATCTTGCAAGTCCTGCCGAGTTAGCGCATCCAGCAGGCACGGCCCGAGTTCTTTCAAATGCGGACCAATCAGAGCCTCAGTCGTCATCGTGGTCGATGCCTTCCACTTCCGACGACTGACGGGCAAATAGACTGACTCGACGAATACCCCGAACGTATAGATCGGTTTTGCAGGTTTCAGGATGCTTCTGTTGATCGGCTCCATGATCGCAGCCGCCATCACTTCGGCCCCTGCTCGTGTCATCGTCGCGCACGGCCCTAGTTCTTTGGATCTTGGCTGACCGTTCTCTCTCCACTGGAAGTACCAGAACAGCCGACCATTTCGTTTGCGTTGAGATAGACCTCCCCTTTGGAATCGCCTTCGGCGCATTCTTCCTCTTTCCTGCGCACAAGGCGTTGAGTCCCGACATGGAAGCGATGCTATCACGCCTCTGTGTCTCCAGTGGGGCCTTCAATCGCGTTAAGCCAGCGCTGAAGTGCTTCGGAGCGGATCAGTATGCGTCGACCGACGCGGACGCACGGAAGAGGAGGAACGTTCACAACCCGTCCGCGAATGACGTTCTGCATATGCGCCTTAGAGCAACGGATCAGTCGCGCGGCCTCCTCCAGCGTGAGTACCGGTTCCATGGTTAACGCTCCCAATGATTTAAGGTCTGCTCGGCCTGTGGTCCGACGAGGGCGCGCAGATGTTCTAAACGGCGTTTTCCGTTCGCAGAGAGGCGATACAGCAAGAGACCCCGACCACGGAAGCTCCGGAGCAACAGACCAGACCGATGCATCCTAAACAAATAGCCATGGGCTCCACGCCGGGGTCGGTAGTCCATCAGGGACCTCCAGGCAAGGCAATTGAGCCATCCCCGGTCCTCAAAAATCTCCAACGCCCGCAGCATTCGCAACGCCGTCCAATTCGTCGATGACTTCATAGTTGACTCCTCCCCCAGACGTCGCGTCAGATACCGTTTCGCCCAATCCAGCAACGCGCCTTCGTACCGTTCTGGAGTTCCGACAATGATTAGTGCTGCTTCCAAGTTGCTGCGCTCGAACTCACTGACCCCTCGCGTCCGAAGATGCTCGGAGTTCTCGTCTTGCGAAAACAGCGCGAGTTGTCTCATGCTGCAAGTTGCTTCGAGACCGTCTGTCGATACTGTTCGACAAGTTCGTCATGAGTTATTCGCGCGGCGTCATCGGGCAAGAAATCTTCGTACCGTCGTAACATCCGGTTTGCATTTCTCATGGAGCGCCGATTCAAAAATTGCTTGGTTCGATGAATCCCGTCTTTCTGGACCAGATGTCGAATGTACATTCCCATCGCGAGCTTGTTGAGATCGTAGTCGTCCGGGTTCGGCTCCGGTTTGCCACCCGATAAGAAAACAAGCCTTTCAAACGGATCGAAATCGGCGGCACCGCGTAACCGCGCGAACGTCGAGAGTTCTTCCGGGACACGCCCTCCCGCAATTTGTCGCTCGACGCGGGTGAGGATGAGCCCTTCCTCTGGAAATCCAGAGGTCGCCTCGAACGAAGGAAAGTCAAACACAATCGGTCCGCCCATCGCTCGCTTCTTCGCTTCAGCTAAAGCCCGTCTCTTCAGCCGCATGTATTCTTGCCGACGTTCAGCGATCTTGTTATAGATCCGAATAACGTTTGGGCGTTTGCCGAGGTAGAACGTCTCCACACCTGTCCTGCCCATAGTTGAAAACTGCGCGTCATCAGCATTGACGGTTCCGATTTCGCAGGTCCAACGCTTATACGGCGCGAACGCTTGCTGCTTAAACCAAGACACCGGCACTCCGGCGATGTCGGCTGCAAGGTCTACGCGGATCAGTTCGAGCGGGCCGGTGGCGCTATCGAAGATCCGATGGATCTCCTGCCGCATTTGTGTGTAGTTCATCTTTCCGGTCTCGATCAGTTCGAGCTTGTGATTGCTGTGCTTGCCGTGAATGTTGTGCGTGTGAAGAATCGCAGAGAACCCGTATGGTCGAAGGTCGGCGGACGCGAGGTAGTGCTGCGTCTGTCGGAACGGTCCCTTGGGGTCATTTCGGATTTCTTGGTAGAGTTTGCCGAACTGTGGCGAGTAAGGCGTGAAACCAGGCACGCGCAGCTCAACCTTGTCGATCATCACAGGGCTGGCCCTCCCAGGAACGCGGGCGTCCGATTTGCAGCGAGCGCGTCAAGTTGACGCAGGTTGCAGGCTATTAGACAAGCCTGCAACCGGCCGCTTCGCGGCCGAAAGAGTCCTCGCCACCCTCGGCCTTCGGCCTCGGATGGCTGCGGGGATTTTTTAAGGCATAGGGCACTCACCACCCAGGGGCAGAAGAAGACAAAAGAAGAGAAGCAACCTGGGGAGGGAGTAGAGTGCGGCGAAAAGGGAACAGGGAGAGGCCGCCTTCGGCTGCCTCTCCCGTTGCTCCTGGTCTGGAGCCGTGCCCTCCGGCTATCCCTCAGCGAGTTGCGTCCCCGCAGAGCTCGCCTCCGTTTCGCCGAAGCTTGATAATGCAGCCCCCAATCGGCCCGACATAAGCGGTCCCGATGAGCGATCTCGCCGCGCCTGGGTCGAACTGATTGGGCCGCTGTCTTTTGCTGCGGCATGATTCGACTCTAAGTTCGTTCCGATACGTCAACAAGACCGAACGTTTTTATCAGCTTTTGCAAGAATGGGTACAGAGCTTCTTGCAAGATGCGCCGCGATCAGATTGATGACGTCCTCTCGACCCTTGACGATGTGTTTAGGCAACTTGGCGTGCGAGGAGGATTTGCTGAAGCGGCTGCCGAAGCGAGGTCCGCGACCGCCGACATGACGACTCCTGCAGCGAGGATTGGCATGATACTCGCGGAACACCTTTTCCGGCAGATGACGGGGGACGCCCTCAGCGCGCTAGATTGGCGTCAAGTTGGGACGCGCGAAGACTTAGAGAGACTACTCACGATAGCGCCGGACCTAACACCTGACGATTTCCGAGCGCTGGATGAGTTGAAGGCGTTGCCAATTCGTGTTCGCGGATCGCTGACGGATGTCGCGCGGCAAGTGCAGCCGAAGGGCGGGCATCCGATGGCAGTGCCCCGGGCTGAATATGCAGCGATATGCGACGAAATCGCTTCCCTCCACAGATCGGGTCTCACAATCGGGGAAGCCACGCGGAAGTTAGCGTCCAAATGGGGATGCAGTCAATCGAAAATCAATCAAATTTGGGCGAGTCGGGCCAGCCAGTGAATCCTCCCGCTACCGCTTTGTCTCCCAGCTTCTAGGCTTGTCGTCTTTGATTCAGGATGAACAACCCCGATCTGAAAAGTATTTGGCAGAAGCAGTGCACATTCCATCTTGATTCGGTGCTATTCTTCAATATCCGTGTGAACTCGCAGTCATTATTTCGACCTTTCGCCCGTTGACGCCTGACCATGTCGCCTGCCGCTCCGACCGCCCTGACGATTTCAATCAGCCAAGTTCTCGATCTCTTGGATGGGAACTTCGCCAGCATGGCCGCAGGGATCGGAAAGAAAGGGTATGCTTTGTGGCTGGGATCAGGAATATCGCGTGAGAGGGTTGACGATCTAAATCGTGTTGCCTTACGTGTGTTGACGCACTTAAGAGACCGAATCGATCCCACGAATCCAGACTGCCCGTGGCGCCGAGCTCTCGACGAAGCGATTGACTTGGCGAGACTGTCTCCAACCGATCGAATCGGAATCGACTACGATCGTCCAATTCACGAATGGCCGACACTTGAGACGGTGTTGTCCAACCTCTCACGGGTATACGCACGTTTACTCGATATCCGCATCGCGGGACAACCCGAAGAGGACTACTTGCTATGGCAAGCGGTCGATGTAGTAATCACGTTTTCTGCCACTCACGCAGTTCCCGACTGCGAACACCTTTGCATCGCTATGCTCGTTCTCGAAGGCGTCCTGCCTGAGATCGCGAGCGCAAACTGGGATGGATTGATAGAAGCGGCTGTAAACGAGCTGACCAAAAGCTCCGGCACGGCGCTAACAGTCTGTGTTCGGGGTGAGGACTTTCGCGAAGCCCCGCTACTCTCCAGATTGCTGAAATTTCACGGATGCGCGGTGCTCGCTGGACGTGAGCCAGGGGTGTTTAGAGAATTGTTAATTGCTCGTCATTCTCAGATCACAGACTGGCCGCACAACCCCGCTTTTGCCGTGATGAAGCACGAGTTAGAAACTCTCGCTGCCACCAAACCGACCCTCATGATCGGATTATCTGCTCAGGATTCGAACATCCAGGGTTTGTTTGCTGCAGCTCGGCATTTGATGGCCTGGACTTGGCCGTGCGTGCCACCAGCTCACGTTTTCGCGGAAGAAGCACTAGGCGACGATCAACGCAACATTCTTAGAGTCGTCTATCGGGAGTGGTACACGACCCACGTTGCCGAGATTGAGGCAAGCGCCCTCTTTCGCGCCTTCGCGAAACCAGCCTTGACGGGCCTGGTGTTGCATATCCTCTTTTCGAAACTAGAGGCTTTCGCTCGGGTGGTTGATGCGCCCCAATTAAGCACCAGTGATCGCAATACAATGGCGACGGGGTTGGTTCGACTCAGGGGACGCCTCGCCAGCTCGGCGGATCCGCTCGATCGCCTGGTGTTTGTCCGACAGTTGCTGGAGAGTTTCAATAGGGGGTTTTCATTGTTTCAAAATGGTAGCTTGCCTCCAGGTGGATCGATGACCTATAGCGCGCTGAGCACGTCTCCTGTGCACATGATTCCCTCAGATCCGACTTTGCCTACAAGCGGTGTTCGGGAGATGGCCTCGGCGTTGACGCTGCTCGGATTGGGAGACGCCGATGGCGTGTGGACTGTGAGACAAAGTGATATGGCGGATCCAAGAGCGGGTGCTCTTCGGGTGACTACGGGGCTTGGCGATACTCGCGTCTTCTTCGCCGGGACGAGTTCAGCGGCAGTGCGTCTCGAGGTCAATGCATTCCTTTCGCAACACGATAATGATGCGATTGTCATTCATAGTGCGTCCCCAGTAGCGACGATGGCACGCTCGCCGTCCTCTCCAGTCGGTCGAACGGGGAGGATCGGCCTCCGCAACATAGCGATGTCAGAGTTGCTCAACGAAGCCGCGGGGGTTGACGAACTCCGGCGTAGGTTCCGGGAGGAGGCGGCCCTATGACCTATAGTCAGCCCGTGGAGCTCGTAGTCGAACTTCTTACGAGCGTCGGATATCGCAAGTGCGAGGTTCCGTTTACGGTGGCCTCGATGTCATTTGAATTTGACGCAGTCCTCGCCGGCGCTGATCGGGCGCTGGACTTGGTTGTGATCATTGACACTCTAAGAGAGCCCGACTCGCGTGTTCGTCAAAAAATGGAAGGCTTGAGCAGAGCGCTCGATCTAGTTGCGTCGCGTCGTCCTCTAACGGCGGTGCTAGTTGGTCCCCCACCCCGAATTGGGGTTTTAAATGCGATTTCTCGCGTTTGTCGATTGCTTCAAGTTTGGGCATTGGGCGAAAGCGACTCTAACGAGCGTCTACGTGATGCGCTTGCGGTCCTTCTGCCTCTTGACGTGCCAGACGTTAGCGAAACAGTCGTCGACCCTCTTGCAGAAGTTCGACGACGTACAATGAGTGTGGATGGCCAAAAACTGGTTAGTGCCCTTCTGCAGGCTGCTCCAGATGGTTCAGAGGCGGTGAAGAGTAAGTTGCGAAAACTCCTCGCCGAACCGCTCGGCGCGTCTAACCCGGATCAAATATGAAGGCGCATCTCAAATCAATCTCAGTCAGCGATTTTCGTAGCCTTCGCGGCACGGTTACAGTGCCGCTGGATGCTCCCGTCGTTCTGATTCACGGGGCAAACGGAGTCGGTAAGACTAGCGTTCTGTCGGCTCTGGAGTTCGTGTTAACGGGCGAGGTCCTTGCTTTGCGCCGAGCAGATCCCAATTACCGAGCTCACCTCAAGAATCGAGATGCGGATCACGCGGCGATTAGTCTATCGATGTCGCGTAACGGCGAAGGTCAGACGGAGGTCCATGATCTACTCTTGAAGGATGATAAAGTTGTCGGAAGGCCGGTATTAACGGCAACTAGCAGTCGCTTTTTTAGTGAAAGATGCTACTTGGCTCAGGCGACGTTGAGCCGCCTTCTAGAGATCTATCAGCACGCCGCCCAGGGAGAAGACAATCCCCTCACCCGCTTCGTTAAGGATTTACTCGGTCTTGATCAATTAGATGCTCTGATCATCGGCTTGCATGCGGCGCTCGATATTCGGAACACTCGACACCTCGTACCCGAGTACGGTCAAATCGAACGATCCATTGCAGCCCTAACGGATCGCATCAACGAGGCGAACCGAAAACTGTCCGAACTATTGGAGCAAAATAGGACGCTGCGCGCTAGTATTCCACCAACTCTCGCAATCGCCTTTCCTGCCTTTCAATCGGACCCTGAGAATCGCCCGGTTGATGAACTCGAAAAGTTTCTGGCGGATGAACGCCACGAATCTGAACTCGTGGTCGTGACTGGTCATCGTCGCGAGGTCGCCAGTTTAAAACGGCGCTGGGACGAATTCTCTGGTACTCAACTTCAGAGCGAAATAGCGATCGCGGAAGGCGATGCACAGACAGCCGAAGCCGCTGTGAACAAATGGTGGAATGAGACAGGGAACATCCTCGAAAGTATCATTGATCAACTACGCGCGCTCTTTCCGGATCTCCCATCGATACGCTTGACGGACCCCGAGACAGCTCAACGAACTGCGCTGTCGCGTGTAGAGACTGAGTTGAGTCGATGCAATCGCGCCCTCGCGGATGACGACGCGGTCGCCGCGCGACTTGAGGTTATTGAGCAGTCTATTGGGAAGTCACGAGCTAGGAGTACGGTGATTGAAAGCCAATTCGGCCAGATCACAAGTGAAACAGCAGCCTTGAGTAAAGCCCTCGCTGCGATAATCCCTCATATCCACAATGAGATTTGTCCTGTGTGCGGTCGCGATTATCGTGAAGTGTCAAAGAGTCCGTTAATCGAGCGCCTGTCATCTCAAGTGGCTGGTCTCACCGAGCAGGCTAGCCGACTCCAAAGCCTGGGGCAGGCTGGAGCCCAGGCAATGACTGAGTTGACAACGCTTGAACGTGAGCGGTCGGTAGCGGTTAGTCGCAGGCTGACTCCAGATGCTCGTGGAGAACTCAAGAAGCGAGTTGCTGACTTGTCAGAAGCGCGAAGACGGTTGGCCGCGATTTCTGCGAGCGTGATCGACGGCTCCGCTCTAATTAGGCGTAGTGTTCTTATTCAAGGTAGTCTCGCTTTAACACGGGCACGCACCTTCTTAGAGCATGACCTTCGCGCAGGCGCTGAAGCTTTGTGCAAAGCGATGGGACAGCCCCTTCCCGGCAGCACGGAGTCTATCGGAAATGTGATTCAGCGGCTTGAGCGCCATGTTGCGTCATGGGAGAAGCTGCTCAACGACCGCCAGCGTTCGCGGCACGAGTTACAGTCTCGGCTAAGCTCAGTTCGCATGCAAGAGGCTGATATGAGGAGGCTTCGAGTGGCTCTGGATCTAGACCAGCGTTCCCAATCTGAGCAAGAGCAAAGACTGAAGGTAGCTGAGACTCGACGTCACGCGGCGAGATTGGTGTCTCGTACCGCACTTGAATCCAGAGCTTCGATTGTGAGCCGGATTTTTAATAGTGCGCTCAATAAGCTTTGGCGTGATCTTTTCGTACGCCTCGCGCCCTCGGAGCCTTTTGTTCCAGCGTTTCGCGTACCCGAGTCGTTGAATGAGCCCGTCACAGCGCGATTGGTCACTGCGTACAAGAATGGAGGTAGTGGAGGTGCGCCTGGCGCGATGCTCAGTTCTGGGAACTTGAATACCGCCGCACTAACCTTATTTCTCGCGCTGCACTTGTCTGTCAAGCCAGAACTTGATTGGCTCATCCTTGACGATCCCGTGCAGTCTATGGATGAATTGCATATCGCTCAATTCGCAGCCCTTCTGCGAACGCTCTCGAAAGAGCACGGTCGCAGGGTGATCATGGCGATCCACGAAAAACCGTTGTTCGATTATCTAAGCTTGGAGCTCAGTCCAGCTTTTGATGGAGACCGATTGATTACGGTTGAAATCACAAAAACTCAATCCGGGGAGAGCTTTGTTGAACCGAGTTTCAGAACTTGGCAACCTGATCCTGCGGCGGCAGCTTGAAAGCGAGAATCTCATGATCGTCGAATGGTGATACCAACACTACAACATGATCGGCGTCCAACCGAAGCATCCACGGCGCTGGTGATTTTGGAAACAAGGCATTCGAGCTAAATGGAGAAGGGCGGGAGGCATCCTTTATTAAACGAGCTTTTGCGCACACACTTGACTCGCCCAAGTGGCGGACATTTTTCTCAGCGGTCAGCCCCTTATTGAGCGGCGTCCTAACGAGCGCTCTCGTAGCTGAGATAACGACTCCGCAAGGAATCGTATGGTGGAAGCTGCCGCATGCCCTTTCGTTTTACCTCCTTCTCAGTCTAGCAGCGCTACTTTTCATCTATAACCGGGCTTTGTACCGTCACGACATTGCCGTAGACCGGTTCCTGGACGATGATTACTGTAAAGCTTATATGAGGAGCCAGTGTCTTCCGGAAGCGGCGGAACGCTATCGAATACTCATTCGGACTGGAGATGTAGGGGAACTGAAGCGAGCGATGGACGAAGTGAAGAGGATCCTAAAGTGACAGTTCAAGTTGCCCCGGAAGTCGCGTCGAAGTTAGCTCAGCTGTCAAAAGATAGAGCAGCGCTCGCGCGCGTCTCTGTTTTGTTGGAGCAGATAAGGGCGGCGAGCGATCGGGATGTGCTGTTAGGAGTGCTTGGGCCTAGCGTAGGGGTACTCGGAGATGAAGTGTTTGTGGCGCGACTAGGAAATCTTCGTGTCTTCATGAGTATCGGTCAGTCCGATGTTCTAATCGTTGATGTTGCCGTCGTTGGCGGTGGCCCGGAAACGAGGCAACCCGCAGCAGCGAATGATCCAAAGTATAATGCAAATCGGAATCCGAAGTTCAACGCGGCCATCAACCCCACTCTCAATGCATCCTTGAACCCCAAGTTTAACTCAGCGATCAACCCGCTATTTAACTCAACTCTGAATCCAAGATTCAATTCAACAATCAACCCGAGGTTCAACTCGGCTCTAAATCCAAGGTTCAATCCGGCGATCAATCCGAGATTCAATTCGGCATTGAACCCGAAGTTCAACGCGACCATTAATCCCCGCTATAACTCGACCTATCCAGGCCCTTATGTATATGGGCTGGACCTCGATCGACAGGGATACGTTGTTCAGGCGTCGGACAAGGTGGATTTGATTTTCGACAATGATGGAGAACACGTCGCGACCGCTGTTCACAACCCATCAGAAGGACGCACGCTGTTCGATGATTCATTGGAATGGGTCGGGTATACCGTACCTGACGGCAAGGGTGGTTATCTCCGGTTCGATCGTGATGGGCAATGGAATGGGATTCTGGTCTAACGCGAGCGTCTGCCCAAAGCCGCGCTCAGACCTCGAACGCGGGGAACAATAGGGCAACATCGATAAGCGAGAAGTAACCCAAAACGTTCTACGCGATTCGGTCACGAGGACGAGACTAGAGAAGTCGGTTTTCGACGCGATACGTCACGAAGAACTTGGTGACTCGTTCGTATCCATCAGAGAACGCCAATTCTCCGGCTTAACTCCGCCTGGAGCTTGTCGAACGATGGCGAGTACGCGCGTGAATCCTCGGCCCAATGGTTATCAAAATGAAAACGCTTTTACCCTCAATGCTCGCGACGGGCTGCGAGCGAAGCAATGTTCGGATCGACTCGGATTCAGTCCCAGTTATGAGCGATCACGGCGGCACCGGCCAATAACCCGATCAAGACGACGGTACTCACGCTCATGTGACACGCATCCATGTAGGGTGTTGCTCGTAGCCAGAATCAAGGGCCTGGTCCTTCGATCACGACGACCGTCGTAGCCAAATGAGCCTTTTCAGCCCTTCCGGTGTAATCCGGTAGACCAAACGCGAGTCAATGACCGTCCACGCCACCAAATTGTATCGCGCGAGCCGAATCGCGTAAGTGTACATCCGTCGTTTCGGGGAGATGCCAGCGGCGCGCGCCCACTGCGGCACGGTCCACCACCTCCTCGGCTCTCTCACAAGTGCTTCTAACGCCCGCACTTTTGCAGTGTTGTATCCTACTACCGTTCGTGGACTGCTCGCCATCGGATCAATTCCTCTGCTGTGATTCCCTCGCCCCGTTGAATTGCCTGCCCAATCGTTTCGAGACTCCGATAGCCGTCCACGTGGGTGACGATGCTCAGCGGTTTGCGCACCCCGCGTTCAGAGTGGGCCTCAGAACCTAACGGCGGCCCAGGCGATCTTACCGGGGCTAACGATACTGGCTGCCGGTTCGGACTGGGCGGGGCCGCGATCTGAGCGGTTTTCTGGCGAACGCTCGGACGATGCGTATCGCCGATTTGGGCGGCGATGATCCGCCTCAATAGCGACACGCCGGGAATCCTGAACAGTTGAGCCGCCCGCTTCAGTTCTCCGCGTGGCAGCCGCACCGACAATTCCAACGGTCCAGCTCCCGGATCGGTTTCTGAAAGCGAAATCTTTCCCTCTAGAAATTGCCGAAACCACTTTCGCACTCTTTTTGATTTTGCTTTTCTATGCCAGTTTTCGGGCACGCGGAAGTGAATCGAATCGAGTGCTGGGGGTTCTGATCGCGAACCGCGAACACTAGGTAATGCTGCCCGTTTCCAAAAAGCCATTTGCGCGTATCCCGTATCCCAACGTTTTGGAATCCCAAAATCGTTATCGCAGTAAACGCAGAGATGAAAAAAAGGCCGCGCGACGTGCAGCCTGGTTGGTTGCACGTCGGCGAGCGCTTCATTTCCTTACTGCGATTACTGCGTTAAGCCGCACGCGAATCGCAAGTGGTTGATTTTCCGTGGTCCCTACTGGTCGGGATGCAACGCCTTGGACGCATATGTTGTCTGTTTCCAATCGCTGAGTAAATTCCCAAGCTGGACGTCGCGGGTTCGACCCCCGTCTCCCGCTCCAAGAAAATCAGCCTCTACGCCAACTATGTTCTGAAAGAACACGCGTTCGCCGGCACAAGACATCCTCAGCGGGACGCACGCCTCAAATCGGACGCCCAAATCGCCTCCGCGCAGCCATATTTACGGCATGACGCGGAGTTCGCGCACCTGCGGCGGACCAGGAATGTGGTTGTTCAAGCTCCGGCCGATCTTGACGGAGGCCTTGAAGATAGCTCCCAATGGAATGAGGCCACCGAGTTTGTAGGCCGCTACCGCCGCCAATCCCATGGACGCGATGCACCCGCATGAACTGCAGTCGGGATTTCCGCCGAACTGGCACGGTGTAATTTTTGTCTTGAGATCCGCGGACAGCGTCTGTGTGGTGAGAGCAAAAACACAGTCCTTGGGACTGTTCGGAGGAGCGGCGAACTGGCGGATCAGTTCCGCAGGCATGTCCAACTTGGGGAACCTTCGCCGCAGCAAGGTCATGTCCGCAATGGCCTGCGCGCGCTCATGGGCTCGTAAAACCTCCCGCGAATGATCTCCCATTTGCGGAGTAAACAAACTGAACCACACCTTGGCAATCTCTGCTCGCGGCGTCCAGAACTCGAGGAATTCCTGCAAATATCCCGGCCGGCTCATCATCTGACTGGTGATCGTACAGTGAACGGTGATCTTCCGTCCCGCGATGTTCTTGAGGATGCGTTCGTAGGTTGCCGGCGCGCGACGGACGTCGTGTTCCGCCTGAAGACCGTCTATCGAGACCACCACGTTGAGCCGCGGTAGAGTCGCCCACTCGAGAGGTATCGGACGGAACGCACTGGTGACAATCTGGACGTGAATTCCGCGCGCCAACAAAAACGGGACCAGCACTTGTAGTTCGCGGTATCGCACCAATGGATCCCCACCGACAATGGAAAGATGCAAGGGCTTCAGACGGTCGACGATCTCTAGCACGCCGTCGATCAACTCCTGTCCCTTGCGGTCGTTCAAACTCCGCAAAGTGAGCTGCCCGCCGAGATGCGCATCGTCGTAGGCATAGCATCCTGGGCAGCGAAGGGGACACTCGCGGGTGATTTCGATCGAGAGCGAAGGCTGCTCTCCCTTAAGGATTTTGGCCCACGCTCGAAGGACCTCAGAGGTCTTCACAATAGTTACTCATTGCGTTGGACGCGCGGTAGGAAGGTCTGGTCGCAAAATAATGCAACGCATAACGACCTGAACGCGCGTTGCTCATCGTAACGGACTCAATGCCACTCTTCTCGACGCTTCTCAATCCAAAGAGAGGATCCGGTACGACCTGCACTTTAAGGTAAAATCGCAAAGCTGAGGTGCAAGAAAGCGGTATGCGAAAAGCGATTCATCTGTTTGCCGTGTTGCTGGTCCTGGAAATGTCCGCGTTCGCGACCTGGTCGGTTGTCGCCGTCGATCGCAGCACCGGACGCGTCGTCATCTCTTCGTCCACCTGCACCGGCAGCACCGACGACTTTCTTAAAGACGTCCAGGCTGTGGTGGTGCCCGGCAAAGGTGTGGCTGCCTGCCAGGCTGGTGTGGACTCTGCTACGCATCAAAACCAAACATTGGTGTTCGAGGAGCTTCAGAGAGGAACCGACCCTGCCAGGATTATCGAACTTCTGAGTCAGGACCCTGGGTTCCAGGGACGCCAATATGGCATCGTCGATTTGCAAGGCCGCATGGCCGGCCACTCCGGAATGACCAACGGATTCGTGACGCAGGATCTGCACGGACAAGTTCCCGGGACTGAAATCTTCTATTCGATTCAGGGCAATATTCTTCGATCTGGCGCAGTTGTCCCCAGCGCCGTCAAAGCATTTATCGGCGCACACGGAGGAATCACCGATCGCGTGATGGCTGCGATGGAGGCCGCCGATTCGGCCGGCGGCGATAGCCGTTGCACTTGCCAGACGCCACCGGTTCCCGCCGAGAGTGCCTCCATTCCCTGCACGCTCCGGACTTCTCTGGTCGCCTATATTCTGGCTGCCGATCCCAAAGACGTCAACGGTCCAGTCAATCAGTCCAACCTGCACAACAACGGCAAGTACGCGATGTACATCACCGTCTCACAACCGAATCACGGGCCGGCGTTCAACATCAAACCGGGTGAGGACCTCGATCCGGTGAAAACCCTCCGTTCGCGGTATGACGCGTGGTTGAAGGCTCATCCGGAATTCAAGAGATGACGAGGAGAATCAAAATGCGGATCAAGCTGGCAGTCATTACAGGTGCGGTTCTTGCGAGTGTTCTAACGGCTCAGCCTCCCCAGGGTGGACGCGGCGGAGGTGGACGCGGCGCCGCCGGTATTCAAAACCTGACCTTGATGACCACAGCATGGCCGGATGGAGGAATGATCCCGCCGCGCTACACGCAGGCCGGAGCCGAAATTTCGCCCGCGATCCAGTGGAGCGCTCCGCCCGCAGGAACCATGAGCTTCGTTTTGATTTTTTACGACGCCGACACGGTCGTAAACAATTCGACCGACGGCATCCTGCAATGGATGCTGTGGAACATCCCCGCGACGGCTACCGGTGTCGCCCAAGGACGGCCGGACGGTTTTCAACTCGAGGACGGGACGCGCCAGATCAGCGCCAGCGGCTCGCGCTATCGCGGCCCCGGTGCTCCGGCCGCAGGTCCAATTCATCATTATGTGATGGAATTGTACGCCTTGGACAAGATGCTCGAGATCAAGGTCGATCCGCAAGGTCCGCAGGACGCCAACCCCAACGTGCAGGCGATCCGTTCTTCCATCCTGCAGGCGATGGTGGGACACATTCGTGGGAAGGCCGCCTACACCGGTCTTTTCCATCGTCCGTAGTAACCCGATTGGCCTTCGGAAACTGTGCGGATAATATCTTACTTCACCACCACTTTGGCGACCGACTGATTCTCATACTCATCTGAAACCCGCACCGCAATGGTCGTCTCTCCCTGCCCTCGATCGATCGAAACGCGATAGTCTTCTTCGCTCGAATCGGTCAGCCGCGTGACTGGTTCCACCACCAGCCATTCGCCGCCGTTCACAGAATACTCCGCCTTTCCGATGTTGCTCAGCGCGTCCTTGGCGTGGAATCGTACTTCGATGCGCGGTCCGTTTTGCGTTTGAGAAATAGGCACGAATACTCGACCTTCCAACCCAGTAATTTCAGGCGGCGTGTTGTCGATCAGAAATGGATCGCTTTCGAGCGACCCGGTGAGCGCCTGATCGGGAGGATTGGAGGGCGCGTCCGATGCGGTCACCCGGACCACATACTTCCCATCAGGAAATCCCGTCGAATCCCAGCTATAGTAACGCTCGCGGACTTTTTCGCGAAGCAGCTTCCACGTGGATTCGCTGACGCCGCGAATTTCGACCTTGAAAATCAGCGTGTCGCCGTTGTCATCTTCAGCCAACCAGCGGGCTCCAATCTGTCCCTTCGACCACGTCAGCGTCGGAGACGACCCTGAATCGCCAGTGATGGACGGCGGCGCCGGCAGACGATTACGGCCAAGCGGCGGCAGATTGAGCGTCGGAGTTAGCGCCGAACTCGCTCCCGCCGGTGCAGGGAACTTGTAGTTTGCCGGCGTAGTTTCCAATTCCTCGATCACCGGCGCGACGTTTTTCATTAAGTAGGCAACGTCAACTTCGGTCAACTCGGACGAGCCGCTCAGCGTTGCCCGATACTGCAAAAACCGCGCGGACGGTGACGTCACACGCCCACTGCTGAGCTTCGCCCACTCGCTCCAATTCTTCTGCGGACGATTCAGATTGCCGCTGCGCGTTTCGAACCCGACCGATCCATTGTTCTTGCCCTCACTACTCAACCTTCCCCAGTACGAGAAAGCCCCCGCATCGAGAACATCGCTTTCCAGCACGCCGGACGTTTCCAGTTCCGGCCCGATGGAAACGATTTTTCCGATATTGCCGGTCACCGCGAAGATACGGCCATCTGGCGATGTGCAGAAGTTCGTGATCTGCGTCGGCGCGACAGTCAGCAGGCGCGTGTAAGAATGATCGGAATCGATGCGATAGATTGCACCGTGATTTCCGGTCCCCGCCAGCGCCCGCCCGCGGGCATCGAACGCCAGCGCGTACACGACATCCTGTGTGTGGTTCCAAACGCGGCGCGCATAACCGTCGGTTTGAATCCGGTAAATCTCGGAGCCTCCCAGGATGGCCGCTGCCGCAATCGCGGTCGGCGGAGGAGTCGTCGCGGTCCGATTCGCCGGGATCGTCACATTGGCTCCCGTAGCAGGTGCTGGCGCGGGCGTGAGGACCGGCGCGGGCGGGGCTGGCGGAGCAGCGGCTTGCTTGTTCCCAACACCAGCGGCGTAAATCGTCCCATCCGGCGCGACGGCCACTGTCGTAACTTCACGCTTCGGCGCTTGATACAAAACGAATCCCTGACCGGCAGGCGTGATGCGCAGGATCAGCCCGCTCGGATCGGTACCGGCAATCAGGTTGTCGTTCGCATCCACCGCCAGCGATCGCGCGTGTGTTTCCTCCGTTTTGAAAAACACCGAGCCCGATCCTGACGGAGTCACGCGATGAATCTCGCCCTGATCGCCGGTGGCGACGAATAAATCGCCCGATTTCGCAAACGCCAGCGCCCAGATGTACTTCGCCTTTGGATCGTAGAAAACTTCGGATTTCCCCGCCGTATCGACGCGATACACTCTGCCGTCCGGCGAAGTGGCCGCGTAGACACGATCCTGCCGGTCGATCGCGATGGCCTGAATCGCCATGCCATCCAGTTCCGCCACCGTCCGCGATTTTCCGGACGCGTCCACGGAAAGCAGCTTCGCTTTGGAGCCGCCCAATCCGCCGCCGCCCGCATACAGATTGCCTTTGGAATCGCGCGCCACGGCCCACAGGAAGGTCACCGAAGGATCGAAGATTTCCTTCACCACTGGAGCCAGCGTCAGCCGTCCGTCGCTTGAAAGCGAGAGCCGCGTGAGGGTCCCTTTTTCGAAATCCGCCATCTCGCTCTGCTGCCAGGTTTTGGTCTCGACAGCGTAAACGGAGGCTGCGGCGCACAACAGTGCGGCAAACACTTGCGAAATTTTCATTGGATTTGAAGTTACTTTACTGTAATTCTCAGCGAATAGCTGCCGCTGACCACCTGATCGAACGGCACCGAAAACTGCTGTGTCGCGGTTTCCGGGGATCCCACCAGCGCGCGGCTGGCGGTCCGCTCCGTTTGCAAAACGTTCAGCACAGACGCGGGCAGCGCCGGCATGGTTTTGTCGTCGGAGTAATACGTCGGACGTCCTTCCACCAGCGAAACGAACAACGCGTTGTTGCCGCGTTCCTGGTTCAGCAGCGAAACGGTTTCGGGAATATCCATATACCGGTTGCCGGCCGCCGCGGCGTGCTGCATGCGGTTCATCGTTTCGGCATCGCTAAACAGAATCCGATGATCGCCTTTCGGCATCCCCGCCGGAATCTTCACCGTCATCGATTTCTCAAGGCGCTCACCCCGATACGGGCGAAGGAAAACCTTTACGGGGATCTCGGTTCCCGCTTCCACTTCGGTCGACGGCGTCCACGCATTTTCGATGGTCGCGACGCGGCGCTCCGGAAGCAAGTCCACTGTGACGTCCACACTCTTCAACTTCGGCGTCGCCACGGAATTCAGGAACAACCGGTTGAACTTATCGCCCCACCACCCCGCCAGCACCATCGGTGGCGGAGCCGGCATTTCGCTCGGCGCCAGCATGGTCGACATGTGGATGCTCTGCATCCCGTCCAGCGTGACGTTGCCGCTCATGCGATAAGTCATCTCGTCCGCATATTCGTTCATCTGCTGGAGCGAGTTGAACAGCGTCAGCATCATCAGGAACGGCGTCCATTTCTGATGGACGAACACGTTGAAGTTGAGGTCCTTTTCCTTGAATACAGTGTCGCCCGCGCCATGCGAGCGCAGTTTCACGTGCACCGGAATCGATGGAGCCTCGGCGCCCAATTCGCCCATGATGCCGCTGTAACGATCCTGCCGCAGCGCACCCACCACGTCCGTTGCATTACCGAATTTAGTCGGCTGAAACGACGAGCTCAGCACCATCAGGATTTCGCTTTTCGCCATCGGCATATTCAGCGGCCCCAGATCGAAGAACTGGTGCCCGAAAGCCAGAATGCGCTTGCCGTCGTTATAAGTCACCGTGCCCATGCCGGTTGCCGACATGTCGCCGGAAACCAGGATTCCAGCAACCGCGTCACCCGGGTTCAGCGCGTGCTCCCATCCCTTGACTGGTTTCGCCGTCAGGCCTTGTGCCGACGCCCCGCCTTGCGCCGCTGTGATTCCCATTTGCTGAAACAAGGGTTGAAACGTACTGACCGTCGACGAGCTGAAACCGGAAAGGATCAGCGGCGTATCGATCGGTGTCATGGTCGGCACACGCGGCAGCGACCCCATGCCCGCGGAAACCAACTTGCCCAGCAGCTCACCCGGGATTTCCATGGCAGCCGCGCGATCTCCGGAAGCTTTGTCCGGTGTGCGCGCGTCACTTGGACGGGACTGATCAAAATCTTCAATCTCCAGCATCCGCTCGATCGGCGTGATCCCGCAGATTGCGTCGGGCGAGAACACGCTGAAACGCAGCGCTACCGCGCCAACCAATTTTCCGTTGATATATACCGGACTGCCGCTCATTCCCGCGGCGACATTGGTGTCCTTCGCTTTTCCGCCCATCTTGGCGAGAATCACATCTTGCTTCGGGCCGAGCTGTCCTTTCCAAACGCCGATGATTTCGATCGGCACCGGCTCGGGATCGGTGCCCGTGAAAACCGTCCAGGCGGTCCCCTGCATCCCCGGTTTCACATCGCCCAAATGGAGGATTTCGACTTTGCCGGCTTTAGGGCGCTCCAGGTCAGCAGCCTGCGCGAAGACACCGCAGGCCAGCGCGGCAAACACCAAGCGCTTGTTCATGAAAGACACCTACCTTAACTTCGTCAAAAACCACGAACATACGTCCGCGGAACCCATATCAGGCTTCTTATTACTCTACCAGGAGATCTCTGCAGCTTAGACGTGCGGAATCGCGAACCCGTTGCTTGCACGGCACATCCGGCCTTCATCCGACCATGTTCATCAGAAAATACGGCCTTGTCATGGCCGTTGTTCGCGCGCAGAATAGGCCATGGACTCGGCGCTTGCGATTCATCGCCTCCATTTTGCCTTCACCATCACCTTCCACTATCTGTTCCCGCAACTGACCATGGGCATGGCGCTGCTGATCGTGATTCTGAAGACCATCGCGCTACGTACCGGCGACGAAGACTACCATCGCGCGGCGCGTTTCTGGGCGAAAATCTTCGCCATCAACTTTGCATTCGGCGTTGTCACCGGAATCCCCATGGAATTTCAGTTCGGCACCAACTGGGCGCGATTCTCGCGAGCCGCCGGAGCCGTCATCGGCCAGACCCTCGCCATGGAAGGCGTCTTTTCCTTCTTCCTGGAATCCAGCTTTCTGGGACTCTTCATCTACGGGGAAAAACGCTTGAGTCCGAAAGCGCACTGGTTCGCCGGTTTTCTGGTTTTCCTCGGGTCGTGGATGTCCGGATACCTGATCATCGCCACCGATGCCTGGATGCAGCATCCCACTGGTTACGAGCTCGGCCCGAAAGGCGAGATTCTTCTCAGCAGTTTCTGGGGACTTCTTCTGAACCCCTGGGTGGGATGGCAGTATCTTCACAACATGGTCGCCGCCGTGGTGACGGGCAGCTTCGTCATGGCTTCCGTGGGCGCGTACTATTTACTGATGAACCGGGCCGCTTCATACGGCCGAATCTTCATTAGGACCGGAGTAATCGCCGGGTCCATCGCCACGCTGCTTCTGATCTTCCCCACCGGCGACGGTCAAGGCAAAAACATCGCCCGCTACCAGCCTGCGACGCTGGCGGCCATGGAAGGATTGTTCGATACGATCGAGGGTGCTCCGTTGGTATTGGTCGGCCAACCGGATACCGACAGGTTACAGCTCGACAATCCGCTGGTGATTCCCGGCGCGCTCAGCTTCCTGACCTACCAGCGCTGGGCCGCCGAAGTGAAGGGCCTGAAAGATTATCCGCGCGATCAGTGGCCCGACAACATTCCATTGCTGTATTACAGCTACCACATCATGGTCGGCTTGGGGACGATTCTGCTCGCGCTGATGGTCGTTTCTGCATTGATGCTCTGGCACGGGAATCTGTACCATTCGAAGCCCGTGCTGTGGATGCTGATGCTCGCGCTTCCGTTCCCTTACATCGCGACCACCGCCGGCTGGATGACCGCCGAGCTGGGCCGCCAACCCTGGCTCATTTACGGCCTGATGCGCACCGCGGCGGGAACTTCGCCGTATGTCTCGGCCGGCAGCGGCTTGTTTACACTGCTCGGATTCATGGGGATGTACAGCGTGCTCAGCGTACTGTTCCTGTTCCTGGTCGCGCGCGAAATCGACCACGGTCCAGCGTTGGAAAATGTGTGACACACATGGAAACCATCTGGTTCTGTCTGATCGCATTGATGTTGGCGGCTTACGTGGTGCTCGACGGATTCGATCTCGGCGCGGGCATCCTGCATCTTCTGGTCGCCAAGTCGGATCGGGAGCGGCGCGAGGTGATCGCCTCCATCGGCCCGGTGTGGGACGGCAATGAAGTCTGGCTGATCGCCGCGGGCGGCGTTCTGTACTTCGCCTTCCCACTCTTATATGCGTCCAGCTTCAGCGGATTCTATCTCCCCTTGATGATGGTGCTGTGGCTGCTGATCGTCCGTGGTATCTCACTCGAGCTGCGCAGTCACGTAGACACGCCGCTCTGGGAATCGTTCTGGGACGTCGCGTTCGCGCTCGCTAGTACGCTCCTCGCCGTGTTTTTCGGAGCTGCTCTCGGCAACGTCGTCCGCGGCGTGCCTCTGCATGCGGACGGCTATTTCTTCCTGCCGCTGTGGACCAACTTCCGTCCTGGCTCGGACCCCGGCATTCTCGATTGGTACACCGTATCGATCGGAGTCGCCGCGCTCCTGACGCTCGCCATGCATGGCGGATTCTGGATCGCCTACAAAACGACGGGAGACCTGCGAGCCCGTGCCAGAAAGATGGCGCGCTACGCCTGGTGGGGTGTCTCGATCTTCACGCTGCTAATCACCAGTTTGAGTTTCTGGATTCAGCCCCACATCTCCGAGAACTTCTCTCGCTACCCCTGGGGCTATATTTTCCCTGCGCTGGCGTTAGCCGGATTAGCCGGCGCCTGGCTCTGGAATACTGACAGACACAGCCTACAGCCCTTCCTGAGCTCGTGCGTCTATATTTGCGGGATGCTCACTAGCACCGTCTTCGGAGTTTATCCCAACGTCTTGCCCTCGAACGGCGATCCGAGTCTTAGCCTGACCATCCACAATGCGTCCGCTCCGGAATACGGCTTAGTGATCGGAGTGCGCTGGTGGATCCTGGGAATGATTCTGACGATCGGATATTTCTTCTACGTCTTTCGGCATTTCGCGGGCAAGGTTAACGTCGAGGAACCGGGCGAAGGACGCGAAAGTCTTTCTTAATTTCACCGAGCACCGTGGGGCCGCTATTCGTAGCGGCGAGCCGGCTTTCAGGCCGGCTTGTCTTCGCATCGCATCTTATCTTGCTTCAAGACGAAGCCGGTCGGGGACCGGCTCGCCGGCACGATAGCCGGCCCCACATCTACCGCTCGCGCAGCGTCACCAGATCGCTGAGCAACGTGTCGAAGCCGCCGTTTACGGTGATCTTTCCCACCTTCTCGGCGACCTTCTCCAGCGTTTCCAGCTCCTTCAACCGCACCAACAGAGGGTTGTCCTCCATCAGTTTGGCGGTGTTCAACAGCGACCGCGTGGCCGCCGTCTCCTCGCGCCGGCGGATCAGGTTGGCTTGCGCCTGCTTTTCCGCCGTCACCACCTGGTTGAGGATCTCGCGCATCTCGCCAGGCAGAATCACGTCCTTCAACGCGATCGCACCCACGCGCACACCGAACCCGGCCATTTCCTCGCGAACTTCGGCGGCCACCTTTTCGTCGATGTCCACCTTTTCCGCCAGGATTTCTTCCAGCGTCCGGCGTCCCAGCGTCTGGCGCACGGCGAGCTGCAGCGCGCGATACAGGTGCTCGGCGTAATCCTTCACGCTTTGCTTGGCCTGCACCGCGTCCACCACCTGGAATTCGGCCCAGACGTTCACGCGAATCGAGACCTTATCCCGCGTCAGAATTTCCTGACCGGGGATCTCGACCGTCTGCAACCGCAAATCCACCAGCTCGACCCGAGGCGAGATGCCCACGTTCCAGAACGCGTACGCACCGGCTCCGAGAGCGCGCACATAGCGCCCGTCGATCGAGAGCAACCCCGTCTTTCCTTCCTCGACCGTCGCGTACACGATCAAGGACTGCGCCAGCCGCTGTACGGCGGCAACCAGCGCCTTGGGAACTTCAGGAGCGCTGGCCACATCGATCACTTGCGAAGTAATCTCAATCGACGCCTTCCAGTACAGCGCACGCTTCCCCGGTCCCAGAATCCGCGCGAGCTTTCCGTCGTGAAACACCAGCGCCACTTGCATATCGCCGGTCTCGACGGTGGTGAACATGCGAGCCGCCAATTCCGGCTGCTCCTTTACCACGTAACCGGACCAGGCGTTCTCGAACACCAGCTCGTTGACGTTGAACGTCGCGGTCTCGACACCGGTTCCGAAAATCCAGTATTGTCCCGGTTCGAGGATGTCCGCGAACCGTCCCTTTCGAATGAGCAAGACACGGTTCTGGTCTCCTACCAGAATCCGTCGCAAAACAGACATGACAAGTCACCTCCTTGTAGTGAATTTGTGAATAAATAAAACCGATTCCCGGACTCTATTCCACGAAAACCCGGCGGGAAATCCTAGGAGCCTGTCTCGCTGCCATCTAGAGAAACGGATGGTCGAGAAACACGCAGTTTCAGAGATTTCGCAGAGCCGGGAGGATCCGCCGCTGAACTAGAGACTACTTAGGTCAGCGGGAATAGAGCCCGGTGCACGGATGGTTGCGATTGGAGCGCAAAGCGGGATTCGAACCCGCATCCGACAGCGTGCCAAGCTGTTGCTCTATCCATTGAGCTGTTTGCACAGGTTGAGAGGCAGTCACCCATCGCCGGCATACGGTACCGCAGAGCGGCCGCACCAGTGAGGTCTTTGGAGCCTCGACTTTTAGCGATGTTGAACATAAAAAACTCCCTCGACAATTATCGAGGGAGTCTCTTATTTCGTCAAGACTGAAGCGTCAAAAAGAACCAACTTTAATCAATCGCTAGCGGCTCTTTTCCTTTTCTTTGTCTCGCCGCTCGTCGCGCTTTTGCTGCTTTTCCTGCGGCCTGTCCGGCAGTCGCTCCTGCTTCTGCTCCTGCCTCGGTTCGACGCGAGGTTGCGGCGGAGGAGTGTTGTTCCGCTCGATCTGCCGCTGCGGCTGTTGAGGCGGCTGCTGCTGCGGTGGTTGCGCCGGTGGCGGAGTATTGTTGCGCTCGAACGGAGGCCGCTGTTGCGGCTCCTGCTGCGGTGGCTGCGCCGGTGGCGGAGTGTTGTTCCGCTCGAACGGAGGCCGCTGTGGCGGTTGCTGTTGCTGTGGCTGCGCCGGTGGCGGAGTGTTATTCCGCTCGAACGGAGGCCGCTGTGGCGGCTGCTGCTGCGGTGGCTGCGCCGGTGGCGGAGTATTGTTGCGCTCGAACGGAGGCCGCTGCTGTGGTTGCTGTTGCGGTGGTTGCGCCGCTGGCGGAGTGTTGTTGCGCTCGAACGGAGGCCGCTGCTGCGGTTGCTGTTGCGGTAGTTGCGGAGTGTTGTTGCGCTCGAATGCAGGCCGCTGCTGTGGTTGATTGTTCGGCAGTGCCTGACGATACATCGGCTGCGCCGGACGCACCGGCTGCGGAGCCGAACTGCGCACCTGGTTTTCCGCCGCGCGATCCAACGGACGTCCCGGATTCGCCTGCAGCGCCGTACGCTGATGCTCGAAAGCGACCGGCGCTGGAGGCGGCGCGGTCCGCGTCACCACCGTCCGGTTCATCATCGCTGCCGGCGGAGCACCCACCGCGGCGCGCCCTCCAAGCACCGCTTCCCGCTGCGGAGCGACCGAGGCACGTTGGATCACCTGGGCCTGTTGCAGTGCTCCCGGCTCAACGCGTACTGCCGCGAGACCTACAGGACGGCCCGAAATCATGGTTTCATGCGACACCGCGGTCACCGCGCCCGGAACTCCGCGATTCACGTATGTCACGTTGGTCACGTTGACGTTGTTGATCACCGTGCGGTTGACGATCACCGTGTTGGTGACGTTCACGCGTTCTACATAGGCCGGACTGTAGTGGTACGACGGCACGAAAACTTCGCGTGGTCCCAGTGCGAACCAGCCCGCGGCCGCACCACCGCCGATTCCGATGGAAACTCCGAATCGCGGTCCGCCGACCCATGCCACCAACGCCGGCGCATACACCGGCCTCACGCCAACCACGACCGGTCCTGGAACCCAGCCCCAGGCTCCCCCGACCGAAACCCAGCGCCCGTAATGGAATGGAGCATAGCCCCACGGCGCGTCATCGATCCAAGTCCAACCCCATGGCGCGACCCACGCCCAGTGGCCGAATCGATACGGCGCCCAGCCCACAGCCACGCCGCGCGGGAACCACACTTCACCGTATTCCGGATACTGGCGCCATCCGCCGTTGTCGTCCAGATCGGCGTAGCCCGGCATTTCACGAGATACATAGCGTGCCGATTCTGAGCGATCCTCGCGCCGGTCGCGATCCGCACAAAAATTGTCGAAGGGATCCCCCACTGGCATCTCGCGGCGATCGAAAGTCGCGGGCGCTCCATCTCCGCCGCCGGTAATGCGCACCTGATCGCGCGGATGAATGGTGAACGCCTGGCCCGCGGTCGCTTCCATCTCGCCCCCGCGAACGGTCACGATGGTGGCGTCGCCTTGGTCGTTCACATCCACGCGGTATTCGCCGGCGCGCAAAATCGTGAGCGCGGCTTGCGGTGTGTCGATCTCCATCGATTCGTCGTCGGCCAGCCTCCGCACCCGCACCTCGAGCGAGCCCTGCGAGAGCTGGACCTGCGCCATCCGATCGTCCAGATTGATGAAGGAAAAACCAGTGCGCCCGTTCAGGCGGAACGCAGCATTGCCGAGATGCAGTTCGGCGCGCGAGCCGTTATCCGTCCAGATGCGATCGCCCGTAGTGATCGGACGATTCAGGGTCGCGGGAACCCAGTCCTCCACGCTGCCTGGCTGGAACGTTACCGATCCACTCAGGAAGCTGAGCCGCGCGGCGCGCCCCGGAACATCGGGGCCTTCACCTTGCGGTGGTTGGTCTTGCGCGAAAGCAAGCGTTGCAGCCAGCGCGCTGGCGATGATCAGAATCGGTGTTCGTGTCCCCATACGTGTCATCAGACGTCCCGCCTCTGAGAACACGGTACCACTATGAAAGGTTTTCAATGTGAAAAGTTTTGAATGTAAAGGCGGCTTAATCTCGCGCCATCAGAGCTCTGCGAATGCCAAAGAACGACAAGATCGCGACGCCGGAACAGACCAGGATTCCCCTCGCGGCGATATCCGGCAGCCAGCGCGATTTGAAAAAGAACAAGCACAGCAACGCAAGAAAGATCAATCGCAGCGCTCCCCTTGCCACGCTTGCCGAAAATCGCAACGCGATCCATGCCGACACCGCGGCCATCGCGATCGCGCCCGTCAGCCCCAGAACTCCGGCCCAGGCCAACCCGCTCCAGTCCGGTCCAAAAAGAACCTTTCGCAAACTGTAGACTGTCGTCAGGCCGGACCCCAGGATCACGACACACATCATTTCACCGTACAGCGTAGCCATTGCGATGCGTGTCAAGGCTTCCCGCATGGTTCGCGGCGGATCCTTCGCCAGCCCTTGCGCCGCGGCCGGTCCAGCGAAGACCACTCCCAGGCATGCATAGGCCGAGAGCAGCACTGGATCCAGAAACTCGATCCCTTTGAGGTACGGCCACCATACGCCGAAAACTCCAATAATCGCAACATGGACCAGAATTACGCGCCATCCGGAACGTGAAAAATCTAACCCACTGCGTTTGAGGTGGTACGCCAGCGTCTCCACGAGGAACATGGTACCAGCAGGACTGGCGTAACATAAGATAAGGAACGCCCTAGATTGCACTTAGGGCAAATTTGTCTAGGGCCGGCACGCTAATCTATCGCGGCGGGCAGGCCGATGAAACAGGTAGATATGTTGGATAGGCGTATAGAACCAAGGATGCTGTGCGCGGACCTGGTGGACGTCCGTTGGAAGGATCAGACCGGCCGCTCGCGTCGCGGCGTCGCCAACCTGGAGGACATTTCCCTGTCCGGAGCCTGTCTGCAAGTCGATCGTCCCGTGCCGCTCGGCACCATCTTCCGCATCAGTTATCCGAACGGTGAACTGATGGGAGTCGTAAAATACTGCGTCTTCCGGGAGATCGGATATTTCCTGGGAATCGAATTCGAGGCGGGCAGCCGCTGGTCGCAGCGCCACTACCGGCCCCAGCATTTGCTCGATCCCCGCCGGCTCATAACCCGGGTGACCAATCGCCTGAAGCCGGATCCACAGTCCGACGCCCCGCTACCGTCCACAAATTGAGCTGTAATTTGTGATTAACTGAAAAGAATGGCAACCGTAGCGGGCCAACTCCCCGAGGAACGCTCGTCCGCCGCGCCCCGTGAAATGCCGTGGGCCGCGATCGGTTGGTTTACCGCTCTTCTCATCCTGGTTTATTTTCCGACCTTTCAGCATCTGGTCGAACAATGGGCCACCGACGAAGATGTGGGCCATGGATTCTTTGTTCCGGTAGTGGCCGCCTACATCGCGTGGCAGCGCCGCGCCGAGCTCGAAAACTTGAACTGGAAACCGGCATGGTGGGGCCTCGCGCTGATCCTTTGGGGCGCATTGCAGGCATATATCGGATCGCTCGGCGCGGAGTTGTTTCTACAGCGCACCTCGATCCTGATCACGCTGGTCGGAATGCTGTTGGTTTTGGGCGGAACCAAATTAGTAAAAGTACTGGCATTCCCGCTCCTGCTGCTTCCCTTCATGATCCCGTTTCCCACTGTGATCTATAACCAGATCACGTTCCCGCTGCAATTGTTCGCCAGCCGCGTGGCCGAATACGCTCTCGGCGTGTTGGGAATTCCCGTACTTCGCGACGGTAACGTGCTGGAACTCGCCAGTCAAAAACTGTCGGTGGTGGAGGCGTGCAGCGGGATTCGCAGCCTGATGTCGCTCACTTTCCTTTCGCTGGTTTACGCCTATTTCTTCGACAAGAAAGTCTGGATGCGGTGGGCGCTGTTGTTCGGCACGATTCCCATCGCTATCCTGGCCAACGCCGGACGCGTGACCATCACCGGCATTCTCAGCGAAATGAATCCCGAACTGGCTCACGGATTCTTCCATAGCCTGGAAGGCTGGATCATTTTCCTGATCGCATTCGTCATGCTACTGGTGCTGCACGTCGTCATCAACCGTGTGTACAAATGGAAATTTGCAAAGGAGGAGCATGCTTAAGTTTCTCAATTCCGCTCCTGCCCGCATCGTCACTGTCTTGCTGATCGCGCAGGCGGCGCTCCTGTACAGCTCCATCCGCCCGGAAGCTATTCCTCCAGGCCGGCCCCTGGCCGACTTTCCCCGCGAGGTGGGAGCTTGGCGCTTGCAACAGGAAGGCGTGATCGACACGGAAACGCAAGCCATCCTCAAAGCCGACGATCTGATGACCCGATACTACGCCGATCCCGTTTCCGGGCGTGGCGCCGATCTGTACATCGCGGCATTTCGCTCGCAACGCAACGGCAAGGCTCCGCATTCCCCCAAGAATTGTCTTCCCGGCAATGGCTGGACGCAGCTCGATTCCAGCGAAATCTCCATCGATGCCGGCACCGGCCTCCCCATCGACGCCAACCGGTATCTGATCACCCACGGCGACTCCCGCAGCGTGGTTCTGTACTGGTATCAGTCGCGCGATCGCACGGTGGCCAATGAGTTCAAAGCCAAGTTCTGGGTGATCGCGGATGCCATGCGCTTCAACCGTACCGATACCGCCTTGATCCGCGTGATCGTGCCCGTAGTCAACCGCGACGAAACCCAGGCCGACCGAACCGCCATCGATTTCGTGAAGAGCTTCTATCCCACCATCCGCGTCTTCCTGCCGTCATAAAGTAGACTATTGCTGATGCGGGTTCTCGCGCTGGCGGTATTTGTTCTTCCGATCTTCGCTCAACCACAAGGAAATCCGAACGACCAGGTCCTGAAAGCCCTGGACGATCTGGAATGGCGTCTCAAGCTGAGCGACATCGCCGACGTGGACAAGATTTCCTATGCCAGCCTACCTCCCCATCGCGTGCCCAACCCCACTGCGCCCGGCGCTGGAAATCCGCTGATCGTTCACGCCTATACCTTCATCCCCAAAAAGGTCGATCGCGCCAGGAAGCAGCCTCTGCTGGTGCTCGCCCATCAGGGCATTCACGGCAGTGTTTCCTCTTCCGAACTCGGCCACATCATGCGTGAGCTGGTCACGCAAGGTTATTCGGTCATCGCGCCGGACTATCGCGGATCAAGCGGCTACGGCCAAGGTCTGTACAACGAGATCGACTACGGCGGCCGCGAGGTGGACGACGTGTTTGCCGCGCGCCAATGGATGCTCGACACCTACAGCTTCTTCGACCCCAAGCGCATCGGCATGATCGGATGGAGCCATGGCGGCTTCATCACGTTGATGAACATCCTTCAGCATCCGGACGCTTTCGCCGTGGCATACGCCGGCGTTCCCGTGAGCGACCTGGTGCTGCGCCTCGGCTATCAGACCGATCAATACCGCGCGCTGTATTCCGCGCCCTATCACATCGGCAAGACAGTTCGCGAAGACATCAAGGAATACGAGCGCCGTTCGCCGATCACGTATGTTTCGAAACTCGCGACGCCCCTGCTGATCCACACCAACACCAACGACGAAGACGTCAACGTGCTTGAAGTGGAGCGTCTGATCACGGCATTGAAAGCGGAAGGCAAGCAGTTCGAATACAAGATTTACGAAAACGCTCCCGGCGGCCACATGTTCAACCGCTTGGACAACGAACTGGCTCGCCAGTCGCGCGAAGAGATCTACAAATTCCTGGCGAAGTATCTACTCAAATGAACCAGAACGAGAGCTTGCAGAACGCGGTCCATAAAAAATCCGAGGCCGGCCATTGGCCTACGCGGCCGCGCTTTGAGGCGCGACAGTTATGGAGCGCGTTGGCGATATTTTGGACGATCGCCTCCTTGTCCGCCCAAACTCCTCCAGCCGGCCGCGGAGGGACGCCCGCGCCGCCCGCTGCCGCCGCACAAGCCACTCCCGCCCCTGCCACTCCCGCAATCAATCCGCCGCAGATGTCGAACGACCAGGTCCTCAAGGCCATCGACGATCTGGAATGGCGCCTGAAGATCAACGACGTCGCCGATTTCGACAAGATCGCCTACACCAGCCTCCCGCCGCATCGGAATCCCAACCCGACCGCTCCCGGCGCCGGAAATCCGGTCATCGTTTACGGATACACTTTCATCCCCAAGAAGCTCGATCGAACGAAAAAGCAGCCCCTGCTGGTGCTGATTCACGGCGGTGTGCATTCGAATTTCACTTCTGAATCCGCACACATCGTTCGTGAAATGATCGAGCAGGGCTACACCGTCATCTCGACCGACTATCGCGGGTCGACTGGCTACGGCCAGAATTTCTATCAGCAGATCGATTACGGCGGCCGCGAAGTGGACGACGTGTACGCCGGCATGCAGTGGATGCTCGAGCGCTACAGTTTTCTCGACCCGAAGCGCGTCGGCATCGTCGGCTGGAGCCACGGCGGGCTGATTACGCTGATGAATATTTTCCAGCACCCGGAATCCTTCGCCGTTGCCTATGCGGGCGTGCCGGTTAGCGATCTGGTCTTGCGGCTCGGCTATCAGACCGACGCGTATCGCGCGCAATATTCCGCGCCGTATCACATCGGCAAAACGGTTCGAGAGGACATCAAGGAATACGAGCGCCGCTCGCCCATCACCTACGTCTCGAAGTTGCAGACGCCTCTGCTGATCCACACCAACACCAACGATGAAGATGTGAACGTCCTCGAAGTCGAACGCCTGATCACGGCGTTGAAAGCCGAAGGCAAGAAATTCGAATACAAGATCTATCAGGACGCGCCCGGTGGACACGTCTTCAATCGTTTGGACACCAAGCTCGCGAAGGAATCGCGCCAGGAGATTTATCAATTTCTCGCGAAGTATCTGCTCAAATGATGCGCGGCTCTGAAATCAGGCCAACGCGCTCCCTAACTGTCGCGCCTCAAAATCTGAAGCGAACCGCACGGCCGTCAGTTGAGGCGCGACAGTCATGGAGCGCGTTGGTGAATCAAATATGATCCAGGATTCCGCTGCAAAGGATCGCAGCCAGGCGCGGTCCATGGTCATCACCCAGTCTGGTGTAATCGCCACCAGCCAGACGCTCGCGTCACAAGCCGGCGCGCAGGTGCTCGCACGCGGTGGATCGTGTATCGACGCGGCCATCGCGGCCAACGCCGTTCTAAACGTCGTCGAACCGATGATGTGTGGACTCGGTGGCGATCTTTTCGCGATCTATCGCGACGGGAAAACCGGCACGCTGACCGGCATCAACGCCAGCGGCTATGCTCCCAAAGCACTGACGCTGGAATATCTAAATTCCATCGTCCCTGCCGCCGGGATTCACAGCGTGACAATTCCAGGTGGCGTGGATGGCTGGGCGAAGTTGCACGGCCGCTTCGGAAAACTGCCCTGGGAGGACCTGTTTCAGCCCGCCATGTATTACGCCGATCGCGGATTCCCCTTGACCGAACTGATCCAATACGACTGGGAGCACGAGCAGGCCAAGCTCACTGAAGGACTTTTCCTGAGGAATGGCCACGCCCCGCACGTCGGCGAGATTTTCCGCAATCCCCAGCTCGGCTCCGCCTATCGCATCCTGGCGAAGGAGGGTCCTGCCGCCCTGTATCATGGCGAACTCGCTGCCGCGATTCTCCGGACGTCGCAACGTCTAGGCGGTACCATGTCGGCGGAAGATCTCCGTGATTTCTCATCCGAGTGGATCGAGCCCATCTCGACTACCTATCGCGGATGGGAGATCTACCAGATTCCTCCCAACGGCCAGGGAATCGGCGCGCTCGAAATGCTCAACATCATGGAAAACTTCGACATCCCGTCGATGGATCCGTTGAGCGCCGAGGCATACCATCTGAAAATCGAAGCGCAAAAACTGGCCTTCGCCGATCAGCGCCGCTACATCGCCGATCTACGTTTTTCCGATGTCCCTATCGAAAAACTGCTGTCCAAGGATTACGCCGCGCGCCAGGCCGCCACAATCGGCCACACCATTTATCTCGCCGCCGCCGATCGCGAAGGCAACCTGGTCTCGTTCATTCAGAGCATTTCGGATGTGTGGGGATCGGGCGTAGTCGTCGACGACTTCGGTTTTCATCTCCATAATCGCGGCAGCGCGTTTTCCGCCGATCCGTCGCATCCCAACGCCCTCGCGCCGCGCAAACGCCCGTATCACACCATCATTCCGGGATTCATGCAGCGCGATCGGGTTCACATCGCGTTCGGAATCATGCGCGGCCTGAATCAGGCGCAGGCGCACGCGCAGTTTGTCTCAAACATGGTCGATCACGGGATGAATATTCAAGCCGCCCTCGAAGCCCCACGTTTTACCAAAATGACCCTTGGAGGACGTGACGTGCGCATCGAAGGTCGCGTTCCCCTGTCGACGCGCGAAGAACTGAAGCGTCGAGGCCACGACCTGGAAGTGCTCGGCGATTACTCCGGATTAGTCGGTGGCGGCCAAGCGGTCATGCGCGATTCGTCCACTGGAGTAAACTACGGAGCATCGTCACCGCGGAAAGATGGCGCCGCCATCCCCGAACCCGATCCTTATTGGAGCTAAATTGCGATACGCACTGTTCGCTTTGCCGCTGATCATGCTTTCCCAGGACAATCCACGTGACAAACCTCGCGCCCGCGATCTTGGAGTCCCCTTTGACGGCGTTCCTGGTCCGCTGAACGCAATCACGGATATCGACGCCATCGAAGTCGGCCACACCACGCTCATCGAAGGCGCAAATGTGCGGACCGGCGTCACTATAGTTTTCCCGCGCGGAAAGTCGAGCGCCGATCAGGCTTTCGCGGCTTGGTATTCGCAGAACGGCAACGGTGAAATGACCGGGACTACGTGGATCGAAGAATCCGGATTCCTGGGCAGCCCGGTGATGATCACCAACACGCACAGCGTCGGCCTGGTGCGCGATTCCTACATCCAGTGGAAGCTCAAAAGGCATCCGGAATTGGCCGGCTGGGAGCTGCCGGTGGTCGCGGAAACGTTCGATGGATTTCTGAACGACATCAACGGATTCCATGTGAAGCCCGAGCATGTATTTTCCGCGCTCGACGGCGCACGCAAAGGGCGCGTTCCGGAAGGAAACGTCGGCGGCGGAACCGGAATGGTGTGCTACGGCTTCAAGGGAGGCATCGGGACGTCATCGCGAAAAGCCGGTGCGTACATGGTGGGCGTCCTGGTCCAATGCAACTGCGGACGCCGCGAACAGTTGACCATCGCGGGCGTGCTCGTCGGCCGTGAAATCGGCAATAGACAGGTGGCTCAAGGCCAGCCAGGCATTCAGGCCGACGTCGGATCGATCATCATCGTCGTCGCGACCGATGCCCCGCTGCTGCCACAACAACTGAAGCGCCTCGCCCGGCGCGCGACCATGGGCCTGGCGCGCACCGGTTCGACTTCGGGCAACGGCTCTGGCGACATCTTCATCGCGTTTTCCACGGCGAATCCCGGAGCCGCGAAGACTACCGGCGTGCAGGATCTCAAGATGCTCTCCAATGACGAAATGAATACCGTATTCTCCGCCACCGTCGAAGCCACCGAGGAAGCTATCGTCAACGCCATGGTCGGCGCGGAAACGATGACCGGATTCCAGGGCCACCAGGTGATCGCGCTGCCCCACGATGCTTTGCGCGACGCGCTGCGGAAATATAACCGCCTCAAATAATTCACAGAACCGACAACCCGCGCTCCTGCCTCGGCGGTAGACTAGACTGATGAACTATTACGGCGCGAAAGACCTCGCGGACAGTTTCCGCACTGTTCGCAAGAACACCATCATCATTGCCGAGGAAATTGGCGAAGAACATTATGGTTTCCGCCCCACTGCCGAAGCGCGCACCATCGCGCAGACACTGGTGCACATCTCGAATGGGTCCAAGTTTCAAGAGCACATTCACGGGACCCTCAAACTCAAAGCTCTCGAAGGGTTCGATTTCCCCGGATTTTTTATGCCCATCATGGCGGAAGAGCAGAAGCCCCATACCAAGCTTGAAATCCTCACCGCTCTGAACGAGCAAGGCAATCATTTCGCGCATTGGCTCGAAAGCCTGTCCGACGAGTTTCTGAGCGAGCGCGTATCGATGGCAGCCGGTATGACGCCGCCCAATAAGACGCGCTTCGAAATGATCCTAGGGGTCAAGGAGCACGAAATGCATCATCGCGCGCAGCTCATGCTGATGGGACGGATGGTCGGAATCGTGCCGCACATGACCCGCGAGATGAACGCCCGTATGGCCGCCATGATGGCCCAAAGCAAGGCCAGCGCCTAGTAAAAACGTAAACTACCAAACGAACCCAACGTCATGGCGTGTTAGGCTCGTTGTTGGTGCAGAATCCTAGAGTTGCGGTGGTTGGCGGGGGCGCCTTCGGCCGCAACCATCTCCGCGTGATTCATGAGTCCACCCACGCCCGGCTTTCCGGGGTGCTGGAGGTCAATGAACAGCGCGCTGCGGATGCCGCTAAGTCTTTTGGCTGCCGAATCTTCCAAACACTTGAGGAGCTTGCCGCGCACTCCGATGCAGCGGTAGTCGCAACTCCAACCCTAACCCACGCCGAGGTCGGGTGCAGACTCATGGAATTGGGTCTCGACGTTCTTGTCGAGAAGCCGATCGCACACCATCCGGCAGCCGCGCGAACGCTGGTGGACTCCGCGGTTCGGCACGCTAAGATCCTGCAAATCGGACACTTAGAACGATTCAATCCGGCCGTTGCCACACTCGAATCGGCACTCACAACACCGCTGTTCTTTGAGATTCACCGGATGAGCGAGTTCAGCCCGCGCAGCCTGGATGTGGATGTGGTGCTGGATTTGATGATCCATGACATCGACATTGTCCTCTCGCTGACTCGCCAAATGCCGGAAGAGATCCGGGCGGCCGGGATCTCGATTTTGTCGCCTAAAGTAGATATCGCCAATGTTCGCTTGCAGTTCCCGGGCGGATGCATTGCCAACCTCACCGCCAGCCGGGTTTCGACGGAACGCATCCGCAAGCTTCGCCTTTTTCAGCCGCATGAGTACATTTCGCTGGACTACAGCCGGCAGGACGCCGTCCGCTTTCGCGTCTCTGAAGGAATGAAGCTCGATTTTGCACCTCTTCCAATCACCAAGGATGAACCCTTGCGCCTGGAGCTGGAGGACTTCTTTGACGCGATCCAAACCCGCCGTCCTCCGAAGGTGACCGGCGAGCAAGGGATGGCCGCTCTGGATGTCGCTCAAGCGATTCTTGGTAAAATAGAAGAGCACTCCCGTGTGGTCGCACAGACCTTGGGAAGTCACTGAGCAACTTCCGGGCGGCGGCAAGCGTCGTTACCATTGGCTCACAGCATGCCTCCTGCCGATCCACGTGTCGAACCCGCAGTGGTGGAACCGGATTTTCTTCGACCTTGGAAGGAACCGGTCACGCCGCACCGCTTGGTTCGCGACGCGATTGGATCGGTAGCGATTCACGCGCTCTTGTTTTCAGTGCTGATTATTTTTCCCGAGGGCGATCGGCCGGTCCAGAACCGTCCTGCAATCCCGGATGTCAAAAAGGCCGTGACACTAGTGGCTCCCAGGTTCTTCGAGCCGACCCAAAAAGCGCCCAACACAGGCAAGGTATCGCGCGAGCTCGACGTGCGAAGCACGCACTCCGCTCCAGCGCCGCAGGCTCCGCGCTTCCGGCCTCCACAACCGGCTCCGGGACCGGTAGCATCTGCTCCACAGCCCGTTCCCGTGATCGAACAACCGAAGATCCAGGTTGCGGCAACGCCTCCACCACCGCCGGTGATCTCGACTCAGCCGATTCAGCCGGAGCAGGTGACTGCCCCCCAACCCGAAAAACCGAAGCTCGCGTTTGAAAGCGTCAGCGCACAGCCGGCGCATGTCGAGGCTCCCAATCCGGTAAAGGTGCCGATGCCGAAATCGTCGATTCAGCCTGGAGCAGGCGGGACTATCGTCGGCGACGTCGGCGACAGCTCGACCACGATTCCGAACCTCAGCCAAACACCTTCGGCGGGACGCATCGGGAGCAATCTGCAACTGTTGAGCGATCCCAAAGGAATCGACTTCAAGCCGTACCTGATCCAGATCCTGACAGCCGTGCGCCGGAATTGGCTGGCGATTATTCCCGAGAGCGCGCGCTTAGGACGTCGCGGCCGGGTCCTGATTCAATTCGCCATCGATCGAACCGGCGGAGTCCCCAAGCTGGTGATCGCGGAAGGTGCGGGTTCCGAAGGCGCGGGCGCGGATGCCCTGGATCGAGCCGCGGTTGCGGCGATTAGCGCGTCTTATCCTTTTCCCCCGCTGCCGGCTGAGTACAAGGGAGACCAGATCCGCGTGCAGTTCGCTTTCTCCTACAATCTGTCGGCGCGATAACTCACAATGAATCTCCGCTTTGCAGCCGCGATGTCGTGCTATGCGCTTCTGGCGATTCTGGCCGGATTCACACTTTCAGGCGATATTCGGCTGGTAACGTGGGTCGTTCTAGGTGGAATCGCGATCCGAACCTGCCTGGTGGTAATGAAACGCCCCGAGGAGTAGGGGCACGGCATATCCCGCCTGAGAAATTTATTAGGTCTCATCTAAGGTAAATCGTCGAGATACGAGTCGGTACCTTCACCTTTAACCTGCTATATGCCAGCGGTTGCGCTGCTCTGAAATTCCCAAAGCAGTGGCCAACGTTTCAGTCCGGGAGAAAACAGGTGGAAAGCGGGTTCCAAATCGGAAATGCAGAGCGGCGGCCATCGCAGTGGACGGTGAAGCCGACCGTCGAGAGTAACGTCCTCGAACTAAGGTTTCTCGCTGATTTTAAAGAACAACGGCCGTGTCGGCCAACGCTTTTAATATCGGCAGGAGCCAGCTTTCTCACTAGAGCCGTGGAATGGTTGGGGGCGTGCACTTTCGAGGGTGTCAAGTTGATCGGAATGAGGAGAGAGCTTTAATGATGACGATGAAAAGCAATACCGCCGCAGCCGTACCGGTTACGATGCGACCGATCCCATCGAGCCATCCGAAGGCGCGCGTTCGCGCGACGCCAGTAAAGCCGATGGGAGTCGCGGCGACGTTGCACGCGCCGGGGAACCACACCGCCACCAAGCAAAGTAGCAGCGCGCAGCAAGCCGCACGGCTCGCACGGCGCGATCGCGTGGTGCTGGAGCACCTTCCGCTGGTCAAGGCTATCGCGGTGCGCGTCCACGAAAATCTTCCGGTACATGTAGACCTGGACGATCTGGTTCACGCTGGAATTCTGGGCCTGTTCGATGCAGCCAACAAGTACAATCCCGAAAAGCAGGTGGTCTTTTCGAGCTACGCCAAGCACCGCATCAAGGGCGCGATTCTGGACAGCCTGCGGCAGCTCGATTGGGCTTCCCGCGATATGCGCCGCCGCCATAAGCAAGTGGAAGCGGCCACGCGCGACCTGGCATCCGCGTTGCAGCGGAATCCAACCGAAGCCGAAGTCGCGGAAAAGCTGGGCATGGATGTCGACCGCTGGCGCACCATGATGCTGGACCTGCGCAACGTCGGTCTGATTTCAGCTTCGACGCGGTCCAATGAGAATGAAGATCTGCCCGCCCCGGATTTCCCCAGCAAGCCTGAAACGCAACCCGATTCGATCTGCGCACGCGAGCAGTTAAGGTCGGTATTGGGGGACGCGATGAAGACTTTGCCGGACCGCTATCAGAAAGTCGTGGTGCTGTATTACACCAAGGAAATGACGATGAAGGAAATCGGCGGCATACTGGGGATCAACGAAAGCCGCGTTTCGCAGATCCACAAATCGGCTCTCGAAAAGATGATGACCGTGCTCCAGCAGAACGGGATCACGTCCAGCCAGGCGTTCTAGCGTGACATGAAACAGCCGACTGCGTCGCCCCGGACGCCAATTGTGACTAAATCATCTTCACACCTAATAGCCAGAAGGAATTCATTGTCAGTCGGGTCAAAGGCAAGCACCGTTCCATTGCCATCATCAGCCACGACAGCACACATCCGCACTTCTTTTGACTCAGCATCGATCTGCTCATGTGTATCTCGGAATTCCACGTCAACCCAATATGGGTCAAGGACTGCGGTGCGCGTAACAGCAAGCTTAGCCTCGATTCTTGGGCGTGTCCATGGGGCGCCGACCGTGTTTGCGGAAGTGGGGTAGTGGTAGTGCTCGATGGCACTTTCGACTCTTTGCCGCAGCTCTCGCAGATCCGTAGCGCACATGATGGTCCCTTATACTTCCCGATCATCGAAGTCCGCTTCACAATCGACCCATGTGAAAGGCACGGGATGATCATTCCCTGTCTCTAAGTATCGCCGCCATAACACGTGGGCTGCGCCGTCCGTGCAGCACCGCGAGAACCCATAAAGGTTTCTCGTCTGGCGCATAATCAATCAGGTATTCGCGCACCAGAATGAACCGTAATGGGCGGGATGTAAGATCTGTGCGTCTGTGGCCTTGGAAGGGGAAGGGTACCAGCCGACCGATGGCCTCAGAAATCTCAGACATAATCCGGTCGGCTGCATCCGGGTTTTCCTGCGCGATGTAATCGCGTATGTCATTGAGGTCCGTGAAAGCTTCCGGGTGAAGCCGAAAGCCGCTCATCTGCGGCGGCGCTGCGCCTCGGTGTTCGCTTTCAAACGGGCAAAAGCTTCCTCGCCATCGATGGGCGTCACGTTGCCGCTCTTTAGGTCGTCATAGCGGCTGTCGAGCATTTCGCGTGTCTGCGCGAGCTCAGCGAAATATCCTTCTACGACATCCCGCACGAGCTGGTCGGCAGTTCCGCGCCCGCTTAGCGCGGCGAGGTCCTGTAGCTTCTTTTCAACGTCGGGTGCGAAATGGACTTCCATCGCCTTTAGGCTATGGCAAAAACGCGCGCGAGGCAAGTCTACTGATTCGTATTCCAGATATCGACGTGCCATTTCCACGTCCCGCCTTCTTGTTTCCAATGGACCACGTACTTGACCGTGACCGTCTGGCCTCCGCCGACGGTCAGGTCCGCGCGGCCGATTTCGACGACGCTGCCTCCTGTAGCTTCAGCGCTCACCGTGGCGAGTTTCGCGCTGGTTGCGCCCATGGACTCGATGGCTTGCTTCCAGAATGCTTTGATCGATTCGCGCCCTTCGATCATGGGAGCGCCCGGCGGCAGAATGCGCGCCGTGGACGTATAGACGTGATCCAGCGCGTCCATATTTTTCTTTTTGAAGACTTCGGAATCGAACAGCTCATTGGTGCGCCGCATCGCGGCGAGTACGGTTTCAGGCACGCTCATCTGGTCGAGTATAAACTAAAATGCCGGGATGCCGACGTAGGTGTGATGGCCTTCGCCGCTGCCGAGACCGACATACACCTTGAACACTGCGCGATCACCGGCATAGACTGCAAGCCCGAAGCCATAGCTGTGGCGCATATCCGCAAAACTCAGATCAGCGGCTCGGTTCGCGACCATTCCTGTGTCGTAAAACCCGATTAATCCGAGCGGACCCCACACGTGATAGTCGTACTCGGTCTGAATCAGCATCAGGTCACGCGCTCGAAAGCGATAGTCGCTGAAGCCGCGCAGGGACGGCTGGCCGTTGATGTCCGATCCGCCCAGCGTCTCCAGCATGTAGAAGGGGACGACGTTGTCTGAGAGTGTGAGACGGTCGTGAATGATCAGGTCGCTCTTGGCGGTGGGGTGAAATGGATGCGTGCCGTCGATCTTGAAACGATTGAAAGAATAGTGACCGGACGCGGTGTCCTGATAGCGGTGGTATCCGATCTTATAGTCGAACTGAAAGTGGTGGCGTGTCCGACGCGGCTCGACGAAGACGCTGTAGTGGACCAGAGCCGGTTGTGAGGCGAGGCCGGGCGCGGTCGAGTCCGTGAAGCGCGAGCCGATGGAGATCACACCAGGATCGGTGACGTCGCGGATCTGTGGCCAGATGCCCTCCAGCCCAGCGCCTGCAACCAACCACGCGGAGAATGGATTCGACACAGTCGCGCCCGCAACGACGTCGCGCTCGCCGAAGTCGGTCAGGTTCGCCGTCGAAGTGTTCGGACCGATTCCGTAATACGGCATGCGCGGCAGATCGCGGGCGTTTGCATAGATGTTGATCGCGAAACGGTCGCGGGCGGAATTGTTCCTACCAAATTTGTCGTGAGTAGAAGTGAACTTCGCGCCGGTCGACCAGAATTCGCGGAACGAGGCAACACCGGTGGCGGTGAATTTTTGCTGCCATTTATCGCGGTTGAAATCGGCGGAAAACGTGGGCCCGATGCCGAATCCGCCACCGGGAACGATACTTTGCACGGTCAGGTGCACGGGGCGCGCAGTGAAAAAATCGGTGCCGCACGCCATGAACGCCTTCCACGCCGGCTCCGTAGCCGGGGGATGGAAAATCTTATTGCAATCGTCACCGACTTTGGGCCAATCGTTGTTGATGGCTCCGAAAGCGGCGGACACGAAAACGAGGCCGCAAGCGAACTTCATTGCCCCGCCCCTTGCGTCTTCGACATCACTTTGTCCATCACCTCGGCATGAAATTGCGAGGCGTCGCGCTCGGTCACGATGTCGGCGGGAGTGGTCTTGGAACGCTGTTCGGGCGGCAAAGTTTGATTCACAAAATCGGCCTGCTGCACCAGTGTTTTTTGCAAATCCGAAAGCGGCAGCGCGGCGTGCTGGGCGATGCGATCGGCTTTCTGGGCGGGGTCGGCGGCGCGCGCCAGGGCGGCTGCCTTATGCGGCGCGCTGAAATCGACGGTGTCGGTACGCGGTGTATTGCGCGTCAAATTCCCGTCGAAAGGATTGGCGATCTGGTCGCGCGCGGTTAGAAATTTGACCTGCCATTGATCGCCCAGGAAAAGCTTGCGGGCCGTCGCCGCGATGGACGTGTGATCGTACTGCGTGTGGTCGATGACGCCCGCTTCGATCCACGGCGAAACCACCACGGCCGGCACGCGAATGCCCAGCCGCATGAAATCGAAAGGAGGGTCCAGACTGTTTTTTCCATCGGGATTCACCGTGGCAGGCGGAGGTACATGATCGTACAACCCGCCGTGCTCGTCGTAGACGATCAGCAGCAGCGTGTTGTTCCACAGCTTGCTCTTCTGCACAGCGTTGTAGACATCCTGGATCAGCGTTTCACCCTCGGCCACGTCGTGATCGGGATGCTGATCGCTGGCGGCAAGATTGTTGGTGTCGTCGGCGTTATAGCGCGGCTCGATGAAGCTATACGGCGGGAGTTTGCCGTTGTCGCAGGCGTCCAGAAAATCGTCGAAGGTACCGAAATTCGCCTGGTTTTTCAGGAACTGCTGGAACGTCATGGCCATGGTCATGTCGTGGAAATAGATCTTCGACGACACATTCGATTCGCCCAGCAGCTCGTAAATCGTTTTACTCTGATTGAGCCAAATGGGATTCATATCGAGTCGGCCAATGGAGGTCGCCGAATGCGCGTAGGAACGGTTGGGCAGCGTCGGACCGGGCACGGACGAGAACCAGCGATCGCAGACTGCGTATTGCTGCGCGAGAGTCGTGAGAATCGGAATCTTGCCGGGCGCGAAACATTTCATGATGTGATGCGACTGGTTCACGCTTGACGCTCCCATGGCGGCATAAGCTTTGACGAATCCTGTCATGGCGGGATCGCCCTGGCCGTCGATGTTTCCAAAGATCTGGATATTCACATCGGGAAAGTGATGGCCGGGGTCCGGCGTAAATTCGCCCGAGAAGTCTGCGTCGTTCGAGACGGAAATCGCCACGCCATTCGGATCGAGATTGGATTCGTCGCCGTTCAGGCCATCGATCGCGTAACTCGGGCTTTTGAGGTAGCCCAACATGTGATCGAAGGATCGGTTCTCGAGCATGAGTACGACCAGATGTTGGATGGTGCCGGGGGGTGGGGGCATATAAATTAGTCCTCCTGGTTAGGTGTTGTTAGGGGTCGGATCGTTGCAGCGCGATACATCGGCCCATCAAATGCATCTTCCGCGACTTGTGAATCTGAGTTTTCTACTGTTGACCTTCTTATCCAACGATGTGGTGACCTCGGTGGCTCTTCGCGGGGGCGGGCTCGATGTGAAATTGTCGACACAGGTGGGCCGGCCTTTCAGCCAGGAACTGATCGGCGACGACCTCCGGCGGCTGTGGAGCACGGGCCGGTTCGAAGATATTCGTGTCGAGACTGCGCAGCGGGAAGGCGGCACGGCGGTGATGTTCCATGTGGTTCCCTCGCCGGCGCTGCGTCTGCGGGACGTGCGAATCGAGCCGTCGTCCTACACGCTGCGTATCAAGCCGGCCGAAGGAACGCCGCTCAATCGCATGCGCGCGCACTTGATCGCCGAAGAAGCCAGAACGCAACTGGAGAGCCACGGCTACCTGAATCCTCGCGTCGATTTCGATTTCGTGCCGGTCGCCAAAGGGCTCGCGGATCTGAAGCTCACCGTTCATGCGGAGGATCCGGTGCACGTGAAGAGAATCGACTTTTCGGGCGGCGATCCAAAGGAGCTTCGTCATCAACTGCGTGCGCTGCACACGCGGCGGATCGTGTTTTGGAAGCTTGCGCCGGTTTATAGCGAGCAGGCGGTCAATGCCGATCTGGCGCGCGTGGTTTCGCTGTACCCTTCGAAAGGCTATTTCGATGCGCAGGTGCGTGTCGCCGATGCGGAATTTCATGGCAATGACGTGCGGCTGAGCGTAGCAGTCGATTCAGGGCGTCGCTATGACATACGTAATCCAATCTCCTGCCCGGACCTCCTCGCCGAGCGTCGCCGGAGCCAGCGGGAAGGCATTCTCGATTTCGACGTGCGCGCGCGGTTGGACGGAGATGAGATGAAAACCAGCATCCAGCGCGGACGCGCGTATCGCGTGGGACGCATCAATTTCACGGGTTATCGCCACTACGGCGATTCCACACTACGCCGCGAATTTGTTCTGAACGAAGCCGAGCCGTTCGATGAATACAAACTGCGGAAAAGCATCGCGCGTCTGAATCGCGCGGGCTACTTCGAACCGGTGGATGCGAAAGATGTGATGCTGTCGCCCAACGAATCGACGGGAACGGCGGATGTGAATGTTCGCGTGACCGAGCGGAAGCGGAGTAAGTGGTCGTTCTCAGGACCGGTGGGACCGGTTAGCCTGGGAGGGCCGCTGCAGGGCGCGCTCACGTCGCGTGTTCCGCTATTGCCGACGGTGACGGCGTCCCTCAGCCTGATCGCGTTCGCGCATCCCATTGTCCCGATCGCTTCGCTCGCAGTGAAAAAATTCATGCCTGTCGGAAAATTGGACCGGCCGTTCGATCCGGGAAACGGCTGGCTGTCGGGATTCACGATCGCGCCGCAGCTCGGCTGGCAGTTTTCGGCGATGAGCTACGGGGCGGCGCAATTGCGGGAGCGGTTGACTCCGCTGCTGGCAGGCGATCGTGAATTGGTCGCGGATCTGCCAGTGACGATTGAAACGCGGAGCGGAGAGCGCACCATGCTGTGTGAACCTCCTAAACCGCGGTTTACGGTTCTGCGGAACGCAGCGGGGTTCGGTTTGCAGGTGTTGACGGCGATCCCTTCGTTGTAGTCCTGCCAACCAACGCGCTCCATAACTGTCGCGCCTCAACTGACGGCCGCCCACTTAGCTTTGAGGCGCGACAGTTATGGAGCGCGGAAAGTTAAAGAAGACTCCACATTTTCATTCGTGACGTAGTGCGGTTAGAGGATGAATCCGCAGCACGCGCAGTGCGGGGAACAGGCTCGCGATCAGCGCAATGACGGCGAGCAGCACGGCTACCAGCCCGTAGATCGATGCATCTGTTTTCGCGAAGAGGAACTGTGCCAGCACCCGTGTTGCATAAAACGAGACAAAGATTCCGACCGCGCCGCTCGCGCCGACTACCACCACGGTCCGCTTGAGCAGCAGACCCAGCACGTTGCCGGGCTTGGCACCCAACGCCATTCGAATCCCGATCTCGCGCGTCCGCTGCACTGCCGAATAGGCCAGCAGGCCATACAGTCCCAGGGCGCACAGCAGCGCCGCGAGCGCGCCCATCGCGGTCAGCGCTCCGGTCGAAAGCCGCAGCGGCGCCAGCGGAAAATCCAGGGACGCGCCCAGCGGCTGCGCGTCGTAAACTGCGATTTCCGGATCGAGCCCCGCGATCACTCTGCGCACGTCCGCCAGCGCTTCTTCATCGCTCAAGCGGCTACGGAGGATTACCGTGGTGGTGGTGTTATAGCGCTGCTCATTGGACTGCCACACAACCGGACGAGCATCTTCGTTGATGGATTGATATTTTCCCGTCTCGGCGACGCCGACGATCTGCCAGAAATCGCCACCCGTGCCGAAGCGCATCCGTTTTCCGACTGCGTCCTCACCGGGGAGCATTTTCTGGGCGAACGCCTGATTGACGATCACCACTTTGGGCGCCTTCTCGCCGTCGCGTTCGTCGAAATCGCGCCCGGCGAGCAGGCGCGTACCCATCGCGCGGAAGTAGCCCGAGCCGGATACATATACGACCGCGCTGACCAGCTCCGAAGGTTTCGGCACCGGCTTTCCTTCCACGGTCACGCTGCTGGTGGATTGGTCGATCGAAAGTGGAATCGAGTTCGACAGGGTTGCCGCTTGTGCGCCCGGGATTTGTCGGATCTTCTGGATCAGTTCCTGCTGGAACTTCCGGCCCTTCGGCTCGGTGTATCCTTGCAGCGCCATATCCATGTGCAACACAACGGTGTGATTGGGATCGAATCCAAAAGACATCGCGAGAGTCTGTTTTAAAGTCTGGACCATCATGACCGACCCAGCCAGCAGGATCATGCACACGGTGACCTGAATGCCGACATACACGTCGCGGAGGTGCAGACCCCGCGCCAAGCCTGAGGCAGCTTCGTTTTTCAGCGCCGGAGCGACGTCCACCGCCGCTGCGCGCAGGGAGGGAATCAGGCCCGAAAGCATCGCTGCCGTCATAGCCGCGACGATGCCGAACAGAAGCACGCGCCAGTCTGGCGAAAACTTTGCGAGCGGAATTTCGGCCGAGGGAATCCAGGCTTGAATCGCGTCGCTCAACCACACCGCAGTCAGCAATCCGAGCAGTCCTCCGGCCACGCCGAGCACCAGGCTCTCCGCCAGCATCAATCGAACGATAACGCCGCGGCCCGCGCCGATCGCGAGCCGGATGGCCATTTCCTTGCGCCGGTCGGCGGCGTGAGCCAGTACTAGTCCGGAGAGATTACTGCACGCGACCAATAGCGTGAGGAGCGCGACCGCCAATAGTGCCGCGCCCATTCCCAGGATTGGTCGCCGAAGCAAGTTGCCGCCTAACCCTGGCGGCGAAAGGCGGATGGTGAAGCCTTCGTTCACGTTGGGGTTTTCGCGTTCCATCGCGGCGGCGAGAACCGCCAGCGACGCCTCGGCCTGTTTTTGAGAAAATCCCGCCTTCAGTCTCCCAATCAGCCATGCGTTACGCGTGTTGCGGAACGGTCTCCAATCGCGTGCCTCGATGGTTTGAATTACGGAAAAAGGCACCCAGATATCGGCGCCGAAGAATCGTTCCGTGCCGATGAATCCCTGCGGCGCGACGCCTACGATAGTGAATTTTTCACCATTGATCTTGACGCTTTTTCCGACGATTGCGGGATCGCCAGCGAACTGGCGCTGCCAGAGTCCATAGCCCAAAACCGCAACCGGGCTGGGCGAGCTGCCATCGTCCTCGGTTGTTAGGAATCTACCCATCGATGGGGCGATGCCCAGGGTTTCGAAATAGTTGCCGGAGACCAGAAATCCCCAGATCCGAAGGTTTTTGCCAGTCTGGCTCAGTGCCATAGGCGCGGTGCGCATCGCGGCGACCGAAGTGAATACCTGGTTGCGGTCGCGAATATCGAGATAATCCGGGAAGGAGGCCTGTGGACCGGACTGGTTCCGCCCGAAGTTGAGCGTCATCACGCGGCTCGGGTCGGCGATGGGCAAAGGCTTTATGAGGAACGCGTTCACGAATGTGAAAATCGCAGCGTTAAACCCGACGCCCAGCGCCAGCGTCAGCAGCGCAATCACCAGAAAGCCCGGCTTCGAAAGCAGCCGGCGAGTAGCGTAGACCAGATCCTTCCAGAAAGGCATGGCTGGATGAAAGCATTTCCCGATCCAACATTAATGACGGAAATGGGAGCTTTACCAACTCCCACCGTTCGACCCTGGGACGGCCAGTTCACCAGCGAACAGCTTTTCGCGCCGCCTGGAGTGCAGGTAAAGTAGAACAGATGGACGCCTACGCTCCTACGCCCAGGACCCAACTGCGCCGCTTGCCCAAGCGTGGCGTGTTCGACAAGGCTCAGGTAGATTCGATCCTCGATGAAGGTTTTCTGTGCCACGTCGGATTCGTGGCCGACGGGCAGCCATTCGTGATTCCCACAGGCTACGCGCGATCCGGCGATAAGATTTACATCCACGGCTCCGCGGCGAGCCGCATGTTGCGCAATCTCGACGCTGGCGTGGACGTGTGCGTCACGGTCACGCTACTCGATGGACTGGTGCTGGCGCGATCCGGGTTTCACCATTCGATGAACTATCGCTCGGTGGTGGTGCTGGGCAAAGCGCGGCTGGTGACCGATCCGCAGGAAAAACTCGACGCGCTGACCCTGTTCACCAATCACATCGTTCCGCGACGCTGGGAGGAAGTGCGTCCGCCGACGGAGCAGGAGCTGAAAGGCACCAGCGTCCTTGCCGTGCCGCTCGATGAGGTTTCGGCGAAGGTCAGGTCAGGCCCGCCGATCGACGATGACGAGGATTACGCGCTTCCGATCTGGGCCGGCGTGGTGCCGGTCCGAATGCAAACCGGCGAGCCCGTTTCGGATGGCCGCGTGCTGCCCGGCGTGCCCGCTCTCGACACATCCCGATTTAAGCGATGAAATTAACGGTGCCACTGTTGTTTCTTTGTCTCGCCATGGATGACGTTCCCTCGACGGTCAAGACCCTAGTGACCGACGAATATCACGGCGTCAAAGTGATCGACGATTACCGCTGGCTGGAGCCGGCGTCGAGCCCCGAAGTGCGTGAGTGGACCGCGCAGCAAAACGCCCACGCACGGGCTTTTCTCGATCCACTGCCGATGCGGGCGGCGATCGTGGAGAGCCTCAATCGGTTGTACAAAACCGAATCGATTGCATTCAATGCGCTCGCTTATCGAGCAGGCGTGCTGTTTGCGATCGAGACGCAGCCTCCAAAACTGCAATCGTTCCTTGTGACACTGGCGTCGCCGGACGATTCTGGTTCCGCGCGCGCGATTGTCGATCCGAATATGCTGGACCCGAGCGGTTCCACGTCGATCGATTTTTATGTCCCGTCGCTTGACGGAAAGCTGGTCGCGGTTTCGCTGTCGAAAGGAGGCAGCGAAGAGGGGTCTGTTTCGGTGTTCGAAGTCGCCACCGGCAAGAAGCTCCCGGAAACGATTGCGCGTGTGAATGGCGCGACAGCCGGCGGTTCCGTTGCCTGGAACGGAGATTCGACGGGCTTCTGGTACACGCGCTATCCGCGCGCGGGGGAACGTCCCGAGGCCGACCTGAATTTTTACCAGCAGGTCTACTTTCACCGCTTGGGCGCGCCGGTTTCGGACGACAAATACGCGATCGGGAAAGAATTTCCGCGCATCGCCGAAGTCGCGCTGAGTTCCTCCGACGATGGAAAACTCGTTCTGGCGCGCGTCGCAAATGGGGACGGCGGCGATTTTCTGCACTACCTGATGAATCCCGATGGCCGCTGGCATCAGATCACGCGTTTATCGGATCAAATCTCCGAGGCCGCGTTTGCGCCGGACGGATCGCTGTACATGCTCTCGCGCAAAGACGCGCCCATGGGCAAGCTGATCCAGCTCACTGCGCCCAATTTTTCGCTGGGTAGCGCGAAGACCGTGGTCACGCCGGGCCGTTCCTCGATCGACGGCTTTCTTCCCGCCGGCGAACATCTTTATGTGCACTACATGGCCGGTGGACCATCCAAGCTGTTGGATAAAAATGGCACGAAATCGGAGCGAACCATCGACATCGCGCCAGTCTCTTCAGTCGGGCAGATGGTGCGCGTTGCGGGCGGCCAGCTTCTATTCGAAAACGAAAGCTACGTCGATCCATCCGCCTGGTATCGCTACGATCCGGCCACGGGTCAAGCCAGGAAAACCGCGCTTGCGGAAACTTCGCCGGCAAACTTCAGCGACGTTGAGGTGATCCGCCAGACCGCCGTTTCGAAAGACGGTACGCACGTTCCCATGAGCATTCTGCGACGCAAGGGAACCAAACTGGATGGCAGCAATCCCACGCTTCTCACCGGTTACGGCGGTTATTCGATCAGCCTGTCTCCGGCCTTTTCCGCGCGAAGAAGGCTGTGGCTGGACCATGGCGGTGTGTGGGTGGTCGCGAATCTGCGGGGTGGCAGCGAGTTCGGAGAAGCCTGGCACGAACAAGGCCGGCTCACCAAAAAACAGAACGTGTTTGACGATTTCATCGCGTGCGCCGAAACGCTGATCAAGATGAAATACACCAGCCCCGAAAAACTCGCCATCGAAGGCGGCAGCAACGGCGGATTGTTGATGGGCGCGGCCCTGGTCCAGCGGCCGGAACTGTTTCGCGCGGTGGTGAGTCACGTAGGAATCTACGATATGCTGCGCGTCGAGACCTTTCCCAACGGCGCGTTCAACATCACCGAGTTCGGCACGGTCAAAGAGAACGATCAGTTCCAGGCGCTGTACGCTTACTCGCCGTATCATCACGTGAAGGACGGAACGGACTATCCCGCGGTTCTTTTCATGACCGGCGACAACGACGGGCGGGTGGACCCGATGAACTCCCGTAAAATGACGGCGCGGCTTCAAGCGGCCACGCATTCGAATCGTCCAGTCCTGCTGCGAACCAGCTCGGGATCGGGCCACGGATTCGGGACGGCGCTGGATGAGCGCGTGGCTCAGGATGCCGACCTGTTCACGTTCCTGTTCGACCAGCTGGGGATGAAATAAGTTCTTAGCCCTTTCAACCCGGCCATTTCCAGTCGCGGATCTCGGGCATGTCGTCGCCATGTTCGGCGATATATAGCTTGTGGTCGATCAGCTTATTGCGCAGCAATTGCCTGGTATGCGCGGCGATGGTGTGCAGGCGCGGCACCCGATCGATCACGTCGCCCGCGAGATGCAGGCGGTCGAGATCGTTCATCACCACCATGTCGAACGGAGTCGTAGTGGTGCCCTCTTCTTTGTAGCCGCGCACGTGCAGATTGTCGTGACCGTTTCTGCGATACGCGAGCCGGTGGATCAGCCAGGGATAGCCGTGAAACGCAAAGATGATGGGCTTGTCAGTCGTGAAGATGGAATCGAACTCCGCATCGGTGAGGCCGTGCGGATGCTCGCTCTTCGGCTGTAGCGTCATCAGATCGACCACGTTGACCACGCGAATCTTAAGGTCGGGAATGTGCGTACGCAACAAATCGACCGCGGCCAGCGTTTCAAGCGTCGGAATATCGCCGCAGCATGCCATCACCACGTCGGGTTCGCCGCCTTCGTCGTTGCTCGCCCAGGCCCAGATGCCGACGCCCACGGTGCAATGTTCGATGGCTTGATCCATGGTGAGATATTGCAGCGCCGGCTGTTTCCCGGCGACGATCACGTTCACGTAATTGCGGCTACGCAAACAATGATCGGCGACAGAAAGGAGGCAATTCGCATCCGGCGGAAGGTACACGCGCACCACATCCGCTTTCTTGTTCATCACCACGTCCAGGAAGCCGGGATCCTGATGGCTGAACCCGTTATGATCCTGCCGCCAGACGTGCGAGGACAACAGATAATTCAGCGAAGCGATGGGTCTGCGCCACGGCACGGAGCCGGCTTCCTTGATCCACTTGGCATGCTGATTGAACATCGAG
>Ga0210400_10000126_pt1 | contig 102899 bp, 183 predicted proteins | sample IncBWH26MmetaG_FD_155456 | JGI IMG/M metagenome (GOLD analysis project Ga0210400, IMG submission 155456) | Forest soil microbial communities from Barre Woods Harvard Forest LTER site, Petersham, Massachusetts, United States - Inc-BW-H-26-M | ecosystem: Environmental > Terrestrial > Soil >... | reverse complement strand
TGGTGAAGGCATAGGATTAGGCTTCGGTTGAGGAACTGCGGACGCTGGCACTGGCGACCCCGCCGCCGCAGACACCGCGCGGAAGGCATTTATCCTTCCCCATCCGAACTTATCGTCTCGTCCCGGCGTTCCGAGGTCGTCTGAATTATGGATCAAGAGATCCACTAGAGCCGCAGCGCTAAGGGACGGATTAACGGCCAGGACTAGAGCGGCCACGGCAGCCGCAATCGGAGACGCGAAGGACGTACCCTCCCACTCCTGGTAACCGCCGCCCTTCGCCGTCGTAAGGATCGCGGTTCCGGGAGCAGATAGAACGATCCACGGACCGAAGTCGGAGAAGCTAGCTATGGCGTCGCCTCCGTCGGTCGCGCTGAGAGCCACGGCCTTATCGCACGCAGCCGGATAGTACGGAGCGCTGGAGCCGTTGTTCATCGCGGCAGAGAACACGACCGCGCCTTTGCTCCAGGCGTAGTCTACCGCGCTCTGCAAGAACGTAGAAGACATCGCTCCGCCGATGCTGATATTCAAGATTCGCGCGCCGAAGTCAACCGCGTACTGGATTGCAGCTCCGATATTCGAGTACGCGGCATAGTCGTTCGCGTCCACGACGACCAGCGGAAGGATCGGGTTCTTCCAGGTGATTCCGCATACGCCGATGGCGTTATTAGACTTGGCCGCTATGACTCCGGCTACCGCCGTCCCGTAGCCGAGCGAATCCGTTGAGTCTGACGTACTGGCCACAAAGTTCCATCCCGGCAGAACCACTCCCGCGAGGTCCGGATGCGTCGCGTCAACGCCGGTGTCGATCACGGCTATCGGCGCGCTCGATCCGGTCGTGATCGACCACGCAGCCATAGCCTGGATCGTCTTCAGGTACCACTGCTGCGAGAATAACGGATCGTTCGGCGCGGAGGACTTCGTGCTGGCGTAGTAGTCCAACTCTACGTCGCGCATCAGCGGATGGGAAAGCAGGGAGTCGCGTGCCGCGCCTTCCGTTCCGACCGGAACCTCGATCACCGAAGCGCCGAGATCCGGATGATGAGATATGAGTTTCGCGCGATGAGGTTTCAGCGCGTTAACGATGCGCCGGTCGGAAGCGGAGATTCCACGGTGATGGATAATGAGACGTCCCGGAGCGGACTTTAACCTTTCCATATCGCGCTTCCTTCTTCCATAATAGATCAAGCCTTGAGACGGTCCGCGAGGGTTATTTCAAGTTCCCGGATCGTCTTGCGCGCGGCTTCGATCCTCGGCTTCGTTTCCGGACTGGCAACCTCTCCGTGCTTCTCCGCGCTTGCCACCACTTCCAGGAGAGCCGTTAGAGCGATCTGAGTAGAATCTAATCGGCCCTGAAGAGCCGCCGTGTACGTCGAATTCACGAGTCCCTTAATGTGGTTGCTGGTATTGACCAACCCCGCTATCTGGGATTCTTCTCTGCGATGATGTCTTCTATCTGAGAACGACTTCGCCGCGAACATAATCAGCGCTCCGATTAGCGTGGCTATCACGCCTATGGAGGCATTACGGATCGCCTTCATAAGGTCTGCGTGATCTTCTGCGGCTCTCTTGACTACCGCGTCGGCGGCATCCTTCGCGTCCTGGACTTCTTTGGCCCTAGCTTCCCGAACTTCCTTTAACCCCTCTTCGAGCTTCGAGAAACGGTCCTTATCTACCTTCTTGGCCGCGTCAGACCGCTCCTTCAGCTTGTAGCGTTCTAGGGCAGTAGAATCCGCAGCGGCTTTACTGGCAGCCGCTTGATCGGCTCCGGCCTTCTTCTGCGCGGCGTCGATAGACTTCAGATCGACCTTCTGCCACGCGGAGACGGCAAGCGCGGAGAAGAGAAGGAAACTAATAACCTTCATGATCTAGGTAATCATACCGTTCGTAATGAATCCATGCCAGTGGCCGGAAGCGCTTGCGTCGATTGAGGGCGTGACGGTCAGGTCGTCGGGGAAGGACGCATTGAGTCTCTGTGGAATGGTACCGCTAATCGCCCAAGAGAACTCGGGCTTCATCGGAATAACCAAGGTGTTCCAGTCTTCGCCGAACTCTTTTTCGAACATCGCCCACTGATCGCGCTCGCTCATCGCAATATTCTTACAGGCTAAGAAATCCTTCTGGCAATGCGGGCACAGGAAGACGAAGACGTTAGGATGAATCCAGCGCGGCTGCAATTCGGAGAGACGCATTAGGTTGTAGCCTTCGGACCATCCGGAGAAATTGGCTCGGTATGGGTTTCGGCTACGGTCGTAACGACCGTTCCGGAAGGGCGCAGCGGCTCCGTCTTCTGAACGGTAGTCGTCACTACTTTCAATTCAGGAAGCGGCTTCGTACGCAGAAAAGAAAACATGTTCAGTGTGCCGCTCACGAGGAATACGGAGCCGACCACCTCGAAGAACTTAACGGTCCCGAGAGCGTAGTGCTGGGGATCATTTGCGGTCACGACGACTCCGCTAACGACTGCGGAAGATCCGCCCGTTATGAATGCGGCTAGAAGGCCGCGTAGCCAATCTGAGAAGTCGAGTTCTCCGAAACCTAAAGGAAGTTTCATGGCGAACCATCCTTGCATTATGATTTTACGGGAAGAATATCTAGGGAAGGAGAAAAGCGCGGAGCGCGCGAAACGTGAAACGCGCCCCGCTGGAGAAAAACTACTGCTGCTGGGCCTTAATGGTTTCCGTAACCGACTGAACCGTCGGATGGTTCTTCAGCGTCGCGACGATGGCCTGGATGTGCGGGAGAGAATCCCCGAATATATCCTGCATAGACTGCGCCTTGGTCACGTCGGCGGCTGCTGCGGCCACCGTTCCGACCAGGGACTCTTCGAAGTGGTCCAGGTTCGTCACGGTAGCCGCCGGAGCGCCGGATAGGACGGCCACCTTACTGACGTCGTCCACGACCGTCTTGATCGTGGCTTCGTTAGCTGCGAAGTAGGAAGTAACCGAGGCCGAGAGAGACTTCGCTTCCTTCCACGCGAATGTGAATGCTTGCTGCAGCGTCATAATTTATATTCCTTTTTTTGCGTGGCCTTTCCTATCCCGCAAGCCTTACCACGCCGGGGCGCGGGATAATCCGAACGGTTTGTAACGCATACTGGAATCCCGGCTGAACAAATAATGCCAGGAGGACAGCGCGTCGTACCGTTCGGAATAGTTTGGTCAATTCTCATCACCTTCCTTTTTTTGAAGGCTCGGCGCGTCCTCTCGATAAGGCTGGATGCTTCGTCTCTCGACGATACAGTTAGCCGACATGCCCTCGACAGTCTCGACCATACTCGTTTCTGCGGTTAGTTAAGCCGCCCCTTTCTGGTCTTACCGGCTCTCGCCGTACGGTCCCACCGCGAACGCGCAGCCCTCTAAAGTTATACTCCCGGATTCGCGGCGACGAAGTCCTTCAAGTTCTGATGGACTGCCGCGCTGTCGTCTGTTTCGCTTTTGAGGATCGCAGCGAGTTCTGCCGGGACCGACGGATCGCTCGCGATAAGGTTGCGGATTCCCTGGACGGTCGTAGCCGCGACCGGCAGGAGTTGGAGGACTTGGCTCAGGACCAGGAATAAGGCTCCCATGCTATTTCACCTCCGCTTGGATGAGCGTGATCGCCGCCAGGACCGACGAGTAGAGCGTCTGGACCTCCTGGGACGTTATCCCGGCTTGAGACAGAAGCGCTTGCGCTCCGAGTTGATCGAGCAGCGCTTTAATCTGAGCGGCAGCCGCCGTCCATGGAGACGTGGACGTGGCGATAGACTGGATGGAATCGCCTACGGTCGCGATCTTGTCTGTGACGACGAGGCAGGATTTCGTCTGGGCGAGCGATAGGGTCTTGGCCGCTCCGAGAGACTTACAGGTATCGGATACCGCGTAGTCAGCCTTGACGAGCGTGGCGTTGTATACGAGCACCGACTGCTGCGGGGTCTTCGGAACGAGCGTCGCGCCTGCGCCTGACTTGACGCATCCGGTCGAAGCTCCAACGAATAGGAGCATTGCCAGAAGCGCGGGCGTGATGAAGATCGAACGTTTGATATTCATGGGTTCTCTTTCTTTCGGTAGATCACGGAGAGCGTTAACCATCCCCGCCGCCTCGGACTCGGAAGAGATCTGAAGCGGCAGAGAATGGCTCCCCATGAAGGAGACTAGTAGTTCGCCTTTCCGTCGATGGCGTTCTGAACCTGAAGCTTGATATCGGTGATAGCGGTAGCCGCGCCAGGGAACTCGTTCTCCGGATGATCGACGTCGTACTTCTTGACGACCTTGTCCAAGAAGATCTGAGCCGAGACCACCGCCGGATTGATCGGCACGGTCGCTTCGCCGCTGCCGTCCGACTTCGGACCGGTCACGAGCCACCAGGGAGCGCCAGCGGGCCAGAGGTTGCCGTGCTGGAAGTCGTAGACGAAGCTCGGCTCCGGAGGACCGTCGGCCTTCACGACCGTATAGCCGCACGCTTCGAGGATCGCTCCGAAGTCGCCGTGCGCCTGAGGCGTCGCGATGTACTGAACGTTGCGGTCGAAGACCGGCGCTCCCGCGTCGATCATCTGGCCCGTTGCCTTGTCGATGAACGGCTTGTCCGTCGGAGGCGTCACGAGGTTATAGTTCACTCCATCGCCAGCGTCTTCGTAGACGCCAAAGAACTTGATGGAATAGTCTGCTGCGAGTTGCGTTGCTGCGTTCATGGGGTAGTCCTTTTCTTTCTGCATCTCTCGATGCGCTATTATTCTACGCTACTGCGCGGTCTCGTTCCGCGTTTTTAATCTTTCGTTTAGAACGTCGATACCGCCGCCCTGCGCCAGGAACCGCCGGTATGGATGTATACGTAAGAATTATCCATACATACCTCTCCGTCATTACCGGATGCCGCGCTATTCGCTGGGGTTCGACTCGTATCGAGCAATCTCGTGGTATTGCCTGTGACGTGCAAGATTCCAGTGCCGCTGACCGTCGGAGAAGACGTTCCGATTCCGAAGCCGGTCGTACTTCCGTACGTTACGGTCGTCGCTACAACGAACAGCTTCGGCATAGCCGCTACGGCGTATCCAGTCAGCCAGACTTCGGCGGCGGAACCGGATGCCGCGTTATTGAAGCACTCCAGGAATAGCTTATCATCGGCAGAACCAGAACCACCGACGCTCAGAGCGCCGCTGCCGGTAGTCGGGGTGAGCCGGATGCCGCTAGTCCCCAATGTCGCTCCGGAGATTGTCATCACACCGGGATACGATAGGCCAGCGACGTTCGTCAGGTTATGCGCCCCGGCATTAACGTCGCCGCCCCACGTGTGGATGTCGGCAGCGATATGCTGGAAGTCCGTCGCGTGGACGACCGGAGAGCCATCCACCCATGCTGAAGGATCGTAGGACCAGGCCATCGTTATACCACCGTCGCTATCAGGGTTTTCATATCCTGGCTAAGTTTCGCTTGCTTGAATCCATGAGCGTCAGCGAGAATCGATAATGCTCCGCCGAGGGATTGGTCCGTAGCGTTAACATCAGCCACGGCGATGCGGATCTTCTTCTGAAGCTCTTCGAGTTGAACGTTCAGATCGTAGACGTATAGCTTTGCCTGTGCTATACGATTTCCGACCGCTATAACATGAGTATATTCCGCCTCCGTAAGCTCGTACGAAGTAGCTGGTTTCGGAACGATCACTGGACCGGAAGGCGGTAGTTCGTGGTTGTGTACTGGAGTCATATTTATACCTCAAAGTCGATCACGCCGGACGACATGCCGCCCATCTTCTGCGTACTCAACGGATCATGGGAAACGCCAGCTGCCGTCTGTGCCTGCGTGATCGCGGTAGATAGTGAAGATCCCACTATACAGTAGGATACTGCTGAATTTGCGGAATTGATTATTGAAATAAGATAGATCGTTTTTCCTGGGCTTGTCATTATTTCTCCTTATGTCCAACCTGTTATTATGCCGCCGGTAATGGTAACGGTATGGGTGGCAGATCCATCGGATACAGTTTTACTGCCAGAGAAACCACTGCTTCCGCTACACTTGAATAGATTGTTTGTCTCGATTGTACTATTGGCAAAGATAGTTCCGGAGCTAACGGTTACGTTTCCGACGCTTACGGATATATTCCCAGCGAATAGCTGAAGACCGGACGCTGCGCTTAGAGCTACTGCCGTAGAGCCAGCGCCGTCAAACAAGTGAATAAATGCAGCGCTAGAAATAAGGACCTGGTTTATACCAGAAGATACGTTCGAGGCTAATAGTATATTTCCAGGGCTGATTAGTACGGCGCCCGTTCCTCCGGTAGTGTTATAACACACGAAACCATTAACCACGCTGTAGGCCGAAAGATTCTGTATTAACGTCGTCGTTCCGCCGCCAGTACACTTAACTCCGTTTGTAGAGTCTATATTTATTGTGAACGATCCTCCTGAAACCGTAATCGTAGGAGCAGTAAGGCTGACGGCTACGGAGATCGTACCAGCGGTTAATTTCCCTACGCTTAGATCATTAATCTTTGCGTCCGTTACCGCAAGGTTCTGAATATTGGAGGTTCCGATAGCAAGGTTAGCAATCGCGGCATTTCCGACGGATAGGTTCTGGTACGCGCCCGTCGGAATCGAGACGGCCTGATATGCTGCCGTATAGACCGACGATGATGCCAGCTTGGCCGCAGTCGTCGCTAGATTAGCCATATTCGCAGTTAGAACAACAAGATTATCAAGGGCGGCATTTGCCAGTGTGACGCTCGCCGATTGCATATTACCTGCCGCAATAGCAAGTGACGCGACTTTAGGGTTCGTGATTGCCGATGACGCAACATAACCAGTCGTCACGCCGAGAGGCTTTCCGTCTAGCCATACGCCAGGAGATGCTTGAAGCATCGGTCCGACCTTTGACTGGATCGACTGAGACAGATCATTAACTCCGCTTCCAGTTCCAATCCTGATTCTTGCCTGAGGCGTTACTCCCGGAACAATGGTATTGCGGAAGATCTGGCCTGGAGTGCCGAGCGTAGGCGCTCCGACGCTGTTAGGCCGAACCTTTACGGACCGCGCGAAGATCGTTACCCACTGCGCCGTCGTCGGTGTCTGGAGATCGACTGAATGCGGTACGAGGATATTATCCGGACCGCAAGGTACAAGCCCGTTAACCGTCTGTAATCCGGTTAGGATAATCTGAGTCTGGGCGGGATCATTATCCCAGATACCGACCAACTCATACGCGAAATCCGTCGGAAGAGGATTGGGTAGATTTGTGGTGTCCGCCGTAACCGCGACCGGCGAAATCAGCTTTCCCGTCGAGTTATCCGGCGTCAGGCTCAACGTCAAGGTAAACGTCGGACCTGTTCCGCCTGCAAAGTTCGGTACGAACGTCGGCGGAAGTATGTTATATCCAGTACCTCCGGTCCGCACGGTTACCGTCGTCGCAAGTCCGCCGGAAATCACCACTGTGATCGAAGCGTTAACTCCATCTCCTCCGCCTGTATCGGCGAGAATATAGGTTCCGTCCGTCTGCCCGCTTCCAGCAGTCGCTATCGCCACCGCAGAAAGTATTCCAGATTGCGCTGTGATGCCGTTTATGCACGGCTCGTATTCAACTCCTGAATTCGGCTTGAGCACCGTCTGAGCCGGAATCGTTACGAGGCCGCTCGGAGTTGCACCGGCAAGACCGGCTTGAATCGGAGCTGGATCAATCGCCGCAGAATAGCTGCGCACGTAGACGCGAATGCTGAGGTTCGGCACGAGCGCTGTATTGATGACGCCCATGTTATACCAATCCGTCGGAATGAGGATCACCCATGGTTGCTGCGCGGAGAGGTACGGAATCTGGCGGATGTCGAGGGGCGTCCACTGGCCGGACGGCGCGGCTGATCCAGGGGTCGATACGCCGAGGACGAACTGGCCGTTCGATGAAACGTCCGGAATTTCAAGATAGATGTGTCCGCCGACTACGTCTCCCATGGGACTCGGAGGCGTTACCGGAATACTGATCAGAAGACCGGTATTGCGGACGTCATCCCACGCAGCCGTGATCGTTCCAATAGTGAAGTCTCCGAGAGCTTCCTGCGTCACCGTGATCGAGCAGCTAACGGTGGCCGTTGTAGAAGCGGAATCCGTCACCATTCCCGTGAAGGCGTACGTTCCAGGAGTTGTCGGCGTACCGGAGATGAGTCCGGTCGCAGTCGTTAAGGAAAGCCCAGGCGGAAGGCTTCCAGAAGAGATAGAGAACGTGTATGGAAGAACGCCGCCGGTCGCGATGAGTGAGGCTCGGAACGCAACGTTCTGAGAAGCATTGCTTCCCGAGAACGTGATCTGAAGAGCGGTCGGAGTAGCGCTCGATCCTGCGGCTCCTGCCGGTCCCGCTCCCGCTAATATAGTTAGCTGACCCATTCTTGATTTCTAGTTCGCTGGAAATTTGATCACGGAAGTACCGTTCGCCGTCGTCGAATCGCGAAGTATGATCGACGTCGGAGTTGAGCCATCGGACGCGAGCGGAAGAACGTCAGAACCGCCCGGAAGTATGACGACGTAGTTTATGTCCAGAACTCCGCCGACCGTCGTCTTCAGCCTCGTCGCGTACAGGACGGAATTAGGCACTTGAGACGCAGGCAGAAGCGTATACGTCAAGGCTCCCGGGATGACGACCGCCACGAGCGTTAGATGCGATACTGCGGTCGTTCCTAGTTGACCGCGAACCACCGTGATAGACGCCGTTCCGCTTCCTGCGGTCATAAGCATCGCTTCATAGTTTCCGCCGGTATCGATGCCGATGTACGTGCCGTTCGGCTGAGAGGTGGCAGCGGTCAGCGTAACGTTGGTTTGGGAGTTATTCAATGCACCATTCAGCGTCGTCGCCGTTGGCCGCGTAATACCTGACGTATCGAATCGCGGAAAGCGGTCCGTGGAAAGCATCGTCTGGCTGGTAGTGATCGTCCTAGCGGCTCCGGAACCCCATACGTACGCTTCCCTAATCGGCGACCAGCGCTTGACCGAAGAGTTTCCGTTCTGGTCTAGGACGAGGGCTCGAATCAGAACGACTTCCTGCGAGTAGTTCTGGATGTCGATTGAGCCAACGTTCGGAATCGGGGAAGGAACAAGGGCCGTGTTCGATATCGTCGAGTACGGAAGATCCTGCCAAGCGGCTGTCTCTATGATGTAGCGCGAAGTATTATCCGGGGTAGTATGCCACGCTTTGTCTATCGTAATCGTATCCGCGTTGTTGCCCACGATATTGCGCTCTTGGCCGCGTCCGGTTCCCTTCGTAATGCGAAGGCGCGTTCCGACTAATTCATTTCCAGTACCGCCGAATCCGGAAGGATCGTAGGCGTTGACGGTGTTTGGATCTTTGATCGTGATGGCCGTGATCGTCGTCGGAAAGTAGTTCAGCTTGAAGACCGTTCCGGCCTTCACTCCAGTGACTCCATTGATCACTACCAGCGATGGGTCTGGAGAAACGTGGTAGACGGCTCCGGTGTTATCGATGACGTGGAAGTCCGCTATCGGAACATTCAGCTGATTCGCAATCGGAAGCGCGAGCACGCTTAGGTCATATCCGTGAGTCGCGTCTACCTGCTGGAACTGGTGAGTCGTGCATGCGACGCTGAACGTGAGGAATCCGGTTCCGTCTCCGTTAGAAGTGGCATCGACCGAGCAGGCATCACCCCATACGCCTCCGTGAACTTCTGGCTTGACCTCAAACTGTAGGGAATCGGCTATCGGGTCAGGAGGTCCGTACGTTGAAACGTTCAGGCTCGTGAATGCGACGGTAGCGGGCGTCGTGCTTCCAGTGGCTTGTTCACAGAGTTTATTGTGCCCCAATCCGGCGAATAGCGTCCAGTGCGCCATTCCGGCAGGCCAAGCCACCGGAGGACTTATGAACGTGTTCGTGTTCGTTCCGGTAGGGATGTAGACCGAGAAGAACTTAGAGAGCGGAGACCATAGTCCGTTAGAATCCTGAACGGCGATAGCGCCAGTGATCGTCTGGCCGCCGGGAATCGTCCCGCCGGTATTGGCCGTCGTTCCCTGAACCCCGACCTGCGGAGGTTGAAGCGTCGGACTGAACTGATTTACAGGAGAGCATCCGCTGATCAATAGCTGCGCTATCGGTGAGCCGTCAGCCGCCTGTCCGTAGAACTGAGAAACGGAGAATCCCCACTCCGTAGTCGAGAACATCGAGTCGCCGGATATGGGTTGCTCGGCATACGGCCTCCACGGAAGCGGAGGACGCCCCGTGACGGACTTCGTCGGGTCGGAGTACGGCGGTACAGCCGTCTGACCATACGTAGTCGTATACCAATAGTCCTCGTGCATCTTCAGCGTGACGGTCATCCGCTTGTAGTCCATCTTAGGGTTGATGGCCTCTACGCGAACGAGGACTCCGGTTATCGGAGTTCCCGGAGGAGACTGAAGCGCTACCAGCGGCGACAGTTGCTGGCTCTGAAAGCGCAGCAGGCAGATCTGACCGGCGCGGAGATGCTCAAGGCGCTGCGTCGTCGTAGGAGTCCACGTATACGTGCCGCGCGTATCGCGGTTCGTATTGCCACGGTAATTCTCTGCCAGGATCGCGTTGGCGATGCGGTGGCCTTGATCGAAACTCGATACGCCGCGTATCGGGTAGTTCGCCGGAATCTGTGAGCCTCCGAGAAGGTATCCCGAGGACCGCGCCACGTCTTCTGGATCCACTACGGAAAGGCTATCTGATACCCACTGGTTATCCGCATCCTGAAACTGGAACTGAATGTAGTTGGGCGCTTGCGCGTTCGGCGCGCAGGAAGGCCCTTCCATTTGCGGATTACCGTTCTCATCCTGAAGCACGACGCCTTCGTCGATCAGGTACGCGACGAATCCGTTACCGCTCGTTCCGTCCGCGTGGATCGAAGAGATGGCCGTGTTATAGTTGCTCCCCGGAAGTGCAGCCGGTTGCTGATCGGCCAGCGTCTGCCGGATGAACAGTTGCTTCAATCCGCTGTCGCTGTTATCGACGAGTTGCCCGTTAAACGACCTCAGCGCGGAGGCGATCACTTCGTTAGCGCGCGTCAACTCTTCGAAGCAGTACTGGAAAATATAGCGCGGATGAGTCGCGGAGTTTCCGTTCAGGTCCGTATACGTCACCGGCTGATCGCAGATGACCGCAGCGTTGTAGAAACTCGTGATGTCTAGTTCGGCGTAGCTGTAGTTCGCCCAGATCAGGATATCGAAGACGGCCCACGCTGGATTCTGGCCGAAGCTCGTGTACGTATTCCCAGCGGGAGACGTGATCCCTGCGATCTGCCCATAAGACAGGTAGCGAATCCATCCGCCGGTTCCGGTTCCGGAAGGACCAGAAGCGAGCGTCACCGTTCCAGGAGGTCCGTACGACCAACTCGAAAGGCCCCACGTTCCATTAGCGGCGCTCAGGGAATTCTGGAGGACCTGAATCGTGAACGGAGCGTTACCGGCCACGTCCACGTTCGGCACGCCGGTCGGAAACGTGATCAATCCGTTGTTATACGTCGCAATCGGCGCGTACTTCGCGATCCGCGTGCCGTTTATGAGAGCCTGAACGCTGGCCGTCGAGTTCGACTGAGCGAGGTCGGAATAGACGACGGCCTCGATTGTTGCCAGTCCACCGTACGGATCTCCTTGCCCGTTGTATTCAGCGTCCTGGCTGGCATACCCGTTTCGGCTTCCCGTATGAGCGGAGATCTGAGGGGAATTCAGGTTATCTAAGAAGTTCCAACGCTCCAGCTTATCGACTCCCTGCGTACTCCATGCTGGGATTATGATGCCGTTGATAACGAGCATCTGAACGCCGTTCTGCCCGATGTCGCCGTTCGCAACGACGATCTCCATGCGCGTCGAGTTGCCGTCGCCTATGGTGTTAGCGATCAGAGGACTATTTACCCACTGCGTTCCATAGACGAGCGGGTACGGCTTGCCGTAGATTCCCTGATTCAGGAATGCGAATACCGTCACGTTCTTTCCCTGAACGTAGGACTTCGACTGGCCTTCGCGCCAGGACGGTGCCCACTGAACTCCCTTGAATCGTCCGGTCGCGCGGGCGCTGGAATCCGTCGAGTACATACCGCGCGCGACGCATCCGGTCTTCGTGTAATCACAGACGATGTAGTTTCCGCTGCCATCCGCAATCACGTTTCCGAAGCTGTCCGTCGCGTTCGGAGTCGTCGTGTTCCCGCGCCTGCAATCGCCGCCTATCTCTGGATCGGTTCCGGCCTGATCGGGGTTATATCCGCATCCCCATTCGTAGGCGCTCTGGTCGGTCGCTCCGGCCAGACGGCGAGCCGCATTGATCGGGAAAAGGTTCACGCAGCGCGTCTCACAGAGTTCGATGGGAAAGTTGACCATCGCCATATTGTGGCTGGTCGTCGCGCGGACGGCCATCGTAGAAGCGCCCATCGGAGACCGTGCGGGAGCGTCGCACACGCCAGTAAACTTGAACGGCGTGACGGAATCGTTGTTGAAGATGTAGACTCCGAGGTTCGTTATGTCGCACATGATCAGCGCGAGTTTTACGATTGCCCCCTTGAATCCCATACCTGCCGCCATCTCGTACGTCAGAAGAATATACTGGTCCGCGTTGTCGAATTCGAGCGTTACGTCTGAAATGCTATCGACGCCTTGGGAAGATCGCGCCTGAATCGTACTGATCGTCTGGTTGTTGAGCCGCGCTAGATACGAATTACTCTGGTACTGGTTTCCGCCTTCAGCCGTGTTGAAGTTGTGCGTTGAGAAGTAGCCGAAGGAACCGTTCTCGAACTGGATCTGCGCGAGTAGGCAAGGGAAGTATGCCTGCTCCTTGCTCGTTAGTATTGCCGGAAGAGACGCCATTTATCAGAACGACTGCATGATCTTCAGGACCGTAGAGTTCTGGTTGAAGTTCGCGTGGCTGATCTCCATCACGTCCTGGTCGTAGCGGAAGCCCGTGTACGTGGTCGAGTTGTCTGGATCGACGTAGGAGAATCCGCTAGCCGTCGTTCCACCGCTCCACATACCCCAGTTCGCCACGAAGTGCGCTTCCCATAGAGCGAGGTCGGGATTGATGAGCGCTGGGCCGTGAAGTTCATAACCGCGCAGAGCGCTCGACGGGAATCCGGTCAATCCTCCGCCGATCCACGCCCACGAATACCGGATGCCGACATTCTGGTTATCGTTCAGCGTTACCTGATAGCGGTCGATCTGTGCGTAGGGAAACTGCGCTGGCGCTCCGTTGCCGAGACGCGGAAAGTTCGTACCTGCCGTTCCCGTATTCACGTACGGGTTTATCGTCTGGCGCGCGTTGATCACGAAGTCGTACTGCTGATAGTCGCGCTCACTTACCTGAAAGTTTCTATCGGTGAGCGTCATGTGCGGATAGTAGATGCCCCATCGCGTGTCCGCTCCGCTTACGGCTGTAGAAGCCGGATCTGTCGTCACGACGTGCTGCGAATCCGTGAACGACGCAATCGTGGAGACGAAAAGCGCTCCCGCTGGACCGGCTCCAGCTACGACTACCTGCTGGCCCACGCAGTCCGGATTCACGAACATCGGCGCGCTGATGGAAAGATGCGTAGGACTACCAAGCGAGATCGTGCCGAAAGAAGCGAGACCGATCACGACTCCCCAGGTCTGATCGAACTGCCCCTTCTGGCTGGCGACGAAGTTACGCATAGACGTCATATCCGTCGCGTTGATCCGCGAGTACGGAAGTTGAAGGGTAACGAGTGGAGGCCGCGTTCTCGATCTCTGCTCTGTGCAGTTCTGCGCCATCGCTACGTCGGTCAGGAACGTCACCTTGCGCGTAACAGGATAGAGGCACGTCGCTCCCGCGCCGGTAGCCGTGCGGACCAGTGGCAGAAGACCGGCCACGCGCTATTGGCTCCTCATCGTCGTCTGGAACTCCGTGGCGTGACCAAGTACGACTGCGTGGTTCATAGCCTTACCGACGGCTGCGGGATGGCGCGTTAGGACTCTCTCTACGTCATTACCGTCCATCGCGTAGATATTATTTACCACGGCTTGCGGATGGCCAGCCGATGCCTGATTCGGACTCGGGCCGCCGAACGGACTCGTTACGTATCCTGGAACGACCTGGTTATGCCTATAGTCGAAGTATCCCTGCGCGACCTGCGGCATTGCCGAAAGATTAGAACTACGCACGCCGCCGAAGCGGTCGAAGTCAGAGAATGTTCCGGACGTGCTCATGCTTTCCGAGATTGCTATGGGAGCCATAAACTGGGAATACTTAAGATGACGTGTGATCTCTGCTTCACGGTTCGCTTTCGGATCACCCATGATCGCTGCAATGGTTCCGGTAATAGCCGCTGCTGCCGCAACGAACGGCTGTTGTGGGCCAGGAATCATTGAGGCTGCGCCGAGGATAGAGCTAGTTCCCATGAGCGCTCCCTGAGCGCCACCAGCTTTAAATCCGCTATATGCTCCGTAAGCCGCCGCACCAGCCGCAGCAGCCATACCGACTACTTGCGTAGCCGTTAACTTTCCAGCCGTCGGGCTATAGGCTACTGAACCTCCTGGGGTTAAATTCATGTTATAGATCGAAGACGTATGGGTAAGCGGTAAATCCCCATTCTGCATCATAGGATCTAATCCGAATACATCAGGAGGCCCGAAGAAATTACCGCCGCCTGGGTCACCGGCTCCAAACATAGGAACCGCAGCTCCGCCGCCACCGGAACGTGACATTGACATAGCGCGCGTCAATCCCATCGTCGCTGCGGTGTTCGCGTTCGTCGCAGCCGTATTATCCTGCGTGGCGATCTTCGTAGGGTCTGCGCCAAACGGCGTACCACTGAAGATCTTTCCGAGTCCTCCAGGAAGATGAAGAGAACCGAGAACGGACTGGCCGGTTCCGGAGCCGATGGCCATCTTTAGAACGTTCTGTATGACGGTCGATTCCAGACCTTCAAATTGAGAGCGCACGAACGATCCGGCTTTGCCGTGCTGCGCAGCAGTAATGAGATTCGCTCCTACTCCGGCGACTCGGTTGATCTGAGCGTCAATCAGTGAGAGAATTACGTCTTCACGGTCCATCTGCGCTTCGAATATCTTCTCGTTCTTTTGATCGAGAGCATCCTGCCTAGCCTGCGCGCGTTCACCTTCATCGTGCTTTAGATTAGCTATGCGAAGTTCTGCCTGATATTCTCGCTCTGCGTTATCCATACGAACCTGAAACGAACGCATCGCGGCTCCGGTCGCTCCGTCCGCTAATTCCCCAGGAGTAGCACGTGCCGCGCGGCGTAGATTAATTGACCCCGTTCTACGCGCATCGCGGAGTTGTTCTTCAGGAGATGACATCGTTCGCGCTGGACCTTCGACGTCGAACGCTCCGAATCCGAAAAATGCCGGATTAAGATTTCCCCTGGAATCCAGGACGCCTTCTCCGTGGGATATCATTCCGGATAACCAGCGTTTGTGCTGCTCTACCGCATCACCAGCTCCGAGCAGTTCGCGGTTAATCCGTTCCGCCCCGTCGATCAATTCATGATTAAACTTCTCCAGCGCAGAAGATGACTCCGTCAGGAACTTTAAGAACGCGGCGGTTTTCTGAAGATCGAACGCTTCATTTATGGCGCGCGGCTGCGCAGCGACGTGAGTCTTCAGCGCTCGTTCTTCGTCTTTTCTTAAAGTATCCTTACGCTCTTCTTCGATCTTTGCCATCGCTACGGATAGATGGCGTTGCGGTGAATCTTCTCCGCCATAGATCGCTGCGCCAAACATCTCTCGCGACCGCTTCTGAAGTTCGGCTATCGAGTCTGTCTCACTAAATGATGTCCTAGCCGCAGCCTGCGCCAGTTTAGCATTAGCCGTCGCCGTAGACACCATAGCGCTTGAACGTAGGGCCAACTGCTGGCGCAGAAGAGCTGGAATACGAGCCTGCATGATCTTCTGTTCAGAAGACGGTACCATCGCTCCGGGAGCTAGGCCGAAATCGAATACTCCAGAGAGGTCTCCGGCCTCTTGCTGCGTCGGAACAGGAAACTGCGTAAAGCCTTGGCGCAGAAACTTGCCAGACGGATCTAGGCCCATCCCCCAGGCCGAGCCGCCGGTAGCCGGACCAGTAATTCTTCGGATCGCGTCAATCTCGCGCTGGAGTCTTTGGACCTGCCTATCAGCCGCCGCTTTATCCTGTCCTAATTCTCCGGCCTGCCGCCTTGCTGCCGCCTCTGGTCCGTATTTAGCTCTATACTCCTCATCACGTAGTTCCTTCAACTTTTTGATGTTCTGTTCATACGTCTTAGTTGCGTCTTCAAGGAGTTTGTTGGACTCTTTCTGAGCGTCTGCGATCTGCTTCCAGAAATTTAGGTGGATGCCAAGTTTATCTCCGACCTTACTAAGTACCTCGAATAGAGCGATAGCTCCAACTAGCGGAAATGCGAACTGTAGCGCTGCTCCGAGCGTCGGTAAGCCAGCTAGGAATCTTCCCGCCGCGCGCATAGAGCTAGCGCCTTCTAATTCACGCAGCGCAGCCGTTGCCGCCATAGCGCTACCAGTCGTACGTCCGAGCGACGCATTAAACTGCTCGTTAACGACGGTGCTCTTCGTCTGAGAAGCGGCTAACCCTTCGATCTGCATCCGATGCCGCTCGCGGAGTTGCTCCAGCTTCGCTTCCTCTATCTGAAGTTGGACTAGCTTCAGCGACGCGGCTTCCGATGCCTTCGCCTGCCCGTATAGCGCGTCGTTGAGTTTAGACGTGCTGCCGCTGAGTTTGTCAGTCGTACCGACGAGCGCGTCAGCCTGCTGCTGGCCGGACACTCCTGCGTGGATGTTTAACTCGTAGGCCATCTAGATCACTCGTTATGAACGGCTTCGTCTATCGCGTTCTCGGCCATCTTTGTTTCGCGCTGAATGATTCGAAGAGCGTCAACTACGGAACCGGGTAGTTCCACGATGTCCGCGTTGATCGTTTCTCCGGAGACGATGGCGGACGCCACTTGAATTAGTTCCACGGAGCGTTGAGATATCAGTGATACCGGACATTCCGCCGTAGCTGGTCCGTCGTTGATCGGCGCGGGAGTAGGAATCACGTCCCATCCCTGCGTCATCCGCCGAGCCTTGCGTACGCGGACCTCGTAGCGCGGCATCCACCATTGCTGACGCTTCGGCGCTACGCTGCCTGGGTGCTTGGTATAGCAGTTTCGGTTGTTCCATTCGACGCACCCGGCGCACTTGTACTCTCGCTTGTCCCACCCGCCGGTGCGTCCGAAGTGGAATGCGATTGCGAGTTTTTTGATTCTTCTCCCGTCAATCGCCCGTCCGAAAGAAGCGCCGCGTAGATCTCAAATGAGAGCGCCTGAGGAGCCGAATCGAGGATCTGATCGACCGTCATGCCGTCCGCTTCGCCGCCCTCGATCTTAACGAATCCTTCTCGAATCCAGATCAAGCGGATCTGCGAATCGACGAGCGCATACTCCTGATCGAACGCGGCGCGAGTCTTCCGAATCTCTACCGATATCGGGACGTTGCGGAATTCTTCTTCGAGCGGCGCGACGTCGGCAGAATAGACGGCCAGCTTATCGGCTTCCGGAGTATACTCCAGCTTCTTCATAGCTGCCTGGAGTTGGCGCGATATCTCCTTCTCCCTATCGTTCTGCGGAGGATATTCCTGCTCGATCTCGCGCATCCTCTGGCGCAGCTTCAGCGCCTTAAAGTCTACCTCCGTCCGCCGCGCGAACCCCATGCGGCGGAGCGTGATCTTCGATCCAGGAACTGCCGCTGAAGCGAACTCGTATTCTGCTGAAAATGCCATACCGTCTCTTTCTTTCTACGTAAACGCCAAGCTGAAGTCGTCGATGTTGCCGATGGCGCTCGCGTGGGCCGTGGCTTCTGAAAAGTTGATGTCGAACGCTCCGCCGTTCTCGACGATCTGATACGGATTCAATTGGACGCTCTTCAGCGTGAACGTCGCGGTGGCTCCCGAGATATTGTTGACGACGATCACTATGTCGCCGGAGGTCTTCGTAAACGAATTCACCTTGAGCGTCTTCAGGTTCGTGTCGTCGGAGTCGATGAAGTGCATGTTACTGATCGACGCCGTTCTGCGCCCGGACGTAATGGCAAACGGATAACCGTCGAGGTACCCATCTTCCGCGAAGTCGAGGCCGGTATTCAGGACGATGGAATACGTGCCGCGCAGACCGAGCGGAGAAACCGTGAACATAGTCGCCGTTCCGCCGAAGCCGTTGATCAGGCTGCCGTGAACTGTGATCGGAGCGCCGGAACTCGGCTCCGTCGGAAACGTCGTCAGGCCGAACTGCGACACGGTATCGAATCCGGTGAACGGATACTGCGAGAACTGGGCCGAACTACAGATCGCGACGCACTTTCCTTCGACGCTCATCATCATGTGCTCGCCGCCGAACGTGAACGTCACGCGCTGCGGAATACATCCGCCCGCGATTTGATGCTCCGGACTCGATCCGCCGGAACGATTGAAGCGGAAGAGAGCGAACGGCAGGATGCCGGTATCGAGCATAGTGTACGCTCCGGCAGATCCGACCTGTCCGAACATAGCAGAGAACATCGGATCGAGATCTGGATTCGTAGACGTCACGCCGTTCGGGATCAGCGGACCGGTCCAGGTAAATCCGCCGGACGTGCGCCCCGCGATGCCGTTGAGGTTCGACCGCGTTCCGGTTTTATACGGAGCCGTCGTCGTCGGCCTGTTCTGCGTAAGAGTGAGGCTCTGGTGGCGCGTGAGGATAGAGCCGGTGTTCGTCCACGTTCCGGCGCTGTTCGTGATGGTTCGCGGAGTGTTCGAAGCCTGCGCTTGGACGAACACCCGATCAAGAGGACTTGCTGACCAAACGGCCATGGCTATTCACCTTCCTTTACGGGTACGATTGGGGCGACGACATCCGCCGATGGAGTCTTTAGCGCTTTCCGATACGCAGCCAGCGCTGCCCAAGCCTTGTCGCGCTTGGCGATGAACTCCGTCTTCGCGCCGACGTGAAGCTGCGTGGAATAGTTAGCTTCAAGTTCTGTCGGAGTAAAGCCGCACGCGGCGAAGTCAGCGTCCGGCAGGAAGCAGTTCCGATCAGCCAGTTCGCGCACGAACGCCTCATCGAGTTCGACCTTCTCTCCGAAGCGCTCGACCATTCTGCCGCCGAGATCGACGGACGAACCAACGAAACGATAGACCATTTTTTGATTCTCCTTATACCTTTCAGGCGATCATCGCCTCGAACGAGCACGCGAACAGAATCGTCCTGCGCCATCCCTGGCCGAGGGCTAACACCGGAGTCTTCTGAGCGCTCAGATCGTACCGGAAGTTCAGAGTGTTCCAGGAATTCGCAACGTTTGGCTGGCTCATGGACGGAGCCTGCACGCACTGGAACATTGCGTCGATCACGGCGTCAGGAAGAGTTTCGAAGTCGCGTACTTCTTCTTGCTCCCAGGAAACGTGGACTTCAACGAATCCCTGTATCGCGCCGGAAAACTGCTGGTAGTGGACGCGGTTCCCGGTTCCCCACGGCTGAATCCGCTCTGCTGATATCGTTAGAAACGGATACGTGAACGCGGACGTTTCTTCGATCAAGTCCGGCGGCACGCGTCCGAAGTTGAAATTTACCGAACCCGCCGAGAAGTCAATGACGATTGGATCGACCGGATCTCCGCTAAAGAAGTCTAAATACCCCGGCTGAACGGCTGCGTACGTAGCATTGAACCCAAGCGTCTGATCAGAGATCCGATTGAACAGAGCTTGTCGCGCGATGCGGCAGACGTCGGCCATTCGTTAGAATCCCACGTCGTCTATCGTTATCGGACCGCTCTGATATTGCGCCACGTTCGACGCGGGAGATGCCCCGGATGATCCGGCCTGCGCGCGCGACATCATCCTCTGCCCTATCGCCCGCTCTCCGACGCGCAGGTCCATGTCGTTAAGAGCGAAGAATTCCCGCTTCGGAAGATTGACCTTCGGAACGCCTTCATTATTTCCGCGCGCGCGTTCCGCCTCAGGGCCGTAGAATCCGATGGCCAGATTGTTCTCCGGAGTATTCGCTTCGAACGAAGAGAACTCACTTCCGAAGTCCGCGCCGCCGGAACTGGGCGGCAACTCCGAACCTCCGGCGCGCACCATAATCGTATCAAGCATGTGCGTATGCTGCTCCATGCCGTAGAGGTTGACGTTTCCGACTCCGTGAGCCGCCTTAGCTGCCCCGTAGCTGGCGTAGCGGATACCGTAGGGCGTTCTTTGGCCCTTAGCGAGCCGTTGTCTACCTTTCGCAGCCGTCGCACGAGCCTTGCGGCTGCTAGCCGTGGCCTTCGGTCCGTGAGCGGCTCCGACTTCCCTATTCGGGTAGAAGTAGTAGGGACCTTTCTGCGAGTACGCGGCAAACGGTACTCCATTGACGTCGGTCCCCTGGAGCGTACGCTTCACGATCCGAGCGCGGTATGCCTGTCCGACGTAGAGCATATCTCCAGCCGTTACGGTCATAAGCGCGTGAACTTCCTGTCGGATTGATATAGCCGCGTTTCCGCCTCCGGGAGTAGTGAACGTCGCGCCGCTAGGCATGGTCGTCTTCCATACGTTTCAGGATCAAATGCTTCACCGTCTCTAGCATTCCGACTATCGGAGACCGATTGCGCGTCGAAGTACTCCAATTTATATCACCGTTGTCACTCGTCCAGATAATCACGCACATCTGAGGTTCGGATTCTCCGAAGTCTTCTAGTGCGGCTATAAGAGTCTCAGAAGGAGTACGCTCTTTCTTGATTCCTTCCGGAATCGGCGTCATGCGGCCTCCGCAGCCATAACTTCTAGTTCGCTTACGTCGAGGAGGAAATTATGGCGGCAGTTCCAACCACCGCCACTGATGAAGACGTTCGGGAGTTGACCGTTGCTCATCTTGTCGATCTGCTCTCGCGTATACGCTTTATCGACCGCGAGAAGATGAACGCAGAACGGACGCGTCAGTACGTCGTTCGGACCGCTATACTTATACTTCACTACGGTCTTTCCAAACGAAGCCTCGATAGCCCGATATCCGCGATCCGTCGCCGTCCGGTAGAACACACTCATTCCGGTATCGGCTATCGTTCGCGCCTGAGCGATTCCAACGTCGAGGCGCTTACCGAGCGTTTCTACCAGCTCTCCGAAGCGTAGGCCGCCGACGCTCAACATACCGCGCGTCATTACTGCCGCAGCCGCCGTCTCCATAGCCGTTTCAAGACTCGATACCGCGTTCGCCTGGAAGCTCGACATGACGCTTATGTCGGCTCCGGTGAACTTGATCTTCGGAAGCGGAGTATCCATTTGCTCTGAGAGGTACTCCAGCGTCTGATCGAAGAACTGAAGCTGCTGCGGAAACTCTCCGGCATAGGCGTTCAGAAGCGTCTTTAATCCGCGCTTCTTCATCTCCTTAACGAGAAGATTATTCAGATTCCTGATGAGTTTAAGATTCCCCGGAGTCTGCTGGATTATGCCGTCTTCGATCACGAGATCGTGCTGTAGTTTCGCCGTTACGCTCGCCTGAGAAGCCGTGACTATGGCGCGTAGATGCTCTTCGAACGCGCGGACCATCGCGTCCTGATACGCGGATTGCTGCGCGTGGATCTTATCGAGAGAAGGCATGCCTACGCTACTTCCCGACCCATCCAGTATTCGACGCCGTACCGGATTCCTTCACGTACATGGTCGTTCCCGATCCGCCGGACTTGTTCCAGTACCGGTCGCAGGGGTTTCCGGTGACGACGCCGTTCGGACTGCCGGTGCCTTCGTATTGCACGCAGCCGTTCCAACTGGTCGATTGGTCCGTGATGATCCAGGGACGCAGACCAATGAACGGGCCGCTTACGTCCGTGTAGCCGTTGTGTGGTCCGTTGTCCCACTTCATCAGGATGCCATCAGCGTTTCCACCGTTAGGGCCGGTGCCTACTTTAAATGTCGCGACTGGTATCGTCTGCACTTCCATATTACCGGTCGCCACCGTAAGGCCGCTGAAGACTGGATTCAATAAACTACACCCGACGCTACCGTAGATGGCGTTCAGGTTGTTGCAGGCCACTATGGCCGTCGTATTCGGAGCGAGAGAAAGATCCGTCGTTCCGCTGGCGAACCCGTAATTGCCGAGGTAGGTATTCGTCAGGAAGTGAGCCTGCTGAACGGGCGAATTGAAGTCGTCCTCGCGAATGCCATATACGGCGGCTCCGGTAAAGACGTTAAGGGCGATTGTGTTGTTCGCCGTACTGGCCACAGACGGGCTCTGCGATTCCCAGAACATAGCGATGGCACTGCACACCTGCGGCTGCGATTCACTTAAATGAGCCGGACACCATTGGCCTGCGTTCTCGATTCGATTCGACGTGACGACCGCGTTTATCGTATCTAGAATCAGGATACCGGCTCCCGATGGAGACCTAATAAAGTTCCCCTGGATCACGCAGCTATTGCCGTCGTTAATCTCGATGGCGGTACCGCGATAGACCGAAGTAGCCAACGCGCCAGAATTCAGGATGACGTTATTCGTGATCGTGCAGTTCGTTGCGAAAAAGTTAGTTATACCTTTGTTGCCGCAGTTCGTGAGAGTATTTCCGGTTACGGTCTGAGCCGTATCAAAGTATATGCAACCTGCGTTATCCGGAGACGGCCACGGGCCGGTCGTGTTCTCTATGATGTTCGACGCGATTATGTTCCGGCCAGCGGAGTTCGCGTAGATTCCATCGACGTCGCCGTTCGATGTATTGTTTCGGATTACGTTCTGCGCTACTCCGGAACCGCTCATCCACGCTGGCATCCCGTTAGCCGAAAAGTGATTATCGTGAACGCTTGATTCAGTGGTAGCGCCGGTCAGAAGTACTCCGGCATTAGCGCAATTGTGAATATAGATTCCGGAGACTTCGACCTTAGAGGCCCCGTTGACGGCCACGCCGTCGTTTCCGATGGTCGGCGGAGACGTATTATTGGTTCCGTTTCCGTTGATCTCCCCGCCAGATATCGAAGATCCGCCAGCGGTTATCGTTATAACCGGGAAGTTGCTATTGTTCCGCAGCGTCAGGACCGCTCCGGACGAAAGCGAGAGATTGATCTTACTCGATATCGTGATCGGAGAGACGGTGTACGCTCCAGGAGGAACGGGGACGATAGAGCCGACTATAGCGGAGTTTATGGCCTCCTGAATACCGACTGATGCGCTACCGACCGTCCACGCTCCGCTGTGGTTGTTAGCAGGCGTTACGGTGATCGTTCCGGATGGCGCTCCACTGGTGCAGGTCCCGCCGGTTATCGGAGTGGCTTCCGCAGTCCCGGTACCGTTAGAAAGGTATACGTAGTGCGCTACGTCAGTTCCAGAAACTCCGAGCGGGCATCCGAGAGGAAGAGAGATCGTGTTCGTTATTCCGGACGTTAGCGTTCCGCCCGGAGTCTGCGGCGTAAAGTTATAATTCGCGGCGCTTGTGTTCGGGCATGGATTCCATCCGACCGTTCCGTTCACTGATAGGAAGCAGAACGTTCCGGCTCCGATTCCAGCAGAGACTACCTGAGACGGCGGAATCATGGCAGACGGATTCGGAGGCGTCGTTCCCCATATCGAATTCCACGTCACCGGCGTAGACGAGGTAGGCACGAGCCAGATTCCGGTCTTGCTCCATCCGCGCGTATCGGAGACGCACGATGCGGCATAATACTGCCCTACCGGTACTCCCGTATCCGTCGGAACGATCTTCGCGAAGAACGCTCCGCTCTTGAACTTCACGGTAACCGGCTCGCCGATTATCTGGTCCTGCGCTGCTCCGAGGAATCTTCCTGTAGCCGCGCGGAACGTGCAGGAACCGCTGACTGGATTTCCGGCTCCGTCGTGGATCACTTCGGATACGGTCGTCAGGGTATCCTGACACCACGCGGTACAGGCTGCCAGGAGGATGCTGACGATAATTTTATATAGCGCGTTCATTCTAGTTCTTCGACGGTTCCGAGGTGGCCGTTTTCGCGGGCTCCGGCTTCACGCCCACCGTACCAGCCTGCCAGTTCACCGCGCACTTATCTGCCGGGATATTTGCCTCTTCGCAGGCGTGCGCTTCGAGCCGCTTCATAGCCGCATTCGACTCCGCGATAATCCGCCGCATCTGCTGGTCAAGCGCGGTCGCCAAGGTCATGTACTCGGGCGCGATGGGCTTGGCAGCGGGCGGTTGATCCTGAGCGAAAGCGGCACAGGCGAACATTGAGAAGATCGTTAATTTGCGCATGATTATTTCCAGGCCGGTATCCAAATCGTTGAGCCGTCTGCGGCGACGGCCTGCACCCAGGTATAAGCTGCCGTGCATGTGACCGCTGGGCAAGTTGAGCCGATAACCCCGACCACGGCGGCGGTGCTGTTTGTGCCAAGGAACTTGATCGTGCCTGTCACTGCTAGATTATTGGCTCCTGGGTCAGTAACCGTGCTGCCCACCGTTACACCTTTGCCGCCATCCGGCATCAGTTCAAGCGGCCCGTTGCTTGCCGCGAAAAAAACGGATCGAGCGCCAACATAGTCATGCATTCCGATGCCGCCATTGTCGTTGATCTGCCAGCGATTCGTTCCGTTTGACTGAAATCGGATGTCGGACGTGTTGGTGCCGCCCGATGTGTTATTGAAAATCACGAGTGGAGCTCCAGCGGTGACGAAGTTGCCGCTCGCGCCTTGCAAGCCAGCCGAGGCAAGTACGTTGCCGGTAACCGAGAGGGCATTACCGTTGTTGGGGTTGATCGAGACGTTACCCATTGAGATCGATGTCCAGGCGCTGAAAATCAAGGCGTTGGAGTGGGAACCCAAGCTACCAAATGTCACCTGAGCGGTGCTAGGGTTTGTGCCAATTGTCCAGCCGTCCGTATATGTGCCAGCGGTTTTGTAGCCGAGCATGTTGATGGTTCCTGCGCTGATGTTGCCGCTGGTCCCCGCTCCGTCGTCTCCGTTGAAGAAACTTATGGTGTTGAAGTGAAGCAGATAAACCCATGATCCTGCCGCGCCGAGCGAATCATATTTGCTCACTGTCAAGGAGAACGGTCGATGCTGCACGCCGCTGCGGTCCACAAAGAAGACGTGCGCCTCATGTCTACAGTCATCCAGCCACCACGTGCCGCCCGTCGTACCTACAGGCGCAGGGGACGATGCAAGAATTGCTTTGTTTGCGGCCACGCTGGAGACGGTGTAATAGCCGTGTGTCCAGCCGGTGCCAGCCGTGATCTGAATTTGCCGGTTAACGTCGCCAGCGACGAAGTTGTAAGAGGCACTGCTAACATTCAGGTTATTCGACCCATCCACCACGAGATCGGTACCGTTGTGGTAAGTCGGGCAATAGTTGCCTTCCTCGGCCCATCCCCACCCTGTCTGCGCTGGATTGGCCGCACCGCCGCCAGAATTTATGTTGTACGTCCAGTTAGTGGCCGGATTTCCGTTGGTCGGGTCACCTGGATTCGCCGCGACTGAAAGGTTATGGTAGAACTTGATCCCATCAGCCTGCTGCGGGTCCCACGTCAGGACAGGGCCGCTATTGTTGAGCGGGAATGTGGGGTCCAAATTCAGCATTACGTTGCTGCCAGTTCCCGTCACACCGTAACTCGAAGCCCACGCGCTACCTGTCGATTTGGCGATACCAGCAGCGGGATACGTCGCTACCGCTGGAGGATTTACCACGCCTTGCGCCCAAAGATTCACGGCAAAGAATGCGGTTGATACTATAAGTTTCATTATGCTCTCCAGCAAAGTCCATCCGGTATAGAGAAGTCATACTGCGCCGGTTGTCCTGCGTTCTCGAAGTTTCCATTAACGACCGGAACGTCGGCCAGCGTGTACGTGGTCGTCGCTATCGGAATCGGAACGGCATTCTGCAAGCAGCGCGCGCCGTTCTGCGGACCGACGTAGACGTTCCAGTGCGTTGCGTTCATGGGCGCGAAGATCCCCTGAGCGGTTCCTATCGCTACCGGCATGATCGACGTCGGCGGATTCAATCCGGCGAGGTTGATCTGTAAAACGTGGTTCGCAGCCACCGCTTGAGATTGCGGTATAGACCCTGCGCTTTCCGCTCCGTTCTGATTCGCGTAATTGACGTATGCTGGCAGAGAACACCACGTGATCGAGACGTCGTACGTAGCCGCTCCAGGCTGGGAGCCACCAGCCGTGGTCGTCACGTTCGATGAACCCCAGGTGCCAGCGCCGTACGTCCAGATCGCTCCCGGTGCGGCCAGAGGAGAAAGAATGATCGGAAGTCCGCGTCCCTTCAGGATCGTCCAGTGAGCCTTCTCTTCCTCCGCGAAGTCGTTCATCTTCCGCTCGTAGCGGTCGTTCAATTTGCGGCGGAAGACGTTCTGATAGAAGTCCTTGAGCACCGAATAGCGGCACCAGCGCGCGAACGCGTGGCGCGTGTGGTCCGGTTCCGCGACGGTGATCTGCTGAAGCAGCGCGCGCGGCCTATTGATCGCTGTACTGAGGACGTTCATCACGGCAGCCGCGTGGTTCGAATTGACGCCGACCCCAACAAGGTAGCCGCTAAAGTTCTGGACGCGCGAGAGCAGCTTCTCTCCCGCTGACAGCGTGTAGTGCCAGAGGACCGATGTCTCCGCGTCGCTGATGTCTAGACTCTCCGCTTTAGCGACGTTAGATAGTTCTCCGTCGATGAACGACAGCGCCTCGGCTGTGCAGAACATGCGGTCAGTAAAGAGCATTGGATGGTCGCTTAAAGTAGATTATGAAAATAGGGACGGCGGATGGCTTGAGGGCAATCTCCGCCGCCCCGAGTTGGAGAATTGCTCGATTAGGTTTCGAGCCAAGCGTTGAACGTTCCGCCCGCCGATCCATCGACGCCGATCACGTTCAGCCGAGCCTTCGCGCCGGAAGCGCCGAAGTAGTTCGCCGCCGAGAACGGAAGCTGCTGCTTGACGATGACGGAGCGCTTATCGGTTGCCTGCGTGTAGTCGCCTGCGGTGAACGTAGTGCCGCCTTCGCCTTCCGCTCCGATAAACTGGAATACGTTGGCTGCGACGGACGCGGTGAAGGCATTCGTGGACGTCTCCAATTGGACGGCTATGGTCTTCGACGCCGTCAACTGAATGCACTCGATGCAGACGGTGACCTGCTTGCTCATGGCCGAGATGTCCACACCGGCGGTCGGAGATACGGCCCCGGTGGCGCTCACCGTCTGGAGGCCAGTGGTCAATGCGGTGATCGTCATTTCTGGTTACCCCTTCCTTCTGCCTTGTTCTGGAGCACGGCGGCGGCAGAAGTGGTGTCGCCCGTGGTGGATTTCTGGTTCTGGGGCGGCGCGGTCAAGGTATAACCGGCGCGCTCCGCTTCGGCTTGCGTCATGACGACGGTGCGCTCGACGATGCGCTCCGTGTTCTTGCGGTTCTGCGGATTATTGCGCTCCATCTCGGCGCAGGCTTCTTCTCGTTTGATCTGAGCCTGCCGAAACGAATGGATCTCTTCGGGAGTCGCCAAGCGGTGTGAGCCTTCCGCGATCCGCTGGGCGGCGACGCGTCCCGTTGCTTCGCAGACGATGGGATTGCTTCCCTTCGTTCCGAGAAGATCGGCATCATCCGGATTACTCTCCGCGATATGAACGACGGATTCCGGCGTGATGCTCTGGTCGGCCAGTGCGAGCGTCGCGAGGACCTCACGGCGCGCGTAGCGATTGCTCCAGTTCGGGTCCAGCACTCTCGGATTGAGTTGTCCCCATCCGGCCATATAAGCGCGCTGGAGGCGCTCGATGCTGCTGGCCAGCGGGGTCTGAGTTGCGGTTGACATATCGGTTGTCGTTTCTCCTTTAATTGGTCTGGACCTGGACGCCGAACGAATTGCGGAGGATTCCGCAGCCGTAGAGGGCATCGACGGTGAACTGCTGGGCGAGCGTGCCGGACTGGTAGCTCATGATGACGCGCAGGCCGAATCCGCCCTTCTCGACGAACTCGGCAATGGCACCGGTGCCGGGAAGCGGCTGCGGTAGCTTGCGCATGACGAGCGCGATGCCGTCGCGAGCGAAGGCCACGTTGTAGGTCGTACTAGACGGCTTCGCGACGAACTGGGAGCGATAGACCCAGAAGTCCTTGATGCGACCGTCGGCAGCGCCGCCAGGGAGCATTCCGGTGATCTGCGCGGAAGGCTGGCTGTTCGGACCGAGGTTGTTCCAGTCGGTGAAGCGCGGCAGTTGACGGAGAGCGCCGTAGGTCGCGCCGGACACGATCAGGAACTTCTGCTGGTTCTTCGGGACCTTCTGCGCGAAGAGTTCCGTCTCCGCCAAGTCGATGCGCGCCTCGTCCACCGCAGTCGCGCCGCCGGTCGCGGCGTTGACCGTGAAGTTGGTGTAGAGGTTGAGCAGATCGGTCTCGATGCGCTCGGCGCAGGCATTGACCGCCGGTTCCATGTAGATCTTCAAGAGATCCGGCACGGCCAGCACCTTCGTCGCATCGGGGATCGCCACGGTGGACTCGATGTGCTGGTTCAGGATGATCTGCGCGTTTCCGAGCGACGGCGTCTGAGGAACGACCGAGCCGCCTTCGGAGATCGTGTTGGCCGTCAACACCGGAGGAATCGGAATGTTGACGGTGTCTCCGGCCTGCGCCAGAGTCGGTTCATAGTCGCGGTTCACGATGTTGGCCATTACGGTTGCACCGATGAGCGCGTCGAGGTATTTGGCGGCCACCAGCTTGACAATCGCCTGGGCCGTATTTTGCGACGTGATGGTCGCCATGGTTCACTCTCCTTAAGAGTTTTTCGGTTGTTGAGGTTTAACGACGGCGCGAATAATCCGCCGCTATGTAAGACTGTGAACCAGCTCCGCCAAATGCGCGTCTCGCTCTGCCACCGGAATAGCCGAAAGCTGCGTTGCGGTCATACTGGCGTAGTCTGGCATCTTGTTGCCTCCGGCCACTCGCGCGCCCGGAGCCGCGCCCGATCCGCCGTGACCTTGGGGAGCGGCCAGATAAGGTGATGCTTCGAACTCCGACTGCATATACTGCTTCACCCCTACCGGACCGGCTTCCGTATCCACGACGAACTCGCCGTCTTCGGCGCGCTTGACCTTCGGCATGTATGCGTCGATGAACTGCGCGCGCGCCTTCGATACTCCGTCCTTCCCGACTGCGAACGGCAGGTCTTGAATGCTCTCCATAAAAGCGGCCTTGCGGTTCGCCTCCAACACGAGAGCTTCCTTTTCCATCGCGACCTTCTCCGATGCCTCGCGCTTCTTCACTTCGGCTTCGAGCGTTCGGTTGACGCGCTGGAGTTCTAGAGCGACTTCCGCGACGGTCTTAGCCTTCGGCGGATCTGCCGGAGGATCGTTCGGATCGGCTCCCGGAGCTGGCGGATTGGGATTCGGAGGAGCCGCGAGTTTTTCTGCTACCGCGTTGATCTTCTTGTCCAGAGCGTTGATTCCCTTATTGAACTCAGCGAGAATCGCCGCCTGGAAAGCTGCTGGATCAAATGCCCCCGGAACTGGTTCTGCGGCTCCGGCACCGCCGCCCGCGCCTCCGCCTGCCCCCGCAGGCATCATGAGCGGACCTCTGCTTACATCGTTAAAATACTTCATTGGGGTTTACCTTTCTACTGCCCCGCGAATGTTTAGACCGGCGCGGCCCGGTTGATTTTACTGCACCCGCGATTACCCACGCGGCTGGGTGCTGCCGAAAACTTGGCCTAGCTGAAGAGCGTTCCGATGACCGTATTCGGGTCTTCGCCGCCCGCGCGCTGGCGCAGGCACGCTTCTAGGAAGTAAAGCTGAGAAACCGTCATATTCTCCACCGCCGTCGCCAGGATCGTCGTCATCGTCGATGCCGGATGAGCGGGCGAGATATTTGTTGAGATCGTCTTCGCACCAGAAACCGAGGCTGCCATTTTTCGTTTCCTCCTTTCGTTTAAAGAATTTTCGTGATTATCTACTTGACAAAGCACGCGGCAAGAGCCATACTACATCTAGTGGTGGCCTGAATGAACCTGATAGACGTAACCAAAAAGTTCGCGGATGAAGAAGCCTGCGTGAAGCATCTCGCCGCGATGCGCTGGCCGGACGGCGTGCGTTGCCTGAAGTGCGACAGCGACAAGGTTACGTTCATGGCGACGAAGAGCAAGCCGAACCGCCACGGCATTCAGAAGACTCGCTACATCTACCAGTGCCGCGCCTGCAAGTATCAGTTCACGCCGATGACGGGCACACTGTTCAACGATACGCACCTGGATCTTGAGAAGTGGTACATGGCCATCGCGCTCATGTGCAACGCGAAAAAGAGCCTCAGCGCCCTTCAGATGAAGCGCGATCTGAACGTGGCGTACAAGACCGCGTGGTACCTGAATCACCGCATCCGCGAAGCGATGAACCTGTTTGAGCACGCGACAGCCACACCGCTCACTGGCACGATCGAAGCGGACGAAACCTACGTCGGCGCGAAGAAATACGACAAGCGCCGCAAGCGTGCGAAGTACGACAAAGAGCCGGTGTTCGGAATGGTGGAGCGCGACGGCAAGGTGAGGACGTGGCACGTTCCGACCGTCAATCGTCACCACGTCATCGACAAGCTGAAGGATAACGTCTCTATCGAAGCGGATGCCGTCTACACAGAGCTTCTTCAATGGCGCGGCGCGCTCTACGCGCCATCTCATCAAGCCCGATTTCATGCGTCAATCTGCTGTCGGATTGATCGATATCCATTGCTTCGCTAGCGAAACTAGGAACCCCGAGGGATTCAGGGTTATTGTTAAATGACCCATCCAACACGCGGCTGAATGGAATAAAGCGAACATCCAGGCCAACATCATAAGCAGCAGCAATCCGAAGAAGAGTAGTCAGTGTTGGCTTCGTGTCAGAGTTTGGATCTTCCAAAATCGAAATTCTTTCTTGCGCCATATTGGCTTCTCTTCCAAGGCGCTTCTGGGACCAGGCGCGTTGCTCGCGAAGCACCCGAATCTGAGATGCAAGGAGCGCATAGACACTCTCAGCCACATACGCTTCTCTGTAGTCGCTACTCTCTTTGAGATTCTCTAAGAGATCGTGTCTAGCGGAAACGATGTTCACGAATCCTCCCAATCGGATCAGACAAAACCAAACCCATTCTATTCACCGCTATTTCCGGAGCGTTTCTAGGGTTGAAGGCATCTCCCTGTTCCGGAAGACCAGTTCAACGCCGTGCTGCGCGCGTTGCTGAAGGCCCCGCCGATGCCGATGTCTCATATACCACGCAAGCGCGGGCCGAAGGCGCCGGTGAAGCGCAAGGCGAAGAACTCGCGTTGATTGGACCATTACCACAGTGGCGCAGGGAAGCCGTGGACGCTGGCTTTGTGCTGCTGTAATGACAACCTGGCGCTCTTAGCCTTTGCCCACGATTCGCCCACCATTCCCCGCACTCCGTTAATGTCCGTATCCCTGCGCGCTAGACCGTCCCGGTAGTTCGCTATAGCCCTTCGGTATTCACGAAGACTAGCACCGTACGCGTCGAGGAGCGCACGGCAGTCTGCGCAAATCTCAACCACAAGCTATTGTGGTCGAAAATTCGCTACTTTGTCAAGTAGAGAGTCACGAGAATTTTACTCGCTGTCGTCGAGACGCGATCCGACGTACGCGGCTTCGGCACCGTGGAGCGTCTTCGTCAGAAGGGTAATCTCGCGCTCGACGTGCGTCAAGATGTGATCCAGATCTTGGATGGCGTGCTCCCAGATGTCCGACGTATAGTCGGCCTTCGCCTCGTACGTAGCCTTACGGAATTCGCAGAACTGATCGTGAGCCGCCGTAACGAGTTCTTCCGCGCGCGTCAGGATCTCTTCGACCGTGTCCGCGCCGGATACCGTACCGGCGTCGTACTCCGGGTCTTCACCGAATTGGAAGATACGCTTCGTGACTATGCAGAGCTGGTGGCCCGTCATGTGATGCCACTTGCAGAGGCGCTTGGCGAGCCACTTCAGGCCCATAACGTTTAGGTTGATCTTGTCAACCTTGAATTGACCGGCGATGTGCGCGAGCATCTGCGCACCGGTCTGAAGATCGTCGATGACCTGCTTGTTAGCTGCCTTCATTTTCGTTAGACTCCTATTTCTTCTTGCGCGCGCGTCCTGCGTTGCTCATCGCAATCGCCACGGCCTGACGCTGGGGATACTTGCCGGTCGCTATGAGTTCTTTTATATTCGCGCTGACGACTGAGTTACTGCGTCCGGCTTTGAGGGGCATGGCCCGTTATCTCCGAACCTTCATGCGATCCAGCGGAAGACCGAGAGTATCGAACCGCAGGTCCGCTCGTTCCTTCGGAATGCAGAGCAGCATCGTGCTTCCGAGACCGCCGAAGACGTTGACCGCGTTGCCGCGAAAGTTCTGAAGATTGAACATCCGCGCGGCGTGCTTGTAGACGCGGTAGCCGCGCTCGTCGAGCCAGAGGATCATGTCCGGATAGCAGTCCGGCTTGTCGTATTCGACGTAGATAATCGGACGATGCCTCTCAATGGTCTTCTCTCCGCCGCGCAAGATGGCGTGCTCCTGGCCGTCCACGTCGATCTTCAGGAAGTGAAGCGCTAAGAAGTCGAGCGCGTCTATAGTTATGCATGAAACTTTGTTCGGACGGTCTACTCCATACCAGTTCGGTGCGTGCGTCTTTTCGAGTTCTACGTTCTCTACGTCGATCTCGCCTTGGTAATCGGATAGAGCGGCGAGAGTTATATCGACGTTCGACGGCGCGTTCTCTGCGAGTAGATGGCAGTATTCTTTCTGCGGCTCGAAGGCGTATACTGTGCCTAACGTATTAGTACCGTTTCCGTAGCCGAGAATCTGAGCAATCGGGACCGTATGCGCGCCGATATTCGCTCCGGCTTCGATGACCGTATCACCTGGCTTCAAGAGGCGGCGGAATACGTCCACTTCGCCTTCGCTGTACTCGCCGTAGAGATCGAGTGAGCGGCCTACGTAGGAGTCGTTATCGCGCCAGACCATCTTGCCGTAGCGGCAGTCGGCTGTAAAGCATAGAACGATCTTGCGCGGCTCCTTCTGCGCATAGCGGAACTCCGGAGGAACGGAAGCATTCGGATGTTCCAGCACTGGAGGAACTTTATCGAACTGCATCCCGATATTCTCAGCGCAATAATTTTCAGCGATAGTAAACGATACTTCGTCTACACGACAGCCTGATTCTTTAACTAGATCACGTAGTATAGAGACCGGATTACCGCTTAGGTAATCTTTACCGTGAGCTATGCAGTCATCTTTCGTATACGAATCTCCGACAGGTATGAACCGTGCGGGGACGGGATTTGAATCCGCGACCTCAAGGTCATGATCCTCGCGCGCTACCGCTGCGCCACCCCTCTCCATTACCACGTTCCGTAGAACCGCTTTAATCTGCTTCGGCACGTCGCATACACTCTTACGGAACAGCCGCGTAGTCGGATACCACGGCGTCGATCCGGATAGTCCGCTTCCCCAGCGCCAGTCGCTAGGCTGTCCGAGCATGATCCAGACGTCCTTACCGAGCGATCCGGCAAGATGCGCGATCATCGTATCGACCGTGATTACGAGATCAAGAGCGTTGATCGCAGCCGCACAGTCCGCCACGTCATGCCCGTATTCCGCTAGATGAACGAGAAGATCTCCGGACTGCTTCGCCGCTTCTCCGTCCTGAAGCGAATAGAAGTCGATACCGGGAATGTCGAGGAGCGGATTCAGCGATTCGAACGGAACACCGCGAAAGCGCTCCTTCGCTTGAGCGGGATTTCCGGCCCAGCGGAGTCCGACCTTCAGGTTCGAAGATTGCTTGATTTGCCGAACCACGCGTGAACTGAGGAACGGTCCGAATTCGAGACGCTTTGGCGTTAAGATTTCATCGCGTACTTTCCAGTCTTTCTCATCTGCGGAAAGACCTAACTCGTTGAAATCATCTAAAAACCTTATTAACCTCTGATTCGCCCGTAGCGCCAGACTCCCCATAGCTACCCAGTAGTCGAACTCGCACGGAATGTCCGGCAGAAACGTATAAACCGCGTCTACGCAGGCTAGCGAGGCCAAGAGGCGTGCGGCGCGCGGATAGGTATATAACCAGACCGTCGCGCCCTGCGCCTTAAGGATGGGCAGATAACGCGCGAACATGATCTCGTCGCCGAGGCCCTGATCACGCATCACGACGATGGTCTTGCCTTCGAGCGGCTGGCCGGTCCATTCCGGATATTCGTCCATGTCGCTGCGGAGTTGCGCGAGCGTTCCCCTGAAGCTCGACGTGCCCATCGTGCCGCGATGCTCGTAGTTCTTCCATCCCTGCTCGTAGCGCCTCTGCTTCAGATCGAGTTCGGCGGTACAGAACAGAAGTTCGGGAGAATCCGGAGAGTGCGCTAGACCGTCCAGAAGGACCTGGCGAGCCGCGTCCAGTTCATTCTCTTGATCGAACAGCGTGTAGAGATGCGCGTACGCCGCGACGCACTTCGGATCGCGCGCTATAGCTTCTTTCGCGAATACCATGGCGTCATCGACGTTACCGAGTTGATCGTGCGCGATAGAAGCGTTCAGGAATGCCAGCGGAGTATCGGATAACTGCGCCGCGCGCCCGAAGAGAGCCGAGGCTTCGAGCCAGTTCTTCCGCGACTGCTCGTAATAGCCGATGCCGTTATAGGCTTCCGCCGACTGCGAATCGAGTTCTAGAACCATGCGCCAGAGCCGCGCCGTATGTTCGGATTCCTGCGGTTTGCGCAGAGCGATCTCGGTCAGCAGAGCAGATATACGAATATGGATATCAGGAAGCGTACCTTGTTTTATTCCAGGCTCTATCTGAAGTTTCTGTTCTTCCATCAGCGTGCTCATAGCGCCGTGGCAGGCTAGTAGTTCAGAGGTCTTCATGCTGCCACCTCCAATCCAACGCCGGAGCAGACGTCCACGTACTGCCGCCCGATCACGTCCGGAGCGTGCTTCTTGATTCGCTCGCGGTTCGCAGCGCCGAGCGCGGGTAGCGCGTCCCGGTGGCGATATGCCCATTCGAGCTTCGCTATGAATTCGTCTACGTGCGGCTCGAACCACACGGCCTGGAGTTTGCCGTCTTCCTTACTTCTGATCTCTAGGTCGTCGGATTCCGTGCAAGTGACCGGTTGATGGTAGTCGAGAACGTCGCGCTGACCGTGAGCGTAGAGCGCAATGACCGGCTTCGCGCAGGCCATCATATCGACCATCATCGAGTTCGGAGTTCCCTCCGCGCGGTTCGGGAAGATCCCGACGTCGCTCTGCCGATACGCCTGGAGTTTATCGGCGACGTGCTCTTCCGGAGTAGCCGAGGCGGTCTGAAGCGTCCGAACGCGCCCGAAGTCAATGCCGCACTTCCGCATGATCTGGTGCGTGCTCAAGTCCGGATTATCCGCGTACAGCCGCGTCATCCGGATATTCTCCGCAGTCTTCGGCCAAGGATTGTACCAGTCGAAGATCAACTCGACGTCGGAGTACTTCTGCATCAGGTAGCCGACGGCCTGTATCGCGACGTCCTGACCCTTACGCCACTCCATCTTGCCGCCCGAGAAGATAGTGAAGCGGTCGCGCGGCTTATCATCTTCCGCAGGGGTGAACGTCTCCGTATTCGCGCCGTGCGTGATCACGCTGACCGAATGATAACCGGCGGAGCGTATCATCTCGGCGGACCATTCGCATCCGGCCACGATGTGGTCCCAGTATCGATGCGCGTTCGCGATGTAGTCCCGCAGGATGAACTGCTCGCACGGAACCGACTGGGCGATGTTCCGCGCGCGGCTCCGAAGATACGGCTTCGTCGGCAGCATGTCTATGGCGCGAGTCGATTGGAGCAGAGGCGCGTCGAAGTCGATGGGACGATCCGTCTTATCCCACGCAGGATCGAACTCGACCCTCTCGCCGGTCTTCCGCATGCCTTCGAGGATATCGCCCCATCCTGCGGTCCAGGCGTGCGACGGATTATAGGGAGCGCCGAATATGATCACGCTGCCACCCCCGGCTCCTCATAGAAGCAGAGGCTCGTCTCTTCCACGCGATGGATGTTCAGCGTCTCCGCTACCTCGTCGAGATACTTGGTGACGTCCCACTCCGGAGTGCCGTAGTCGTGCCAGACGATTATTCCGCCGGGACGAACCATGCGAACGGCGTTCTCTGTATCGGACTTTACTGTATAGTAGTCGTGACCTCCGTCGATAAAGATCAGGTCGAACGTTTTGCTGAACGGCGCGAAGTCGAACGATCCGGAATGACCCTTCAATCGCGTGACGTTGAGACTCCCGTTGAGCAGAACGTCGGATAGCGATGGATTCAAATCAAGCGTCGATACGGCCAGAGCCGGAAGATTCAGGACTATAGTTCGCGTCGTCTGTCCCTTGAACGTTCCGAACTCGAACATAGAAGCACCGTTCGGACCGCGCTTTCCTTCCAGCCATTTGGCGAATGACAGAAGCGCGCACGTCTCTAGGACCGTGACGCCTCCGGAGAGTCGCGGCGGAACCGGAATCGAAAAGACCGTCTTCGTATCGACGAGGTCGAAGGCGTAGCTGGGACGCACGGTGAGCATCATGCCACCACCGCCAATCTGCGCTTCGGCGCGGATACTTTTGTGCTCGCGAGCGCGCGCTCCCAAAGCAGCGCGGCTTCTGTTCTATTCGAGCATCCAGTTGCGGCCAGCATGCGGCTCACGAGAACGTTGACGGTTCGCGCTCCGATGCCGAGCGTGAAGGCGATCCGCTTGTTCGACGCTCCTGAGTGAACTGCGACGAGCACGTCTAGCAAGCGCGGTGCCATGGATTCTAAGTCACCGACGCGCTTCGTCAGCGCTCGGCACTGCGGGCAGTGGAGGCCGGAGCGCACCATCCCGTGCTGAGTAAGGCGCGTGCATTGATCTTCTCGGGAAACGTGGGAGAGCGGACAGTATCGGAGGTTCATGCGATCCTCCGATAGCTAGTGATTCCGCCTTTACTATCCGAAGTAAATTGGACACGGTCACCAATCCGCGCGTGATAGCCGTCAAAATCTTCTGGCGTATACGCCGTCGCTAAACGTCCGGAAGACGAAGTCGCTTCTTCAAATCGGAATACGCGACCGCTAGAGTCCGTAACGTCCTGATAGATGCCTGCGCTAGACGGTGCTGGATGGCTCGGAGGTTCTACCGTTCCGTGATATCCCGGTCGCGACTTCCACTCGACCGTAGCCTTCGGATCGCAGACGTGGGCATGCCATTCCGTGTTCGGATAGATCGGCTCCGACGGGTAGTTAAAAGCGTTGCCGCCGAACTCTATTGACATTTTACAGACCATCGCGCCGCAGTTTTCGCAAGCGTGTGGTCCGTAGTAGATGATGCGTGAACTCCTGAACGTTAGTTGACTCATTTGATCCTCACTGCGTAAGTAGGTAAAGACTTTCTAAGCGGATACTTTTCTCGGAGCGCAAAACTCACACTCCGTATTCGCTCTGCGCCACTCGATAGAACCATTTGCGTATCCCCAATCGAGACCGTACCAGTATGCGGCTGCGTTCGTGCAGCGCTCACACATATTACCTACGATCAAGATGGCCTCTCCGAGTTTATATCCGGTCGTGGCGAGTGCCATAACGAGTTCTTCATTCCATCCGGACGAACCGCTCATAACCTGTCCGCGCGTAGTGCAACACGAATCGTGCAACTCGCACGGAAACTGAGAACGTTGGTATTTGAATCCTTCTGGAGAATCATCTGGAGACTGTAGTTTATCCAGTGATACCGGTATCCATCGCTCTCCGCGTTCGTTCTCGTACCAAAGAACTGGCGGAACCGCGTACGGACGGCGCATAAGCCGTTCCGCTTTTTGCTTTGCCTCATCGAATCCGCGCATCAGCGCGTTAGCGAACCATCCCGACATCGTCTCTTCGTCCGTTGCGATACTGGGAATCTGGTGGACGTGCGCGACGAACGCCTTGGCCCAATCCCGCGCGTCGAAGGACTTCAGTATCTCTGCTCCAGTGGGAAGCGGACGGCGAACGGAAGGTAGGGCCGAAGCGACGGTAGTACCGCCGAATAGTGCTGCGATCATCTGGAAGATTCTGCGTCTCGTTTCTTTCATTTCATTTCTCCTGCGTAAGTATGGAAGTTTACTTCTATGCCGCCACTGCGGCCTGTTCTCCGGCGATCACTTGCTTCGCCGTGTTCCGCTGGAACGACTTCTGGAACGCGTCGGCCTGCGCCTGCTGTTCCGCGTCCTTCTGCTCCTTCCGCGTCGGAGCCTCGTCGATCTCTTTTAATGCGGCTTCCTTATCGTCTTCGTTCGCGCCGTCCATGGCCGCTATGGCGACCTGCTTGTCGAGGTAGCGCTCCAGCGTCGGAGACTTGTCCGGTAAACCGAGATCGACGACGGCCTGCGCCACGGCGATATTCTGCATGATCGGCTTCGTCTCGAAGCGGTAGCCGTTCACGTCCGGCTGGTCCGTTCCATCGTACGGCATCCCGGCGCACTTCTTGTAGTCCGTTAGGATTAACTGCTGCTGCGCGCGAAGGATGTCGCCGAACGCGGCCAGCATGTCAACCGCCGGAGCCATCTCCATCTCTTTCGAGTACCCCGAAGCGCCGTCCGCAGTCGCCGTGTTCTGCTTCGCCTGAGCCTGAAGGTGGAAGCCGCGATAGACCTCCTGTCTGAGATCCATCAACTGCATCCGCGAATGGTCGAGGGATTTTCCGTCCGGTTCCAGGTAGAAGATCTTATCGTTCGGATCGAGCTGAACGAACGATACCTCGCTCTTCGTGATCCCGGTGAGCTCCCTCTCCGTCTGGATCACGAGTTGAGGGTAGTTCGACATGAACAGCTTCCACGTATAGCCATTGTATTGATCGACGTGCTCCAGGATCTGGAGATACGTCCGGTTGGCAAACCAGAGAGACAGCGGAAGCTCGCAGCACCTAACCGGGACCTGATCGAACGCGGATAAAGCGTGCGGCCCCGCATCGACGAGTTCCGGCTGCGCGTTCTCGTCGTCAAGGACGGAATCCTTCCAGAACGCCGCTATGTTACGGGTATCCTTCTCCGGACTCTTGAACTGGAAGTGCTGGAACTTCTGCCGGTCGAAGACGTACCAGTTCGCGACGCGCTGTGATGGACCGAGAGGATCGTCCTGGTCGTCTTCCACGGTCTTGATGATGATCCACTTCAGGTTCCCGTACTTGTCGAGCTGCCAATTAAATACGTTCTTCGGCTCGTACAAGACGACGTACGGCTGATCGAGTCCGAGCGCCTTCTCATCAGCGCGCGTGTTGATCGTGGCGACGCTCGGGTCCGGACGCTTCGGCTTGTCGATCAGGACGAACGCCCTTCGATAGAGCATCATCATTTCGAGAAGCTGGCGACCGGCGACGTTGACGAACGTGCCGCCGCACTGATCGCAGTCCTGAAGGAACGCCGCGAAGCGGTCGTCGGAGTTGTTCTCTTTAGCGCTGGGTTTGATCTCCGGATCATTCTGGAATAGTTTGCCGAGGTACCAGCCTAGGGCCGATTGCAGTATGTTCTGATACGTCAACCGCCGCTGGCGCTCGTAGAACACGTCGAACATCTCCTTCGGCCTGCGCGGCACGAAGTTGTCGCCGTTGTTCTTCATCTCTATGGCTCCTTCGTAGAGCAGTCGGATGTTCTCCCACTGATCGGAACGAAGCTGCCACTCAGGATGCTTCCGGTCGAGTTGTTTTACGGTCGGCATTAAACGGTCTGGAAGCTTACCAGCGCCTTGTCGCCGGAATTCGAGCCGTGGATCCAGTACTGCGCGAGGTCTACGATGTTCGCGTCTGTATGGGATTCGACGCTGGCGAATCCGCCGGGAGCCGTCGCCGAAGCCGCCGCCAACTCGTAATCCGCGTTCGCACCGGCTGCGGTCACGGAAGAATTGCCGACGAACCCGCGCCCCGATCCACCTTCGAGCATTTGAAACGACAGCTTGGCCGCTCGCAAGGTACCGGTTCCGTATGCCGCGATCCATCCTGCGGGATACGCCACGTTGACCGTTCCGAGAAATGCCTGCGCCGCCAAGTTCAGCGCAGACGCTCCAATCGTGACGGTGAATTCGTACTTGGTCACTTCAGCTTCTCCGGCGTTTGAGATCCAGTTATGATCCCAGTCAGGACCGGTTTGGTCGGTTTCTGCTGCGCGGCTTCAGGTTCTTCCGACGACGCCCTCATTTCCGCTTCGAACGCAGCCGTCAGTTGCGTAGCTTTCTGGTGCGCGGCGTTGTCGCCCGTCCTCCGCGCGTTCTCCAGAAGGAACAACAGCGTATCGGTCAAAAGAAGTTTCATTGCCAGCCTGCCTTTCCCTGCATCTTGAGTTCGCCCCAGCATAGGTATCCGAGCGCGTCGCTTATGTGCGACCGCTGCGTGTTCGACTTATCCAGTTCGCCCGTCGGATTTCCAGCGACGTCGCGCTTCCACCTCATCTGCATGAAGTCTTTCTTCAATTCTTTGCATCGCGGATCTACCAGCAAGCGCCGCTCTCCGCGAGCGTTCAGAAATGCGTTGTTCACCGTCGTAACGCGGTCGCGTACCGGAGGATCTTTATGCGTAGCCCGCACTGAAACCACGAACCTGCCAGCGCGTTCGAGCCGCTCCTGGATGACGCGGTAGTCCATCAAGCCGGAAGTCTTCCTAGAATGGCCGCTGGCGTCGCCGTAGACTATGACCTCGATCTTCTGGCCGCGCGGTACTAGCCGTTCGGCGCGCTCTATGAATTCATACGTCGCCGCCTGCGTGGTCGTGTTCGCGAGGAAGATCTCGTCGAGGATGCGGATGGTCTTGTTGCTCGTCTCCTCATGAGTGACGAGTCCCATTGTGTCGTACCACTGCGGCGAGAAGTCGCGCTGGACCTGCGCGATCAGCCACGCCATCGGGTCAACGTTGAAATCGCAGGCCAAGCAGAGCGGCAGCTTCGGATCGTAGTCGCAGGGAACGAAGGAATGCTGCGCGCTGAAGGCGTGATACGCCAGACCTTCGGTAGATGCCTCCGGCGGCGACTGCTGCCACTGCGAGCGCCAGAAGGCCGGATCTTCGAGCGAGAGGCGCTTGGCTTCCAGGGCGTTGAGGTCGTAGCGCTCCGGCCAGAGCGGCTCGCCCATCTGACGTCCTATCGGGTCGTCCGCTTCAGCGATGGCTGGCAGCAGGATCAATTCCCAATCTTCACGTCCGGATTCCTTCTGCTCGATCAACCAAGTAACGAAGTCGCTCGAAGGCCAGCGCTGCATCGTGACGATCACAGATGCGTTTGGCTCCAAGCGGCTGCCGATGGTCGATTGATACGTCTGCCTCATGTTGTACTGGTACGTCGGAGAATAAGCGTCGGCGGCATTTTTGACGGGATCATCGACAGTTGCAAGGTGAAGCCTGCGCCCCATGATTCCGCCCATAATTCCGGCGCAGATCATTCCGCCGCCCTTCTTCGTGCGCCACTCTCCGACTGCCGCGTCTTTCCCCTGATCGAGCGCCACGCCGAGTTCGGAGTGTTCGACGAGGAGGTCACGTACCTTCCGTCCCCACGAATCCGCGAACGCATCGGAATATCCGAGCAATCCGATGCGCCGCTCCGGATACTTCCAAATAAACCACGCCGACACCGCGCGGCTGATCAGTTCGGATTTACCGTGGCCTGGAGGAGCGCAGACGATGATGCGCGCGCCGCCGCGATCCAGCTGCCTACAGATCTTTTCGCTGATGAATTGAAGATGCTTAGGACGTGAGCGCTTGAAGTCCGAAGTCCACCAGTCGAAGTAAAGGGCGTCACGGCGCGCAAGCTCGCGGTGAAGGTCCGTCAGCGTGACGCGTCCTACGCCGGGAACTACGAGAGCTGCGGCCATCTAGCGGACGTTCTCCTTCTTCGCGCAGTTCGGACATTCGATCACGTAACCAGGGGATTGAACGTCGAGAACCGTAAAATTCTTTCCGCAACCGCCGCAGCGCCACTGCGGATAGCGCTGAGAGCGCGGCTTCCACATCCAGACGATCAGTATGGCAACGAGCACGACGGCGCACGTCAGCATAACGTAATCGGACGGAGCGGAAGGAAACGGCATCGGCATTGATCAGTGAGCGCCGAACAGTGACACCGTCTCCGGACTGAGCCGGAGCAGGAAGACGAACAGGCCGCAGAAGAACGAGATGCGCCCGATCTCCTGGAGTTTTGGGTTGACGCTTAAGGCGTACATCAGCACGCCGACGAGAGCTACGAGCAGTGAAATGAAGATGGTCATTTAGATTACCTTTAAGACGCGTTCCCGCAGGGAAACGGTATCACGTTAGGTCTATCGTCGATCTCCTGAAGAGCATCCCTAATTTCATCGCAAAGTTTGTTGCTGAAAACTCTTAGCGGCATTAGGACCATGCGCTCTTCACGCGGAGTTCCATTCGAGATCTGCTCTTGGTAATGCGCGATGACGTGCTGGAGTATCGACGTATGGCATTGACCGCACATGTACTGACGGTTAACCTTACGCCGCTCAGGATTGCAGCAATACGTATCGGTACGGAGCGTTTCGCACCACGCGCATCGGCGCTTTTCCGTTCCGTCTTTTTCAATAACGACCAATTTCTTTATCCGGCCTGTTGAGTCTTTTTGGCCCAATCCTTTAAGCAGCGGTCGCAGACTCCTGAAGTACTACGAGCCTTTCTTCCGCACTTCGGACAATAACGGGAAGAGCGTACTTTCTCCAAGTCTCGGCCCTGGACATCGACGACTTGATTCGGAGCCGCTTCAACTCGTACGGCTTGATCGAATACGAGAGAAGTCAACCGATATAAAGACTTCTGACCGCGCCTGCTAAGGCGTTCAGTATGGGCGTGTCCCCTCGGTTGCCCCTCCGGTCGAACGCCTTCCAATTCCTTCAATGCCCGCGCTACAGTTGTTGGATGTTTTTTAACTACTGGAGCGAGTTCGCGCGCCGACGCTTCGACCAAATTCGTTCCGAAGTGCTTCTTATAATTCTTTAGCGCTAGCAGATCATATAGCCGATAGGCGAGAGAACTCAAAGAAAAGTCTAGGGTTACGCTAGACGGCTTACGTGACCATGATACTGGAAACTGTAGCGCCCAAGACGCTACACTTTGGACCTTAACTGTAGCACCCTGAACGCTACAGTTTTTTCGCGTACCGCTCACGCCTGACGAGCCTCTCGCGCAGCCTCAAGCGCTTCTCGATAGGCAATTAATCCCTCGAAGAAGCGCTTATCTGCGAGCCGCTTACGCCGCTTTTTCGCTCGGAGTTTCGGACAATTTTCAGGTCTATGAAACTTCCGGCATTCGACGCAGATAGGACGTTCACGCGTTCCGTTTCTATCGATAAGCGTAAGCATCACTTCTTCTCTTCGCCTTCGACCTGCGCCGGAGGCGCTGCCTGCTCCGTCTTCGGCGTCAGCAACTCTATCGCCTTCACGAGATTATCATTCGGAATCAGCGCCAGATTCGTGGTAGCGGCCTCCGCACCATCCGGAGTCGTCTGCGCCTGCTTTTCAACCCACTGGCCGAGTTCCTGTGAAAGCTGCTTGCGCGCCGTCAGTTTCGCTTGAAAGAGAGCCGCGTCAAATTGATAGACGACCTTCTGGCCGTCCTTACCGCGATAGTCCCGCGTGATGAATCCGGTGCTAGCGCCACCGGCGTAGTTTACGCCGCCTTCCGCTTCGACGTCGCCTATGGGCTCCTGCGCCGCGAGAAGCGCTACTTGTTCGCCACGTTCCTTCTCGATCTGCTCAAGTTTATCGAGGTCGGAGAAATAGCTTTCGATCCGACGCTCTTTTACGGCCCAGTAGCGCTTGCGGATGCCTTCGATTGATTCCTCGAACAGCGCGTCGTACTTCGCCTTAAACTCCGAATGCTGCTTCCAGGCATGAAGAGACTGGCGGGAAACGCCGATCTTCGCGCAGATCTCGAATTCCTGGAGCCGTCCTTCGACGAGAAGAGCACAGGCTTGCTCACGCTTTTTAGTCCAGAGAAACGGGGCGTTGAGGTCAATCGGCACGATACTGTAAACCTACGTAATACGCTACTGCGTTAGTATAAAAAATCCTAATACTAAGCGCTTTCTCGCTTCAATCGAGAATGATCTGGCGTTCACCGGACGGTTCGATCATAGCGGAAGATGGCGCGGGAGACTTCGGTAGATGATTCCGGTGGGTTCCGTTAAGTTCATCGACCAGCCATTCTACGCCGTTGCGCAACTCTTCCAGTCCGTTATTCCGAAGTTTCGACGATTCAATTACCCTAGAAGAGGTAAACGTCTCAAAGTTCGGCTTAACGCCTTGAACCGAAAGAATAAACCTATCCGCGATATAGTCCCGGCAGATAGATCCCGTAAGCGACAGCCATCCGTTTAGATTCGGTTTAAGGAATTCTTCGATAGCCCTATTGAAAAACGCTTCGCCACTAGGAGAAGAAAATCCGTAATGTCCGCCGTAGCGACTGATATCAGACGCGACGGTCACTAGAGAACCGGTCTCAAATGAAGGATTAAACTGCCACGCCATACGTTTATTCTACCGCCATCTTCTTCGCGGCTCTATCCCCGAAGAGGACCAGGAACAAGCGGACGAGCCAGGGTTCCGGCGGCTGGCCGTCGTGGGCCGCAGCGAGTTCGAAGAGCGGCGCGGAGGCGCGGACGGTGGGAATAGACGCGGAAGGCTCCGGCGACGCAGCTTCGGCTTCCTCCGTCGCGGCGAGGGCCATTCTTTCGGCTGCCAGGTACTTCGCTCCGCGCGTAGTCATGCGGCCTTCTCCGGGAGATTAGCTTTGAGCACGCCGATCTTCTGCTTGCCGCGCGTCAGATTACGTACTTCGATCTCACCTCTGCCGAGCGCGTAGCAGAGCTGGTACGTGGACATGCCGGTACGAGCGTGAGCGATTCCGAGGCTGGCTTTAAGGGAACCTTCCGAGATTCCCATAGCGTGCGCGGTTTCTTTCAGACAGGAGCCGGAAGCCATCGATTCGACGGCCTGAGCTTCACGGACGGTGAGGCGCGTCAGATTTCGGCTCGCTTTCTCGGATCATGCTTCGACCTAAGAAGCTGAAACGAATACGTAAACGATCCTCCGGATGAATCGGATTCTCCGACGACGCGCGGATATCCGGATGAACGGTCCACGGTCACCGCGTCGAGATGTTCTTTGTAGTGGCGGATCTTCGCGTGCTGGAAGAGCGCGTTGACGTTCGACTGGTAGATCTCGGGAGAAGTAGACCGGCGCGGCACGAAGACGGGAGCTACGGCTGGCTTCTGCGCGTCGATCCTGCGGAAGTACTTCGGCCTGCCGTCACCTGTTAAGACAGCTTCGACGTCGTAGGCGATCACTTCTGCGCGGAGGTCCGAGAACGAAACGGTATCGAGGAATGCGCCGTCCGAGCGCCTGCGCAGCGGAAGCGCTCCGTCGAACCTGAACTTCTCTATCGAATCCTGGGTGATCCGCGTGCCGACCGGCATGATTGAGGGATTTTGGGGACGCCGCAACGAAAAGTTTGGTACTTTCCGTTGCTCAACGGAGGTTTCTCAGCGCCGAAGAGCCGCCGGGAACCGCAGAGCGTTTCCGAATTTAGTTTACGCAGTAAAGCGTTAGCAAGTAAACAACTTTCTACGGAATCTAGGCGCGAAGAATAGCGCATAATCCTAAAAACTACTAGACAAGCGCGTAGAATACGTATTAAGATCAGTCGATGGACGCGCAGAGCGAATTTATAACAATCGATGAGGTAGCGTCGATCTACGGAGTAAAGGCGACGACGATACGTCGCTGGCTGCATTCGAAGAAGATCCCTGGCGAAAAGCAACCAGGCAATCATAAATGGATGATCTGGCGGGCGGATATTGAAAGGCTTACGGCGCGGAGGATGGCGTGAAACGATTTCTGGATATTGCGGGCGTACCCATATTCGCGGTAGTCATAATCTGCGCGCTACTATTCGTTACGTATTGGGACCACGTCACTCCGGTCTATACCTTCGAAGCCGGAACCAGTCCGGTTTCCGCTGGTACGGTTCAGAAGAACTCGCAGAGTAGTTCTATTCGCGGCAACGCGATTATCCCCGAAGAGGTTCCCTGCGACGAAGAAGGCGGAACGTATGCGGTGATACGGAAGCTCAACCCCGTTCTCTACCTTAATCCGTCGGAGAATCACTCGCTAAACGAAGTCAAGGCGAACGATCTCCGGATCGCCTGCATACGAGAATGGGCAAACTCTATCAAAGACCCGTGCGTCCGTTCGAAGTATATCCAGATTCTGGATTCCTATGCCAGAGATGACCAAAAGATTGCGGATGCGATTTCTCAGCATAGGCCAGTCGAAGATAGCTTCGAGGTGATCCATCAGAAGATGGAACGCCAGATTAAGACGTTCGAAGCCGCGCACGAAGTACCGAAGCCTCCGAAGTGCGAGGCGGATCTTATTCGGAAGGTTAGGCCATAGATTTATGCCGAATGGATTATGGACGCCGGGGCCTCACCGCGTTTCGGACGTCAAGCAGAAAGTAGTAATCTGCGGCCAGCGCGTCGATTGCTTCGAGATCGTCTCGGATAAAGATGCCTGCTGGCTCGCTCAGGTGATGAATCATCATTCCTGCTCCGGCACTCCGGAAGGTCCGGGGAATGCTCATCTATACGCCGCAGCGTCGGAACTCTACGAGGCGCTGGAACGTCTTCGATCCGAAATACGCGATCTATTTTCAAGTACGGCTGATTCCGAACTTCTCGCGGATTTAGGTATGGCTTGCGACGCAGCCGATTCCGCTCTTGCTAAAGCGCGGGGCGGAGTATGAGCGCTCCGTCCTACCAGGAACTCGCGGACGTGCTCGTCGCTCTCACCGAGCACGTGATATCGAACCTTAACTATCCAGGGAACGAATTCGTCACCTGCTATACGTACGGCAAGAAGATCCCGCCGGTCTATCGAAACGCGATGAAGCTACGTTCTCAGCTAGGCAAAGAAAAGATCGTGGAAGTCTCGGAAACGCGCTGCTCGAACTGCTTCAAGCCGTTTATGAACTGCGACTGCGCGGTCGAGCGGAAGAAGAAGGCGCGGAGATGATCCAGCGGATTCTCGGCGACGTCCTGCCGCTCTTCACTTCCGGCATCGATTATCTGCCGGGAGCGCATCGTCCGTGGGTCGTAGACTTCCAGGACCCGGAACGGCGGCAGGGACGCGGGAAGACGTTAATCGAAGCGTGGATTATGTATTGGAGGAAGAGATGAAGAGGAAGATCGCGTTGGCTATCGAAGCGGTGGATAACATATTCTCCGATACGAGCGTCAGCCAGGAGGAGACGCTCGACGCGCTCGCAGAAGTCCGCGAGAGCATCGAGATGAAGATCGAATGTCTGAAGTCCGACATCAGGCGCGCGCAGGAGAAGAGAAAATGAACATCCTCCCCGAAAAGGACTTCTCAGAGATCAAGCGGACGATAGTCGAATTGATTCCAATCTGGATGGCTTACTTTAGCGGCGGGTTGGTATTTTCTCCGGCTGCGCTGCGTCATCCGTGGCTATTCGTCCCCGGAGTCCTTCTGTTTGTTGCTTCCGTCGTAAGCTAATTCATTTATCAATCATCGAGAAAGGAATACGCCATGATCGAAGCTTCTTACGGAACCTACCCTAAGCCGCCGCACGGCTGGACCTGCTATCACTGCGGCGAGACGTTCACGGTCTGGGGCGCGGCGGAAGACCACTTCGGTAAGAATCCGTCCGCGACTCCGGCCTGCCTGATCAAGGTCGGTGAAGAACTCGGACTCGTCATGGCACTGCGGAAGGCCGAAGCGCTAGCCGAAGAATACGCTTCGCGGATGCGCATCGCGGAAGATCAAGTTGAAGTCCTCGAAGGCCAGCTATCGGATTTCCAGCGCGTAACGAAGTTCCGCGACGCTCAGGAGGTCCGCAACCATCTCGACGTCCTAGAAGGCAGACGGATCACGCACGACGTGGTAATAGACGCCTTCCGCGAGAAGGCTCCGGAGATCTTCGCGGAGGTTATCGGATGAGCGGATACCAGCACCACCAGATGGACTACGATCCGGACCGCGAAGAATCAACGCGCGTTCACGTTGCTCAGTCTCAGGAACAGGCGAGGCGGATAGCCGAACTCGAAGCAGAACTCGCGGCCACGCAGAAGACGCTTCAATTAGCGCGTGAGGCGGCGAACCGCGACCTGGAAATGAAGCGGACCGCCGAACGCGTGGCCTCCGCAGCGCTCGCGAGCCGCCGCTCGATAGCGTTAGCAATAGCTGGATACCGTAAATGGTTCGATACTCCCGTACGAAAATGGGATAGATCAACCCCGAAAGCGGATACGCCTACCGAGGTAAAGCCGTGAACCCGTTTCTGGCCATCCTAAATTCGATCCTCTGCCGCCATCAATACCAGTGGCCGCAGGACGGCATCGAAACGTGCAACCGCTGCGGCGGCACGCGACCTTCGAAGATCAACTTCTTTCCGGCTCCGCGCTTCGACGTTCCGCGCTGGAAGCCGTCGCCGGTGATCGGTGAGAAGCGCGAACCGGAGCGCGTGGTCGAGATCAAGCGGACGAAGAAGGGGAGATCGTGACTCAAGTAAAACCTCAACTTAATGCCGACGGAGTGAGCGTAAAAGGCTGCTCAATCATCTACGCGCCGTCCGGACAAGCCGGTGAATATTCAGCCTTAGCGACCAATCCGTATCGCGGCTGCGGGCACAAGTGTGCCTACTGCTACGTGCCGAACGTACTGCGGATGACGCGCGAAGAATTCGATGCCGGAGCCGTGCCGCGCGAGAACTTCCTCCGCAATCTGGAGAAGGATGCGCGCAAGTATCAGACTCTTGGTATCACGGAGCAGGTGATGCTTTCCTTTACTACCGATCCATACGCTCCTGGAGATACAACGCTAACGCGCCAGACGCTCGAAGTCCTACAGGCATACGGCCTCGGGATATGTACTCTTACGAAGGGCGGCACGAAGGCTCTCATGGATATGGAAATCTTCCGGTCAGGAAGAGACGCCTTCGCGTCTACGCTCACTTCGCTCGACGAGAACTTCTCACTAAAGTGGGAGCGCGATGCGGCGGTTCCGGCGAAGCGGATCGAAGCGCTGCGCGCGTTTCACGAAAACGGAATCTTCACCTGGGTCAGCTTAGAGCCGGTGCTCGATACGGCTGCGACGCTTGAGATCATCCGTCAGACTCATACCTTCGTTGATCTCTACAAGATCGGACGCGTGAATTACATCGGGTTAACGAAGACGACCGACTGGAAGAAATTCACGGCGGACGTTATTGAAGTCCTGGTAGATACCGGAGCGCGCCATTATATCAAGCGCGATCTTCAGCCGTTCCTTCCGGAAGGGTACTCAAATCCGCTCCGCGTTCCTCAGATGAAGGCTGAGGTATTTCCGATTCTATAAATATCCTATGGCCAAAAGTACGGAAGCCGTTAAGAGATGGAGAGATCGGCAAAGAGTTAAAGGATTATCATCGGTGAACAAAATCGGAGAAGCTATGCACCGACGTTATGATGATACTAATCCAGGATGGCAAGGTGCTCATATGTGCGCTGCCCCGAAGCTTAGTATCTGTCTGCCTGGAGTTGAATATTCCGACGCCGCGATGAAAGGAAAGCTATGAGTGAACTGCCTCCGTCCGTCAAGGAGTATCGGATAATCTCACGCGCTATCCTACCAACGCGCTTCAAAGGTAATTTCACATTCGAGGATGCTCATCAACTCTGCTGTGATTGGAATTTTGGACGCGATGCGGAGACGATGGCGTTTCCCGAGAAGATTGACGGTGGCTGCTTCCTGGAGGATCTGTAAATGCCTGACGAACAACCGATAGCGGAGATCTGCGAGGAACTGGAGCAATTACAGCAATCCATATCTCCGTCCAATGACCTCTCCGCATACTTCTTCGCGTGCCTCCGCGAGCGCCTTCCCCGCCTCATAGCGGAGTACCGCGAGGCCGATGCTACTGCTTCATGGCGTGAGTATTCTTCGTCTACAGTCGGTCAACTAGAATACGCTACGCAGGAACTCGCCGCCCTCCGCAAGATCGAGGCGGCGGCGCAAGATTGTCAGTGCTTTTGCCCGGCAGAGTGCTTATGTGGAGTAAAACGACTTAACACCGCACTGGAGGCCCGCAAATGAGCGACGAACAAATCACGCACATGGTAAATCGTTTCCTGCAATGGAGACTGCCGAAGGACTTTCAGCCGGATTGCGGCATTCAGTTCGATGCGAATGCTGCCAAGAAGCTGAATCCGAACAATCACACATATGAACCAGTCGGTACGAATCTTCTCTCGGCAGATCAGGCAAAGGAAATGGTTCGCTTTATCATCGAAGGATTACCTGATGGCATTGGAGGTGCTCCAAATGAGCGACGAGCTTGAACGGCGCGTGGCAGAACTCGAAAGAGAGCTTGTTGCTAGACGAGAGCGCGAGGCGATCTGCGACAAGTTATCAAACGAAATGATTGAAAGGAGACTATGCACTCATAGTTGGAAAGCAGAAGACGGATGGAGACGGTTTGAAAGCTGCCCTAAGTGTGGTGCATTTCGGAGGAACTTCTAATGAGCGACGAGGAAGTAATCTGCACGTTCATGAGTCCGAAGCCAGAACTGCCGCCTTACTGGAGTACCGGCTGGCCACAGAACCGGTGGTGGTTGTTAATGCAAACTGACGCGGGTGGCATGGCTTGGCACCCGCGTCTCCTAGACCTTGACACGCTCTGGCAGGTTGAGGAGCGGCTGACGGATGAGCACCGATGGGATTACAAAGATTTACTTGTAGAGATGCTATGTAATGGTGCTTCGGCGTTGATTGATGATCGAACGTGGAATGTCATTCATGCCGACGCCCTGACTCGCATTAAAGCCCTGGCTGCGATCCTGCGGCCAATCGTGGAGGGTAAATGATGGACCGCGAAGAAGCACTGAAGCAGGCACAGAGAGTATCAAAGCTAAAGGCTCCGGTACTGAATAGTCGCATTGCCGACACCTTGCTCCGCGTCCAGCGGAAGACGGCGGAGGAGTGCATGAAGAAGATCGAGGGTAGCAAGATGACCGAGTGCTTTATTGGGCCGCTGTACGGAGCCGGGTGGAACGGCTGTATTGAGGAGTTGCAGAAGCGCATCCGTGCGGCCTTCGGAATCGAGGTAAAGGGATGAAGCGGATAACGCGCTACGTAGTCTGCTGGAAGCCGGAAGAAGTAGAGTCATCTTGGACGTTCGGGAAAAGTACAAAACGTCAGGCAGTAGCATTCCTCATAGAAGCGAAGAAGCTGAGTTCGCAACGTGACGTGAAGATATTCAAGGCGATTGACACATACCCCGCTGTCCACGCTCCCGGCTTCAAGGACGGCCAAATGATATGGCGCTGCATTATTGAGATGAGCGACGGAGAAAAACATATCGAGTGGGCCGATACTGCGCCGCTGGCGATTTGCCGCGCCGCGCTGAAGGCGGTGGGCCATGAGTGAGCGCAATGCGTACGTCTGCACGAAGTATGCTCCTTGGAATGTGTCTATGGGAACGGCGGGTGGTGTCCAGCATCCCGATGCGATTGACGATGGTGAATGCTCCGAAGGGTGCTGCGACTACTATAAATGCCCACATTGCCGGCTTCGTTTCCGTGTGGAGTTACCGCAATGAGTGAGCGCGATCCGCGAGTGGACCCGAGGCCGGGAGATGTGCTGCGCAAATGGGATCAGAATTTTACGGTCGCACGTGTTACTCAGGGATTAGTACAGCTTGTGTTTCCTGAATGGCAGCAGGGCATTCAATTCTATCGAGCTTGGGCAAAGGATGCAGATGTGATGGTGATTGAGAAGTCCGCAGAGGTGGTGAAACCATATACCACCTCCACCGACCCAGCCCACCCCGGTCGGGTGATCCTCTCGGGAACCGCCGATGCCCGCGAGGTCGTGGCGACGAACGCGCTAGGAGAGAAGACTGCCGCGCCGGTTATCGACGGCAAGTGGTCTATACCGGACATGCTGCCGGGAGAGTACCAGATCGAATACCGATGAAGAAGCGTGCCAAGGTCCGGGTCCGCGAGAGCGCCATTCAGAGCGCGATAGTGACGATCCTGGCTCTTGACGGATGGACCGTGACAGTAACCGATCCTGGATATCGACCGGGGCAGGTTCTTCCGCCGGGTTACTTGCCTGGTACCGCAGATTTGCTTTGCCAGCGGCCCGTAGTCGGCGCGGAAGACCGGACCCTATGCCAAGTCCTGTTTATCGAGACGAAGGCCAAGGATGGCCGCGTATCGCTAGCGCAGCGGGTCTGGCACGACTCTATGCGTGAGCGCGGATTCCGGACGATGATTCTCGGAGAAGACGTTGAAGCGGATTCACAGGAGTGGAAGCGATGGTATGAAGAGCGCTCCGGCCTATGCCGAAGAAAACTAGCGTGAAGAGATTAGCGGGTAGCGGATTTTACTGATCCTTCTGAAGCCGCCTGCGCAGCTGCAAGGCTCCTACCGAGCCCAAGGTTCAATACGTTGATCGCGGCATTATGATCGCGTCCCAGGTCCGCTCCGCAGGCGCAGACGTGCTGACGTTCGGAGAGTTTCTTCCGAACTAGCGCGCCGCACTGTGAACAGATCTGGGACGTATTCCGGGGATTAACGGCTATCACGTAGCGTCCGGCGCTCTCAGCCTTGTACGCTAACTGAAATAGCAGTTGTCCCCACGCCGCTCCTAAAATAGACTTCGCGAAGTGGCCTCGCGCCATATTCGCGATCTTCAAATCTTCGTGCGCGATCAGGTCGTACCGCGCCACGAGTTCCTTCGATATGTAATGCGTGAAGTTCTTCCGCGCGTCCGCCATCCGCTGGTACGCTCGCCGCGCGGATTCTTTCGCGCGGAGCCGGTTCTTACTTCCGCGCTTCTTTCGCGCCAGATTCTTCTGCGCCCTCGCGATGGACTGCGCGTGCTTCTGAACGAAGCGCGGATTCGGTACTTCGGAACCGTCCGAAAGCGTAGCAAACGTCGTCAGTCCGAGGTCGATTCCGACCGCATTTAAGATGGCCACCTTCGACGGTGCTGGGCCAAGATCGCAGACTATCCGCGCGATCCACTTCTTTCCGACGCGCTTCACGACGATCTGCTTCGGAGTCCCGGCTAGCGGGCGGTGGGCCTTATAGCGGACTAAGCCGAGATTCGGAATACGGATAGAATCGGGATTTAGAACTGGAGAACCCCACGCGAAGGAATGGTAGTGATCGCGTGATTTAAAGCGCGGATATCCTGGCTTTTCTCCGCGCTTACAGCGGCGGAAGAACGCTTTAAACGCGCGGTCGATACGACGCAAAGGATCACGCTGAATTTCAGCGGAAATGGTCGCGAAGCGCGGATCTTGGCGCAGTTCCGTTAATTCATTATACTGATCATAGAGCGTAATCTTCTTCCGGCAAATCCTCCACGCATCCCTACGCTCCTGGAGCGCGGCATTATACGTCTCGCAGGAATCGCGAAGGATTTCTTCGAAAGCCAGAAACTGCGCCTTTGTTAGCTTTAATCGGAACTCGAACGAGCGGATCATTTTAGGTAGCATCGCGCGACCACTCGCAGCGCCCGCACGCGCATCCCTTCGGATGACGTCCTCCGAGCCTTCCTCCGCTAAAGACCTTCCGCTTAAGGCTTCGCCAGCTCGAAAATAGGGAGATCACGAACTCTTCAGCGAACGGACGGCGGCAGTACGGACAGGCGAGCGGCATCGGGCCGCGCTTCGAACTCGCTTCCATATCTTAATCCTACGCTACCTGCGCCTAATCCGTCTACCTGCTTTTGTAGTTTTGCTGAATCTAAAGGGTTTAGGTAGGAAAAATAAATACGCGTTTTTTCTAGCTTTTCCAGCTAGCTTGTATTAAGATAGAAAGCGTGAAGACGTTAGAACAGACCGAAGCGGCGGAAAGCAACCGGTCTGGACTTGATCTGAAGTAGACCTCGACACGAAGCTCTTTCTCATCAGGAACGCGCCTCCCGATAGTTCGCGGAGGAAAAATAAAGCGGAGAAGTCGTCCGCCAGCGGCAGCGAATACGAAATAGAGAATAGCGAAACCCTCCGCCCGTACCGGTTCCGAAAACTTCCACCCGACAGTAAGCGCGCCGCGCGAAAGATTCGAGACCGGGACGAGATGGATAACTTCCGAGGCCAGGGGGATACGCGAAATCTACTAGAGCCGAAGACGCCCGAGAAAGCCGATCAGAGACGCCAGTAAAGCTGGAACGGTCCGACGGAAGAAGGGCGGAAGCGGGAACGGCCCGAGACGCAACTAACGATAAACGAATCGGGACGATGAAACAGCAAGGGGATGGAAAGCCATCCCTATGGCGGCAATGATCTGACCTTCACGCGGTGCCGCTGATGACGCGAACAGATCAAAGGAGATTAGACATCATGACGTATACCGAGAAGACCTCGCCCTACAACGAGAAGCGCTACGGCAAGCCGTGGATGGCAATCGTGACGACTTCGCTGACCGCAAACTTTACGTTCCTCGACTGGGACGGACGCTGGGGACAGGCCGGAGAGTTTTCGTTCGACGCCGAGCCCGGAACGCTTCTCGCATATGGCCAGAAGGACATTCGCAAGGGACGCGGTGGGGTGGACGGCTACCAGATCTGTATGCCGGACGGCTCGCTTCCGACGTGCTCCGGAATGGCTGCGGAACTCCGCAAGATGACGCCGGAAGCGCGGTGGCGCAAGGTCGCGCAGAAGCTACTTGATAAGGCGCTTACGCCTCCGCCCGCTACGTCGTGGAATTACGCAGCGTGGGCCGAAACGCGCAACGAGAAAGCGGAGCGCTACAGCGTGATGCTCGGCATCGCGAATCCGATCACGGCGGTAATCGCGGACGCGCTCGGCCTGATCGACCATCCGACGGTCGAAGTGCCGCAGGCCGTCGAGATCGACGTCAGCGCGTTCGGTATCTAAGACCCCTGAAGAGACCGTGAGATCCGGTCGAAAATAGCCGCTCGTGAGAGCCGCTATTCGGGTTTACGCAGAGAGCGTTCTCCCAAGGAGAATTCACAATGACCGCACGCATGAACGCCCGCATCCTGGACGCGCAGTACGCGCTGATCCTCATGTCCACCCGCAACCTGATCAATGACCGCAGGCCGCTAACGCCTCCGGTGCGGAAGACGGCCACCGCGACCATCGCTGAGATCCTAGCCGCGAAGGGAGTTAACTAGCCATGCAAGCCAAGATCACCGGTAATACGTATCCCGTCAAGGATGCGCTTAAAGCGCTCGGCGCGAAGTGGGACGCCGACTCCAAGTGCTGGACGATCACGAGCGCGAAGCTAGCCGACGCGCAGAAGATCGTCGCGGACGCTCCGGCGGAAGCACCGCGCGTTCCCGGCAAGTGCTCGAAGTGCGGCAAGTCGATCAAGGAGCCGTACACGATCTGCCTCGACTGCAAACCCGCTCCGCGCAAGTGCCGCGAATGCGGCGCAACTCCGAACCTGCGCGGTTGGCCGCGCATCTACAAAAACGGCGTCTGCTCGGACTGCTACCGCGATGAGCGCGAAGAACGGGAGATGGGGTACTAGCCATGTTCGCCTACTCTACGCTCCTCCGCATCGTCCCGGTCCAGCCGATGACGGACGCTCTCCTGTTCGCGCGCGGCTTCCACGCCGTCGCCTTCGAAGACGTAAAGCACTACTCCTCCGTCGAGAAGCAACTCCTGGCCGACTACGGTCCGGAGATCTACGAGTGGCGTAAAGCGGCTGCCGCGCCTACTCCGCTGGCCGTGGTAGCGCCGGAGCCGGTCCGGTCCTGCCGCTCTACCTCTTCGAACGACGAGCGCGCCGTGGCCATCTCGAAGCAGATCCGAAGGCTCCAGCGCCGCGCGGAAGCGAAGCTGATGGCGCTTCCATTTCAGGCGCGGTGCGACGCCTATATCGCCCAGTGGCGCGCGGAAAGGTAGAACATAGAGAGCGGCTGAGGCCGCAAGGAGAAAGACGTCAAGAAGTGGCGCGAGAAAGTGAAGTACTACGAGAGACGCGGCTTGAGGATCGCAGCCGCCAAAGGAGATTTAACGTATGAAGCCGAAAGTGAAATTGACCGGAACCGACGGAAACGTCTTCACGCTTGCTGGGAAGGTATCCCGCGCGCTGAAGACCGCTGGCCAACCCGAGAAGGCGAAGGAGTTTAACTCTCGCCTGTTCGCGTGCGCGTCCTACGACGCCGCGCTTCAACTGATGATGGAATACGTGGAGGTCAATTAACCATGCCGAACATCGAAGAACTCCGCGCGGCTCTTAACGCCGCTCGGGAAAGCAAGAGCAAGATCGAGAGTGAGAAATACGCTAAGAAGTCCGCGCTCGAAGCGGAGTTAAACAGAACGATCTACACGCTATTCGGTGATCGTATCCGTGAAGCGACGAATACCGTTAACTTAGCGGCTCAAGCGCTCCAGGCGGAATCGGACCGGATCACGCTAGAGAGCGTCAAGACTCCGTGGCCGGTCGGCACGCTGATGGCCGAGTGGAAGTACCTCGACCGCTACCAGCAGAAGCCGGGACTCACGATGAAGCTCGCCGGCGAGAAGGGGCGCATCGAGATCGTCACGCGCGAGACGGTTCACCCGGAGAACATAGCTTCTTACGCCCGCGCGATGGTCGGCCAGGTCATCATCCGGCTCCTCCGGAAGAACGGGGAAGTCGGAAAGACGTACGTCACGGTTCCGAACCGGACGCTCGCGGAACTCACCGATCCGTCGAAGAGCTTCCTCTGGCGTCCGTTCGGAGAAGACCTGAACGCGGAGTATCAGATCCGCAGATTCGACCGCCGTAAGGACCTCGTGGCGGACGTCTTTAAGAAGGCCTGGAATAAAGTGCCTCTCCATATCGACCAGATCGCGCACATCGTTCTCGGGATGACGCGGTTCGCAGCGATGGAAGCGGTCAAGGCTTCTCTTACGCCGGATGGCCTCGACATTGACAAGCTGGCCGCGAGCGCAGCCGCTTCCGAAGTGATCTTCCACTGTTCGGCGTCTCACTACTCGGACCGTCCGCATCTCTTCAACGGTCCGGACGAGTGGCACGTTCACGACGGCGAAGCGCCGCCGAACGCGACCATCATCGAGAAGACCTGCCGCGAGCACCGGAAGCCGGTCGAGTTCTCCGCTACCGATCTCTTCGCGGCGATCTGCCACGCGGACGGTTCCTTCTGTCCGGAGCTTCCGGACGTCTTCGTACCGCTTCCGGAGTTCACCGGATGGACCGGAGCCGTCGGAGAAGACCGGTGGGGATACGGAGACAAGGCGCTCATCACGCCGACCTTTACGGCAAAGTCGCCGGACGGTATCACGATCACGCTCCGCTTCTACGGGCGAAATGCCGGAAAGGAGAAACCCGCAAGCTACGACTCGAAGGCTTCCGGCCATACCTCGTTCACGACGTCTCAGGGCGTCAGGACGTTCGACCGGACCGGGGTAGAGGATTCCTTCTACCTGCAACTGGCGGACACCGTAGAGGACGTCCTACAGCGATTCCGTGACCAAATTAAGCGGGTAGCGGAATCCCGCGCGCGGATCGACCGGTCGGAGTCGATCCCCGGTCTCGGCTTCCTGGCCACGCCGGAACTGAAGGCGCAGGTAACGGCAGAACTCAAGGCCGGTAAATCCCACAGCTTCACGCCGTCCGGCTTCGGAACCGGATACCGGCTCTATACCGGACGCCAGCAGTCGCGCTTCGATCACCGCGCGAAGGCCGAGACGGAAGCGTTCTTCGGCGTCTCGCCGATCTACCTCCAGACGATGGACTGCGATTAAAAGGAGATCCTATGAGCGTAACGTTTTCAGCGTATAGCAGTGACGGAACGGAACTCGCGCCGGAAGGTTGGCAGCCGACCTTCGAGGATAACGCCGAGTACGGACGCATTCAGACCAATCAGAATCCGTGGGAGCTAAACGTCGCCAACGGAAACTTCTGCCGCATCATGGAACTCCTCGGATTCCCCGGAGCGGAATACTGCGGAACGTTCGGAGACGGCTCGCTTCAGGACCTTCAGGAGCGCGTTACCTTCGCGCTTCAATCGCTAATCGCGGTTCCCGCTCTCGATACCGGACGACCGACGGAAGAAACCCGTACGAAGAACGGCGGACGCTGGATCGAATGCGGAACGGACGACGGCTACTTCACCGAACGTCTAACGCAACTCTCCGCGATCATCCAAGCGGCCATCGACGCGGAAGGAATGGTCAACTATGGCTAGCCTTCCCTCGAAGGTCCTTCTCGAATGCGCGCGCTGCCGCGCTCTTCACCACGTTCCGATCCAGGCAGACGAAGACGGAGAGCACGCCTTGATCGAAACGAAGCCGTGCGCGACGTGCGGCGCGGATCTCTGCTCCGGCTGTCCGCAGTTCGAATGCGACTGCGAGCGGACGGTCTGCATATCCCACGGCGTCGCCTTCGCCGGTATGCTCTTGTGCCCGGTCTGCATCAAGGAAATGACGGAGTCGGGCGCGGCTATGAACGCTCCGCGCAAGGAGGCATCATGAACAACCTAACCATCGCAGCCGGAATGAGGCCGGACACGTGCGATCATTGCAAGCGCGTTCTCGAAGGAACGCAATCGACGTGTCCGTTTCATTATCGAGACGATAAGAACGGCTTCCCGTGGTGCGAATCCTGCCGCAGTTATCATCATCCGGATAATCCGACCTGCGCGGCTTTATCCGAAGGCGGTAAGGCGGCTCTCGAAGCGCTCGTTATCCTAAAGCGCTACGCTACGAAGCTACGCCCGAAGAAGGAGAAGTGCTCCGGCTGCGGACTGAATCATTGGGATGACCTCGAAGCGCATAAGACTCAGGTCACCCTCAATTCGATCATCGAAAAACTGCGGTCTATGGCCGCGAAGGAGAAAGGCAAGAAATGACGAAGACCAAGTACGCGATAACGTTGATGCCGTGCGTTAAATGTTCTCATCCGACGGCTGTGATAACCGTCTCAAGCGAAGGAACCGCAACGGCGAAATGCTTCGCCTGCGGCAATCCGGCGGCTCTGCGGAAAGAAAGGAAGGCCGCATGACGAAGACTCTCATCACTCAATTCCGCGCGGCGCGAACCGCGTGCACACCCATCGTCTGCGTCCAGACGGCGGACCCCGCTGCGACGATCAAGGCCATCCGCGAATTATTCAACGGAGACGGAACGCCGTTTATCCAGTGGGATATCGTGCGCGGCATCGGCGGACTCGGAGAAGCCGGAGCGAAGGCTGTTAAGGATCTCCGGATGCCGGAAGGAATAATGCCAGATCAACTCATAGATCCGGTCACGGCGCTCCAGGTCCTCATGGGGATTCAGGGTAGCGAACCGGACGAAAGCGGAAGAATGCGGATGAACGGCGCGATCACGTTCTTCCTGAACGCCCACCGCGTCATCAGCCAACTCGGCGTCTCTCAGGCCGTCTGGAATCTCCGCGACTACTACAAGTCGTCCGGACGGATGCTCGTGCTCGTCTGTCCGGCTATGGACCTTCCCACCGAGATCCAGCAGGACGTCCGCGTGATCGACGAGCCGCTGCCGGACGAAAAGCAACTCGGTATTATCGTCCGGCTAATCTACAAGAGCGCGAAACTCGAAGCGCCGGACGATCTCGGAGACGCGGTTGAAGCGATCTCCGGCCTGGCGGCTTTCCCTGCAGAGCAGGCTTGCGCGGAGTCGATCAGCAAGGCTGGACTCGCCATCGACGACCTCTGGGACCGGAAGCGGTCCATGATCGAAGCGACGAAGGGCCTGACGGTCTGGCGCGGAGGCGAGACGTTCGCGGACATGCGCGGCTCGGACAACGCGATCCAGTACTTCGAGCGGATGATGGCCGGACAGGACCCGCCGCGCTGCGTCGTTTGGATTGACGAAATTGAAAAGCAGCTGGCCGGAGCTGGAACCGATACGTCCGGAGTATCGACCGAGATGGTCGGAGCGCTCCTGACGTGGATGGGAGAGCGGAAGAACATTCAGGCCGTTCTGCTGATCGGACCGGCTGGCAGCGGCAAGTCGATGCTCGCCAAATGCACCGGCGGCAGCCATAAGAAGCCGACCATCGCGTTCGACCTCGGGGCGATGAAGTCTAGCCTCGTCGGGGAGAGCGGACTCGCCTTGCGCCAGACGTTCAAGGTGATCGACGCCGTATCGCAGGGGTACGTACTCGTCATCGCGACGTGCAATAGCTTCGGAACTCTCTCACCGGAGATGAAGCGCCGGTTCAAGAGCGCAACTTTCTTCTGCGATCTCCCGACGGACGAAGAGAAGAAGGCGATCTGGAAGCTCTACATCAGCAAGTACGGACTGAAGTCCGCGCAGGCGAAGATCCCTTCCGACAAGGACTGGACCGGTGCGGAGATTCAGACGTGCTGCCAGACGGCATACCGCTTCCGGATCTCTCTGATCGAAGCATCAGCCTACATCGTTCCGGTCGCGAAGTCTTCGCCGGATGTCATTCAGCGCCTCCGCGAACAGGCGGACGGCAAGTTCATCTCAGCTTCCTACGCGGGAACGTACGAGCGGAAACGGCAGGAAGAACAGCACGGAGCACGGCTCCTGGAGGTAAACGGCTAGTAAAAATACTAGTAGCGTAATATATTATTATCGTATTACGCTATAGGTATGCGATCAATCAAGAATCCACTACACTGCCTGCGCTGCCTTCACGTATGGTGGCGCAGGTCTACGAAGGAACCGCGCTGTTGCCCGAAGTGCCATTCTCCGTACTGGGATCAGGAGAGACGCCATGTCAGCTAGAGCTACGGAATCGGACTTCTGGAAGCGCGTTAATAAAGATGGACCGATTATAAGGCCGGACTTAGGTGCGTGTTGGGAATGGACCGGATACATTATGGCTGCTACAGGATATGGCCAAATTAATCGTCGTCCACGTGGAGTGCTATTAACCCATCGCTATTCATACGAGATTTCCGTCGGACCAATCCCGGACGGTCTAACGCTTGATCATCTTTGCCGAAATAGACGATGTGTTCGTCCATCACATCTAGATCCAGTGCCTCTCTCAATCAATAAAGAACGCGGCGAATCTCCAGCAGCTATTAACGCCCGTAAGACGCATTGCAAAAACGGCCATCCGTACGATTCTATTAACTCAGCTAGCGGTAGCCGATTTTGCAGTATCTGCCATAATCAATGGCAACGAGACCATTGGAATTCCACAAACTAAGAATAGGAGACAACCGTAAAATGTCAAAGTATGGAATTTTTGAGACTACGATCCGCGATGAACGGTATCTCTGCGCGGCGCTCGATGACATGGGGTTCAAATATGAAGTCCATTCCGAGGCGCAACCCCTCTACGGATACGGCGGAGACCAGCGAAACGAGAAGGCTAATATCATAATCAGACGCCAGAATACCGGGATTAGCGCGTCGAATGATATCGGCTTCTCTAAACAGCCAGACGGAACCTATCAGGCCGTTATCTCCGCGTATGATCATAGCGCTAAATTCGACGATACCTGGATGGGGAAGTTAAAGCAGGGGTATACCGTCCAGCGCCACATGGCCGTCGCCCGCGCGAAGGGCCACGTCCTTCTCGGAAGAGAAGTGGTTAAGGGAAAGGTGATGCTCCGCTTCGGAGCGCGATAGCCATGCCGCAGAAGATCAAGGCGGCTATCATTGTCGATCCGATGGGCCACGGATTCGGAGAATTCTCTCCGGAACAAGAAGTCAAGGACCACGTACGCGAATATAAAGAGCGCGTAGCTCCTGCGAAACTAGCGTGGTACCGCGCGCATTCTCCCGGAGACATCAAGGTCGGAACTGATCTCGTGATATACGACTTCGGCGGAATGCTTCCTGGAACTTCGCTCATGGAAGACAACGCGCGCTACCTCGTTAAGTGGGCGGAAGATAACTCTAGCGCTCTCGTCGTAGTGGTCTCCGCGTTTACGTATAACAACTACGTTTCTGTCGAAGCTGAGGAACGCGGCCTATCCCTACCGAACATCGTAGTAGACGACGGACACGGTGACCCAATACCGGCGTGGTGGCGTTCTATGAACGGTCTTCCCGCACCGGACGTTAAGCAGATCGAACGCATCGAAGAAGCGCAACTAGATGCGGCCTTTGCGGAAGATGAGCGAGCAAACGAAGTCGCCCTCCAGGAGCGCATTAAAGCCGGTGAAGAAACGAAGAAACGGAATGATGCTGAGACGCGGAAACTTCGTGAAAAGCTGCGGACTCCTATCGGAGAGATCAAACTTCCGATCTGCCTCGATTGGGAGCCTGGACAGACGTCCGGCCTCGCGCGCTTTAAGATGGCCGATTCGATGGTAGACGTGATCGAAGATACTTCCGGCGAGAAGATCTGTACGCTCGGGGGAGCGTTCGGGGGCGTCTACGAGATCAGCTTTCCGAACGGTAAAGGAAACCTCTGGACGTACTGCATTTGGCCGGAAGCGATCTACGAAGTCGTTAAACGGTTTCACGAAGAGCGGCTTGCCGCACAGAAAGGGAAGAGAAGCGCATGAAAGAGATCAGCATCACCGTAGATGAAGAGGGCGAATCGGAAATTGACCTGAAAAATTTTCATGGTCAAGGCTGCGAACGCGTTCTTGCCGACTTCGCCGGAGGCGACAAGACCAAGACGATTCGCAACAAGCCGGAGTACCTCGAAGTCGTCCGGCAGAAGGAGGACCAGAAAGCATGAGCGGATTCGTTAATCGTCCTCTGTCTCTTCCATGGGAGAATCCGGGGAGAACCATTCCTAAGAGCGTCGCCGAGGCTCTCGTATCTTCGGACTTTACCGACGCTACCAAGTTCGTGCTGAAGTGGCAATTCGGCCTTCTCGGAGACTTCCAGACGGCGCTCGCGCAAGCGATTATGAAAGCTGACGACGATAACCTCGCGCGGCTCCGGATCGGCTTTCCCGATCAGGTAGATGGCTTCCTTCAATGGAATCGCGGCGATTTAGCGCAGCGCTTGCGCGCGGAAGGAATCGACGTATGAAGAAGCTCGGCAAGTTCGAGGTCCGCGTCCGTATATATTCCAATGACGTCTTCCAGCGCGAGATTACTGAGAAGCGGAACGTCTACGCGGACCGCTACGGCTCGCCGTATATCAACGATACGCTCCACGGCTGCCGCGTCTTCTGCATGGGCGAGAACCCGTACTGGTACCGGACGGATTCATACTCGGTCAAATCCGTGACGATCAAGGACGTTTTAAACGGAGTAAAGCCGACGCCGCATCCGCCGTTCGTCTTTTCCGGTCTCTACTTCAAAAGGTATCCGTCATCCGGAAACTCAGAAAGAGGCTACGGTATGATGTTCGAATTCACGCTTCCGGATCGAGGTTGCGTCTCGACGTTCAATGCCATCCAGGAAGTCTTCGGCGGCGACGGCCAGATCGAAACGTCTTCGATCACTAACCCCGGCGGATTAGCAATCGTTCAGTACCGCGTCCCATCTCCGATGGAATCAACGTTCATCGAGTGGGCGCGGATTCGTAGTATCGACTTGGAGGAAATTGGATGAAATGGCAAGACGCGTACGGAGCTTCATCTTCACTTCGTGATTCCGCCGCCAGAATTCAAGACGTTTTAATTGAGCAGGACGATATGACGGCAGAAGCGCGTGAGAAATTACGCACAGCGCTTAACGGCGTTCGATACGCGCAGAAACTTATCGACATTGAAGAAGTAGCCACGAAAGGAACGCAATGATCCGTATCCACCAGAACGCGATCCTTCACGGAACGCGCGCCAACGGCCCAGAGTTACGGACCTGCATTTGGCTGCAAGGCTGCTCGCTCAACTGCCCCGGCTGCCACAATCCCGCCACGCATCCGCTCTCCGGCGGAACGCTCTGGGAGTCGCAGGCGCTCGCGCGGCACATCATCCTTCACTGCGCCGTCGGCACAAAGGGAATCACCGTGTCGGGCGGCGAACCGATGCAGCAGGCCGACGAACTCCTCGCGCTGATCCTGGCGGTCAAGGCATACCGTCCGGACTTTAGCGTCGGAATTTTCTCCGGCTACACGCACCGCGAACTCGCAGACGGAGCCTACTGGATTCGCGACGAGAAGCACGGAGCGCCGTACAAGCGGCAACTCTGGCTCAAGATCCGAGAACACCTCGACTTCGCGATCTTAGGCCGGTGGGACCGTACGAAGGCGGTAGATCCGGCTATAGACACGCTGCTCGATCAGAGGCCGGACCTGCGGCTCGTGAGCAGCAGCAACCAGGAGGTAGTACTCTTTAGCCTTCGCTACTCGTACGGCAGCTTCGAGAACCGCTCGTGCGAGTACAGCATCGATGAGAACGGACTCACACAAATTACCGGGTACGCTCTTTAATTTCAAAACGGAAAAGGAATCTAACGATATGACCGCAACCGCAACCCCCATCGCCACCAATCAATCGCAGAACATCACGGAGACTGCCTGTCTCCTTAACATCCACTTCGGCTTCCTCGGGAATCACAAACAAGTTCGGAAGTCTCAGGTTCACGAGAAAGGTTCCGAACTTCTCGAAGAAGACGACACCGCGCCGGTCCAGGTCGATGCTGACGTCCGGCTCGTCCGCGTCTCAAAGCAACTCCTCGATAGCAAGGAGTTGAAGGCCATCCGCCGCGCCGACGGCGAACTCAAGGGCTGGCTCCGCGAGATCTGCCTACCGTCCTTCTTCCGCGCCGGTATGACGCTCGTCAAGATCGAGGCCACGGAGAAGATCGACGCGCGCCTCGAAGAGCACAAGGAGAAGCGTAAGGAACTCGTCGATAAGTTCCTGGCCGTCTACGTGGACCGTAGGAAGGAAGCCGAAGAGCGACTCAAGGATTTGTTCGATACGTCGGACTATCCGCCAGAGACGACGGTCCGTGAAGCGTTCGAGTTCGAGTGGCAGTTCTGCACGTTCACGACGCCGGATAACCTCAAGAAGATCAGCAAGAGCTTCTTCGAGAAGGAACAGGCCAAGGCCGTCGAGCACTGGAAGCAGGCGACGGCTGAGATCACGTCTCTGCTCCGCGTCCAGTTCCGCGAACTTGTTGACGGCATGCTCGACATGGTAAGCGAGGGCGAAGACGGGAAGCCGAAGCGCTTCTTCAGTTCGCGCCTGAAGCACATCCAGGAGTTCATCGGCAACTATTCGCTGAAAGACGTCACGGACGATGCCGAACTCGGCAAGCTGATCAAGGACGCGAAGGTCCTCTTAGCCGGAGCGGACCCGAAGCAGATCCGCAACGACGACGCCGAGCGGTCGAACCTCCAGAAAGGCTTCGCCGCCCTGAAAGAAAAACTCTCCTCGATGGTCGAAGAAGCCGGAACGCGGCAGATCATCTTCGACGAAGCGGAGCCGGAACCGGAGGAAGTAGAGGCATAGATGGAGCGCCAGTACGTAATCAATATCCAGCCGGTCGAGCCGGACTCGGAGGACCTGCGCTTCAAGGTCGTCCGTAGCGACGAAGATGAAGGAACGCTCGCGGACAACGTGATCTTAATCTTCACGGATACGCTCATGATCGGCCTGGAGCGCATCAGGACGTACATCGCAGAAGACTTTAGTAATGATCCGCTTTAAACCCCAAACGACGAAAAGGAAACTATCCCCATGACGACGTTCACCATCAATTCCGATATGGAAGTCACGGCGCACCGAGTGCGCCCGAAAGCAATCGGAGAAGACGCGGTCGCGTTTACCTCCCTAGAAGAACTCCGCGCGGCCACGAAGTCCTGGGACGGCACCGCGCTGATCCGCGTCTGGAACGGCTTCGCCGGAGTCGTCCCGTTCGACGATCTGAAGCCGGTCAAGAAGTTCGAGACGCGCGGTAAGGCGACGGAGCGGATCTGGAGCGCCATCCAGCGCCTCATAGACGGCCACCACGCGGAGCCAGAGACGGAAGCGGAAGTGACGAAGGAACCGGCTGCGCAGGAACTCCCGAAGCCGGAGAAGAAGGCGGCGCGCAAAAAAGCGGCAGCCAAGACCGCGTCGGACGGTCCGAAGAAGAAGTCGAAGCAGGATATTGCCTCGGACTTGATCCGGCGGAAGGCGGCGCGACCATCGCCGACGTCATGGAAGCGGCAGAATGCAGCTATTCGTCCGCTACGAACTATATCTGCCGGACCGGCAAGGACTTCTCCATGACGCGGATACGGCGCGAGGACGGCGCGAGCGTCTATACCGCTTCGTAGTAAGGCGGAAACCCCGTCAGGCCAGCCCTTGGGCAGCTAACGGCCAAGGATGGCCTGTTTTCGGGGTTAGTAGAAGGAGATTCGATGGCCGAAACGCTAAAACCGCTAAACCGTCCGCTTTCCGTCCAGGAGATCGACGCCATGAAGGCCGCGTGGGAAGCCGTTCCGCCGGTTACGGCCTGCAAGGGCCTCTGCTTCGATTCGTGCACAAACGTGCCGATCAATCCAGTCGAAGCGTACTACCTGATCGAGCGCCACGGCGCGCAGATCGTCAAGACCGTCCATCCGGCCAACGATCCGGAGAATCCTGCGGCTATCAGTATGCCGACTCTCGGACCGGACTATACGCCGTGCAGATTCCTGACGGCGGAGCGGCGCTGCTCGATCTACGAAGAGCGACCGCTCGTATGCCGGATGTTCGGCCACCACGCGCTAACGCTCCGCTGCGTCCACGGCTGCGGACGGACCGGCGACTTCATGGACTACGACGCTGCCGAAACGATGCTGAAGATGATCCAGGCGTTCGACGGCTTCCACGTCAACGACGGAGAAGACGTCTGGGGCGCTATGAAGAGAACGTTCGATGAAATGGAGACGGAGCCGTGAAGCGAAAGATGATAACGACCGAAGAAGCGCGGCCTTCGTCTCGGCAGCATAGGCAACCGTGCTCTGATTGTCCATTTCGCCGGGATTCCGTGAAGGGATGGCTCGGAGGAAATACGGCTCAGGAATTCGTTATGGCCGCTCACGGAGAAGTTATCTATCCCTGTCACGCTAAGATCGGACCGCAGTGCGCCGGTATGGCGATCTATCGCGCTAACGTCTGCAAGGTGCCGCGCACGGACTTCGCGCTTCGCCTTCCGTCAGACAGGATCGCGGTATTCGCCAGTATAAAGGAATTCACCGACCACCATAAGGAGACTACCGAATGACGAACGCACAGAAGGAAATGATTCAGCGCGCACTAGCGCGCTCAGAAGATCCGGGTATGATCTCGCCGTACTCCGGCATCCAGCAGCGATCGCTCGAAATGATGACGAAGGAGGGACTCATCGAGCGCGACTTCATGGTCCGCGATCCGAAGGCGCGCGAATCTCTCGAAGAACTCCGCGACTCGGAAATCCGTAAAGCCCACGTCGATCTAAATGACTGGGCGCAAAGCCGTACGACGGCTTCCTGGAAAGCCGCTCACGCGAAGCTTGAACACGCCTACGCGCTACAGGGGAAACTCAGCGCCGCGTACTACTGGGTGACGGAGAAGGGCCGCGCGGCGGTTCAGCCGGAGGTAGCGAAGTGAGGGAGTTCTTCTTCGTCCTCAGCGGAATCGCCTGCGGCCTGATCGCTTTCGGCTGCGGACTCTTCGCGTGGACCGCGTGGAAGATCCATCGGGAACCTCGCCGGACGCGGTGCGCTTTCTATCTGGAGGACCTATGAACCCGAGAGAACCGAACTGGATGGAATCCGTTGAAGAAGCGCGCAGACTCACGGAAGTCCGGAACGTTCGCGGCCTCAACGGTCCGCTTCTCGATAAGCGCGACCGCGATGAGTGGCGCATCCGGAAGCGGATCAACCGGAAGTGGTTCAAGCGCTACAGAGAATATCCCGGCGGACGGATTACTGACTCCGGAAGATGGGGAAAGCCTTCGGAGGCACAGCCGTGATATACGTCCACATAGCGGCCATCCCGACGGTCTCCGGCTCTCAGCGCTGCGTCCGATGCCGCACGGAGATCGCGGCGAAGGCGAAGTACGCTCCCGGCGCGTTCGTCGCCGAAGACCGTGGCCGCGTTCAATTCAGCAGGCATCTATTCACGGAACGCGATCACGACGCGCGCGGACGTGGAGAGCATCCGTGCTCCGAACTCGGAAGAAAGGAAAACGGCGATGTTCCGACCGCGAATAAAGGTTAGACTTTCCGACGAAGGCCGCGCGAAGCTCGTAGCACGGCTCGATATGCGCGGCACGGTCGTCTGCTACCGGCATCCGCTCGTCACCGTCATCGAAGACGGCTCCGGCGCGCGCGAAGACTATCACGAGGACTTCCTCGAAACGGCAAGCGAACGAAGAAAGGAACCTAAACGATGACCCTAAACTGGCTCTTCAATATCTGGCTATACTTAATGTTCACGCTCAATCCGCCCGTCTACGAAGCGCTGAAGGCGCAGGGCGCGGCCTGCTTCGTCCAGGTCGATACGTCCTTCATACCGATCACCGGCCTCGGCATCGGCGGAGACGTTCAACCGGACTGCTGGTACGATCCGTCGAATCTCAACGACGGTCACGCGAAGGTAAAATAGGAAAGTCGAGCGCCTAAAATATCAGTAGACGATCTCGCTGCTAATGCTCTAGAATAGAGATTCCAGCTACCTTCGCGGGGTGCTGGAAAGGCAGCTAGGAGTGAAACTACGGGCGGTTGCGTAACCAGCCGCCCATCACTCTAAACCCTGTTACGAGGGTATTTTGGAAAATCTCAATCAAATTTCGTTAGGCTTTTCATCACACGCCCTCTACCCGCGCGCTGAAAATACAGTCATCTTCATAATCAGTGAAGCGGTTGGCTCTCAGGATAAGCCTTCCCCCGGCATCGCCCGGCCCGTCAAAACAACCCCTGATTTGCTTTACAGGATTACGGTGAAAATGGCCCCGATAGAGCGTTGCGTAAAAGGTGAGAGTGAAAATCCGGGCAACGGGCAGGTAGTTGATCCTGCGACAGCGGCGACGTCCCGGTCTTCTGGAATGGGAAGCCTCAAAGACTAAGCTCTTACTACGCTCCAAGAATCCTAACCGACTGTATTCTACGTAGACGGAAGGGCGCACCAGGATAATTCCAGGGGGATGCCGCTATGGGAAAGAAGACGTTCTATGGCTATGCGACCGTGCGCGAAATGCTTTGAGAATCAGTGGATCTATCTATTCGAGGACGCTACCGGAATTATAACGGCGACGTGCAAGTACTGCGGAGCGCAAGTATCGTTTGAATCGAGGCGGGCGCGGAAACGAAGAGATCCTAACTACCGCCAGAAGCAACCCGACGTTCCGACTGATGCGTATCGCCATCAAGACGCGGATGACGACGGACAAGTACCGTGGTAATTAAAAAGGAGAACACCCCATGAAGATGAAACCCTTCCAGCGCGGCTACGGACCCGGTGACGCGCTCTACTTTCTCAACGGAAAGTATCAAGTAATCTTGACGAAGGAGCGCGACCGTGAAGGCGCGGACGTACTCCACCTCTCGATCCGCCGCGAAGACCGCCGCCCGATCATGGACTGGCGCGATGTTCAGATCATTAAGAACGAACTGGTCGGCGCGGAAGAAGAAGCCGTCCAACTCTTCCCCGCCGAGAGCCGACTCGTAGACGGGAGCAATCAATTTCACCTATATTGCTACCTCGGTAAGAGTTTCGCGTTCGGATTCCCGGAGCGCGCCGTCTCGGAATCCGTACAGATAATCGGTCCGACTGGTCAGGCATCGGTGCAGCGTCCGTTCGCGCCGGAGCACCGGCCAGCGGATCTCGAAGAGCAGGAAGCGAAGGCGCGGGAGATCATCCGTGAGATGGGACTACAGGAGGCTATATGAGAGACGATGAGAAGGTATTCAAGCACGAGAGTTACGCGATGGCAGGATTCAGCCGCGTATCGGCGCATCCGGGAGCGTTCCTCTTTGGATCGGACTTCCGCCACGGAAACTATATGACGCTTACGATATCGCGCGCAGAGCGTCTGCGGTCTCTTTCGAAGGACTGGTTCCACTCCTATGAGCAGTTGATCCAGATCGCCCTATCCGAGAGCCAGTTCTGCGAGATGATCACGCGACCGAACATGGGGGACGGCGTTCCGGTTACGCTCACGCGCTTCGGCGGGAAGCTAGTCAAGGAGCCGCCGTCGCCGGAAGTCATCGGAGAAGAGTTCGTGAAAGACATGAAGGCCGATACGGAGGCATGCGTCAAGGACCTGCGCGCGGCCATTGGCGTACTTCATGAAGCCATCGAATCCGGGAAGGTCGGCAAGACGGCTCTCCGCGACATCGAAAAGCAGTTAGAGTACGCGGCCTGCGCGGTGGATCGCGGCATACCGTTCGTCGAGAACCAGTTCCGTCGCTCAGTCGAACACGTTGTCGGACGCGCCAAGACGGAGATCGAAGCGCACGTATCCGCCGTAGCAATGCGGATCGGCGTGGACGCGATGCGCTTGGAGGCGAAGAACTCCGCGCCGAAGCTGATCGACGGGGAACCGTCCGACTATGACTTCGACGCTTACCACGATCAGGAAGACCGTGAAAGGAAGGGGTGATGAAGCAACCAACGAAAGAACAACTCATCCGGCTCGCCAAGCGCCTCGTGCGCGAACGCGTCGATATTCCCGATGGAACCGTCGGCGCGTACTCCGTCGAATCGCGGGAATGCAAGAATCCGTTCATCGTGAACTTCCGCGACCAGATCTTCACCGGACTACCGCAGTGCGACTACCCCGGCTCCGTTCAGATTCATGAACTTAAGGGGCCGGAAGGAACCTGGATGTCAGACCAACCCTGTGAACTCGTCCAGATGCACCGAGAACTGGCCGTACACGCCCGAGGCGACGTTCTCATCGGCGGGTTAGGATTAGGACTCGTGGCTCGAATGGCCGCAGCCAAGCGCTCCATAACGCGAATAACGGTGGTCGAGCGGCAGCCGGAGGTGATCGCGCTCGTCGGCCCGTACCTGAAAGACCCGAAGATCCGCATCGTCCACGCGGACATCCACGAATACTCAAAACGCGCGGACATTAAGCACGACGTCGCACTCCTGGATACTTGGCAATCGACCGGCGAATTTTGCTGGCAGGAGGACGTCGTTCCGCTCCGGCGCGCTCTCTACGGAAAGGTGAAGCGCGTCCACCGTTGCGGACGAATATCGCTACGTGGCGGCGGATGACCGGAACTCGGAATTTAGACCGGAAGGCGGTATCAGTCGGAGATAAACTGTGGGAGCACTACTTCGGCCTGGGCGCTCCGTCCGAAAGAAGAAAACGCCGCCTGATTCTCCTTGCTGAACGCTCGGCGGCTGGTTATCGGATCAGCCGCCGTTTCTTTCATATTCCTCTTGCTGTAGCGTAATCTCCGCTTCGATATCCAACCCCCAGTACCGCTCCCACTGCTCTTTACCGTGCTCGATTGAATTCTTTCCGAATCCGTGAAGGTGACCGCTCGCGCAGATCGCCAGGACGCGCCGGTCGTTCTTCGGGCTACCGCAGAATCGGACGTGGTGGATCGTCGGAGCCGTATCACAAAGATGCTCCTTAGCATTCTGAGAAGTTCCGCGCTCAATTATACAGTTTCTCTCACGTACCCATTCACGGAACGGGACATCTTTGACGACGCCGCGCCTCGGCTTCGACCTGCGCTTCTTGATCGGCTTCGCGCTACGCTTCAGCGGCTTTCGGCGTTGGATCATTTCGGAAGGTCCTTCACGATTCGCTCCACTTCGATAATCCGCGACAGAATCCACTTCATAATAGGGACGGCCATAGAGTTCCCGATTGCCTTATATCGCGGTCCATCTGCCGCTGACTTACCGCGATATGGTACATCAGTCCATCCATCAGGAAACCCTTGGAGGCGTTCACACTCTAGCGGAGTAAGACGACGGACGGCCATGCCGCTACGAACGCGAGTGCCTACGGGATCATGCCCAGGACCATCTGCTCGAAGTGTACCGGCGGTATCATACTCACAACAACCGGCCTGAGATTCCTGGAACGCGATAATCATATCCGTTTCATTGGCGTTCCCCGCTGGCCGTTCAGTTCCAGCGCCACTTGCTGCCAGTGTTCCAGATATAGTCGGGATAAGCGTTTCCGATTCCGCATCTATCCTATTCATACCCCCCCCATTCAGGCAAAGCGAAACGACCGGAATGTACGTATCGCTATCTTCTCGGTGGCTCATATTTGATCGTCCTCGTAGCGTCTTCGCAATACCGGGATCACCTTTCCCTCGTTGACGAATTGACTCCCTACCGTCTTGCTGTCCCGTGCGCAGAGTGCGCCGATTGTCTCTCTCTCTCTCTCTCTCTTGACAATTCCGGGGGGGGCGTTCGTATCTAAGGTTCGGCTAGGACCATCCCCATCAAACCATCCAACGTTTCCTCCGCTTCCTTGGTTTGATAATTCTAGGCCGAAACTCTGCTCAACTAGACCTCCGCTGGTGGCAAAGTTATTGCAGCCACTTCTTCCAGCGCGGCCTTCAAGAGTAGGGGCAATTCTTTCTCTCGCGCTTTGGCGCGTCGGAGGATTCCCGCACAGGCTTTCTGGCTCAAGTAATACCGCTGCGGGATATCTCCAGTCTCTAAAATGTCCGACAAAGAACAGACGCTCGCGCCGTTGCGCCACTCCGGCATACTGAGCATCCAGTATCGTCCATGCTCCAAAATACCCGATGTCCTGAACGTATTGAAGGAAGGTGGAGAAATCACTTGATTCGATAAAATCTCGCAGGATGGTTCCCCCTGCGGATTCAATATCCATTTTTGATGGATCTGGCGGGCCACCAGACCAATTGGAAAACAAGCCAGGGACGTTCTCGAAGATGAACCAGGCTGGAGTAAGCGCCCGCACAATTCTAAGGGCGTGGAGCGCCAAGTTAGAACGCGGGTCATCCAATCCGAGGCGCTTTCCTGCAACTGAGAATCCTTGGCAGGGAGATCCGAAGACGAGAACATCGAGAGTTGTTCCATTTAAGGCTTCCTTTGCTCGCTCAATAAAATCAGATGAAGTGATGTCACCTAGATTTGGAACTGATGGATGATGATAAGCGCCTACTACCGATGGAAACGGCTCTATCTCCGCACAGAACTTCCATTCAATTTCTGGCGTTGAGCATTCTGGAGCGTGGATACCGGAGAATAACGTTGCGCCCGTCATAGTTCGATCATCCGCTCTCCGGCTTCCGGAATTCCGGTATCCTTCGGAGAACCCACGCAGGCCGGTCCGCCTGGATAAGATGAATGGGAGATGACCGCGCCATCACGTCCTGGAGAAATCTTCTGATGGCAGACCGCGCACGTGACGCGCCAGTCCTCCGGTACTTCCAGCCGGTCGATCTGCTCCGCGTCGAGGCCGCGAAAGGTTAACTCCGCGATCAGCGATTCCCGGAGCCACCAGAACTTCTCACGCCGGTCCGGATCGTTCAGCCATCCGGCCAGGAATGACAGGTACGCTTCCGGCAGGAGCCGGATCTCTACTCCGCGATGCTTTCCCCACGGCATTACCGCTCTACCGTGACGTCTTCCCATTTACCACTTCCATCCCAACGCGCGCGCCTCTTCAATCGAGATCAACGCTCGCGGAGTCGTCCGGTATAGCTGTTCGCGTACTTCATCGCGGTATTGAGCGATAGCGCGCGCCTGCCGCCGAATCTGCGTAAATGGTAGAGGATCATACCAGCATCCCCATCTACGTGATGCCCTCAATTCACATTCGCAGAAGTAAAGCAGCGTTAGGTCTGCTTCACGGATCATACCGATTAAGCGCGCGATTTCGGAATTATCGAATTCCACGATTACGCTCCCCGTATCAGTTTAGCGATGTGCGCTGCCATCAGGTTCGGGAACTGGTCCGCGATCCGCGCGCAGCGCTCTCTTTCGGCCAGAACGAGCGCGGCAGCGTCTAAAGCCTGTTTTTTGCGCGCTACGGCAGCCGTGGCACGTCTGACGGCCTGCTTCTCGCGGGATAGACCGTATTCGACGCTGGCGCGATCTAGGCCAGCCGGACGCCCCAGAGCACGGAGCGTCATCCGCCGTTCGATGTCCCGGTGGGATTCCCGAGACGTCACCTTTTACCCCTTAAGAGAATTTGATTTATAATCACGTGCTTTTGGTCCAAATCTAGATGGCAGGAAAGATCATGGTCACAGTAGACGCATCTACCGTTACCGCCTCTCTCATACGTTTTACACGGTCCGAGATTCCCCTGATACGTACAGCAGCGACACGAAGCGTTAATGAACCGTTCCGTTCCCGTCGTGTCGCATAGTCCTTGGACTCTTTCCGTCTAGATTCACTTCTTCCCCCTTGCCGCCAACCGATGCTCGACGGCTTCCTTCGCGCCTTCGAAAGTCTTTGAGAGCAGCCGTCCAAATTCATCGACGTATGCATTCGCGTCGAGGCTCCAGGAGACTTCGGATACTTTAATGCCGGTATCCGTTTCGAGAATCCACTTCTCGTCCTTCGTCAAGCGCCAGTCGATCTTTACGCTCATAGTACCTCCTGACGCGCGGCGGCCCTTATCCTATACTGCTCTGCGATAGCGGTCATCCCTCTACTCTCGAACCGATTCGCCTGCGCAAGAAGGTTCTCCGGCGAGCACCTGCAGCATACGCGGCACTTTCGGCAAAGCGGACAATCCTTCAGCGATTCACAGGAACAGGACGGTCCGCGCACGCAGTCGTTACGCCACGGAGCGCCGCAGCAGAAGCAAGAACGTGATCTCATCCGATCCCCGCTACGTCTGCCGGTGAGAACGTCTGCTGGTCTCGCGGCTGAATTCCGATATCACCATCGAACAGCTTGTCAAACTGCGAAGAGAGCCGGACGCGCTTTCCCACGATCTCATACCCGAGGTCACGAAGCTCGCCGCAGTTATAGACCGTATACGGCCTTCCGGTCCATGACGGATGGGCAATCGTGAAGTGGACGTGGATACGCCTGATATCGTCCTGACGGTTATTCTTGGAATAGCTAACCTTCCGCGCTACGCGTAGCCGTCCGCTCGGCATACGGAGGACGTCACCGTCCCGAATCTTCAGCCACTCTTCGGTCGTGCTCATGCCGTCCCTACTCCTCGGATCTCCCTGATGATGCATTCGACGTGATACCGGATTAGGCCCTGCTTTAGCTCTTCGTATTCAGCCGAGTTCTCTTTCTTCCAGCATTGAGCCGCATCCCTCCTATCCGCGTGCGGAACCACTCCGCGCCGTCCATTAAACGAGCACTGCTGATCGACGTCCGCTCCGCAGCTACACGGAGTAACGCGCACCGGCAGTTCGTTGTACATGCGCGACACAGCCATTTGATAGACCTTACCGAATAGCATTACGTCATCGACCGTCACTTTTCCTCCGGCAGTCCCGCGACGGTTCCCCACGGACGCTCGGACTTGGTGCTCTTCGGCGGCGGTTCCGGCGGATCAATCACGAGCATCACTTTCCCGCGCAGATAGTCATGAACGTTCTTCGTCGCACGGTACCGCACGCTCGGCAGTCATATTTCACGCTAGTACCTCGTCGATATCCTTGAGCGCAGAAGCCACGGCATCTTTTAGAGCCTTGTTCTCTTTTCGTAGCCGTTCGCACTCAAAGCGCGTCATATTCACCCGAGCCATGAAAGATACTGGCGGTTCTTCCGGGCCAAGTAATCCGCCGTTCGCTACGATACTGAACCAGTCGTGCGCGGCCTTCGTATCCTTCATCTCGGGAGTACGGAACCATTCGCTCATCCGCTGCCAGCGGGAACCGTACCACTCCTGCGTAAACTTCTGACTCTTGATAGCTTCGTCGCGCTCGTCGCGCAGTTTCTTGACGGCTTGACTCATGAGCGGGAATTCCTGCCAGTCCTTCGGAGGAGGTGCGTCGTCTGGGACTTCCCACGGATCAGTTAGGCCGAGTCCGTCTACGGCTATAGCGCGCATAGTATCGAAGAACCGGTCGCGGTCCGCTTCTAGCGTCTTCCGCTCCTCGATCATCGCGTCAAGGATTTGCCGTGCCATCGCTACCTTCTGCTGGAAGCTCTTGCCGACCATCTGATCCCCGAAGAGATCCTCGAAGGCTTTATGCGCGTCCACCATTCCGGCTTCGTGGAGATGGTCAAGATACGATTGCGGATCAGATCCCATTCAGTTCCTTCTTTCGGTATGCCGCTATAAGGCCGCGCCTTCGCGCTACGCGGCTCTGTGCTGCGTCTTGTCGTACTCCGGCACGTCTTAGCGCCTGCTTTAGCGTAGACTCGCCTACGCCGATCCTCTCCGCAGCCTGCCGTATCGTTCGTCCGCGTAGGAAGTCCCGGAGGAACTCCGTGACGGTCATTTGCTGCGCGGAGGCAGCGGCTTCGATCTTCTTCACTTCATCACCATTTGAATCGCTGCACTGACGACCGGGGAAAGCCTCTTGGCCAACTTCGGATCATCAAAGTCCCACGCCGCGTCTTTCAGCTTCTCGGCGAGAAGCACAGCCTGCTCTTCAGATAGGTCGCGCTTCACCGCTGCACGCGTCCGGATGTGCGTTACGGTCCAGCCGCGCTTCGGATCGACGGAAGTATGGACAGCAAGCGGACCGAAGATCAGCCCCTGCCGAAAAGATTCTTCGTCTTCGTCCGTACGCGAAGTCCGCAGCGCTACGATCTGGCGCGGCGCGGAAGTGATCAGATGCTTGGCGAGAAGAAGGTCCTGGGCTGTCATGCCGGAAGCTCCATCAGATACTTACGTACGGTCTGCCATTCGTAATTTCGGAACGCGCAATCGACGTACGTTCGGAGCGATCCGCGATGGCGATGGCCGTTCTGCTTGATGTACAGTTCGGCAGCGGCTTCCGTGAAGAACGGCTGGACGAATTCCCACGTCTCATGATATCCGACGCGGCAATATCCGTCGGGTTCTTTCTCACCGTGCTGGTATGCGGTTTCAAGAGATTTCGCTAGGTCTTCCGCAACCTCAACCGATTCGTCTTCGTAAAGCCACGCTATCGGAGGATCATACTGCACGTCTACGCCGTAGTAGCAATGCCGCTCCTGGACGAGGAATATCGGATCGGCAGTAAAGCGATTATCCTGCGTGCGAATCCTTTCTCCGATCTGAGGTAGATCAAACATTTGCTACCGCCCTTCTCGCTTCTGCGATTACTGCCGCCGGTACGCGCTTCCACTTCCGGTCTCCGAATCCTGCTCGGATGACCCATTCCACGAAGCGAAAGTCCGCGTCTTTAATTTCGCACTTGAAGCAGGCACGCGATCCAGGCGTAACGTGAACTCCGCATTCCTGGCAGTGGTTCGCAGGAGCCGTCTCAGGGCCGAAGCACTTGCGCTCGTGAACCGGAAGGCCGCGCGTCCGGAACTTCTGGCCGCAGTACTTGCAAGGCTTCCGGTCGATCTCTCTCCAGCTTGACGGCGGGCGATGATTTATCGGTTGCGGAACGGACGCGGTCATTTCGCGGTCTCCGTTAGCTTCATGATTTCTTTCCACGGAAGCGCTTCAAGCGCGGTCCACGGCGGGAGTTTCTCGCGCGGCGGCTTCGGCATTACCGGAGGATCTTCAATCCAGAGGTCGTCGTTCATGCAGCCACCGTCCTTCCGTCCTTCGACTCGGTAGTGAGCGCGTCGAGATCAACTACGTCCCGGATTCCGAGCTTGATCAGCATCGACCGGAAGCGCCTTTCGCCGACGCGGGATCGGATTCGCTTGAACATCGTCAGCGCCTGAGAGAGTCCGGCGTACTGGTGCTCGAAGAACTCTTCGTCGGATTCCGCGAAGCGGTAGCCGCCTCCGCCTTCAGAGCGGTCCGCGATGATCTGCAGCCGGAAGTCGTCGATCAGTTCGTTCAGAACGTGGACGGCGTCGCAGCTGTGCTTGAGGCCGACCATCTTCGCGATGTCCTTCGACTTCGTCAGTCCCTTTCCCCTTCGGTCGAGAAGGATCGACGCGATGGAAAGATGGACGCCGGATAGTTCCGGAGGAAGCGACGGCTCGAATAGGGATTGCTGGCCCTGGCTCATTTTATCCTTCCTGCTTTCTGCTTACGCGGAACGAGCGGACCGGTGACGGACGCGGCGAAGTGCTCTACGAGTACGGAGCCGTCGCGAAGAGCGTGGCGTAATTCCGTAATCCGCTTCGAAGTAATTATCGCGCGATGAGGATCGACTCCGCCCATAAAGGAGCGGAGTTCATTCTGCGCGGATTCGAGATCGGAGAGAAGTTTAGCACGCGTCATTTCTTCCGCTCCTTCCGCTTTAGCCATTCATTAACGATAGACGCGATCAGACCCGATACGGTATGGCCGCTCTTTTGCGCGAGATTGCGTAACGCTTCGAGCGTCGGTTCCGTTAACACGACCTGCGCGACAGGATTTCTCATGGCGTTAGTATACTACGATACGGCGCGCATTTCTACCATAAATCGAAGAGTAATCCAGACCCCGTTTCCGGAAGCGGCACGAGCGGCGACGCGACCGATTCGAAAGACTGCGCTTCCTCTATCCACGGCTCCTGCTCCAGAGCGGCTATCACTTCCTGCGAAGGATTGGGGACGGCCTGGGCATGCTCCGTAAGCATCTTCAGATACATTCCGTGATTATCAACGCCTTCCGGAATCTCGATACCGGAACGAAGCCGTAGTTCATTTTTCTCGAACGGAGAATAATCGACGTGATGCTGCCACCGACCCCATTTCCATGTAATCGAAGTCACGTCCGGATGCTGCTCAACTAACGACTGCGCCATCTTCAGGCGCCCGTCTCCTTTGTAAAGCTCATCCGTATTCCCGCCCTTCATCGTCATCGTCGTAGACTTTAAGGTGAGAAAGGCGTTGAAGAGAACGGTACACCATCCGTCTTTGAGCGCGCGGATCGAGAGATCGGTGTCCTCGTTGTACCGCCCGCGCCAACGATAGGGCAGGTCATTCTTGATTAGGATACAGGAGTAGATACGACGGTTCGCGTAGAAGGGCGGTAGTTTGGTTTTTCTTGAAGCGAACATAAAGTAGTGAAATCCAGATATTGCTACGTTGTCAAAACGATCCACGAAGTCTTCTGCCGTTCGAAATATAGTAGCGTCCGATACTGGTACTTTTAGGTTGCGGTTTAGCCGATAAAACCCGTTTAAATTATCATCCAAAACCCAATGGCGACAAACGCCGGAAGCACTCGCATGATCCCATACCCAATTGCGTACAGGAATAGACCCCTTTCCTAACTTACTAAAGTCAGACGGTAGCGTAAGTATCTTCTCCGGATCAATTACTAAGGCATACTGCTTGTATTCCGAAGGCTCTACAACGATACGATACGGCGTACCCATCGACTCAAACGCTTTTGATGTTAATCTAGATTCCCAACGCCCTTTAGATATTACGTATATCGGATAACGCGGAGAACGATCCTCGGAATCATTGGCGTAGCGTTTGTCGGAATATCGCCCCTCTTCCGCCTCCGGATACCAGGTTGATGACGTATATCTTGTAGCCCGATCTACCTTGTATCCAATAAGGCGCTCAAAGGATTCTATATCCGCGTCGTTCTGGAAGAGTACGGATATCGTCTTGAACGGTGAAAGGTCTTCCTGAATGAACTCCGGCATTCCGCGCCAGTATTCGTCCCACCATTCGCCTTTATCGAAGAGCGCGAATTGTGAATCCTGCTTCACTCGCCTGTCTCCGCTTCTTCGTTTACGTCTGACTCAATTCGAGGCCGCGCTATCGCTACGTTTCCGAAGACGGCCTTCTGCTCCGGATACCAGATAGCCTCCGTAGTCAGGTCTACCTTCTGTCCGACGAGTCGAGAAAAGGCTTCCATATCCTCTCGCGTCTCGAAGTGAACGTACATCGAGCGGATACCAGACGGAGTCGGAATGCTCGGAGCCGCCTCTTCTTCGCGCTCTTGTCCAAACAGGTCTTCAGCCATTATTCAGGAACCTCCCACTCGCCTTCCGGCATATCACCAGTGTCTTCCGCACGGTTCTCGAACTTCGTCTGCGCTGCGAGCCAGATGAGATTGACGGTTCCCGTCGGACCCGCGCGCTGCTTCGCCACGATCCATTCGGCGAGTCCCTTCAGGTCTTCGCGGTCACGCGCATACATTTCTTCTCGGAAGACGAACCCCACAACGTCCGCGTCCTGCTCGATCGACCCGCTCTCACGAAGATCCGAAAGCTGCGGCCTATGATCGCCCTGGCGCTGCTCAACCGCGCGGCTCAACTGGGAGAGAACCATCATCGGCACGTCCATCTCTTTTGACAGCAGCTTGATTCCGCGCGATAGCGCGCTAACGGCCTGATTGCGATTCTCCTGCTTGCCGTGCGTTCCCATCAATTGAAGATAATCCACGATGCAGAGCGCCGAATCGAACTTCTCCGCGCGTAACCTTCGTAGCTTGGCGCGCAGGTCCATTAGAGTTAACCCCGCAGAGTCATCTATACGGATCGGAGCGTCGAGAAGGTCTCCGCAGGCATTCATGAGTTTAGCTCGCTCGTTCTGGTTCAGGTATCCGGCGCGGAAGCGGAAACTGTCCACGCGGGCATACGAGCATAGCATACGCGTCAGGACGGATTCCTTCGACATCTCCAGCGAGAAGATTGCGACCGGCTTGTGGAGTTTAAGAGCTACGTAGGAGGCGATATTTAGGCCGAGACTTGATTTCCCCGATCCCGGTCGTCCTGCTACGATAGTAACCTCGCCGCCGCGCAAGCCGTTCGTCATGGCGTCATACTTCGTGAAGCCGGTCGAGATTCCCTTCGGTCCTTTACTTGGATCGAGAAAAGCGTTGATCCCGCCTTCGTACTCGTGAATGATCTGCGCTGGAGACTGAGGACCGTTCCGTATCTGGCCTTCAGAAAGCCGCAGGAACGTCTCTTCGGCAGAGGCAAGGATGTCGGAAGGTTCTTCCGCCTGCGTAAGCGCTTGGTTGATTGCGTGCTGCGAAGCGAATATGATCTGGCGCAGTATGTGCTTCTGTTGAACGACGCGGATGTAAGATTCTATCGACGCCAGCGCCGGGATTCCGGTGTCCATCTCTACGAGTGCGGTAATACCACCGACGGCCTGGAGTTCCCCGCGCTTCGATAGTTCATTAGCGACGGCTACGCGCTCGATTAGCATATCCCGTTCCTGGAGCGCGGCCATAGCCTTCCAGATCTTCCGGTGAGAATCGAGGGAAAACGATTCAGCTTCTAACGCGCTTGCGGCCTGAACGTAGAGATCTTCATTTAGGAAGATGCTGCCGAGAACGAAGCGCTCAGCCATCACGTCAACCGGCAGGCCGCGTTCGACTTCGGGAGCGCTCACGCCTTCACCGCCTTCGGATCTTCTCCGCCGCTCACTTCCCAATCTTCAGGAACGCTGATGCGGAGAGCCGTCAGGTAGACGTTGTCGCCATAGCAGTTCGAACAGGAAACGATCTTCAGGTCTCCGCCCGTAGACGTGATGCATCCGCTATATTCCGTCCGGCAGTCATCGCAGAAGAACTTATCCGGCTCGACGAAGACAGCGCCGTAGCTCTCCGCAGCTTGATTCACCGCAGCCTGCGCGCGTGTTCCGTTCTTACCGACGAGGATGCGGCACTTGATCACGGATTCCGTCATTTCTATTCCTCCGGCTTGATCTCCGGTATCAGCGGAGCGAATCCCTGTCGCGGAAGATTCCAGGATGCCTCCGACGCGGAGAAGACCTGGAGGCAGACCGGCTGAAGCGGACCGCCGAACGTAAGCGCGGTCAGGTACAAGTCCGCGCCGTCCGCGATAGCCTTGCGCTCGTATTCGCTGAAGCGCCAGCGGCTCGTTACCGGAACCTGCGGATTCTCACGAAACGTAAGCGCGGGAAGCGTTTCGTATTCCGGTTGAGTCTTCGCCCACTCGACTTCATCAATCTCCGCGATACCGGGGATAACCGGTACGACTGAAGTTGGCATTAGACCGCCTCCGCCAAGCGCTGAAGCGCGTTGTAGATCAGCCGTCGAACGCGGTAGTTCAGCGACCGATGCCGCTTTTCTTTTGCCGCTAGCTTCTCGGCCTTCCGCGCGATCTCTTCCGGATACGCCTCACGCGCCGAAGTCGATATGAAGAACGTTCCTGAATCCCACGAAGGCTCACCGGATACCGGCGCGTTCGGATCAACCTCGTGGCCGAGGAACGCCGCGTCTCGCTGACTCCAGAGCGGCTTACTTCCGCAACCCGACGCCCAGTGGACCCATCCTTCCGGCTCGTGGCGCTTCGCTACGCGGTCCGCAAACTTTTGAAGCCAGCGGCTTTCTTCGTCGGTCAGTTCGACTTCGAGAGCAAATGAAATCTCGATACGGGAGATCAAACCTTCACCTCCGTCGGCGTCGAAGCCGCGCACTTTTTGCAGTAACGGAACTCGACGGAATTCCATTCGACGATCAGGAGATCACCTCCGCAGGTCTTCCGGCAACGTGAACAGCGTGCCGGTTCATCAGCCGGAAGGATCGTAAAGCCGTTGGGGGTATTCACTGTAATACCTCTTCGCATTCAGATAGTGGTTGGCCGAGCGCTATTTCTACGAGTTGACATATAGCCGATTCCATAGGAGTTAGATTCCCGACGTAAAACGGTTGCGCTATATAATGGCGTACCGAATCTCCCTTTCTGGAAAGCCACCGATAGTCCGGCAGATCGGTAGCGATCTTATCCCGTGGAACCGTAACGAACGGGAATATGAAGACGTTCGGATGAGAACGCGCAAACTCGATAATTTGCCGCCTCGTTGCGTTTCTTAAGATCGCATAACGCGGTTTATACTTCGGAATTATTGATGATAAATTCACGTCAACCGTTATCATCGCATAACCTCGATTCGATTCGTGCGGACCGGCTTGTTTAGGATCGCGACGGCCTTCTCCGCGTCTGCCATCGTCAGGCCGACGTGGCCCGCGCAGAGAACGAGCCGGTCCATGTTCGGCTCCATATCGCCGTCGTCATCGATGATCACGAATGACTCGACTTCGCGGTATTCCGCGTTATCTTCGAGCCATTTTGCAATCTCCAGGCCGCGCGGCTGCGCGACGGTGATCTGGCCGTGCTGATTATGGAGTTTCGCGGTGACGTCTATGACCGGCGCTTCGACGCCCCATTCGCGAAACTTCTCGCGGCAGAACATTAAACCCGCGAGACGCCACGTGCTGCTCACGATGATGACGGCTCCGGTTGCCATCGTGATCCGATTCAACGCGGCCACGTAGCGCGGATCGGCGGGTACGCGGTTGCCGCTAAAGCCGCGCGAGTAGCAGCCGGGGTTATTGAGAACTCCATCGACGTCAACGAAGCAGCATTTCACAAGTAATCCTCGTCCCGCTCTCCGGGTTGAATCCCAGCCGCGTGGTCCCATTCCGTTAGGCCGTCTTCGTCGCCGGAATGGCAAGCGCATTCGCAGCGACAGTCGAAGTCTTCATAATCGTCATCATCGAACGTAGCGATCATCCCGTAGCGCGACCGCATACATTCCCGCGCATCGGACGAGTGGCAGCAGCAGGTCATCGCGTTTCCTCCGGACCGCCGCAGCAGTGAACCGCTGAAATCACGCGCTGGCCGCAATCTTCGCAGAGATGCGTCGTAAGCGGCTCCGGACCGTCGGAAATGCTATCTACCGTCTCGGATGCCGCCAATGCAGCCTTCAGGCTAGGATTCGCGGCAATCGGCTGTTTATCCGGCATTAAGAACCTCCCGCGTAGCCCATTCCGGACAATCCGGCCAGTGCCAGGAATCGTCGCCCAGCGCCATATCCGTGACGAACCAGCCTCGATCCGTCCAGAGGCAATCGACCGACCAGAAGCCGTCGAACGCAGTGGTAACGGTAGAAACCAGCGCGTAAAGCGTTTCGCGGTCTTCGTCGTCTAATCGGTTCATGAATTGAATAGCCGCGATAGTTCCGGCGTCACATCCGCCCTGCTCGATAGATTCCTTCGGCCAGTACGGATGTCCACAGACGATCTTTCCGGTATCAATGAAGATCCGGAACTCTCGGCGTACCGGCATATTCCGATAGCGAGGAGCAGTTCCAATGATCGGACCGGGGAGCCATTCGCGGACAGCCCAGACGTTGTACGGAAGACCGATCATACCGCAGCATTCGCTGAACTCAACGATCTGACCGACGTGAGGACCGAAGTCTTCCGGCTCCTCAATACGGCACGTCTGGTCCCAAGAATGCTTCGCGCTCGTATGGCCACTACGCAGGAAGCACGGATATCCGACGGAAGCTCCAGCGGCTTGGAGAGCGGATAGAAACGCGTTCCATCCGTTCGGAAGGAATCCGTCGAGCAGGCACGTTAGGCCATCGACCGGAGCCGGAATGATAACCGTCTTCGGAACGCGATCCGGAAGCGCGTGTTCCAGGATCGGGAACCAGAACGATATGCAGTTCTTATCGGCCATAGAGAACTGCCAGTGTGAGCGCGACAACGATCAGGATGCCAGCCGCGACGGAAAGCCACCGAACGCGGCACTTCAGCTTCGCGATCTCCGCCAGAGAATCGGCATACTGCGCGCGGAGGAATTCGTGCGTATCGGATAGACGGCGGTACGTCTCCCCGGAGGATTCGGAGCGGAACGCTGCGTCGAGTTCCGCGAGCATGATCCGGTCGCGCGTCGTCAGCTTCAGGATCGGTTCGGTCTGCGCGTTCATTTCTTCACGTCCTCCTTCACGACGTCCCTCAGAAATAGCTGGTCACCTTTTCGGCAGAGCCGGTCCATTCCTTCGCGTCCGAACAATCCCAAATCACAGGATACTGCTTCCCACCATTTGCGTTCTCCTTCTGCGATTTCAGCCAGCCTTTTAGCGGCAAACTGATTCACCGCCTCAAGAAGTTGAGACACTCCTTGCCTTTCAGCAAACAGGCGATTTACTATTTCTATTCTTCCAGGGGACGGCGTAACGAATTTTCCGCACTTAGTAAATCCGTTGCGCATCTCGTGTGCGTGCGGAAGAATATGCTGGCCGTCCGGCAATTCGAATGCATGCCGAGTTTCTGTGCTTTCCTGCTTTTTCTGTTTCATTAGAATCTCACTTTCTTCGCCAGTTTCTTGACCATCGCGTCCATCTCCGGATCTGCGCTTACGGCTCCCGGATGCGGTTCAGGAAGGGCCTTCTGCGCGCCGGACGGCAGCGCAGGAATGGACGGCGGATGCTCGGAAGGAAGTCCCTCCGGATACGACTCCGTACTGAAGCACTCGATACCGTCTGCGGGGTAATAACGCGAGCATACCGCCTGCCTTAAACCTTCGATTCCGCAATGATCCCACGTCTTATGGGAAGCGCACGCGCGGCGAACCAAATACCGCAGCGCTTCGACTGATGGACACATCGACGCAATAGCGTCTCCGATCACCGTGCGCGCGACCGGATCACTCGGAAAGTAGGACATAACCGCTAATCCCTTGACGGCCTCGAAGATCGCTTCATCCGGAATGTATTCGCGCTTCTGCGGAGTTTTCTCCGGACGGCAGCGGCACGGCGTCACTCCGCCACCGCTCGGCTCCCATCCGGTCCCGCCGCAATACTCACAGATTTCCATTAGGTTTCGTCCTCCTGAACGCGCTTAATTGAGCGATGGCTTCCGCATCAGAGATCTTTCCGTTCGGCTTACTTCCAGACGGTTTCGGCTTCCTCTTCCATTCTTCGTCGATGAATTTTAAGGGTCGCGGAACGTAGCGCGGTTGTTCGATGAATTCCTGCAAACGAAGCTGGAGAGCCTTCATCCGTTCAGATTTCTGCTCCCACGAGAATCGCTTCCAGAGAACTTCGTATGCCTTACTAAAATCTTCGTCGATAAACGAACAACCGGTCGTTAAGTATAAGCAAACAAACTCTACGAAAGTATAGTCTTTCTTCCATCTTGGTTCTTCTAAGAGAACTTCAGAAGAAAGATTTAAGTCTTTAACTCTAAACGCGCGTTGTTGAATTTCCGCAGCACTGCCGTTCAACGTCTCTTTAACGTCCGTTGAACCGTCGCTAAACGGCAGTTGTACTAGATCATCCTCCTTCGCTCCGCGTACAGAAGCAGATTTCCTACCGGCATCTGAGGCTCTTTCGCTCTTGTACTGGCACTTGTGCCATTCTCGAAGGAGACGCATATTGTAGTAGCGTCCGTTGATCAAGCGAAAACTCTTCAGGACTCGGCGGGATGCCTTTCCCCACTGATCACCGATATCAGCAAGAACTGCCAATTCCTCCGCGTCGTTCGGAAGGCCGCAGTCATCTGATTTCCACTCATGACACAGCAGTTGAAGGTACGCGCTTCTTTCTGCGGGGGACATGAGTTTAACGCTAGTGGATGAAAGCCAATCATCCACATTCAAAAGAAACGCTGGAGGCTTTCCCCGAGCCATTTACTGACGGTCCTCCGGGAGCGTAGCGGTTTCTTTCGAATTACCGATAGAGGCCGATTCTTTCGAGGGCATATCCGGTACTTCTTTAGATTTTTCTCTTTTAGCTAAGGTTTTATCTCGGAAAAATTGTCGATCCAGGCAGGTTCCCCAGTGGCTTGTTCCGTCAGCGTTATAGCAGTGGAGTTTTCCCGTCTTAGGATGCGGTCTCCACCAAATAGGAGCGCGGCAACTCTTAGCCTTACATATTGCGGGATCGCCAACCGGCTTTAATTGTTCGCCCAATTCGTCCTCTTGCTAAGACGGCCAGTGAGGCAGGGTGAGCAAGCACCCCACCTCAACAGGTCTTCCGTTGGAGCCGTAAGCTCCAAAAGAATTGTACGCTACTCTACCGAAGCGTGTAAAGTACATTTTAGAGCGGAGACTCTGCCTCGTCGCCGTTGCAGGCGCGACCGTTTACTTTACCCCAAATCTCTTTGTTTACAAACTTGATGAACTCCACCAGGAAAGCGCCTTCCGCGCCTGTGGCTTCGTCGATCATCCGCTCGATAGGACTAGACGGCGGGAGCCAGTTCGATCCAGTAGCGAGCCTGTACTGAGCGACGATGGCCGGTTCTCCGAGCGCGTAGTGGACGCATCCGATCCACGCGGCTAGCATCAGGTCGTTCGTCGGCGCGAGCGCCATGATCTGATCGTGGATCGAAACCGGCGCGGCCTTAGCTTCGGCGCGCCGCTTTCTTCCGAGATGGCTGTTTCCACCGCCGCGCGGCCTTCCGGTTCGAGGCGTCACGCGGATACCTCCTTGCGCTTCTTCCAGCCGATAGCGAGAGGCTCTGGCAAGATCCATTGATACTCCCCCTTCAGGGGATTTCTGGCTTCACGCATAAACGTGAACCTCGTGGGTCCATCCGACCCCGGAAATGAGAGCGTTACGAGCCGCGTTTATATCGCGGTCATGATGAGTACCACAGGCCCCGCAATCCCATTCCCTTACCTTGAGTCCCACCAAGCCAGTAGGGCCGGAAAGCGCCCCGCAGGTAGAGCAGGTCCTCGTGGAATTTCTATTCTCAGGAAAGACCAACTCGCTACCGCCGATAAGGCTCTTGTATTCGAGCATCGATCTCAACTGGCCGTGCGCGCTATCACTCACGGATTTACCGAATCTCTTTGCCACCGCTCGGTGGTTGTCTTTCAAAAAGCAGATCGTCTTGTTCTCCGCTACTAGACGCCGCGAGAGTTTATGATTCCGGTCTTTACGCCGATTCTGGCAGCGTTCCTGAATTCGCGCAGCGAGCTTCCGATTATGGCCGCGCTGCGCTTGGCCGATACGCTTCTCCGCATCGCGGTACTCCTTCGGATGCGCTACCTTCTCACCTGTACTCAGCGCTACGAGATCCTTAAATCCTGGATCGATGCCGACGGCATTCTCCGCTACGCGCTCGATAGCTTTCGGCGCAGCGTCGATGAATAGGCAGAGATAATCTCCGGACGCGCGCTTAACGAGCCGTCCGCACTTAATCTTTCCCTCAGGAATCCACTGCTTATGGAAGCGGACTTTACCGAGGCCGAGAAGATGAATCTTACCGTCTACGATCTTCAGCGGATCGGGAAACGGAATCGAGTTCATCGGGCGGCGCGCGCCCTTTAATCGCGGCTTCCGCGCGATCTTTTTGAAGCAGCGCTTCCATGAAGTAAAGGCTGTTGAGAGAACCCCCTGAAGAACGTGGGACGGGATACTGATACGTTCTCCGTGTCCCGCGAGGAGATTCTGGAACTCATGCGCGCCAAAGTAGATTTTATTCTGCGCGTTCAGTTCGATCTTCCGGACGGCAAAGTTCCAGACGGAGCCGAGAATCGGTAACCACTCATCTCGCTTCATCTTCTGCGCTTTCGTTAAACGGAGTTTAAGTTGGTATTGAACCATTACCTAAACCTCCGCGCTTTTAGCGCCGACGCAGGCATAAAAATCGAATTGAGGCGATTCTAGCGACGCGCGGACGGCAAAGGGAAGCGCTTCGAGATGCGTCACGCAACCTCCTCGATCTTCTGCGTTATCAGATTGAATCGCCGTAGATCAATACCGAGAACGCGCATTCCGTTAATCGGAATCGGTCCGTCGAAGATACCGCCGTGCTCCGGGATGAAATCCTTCTGGCACGCTGCGCACCAGAGATGACCCTTAAATTCTGACCAATCCGGATCAGTATTACCGCAGGTACAACCGGCGATCTCGTATTCCTTCGGACGCTGAACGTAGACCCACTCACGTTTTTCGAGAGACATTACGCCGCCCTTCGCTTTCCGCCGTTAGGACCAGGAGCAAACGGACATTCTGTACCAAACTGCGCAAACCACGTGCGGTCACAGGCCGAAGACGGATTAGGGTCGATATGCGCGCGGCAATCCTTACACCAGATTAAATCTGATGGACCGTCAAACTGTCGTCCGCAGCAGCCGCAGAAATTATACTTGTACCAATTTTCGGAAGTGATTGGAACGGACTTCACCTCGCCCATCCTTCCGCCTGAACTTCGGCCAGGACTTGGTGGAACGGACGCCATTCAATCACGGCTTTATGCTCTATCGTCCAGGATAGTTCCGCGTATTCAGCGCCGCAATCAGAGCAGTAGCGCTGTCCCGATTGACGCTCCGGTACTCGGCACGGACGGCGGATCTGAAGTTCGATCATACGTTCTCCCGCAGCGCTTCACCGAGAATTTCGCGTAAGGCTTCCTGATCTTCCCGCGCTTTCCGCCTACGCTCTGCCGCGCCTTCCATCATGAACTTTTTAGCAATAGGATTCTCCGAATTGACGTGCTGGGACAAAGCCGCCTCCGCGATATCCGCTGGCCACGGAATATCCTCATGCGGTCGGCTCCGGCAGATATCGCGCGCGGCATCTTCCGGTAGCTTCCATGCTTCGTTGAGATCGAGCGTATAACCGTGACCTCCTTCTCGCCACCACTTCAGGCAGTCTCCGCAGTAGCCGAGGTTCTGGATGTAAAACATCTTTAGCGGTTCGCTCATTTAGGTTCCTCGGTTCGCGTCTCACCGACGAATTCTCCGTCAGGAAGTGGAAGCTCCCAGAACCCGTTCGGGTCCAGTCTTCCGTATCCGTACGTGATATACTCGTGTATTCCGGTCGAACAGCAGGGACGCTCTCCGGCGCTCTGCCTTCTTCTAGCTTCCGCTTTACGCGTCTCGATTGGCACCGCGAAGGCGATATCGGCTTGCCGCTTTTCGTAGGATAGTTCTTCGATTAGATCAAATTGAGAATCTCTCATTCCGCGCCTCCGTTAGATGCCGCTTCTTCGGCGTTCTTAGCGCGTAGGCTCAATCGCCGCGCGGCTTCCGCGTAGTAGTAGTCCACTACGCTCTCACGCGCGCTAAGTGGACGGATATACTTCGGACGTGAGCGGATAATCTGAAGATCAGGAGATTGCGCTTGGATACCAGCGGCTTTCAGCGCGTCACGAATACTATTCACGGCATCACCGTCCCGTCGAGTAAACCATTCTTTATGATTTCCTGAATTCCGCCGCGCTCGTCGATTAACGCGAAGGCCGCGTCTTCAAGATCGACGTCTCCGCGTGCGTTCCATCCTTCCGGACATTCGTCGTGGTTCTGGCAGTGGCGGCAGCCGACCAAATGAACGAATTGTTCCTCCGCTCTAACGAGGAAGCGGTCCGCCTTGATCTGGCTATCATCACCGAATCGCGGCTTCGCGCGGAGAATCTGGCGGGCGTCGGAGAGCGTCACGCGGTACCTCGATTCCGAATCGCATACGCGAAAGTCCGAAGCGCATCAGCTTGCGCAAGCAACTTTAATTGACGCTGAGTAAGCGGATGCTCAAATACTTCACCGTCCACTATATCGTGAAGCCGCTTCGCTTCCGTCTCTGCTTCCTTAGCGATCTCTTCGCGCTCGCGCAGGACAGCGGCTTCAACTGTGCTACGACGCTTACGTACCTGCTTACTTGGCGGTTCATCTACTCGTCCGGTAAGAATCGCTGCGAAACGGGCTACTTGTTCGGGAGTCACGCGGCACCTCGATTGCGGATATCCTTAGCGATCAGCGCAGCCGCGCGGCAGGCTTCACAGTCATCATTTTGAATACGCGCTTCCGCCGTCTTGGCGCACGCTTCACGCTCATCCGCGACCGCGCGCTCTACAAGAGTTTCTATCGACTGGACTACGGCTGATAGGTCTTCTTGCGGCGCATAATCCGTCCCGATGGCAGTTGCGCAGAAGCGGATTTCGACTTTAGTCACGCGGCCCTCCGCTGAAGGTAAATCGACTCGGTGCCTTCAACATTCGCACAGGCGCACAACCTTTCAGAAGGAGGCTCCTTTTCGTTTGTTGTCCGAGTCGAACTGGTAGCTGGCAGAACGCCAGCATAAGATTGTCCGGGATTCCGCCGCGCTTCTTCATCCGCTTGCGCGCGCTCCCGGCTGCGCTGTCCCGTACTACGGGCTATGACGTCTGTTGGGGTTTTCTTGGGAGCCTCATAGCGAATTCGTTCGCCGGGGACGGCTCCCTGTCCCGGCGAATCGCTTGCGTAGTGTCCTGATGGCTGGAGGAGACGCGCTCCAGCTCGCGCCGAAGAATCCACTTCGGAATCGCCGTACTTGCCGCCGCGCCGTACCGCGTACGTTGCCGGGTTTAGTACGATCCCCGCAGGGCCGCTGATTTTCTGCCCCACCGTCACCGCAGTTAACCATTGCGGCTGGTCCACGGTCTCGAATAGGAGCGGACGCGAGTGCAATCGCGACGAGACCGAGAAATAGAGAAGTTGGACTGGCGTGGCGGTGATCCCGCAGGCACGCCAGTAATCCGGGACGCTTCCACTACTGCACGACGGCTGGATACGTATTCCGGATATGTGGTCGGATAACGCGCGGATTTCACGGGACCGGCGTACGCAACGGTCGCTATCGTTCCGCCCAGGAGACAGTATGATGCTTACGGCTGCTCTAGCGTCTTCGCGGTCATCCGATATAACTGCTGGAGTACTAATGCCTGCCGACGGAGGTCGGCGCTCTATCACTAGTCGTTGCGGGCAACAACGTGACCGAAGGTCAACTCCAGCAACTTGGTACGCGAGATTCATTGCTTTCCTCTCGCGCGAATCTCTGCGGCGGCATCCGTGAATGGCTTCTCACCGCCGTATTCCTTCCACTTTTCCGCGAGCGCGTCGAGGACTTTAGCGCATTCCTCGCGCTCATAAGCGACGGCCTTATTTAATCCGCGAAGAATAAACGGACGCGCATTCTTACGCCAATTTCCTTCTACGGAACGGACCGGCAAAAGACTATCTGCCATCGCATCCGCGAAGTTAATCATCCGAGATTTCTGTACAGACGCAGCTATAGCGCCTTGGCTCATCGTTTGGTTCCCCTGAATCCCCAAAAACTACGGGGGCCTGGCGGGGAGATCCAGGGATAGGAATTAGACCCGATCCGAGGCCCCTGCCGTAGCTGTCCAAATTCGGAAGAGCGACCTCCGAACGCTTTCTATCCTATACCGATTCCGTATCGGAGTCTACAGTTTTTTGGAATAAATCTTCTTGGAGAATTTCCGCGCGCGCATCTTTTTTCTCTTTCCGTTCACGATCCTTCTTTCGGCGCGCATCACGGTCAGCTTGACGGTACTCAAGACCGTTGAGAGCTTCAGCTACGAAGGCGCGGATGTCCGTCTTCTTCACGTGGCGCTTCTCGAACGATACTGGGATGAGCGGAGACTGCTGCTTCACGTAAACTCCATCATCTTCTGTTCCGCAAGCCCCTGCCAGCGCCACGCGAAGATCTTCATACGCTCTTTCGTCCAGAGCGGAAACGCGCTATCGCAGGAATCACAGCCGGACTTGAACGCGCTGACGAGTTTCCCCGGCGTTCCGGCACGTCCGTAGTGGAACTTTAGGCCGTTATCGTGGGATAGATCGGCCCAACGTCTCGCGGTCGATTTAAAGGCATCGGAGCCGCCAAGGAACAGGCCCTGAAAGAGATGCAGGTATGGCTTTACGTCTTCGCGCGTCATTCCGTCCTGGACGGCCAAGTACCAGGGCCAATCGACGTCGCGGAGTTGGTTCATGCGCCAGTCGATGCTATGGTGGAGTGACTTCAGGCCAGCCGCTACGATATCAGGCGTCACAGCGAGATACGGATCAGAGTTTGCCAGCATTGCCGCTTCTAGTCTCTTCAGGTATGCGTCTCCGTTCCATTCGGTTCCGTTTCGCCACGCGATGAATGCCTGATTATCAAATCCCCACCGCTCGAAAGGAAACGGGCACGGCGGTCGATCTACGAACATCCGGCCCCATCCCAGTTCGGCCAAGCGCGCTACGAATACCTTCGATCTGGTTTCCCCTACCATGACGAGCGGAAGATGATCCAACGCTACTGCTCCAGCACGACGCCGCAGTGCTCCGTCTCGCGGATCTCGATACGCTTCAGAGATGTCAACTCGGAAGGATAATCGAGCCGTCCGTAGATATACTGCGCGATTATCTCGCACGTTGGATTCTCAAGACCGGGAACGTCGTTGAGGCATTTATGGTCAAGGTCCTTCTTGATAAAGTTCCAGTACTGCTTTACGTCCGCGTAGTCGATAATCCATCCGCTCGTAGAATTCAGGACGCCGCCGAACTCCAAGCGGATTCGGTACGTATGGCCGTGGAGAGAACGGCACTTGTGGCCGTCCGGAACGTTCGGTAGGAAGTGAGCCGCGTCGAAACTGTCTTCTATAAATATTCTCATCTTGGGTTCTCCGGTTCTTTTGCGCTTCGGCGCGTCGTGGTTCGGACACCGAGGATTCGGGCAATCCATTCCTTTATGGACTAGCGTACTCTTGCAAATCGGGCAGAACGTATCCGGCTGCTGCTTCAAGGCTTACCCTTCCTTCGCGCTACGGCTTCGCGTATAGCGACGAAGCGCCGCTCCCGTTCCGTAGCATCCGGACCGAGTTTGCCGTCGGCTATAAGGATGCGGACGGCTCCGGTTTGATCGCGCTCCGATTCGTCCTGCTCCGCTTTGAGGAACGCGGCATCGAGCGCTTCAGCTTTCCGGTCGCGGTACATTCCTTCATGAACCTACCGGTCATCGTCTCCGGCGAGCGGAATGTACCGATGCGGCGGACGGCGTTGTGGACCGCGCGTAGTCTTCACGCTTCTACCTTCTCGATCCGGAATTCCTTCGAGTCAACCCGTCCCAGGAACCACTGAAGGCCGGTCTGCTTCGCCGCTTCAACGAGAGACGCGAAGTGCGCGTCGTCAAAGCACTCAAGGCCGTCGCAGCAGACAACGCCGAATTCTCCCGCGCGCATAGCCGCCACCCGGAGCCAGAACTGAGCGCGCGCCTGCGTGTTGACTTCCGATAGCGGGACGCCGTTCAGGTGAGCCACCTTGTTCGCGTCGAACGTCAGGCCGCTGATCGGAAGGTGGTCGAGCATGTCGTCGCGGAGGGAGTCGAGAGCGTTGAGCGAAGCCGTCAGCTTGTCCGCTTGGTCTTTCAGCGCCAGAGCTTCCTGCTCCGCCTTCTCCGCGATCTCGCGCGTACGCTTGTCCTGGATCTGAGAAGCGGCCTTCGTCTTCGCAGCGGAATGCTCGGACGTTAACCGTTCGATCTCGGCGCGGAAGGCTCCGGAGATCTCGCCGAGCGATCCTTGATGCGTGTCAGCGACGATCTTTAGATCGGACTTCAGCTTGGATTCGATGGTACCGATCTTCTCTGCGCGCGCGGCGTTCAGGACGCGAATCTGTTCGTCGTAGTCCGCGTTTACCGCGACCTTCTTGTCCCACGCGTCTTTATTCAGGTCCTTCTCAACGGCTTCGCGCTGGCGTTCGGCTCCGGCCTTCTGCTCCGCTTCCTCGGATACGCGCGCATCTTTCTCGGATAGCAGCCGCGCCTCTTCCGCGCTCCAGTCCGTTTCTTCGTCCGTGCCGATAGATTCGCGGAGTTGACCGGCGTGAGTTGCCTTGATCTTCGAGTCCCGGTTCAGGTCCGTCCGCTTGTCGTAGACATGGTCTTCGACCATCTTGACGGCATCGAGAGCCGGTAGCAGCTTCGCCTTCGTGACGACCGGCTTCAGCGTGGTAAGGAACGACGCGTCGGCTACCGCTGCCATCAGCTTCGCTTCGTCTAGTTCCAGCTTCACCGTCTCCAGAAGGATCTGCGTCTGCTTTTCCTCCGAAGCGTTCATGGCTTCGTTGATCGGGTCGATACTGATCGAATCCGTGATCTGTTTCAGCCACGTTGCCGGAGCGCCGAGAGGACCAGTCTTCGAGCTGCGGACCTTCGTTGCCGATACCTTTCCCGGCTCGAACGTCCGCGAGAACTTCCACGTCTCGCCGCCATCACCTTCTACGACCGCGCAGATCTCGCCTTCAGCGGCTCCGGCACGGAGCATACGCGGATTTCCTCGACCGAATAGGGCAGTCACCAAGGACAAGAATGACGTCTTGTTCGTACCGTTGGCACCAGCGGCCACGTTGACGGCTGCGAGATCTGTCTCGAAATCTTGCCATCCCTTGATCGACTTCGCGGATATATGCTTGATGAACACGGAATCTCTCCTGGACGCCTCCTGGCCGCGCAATCCGGATGACCACCTCCCCCGAGATTTGCCATCCTTGCTGCTCCGCCAGAAAGCGACCGGAAGGGCCTCTTGCGAGGCCAGACCGTCTATGCCGTCTTCTTCTGCTTATAGAATGCGGCCCAGCGCTTCTTCTGCGCCGCAGAGATCCGTGCCAGCGCTTCCGCCGAGAGCTTCCGCTTGCGCTTCGGCACGACGCCCATCGGCTTTACCGCAGCCGGTCTGCCGCGCTTCTTACCGCTTAACTGCGCGTCGATCTCCGCGATCTTCCGCGCGATCATATTGGCCTGCTGCTGGAATCCAGCGCGCGCCATCTTAAGTAGTTCTTCGTCCATACGTTTCGTCTCCTTTACTTTTCACGTTTGCCCGGAAGGGATTCCAGCCATAACAGGATTTCTAGGAACCGGTCGAAGTCCTGCTGGCTAAATCCCCAGATCGTTCTTAGGTCGTCCGGCGAATACTGGCGCTGAAGCGCCGATCCATCTCCGATGGGTTTCCTCATCTAACCGTTTCCCCCTTCTTACGTAAAGTCGAGAGCGCCGGGGTTCCGATCCTTCCCCTTGCTCTTCGGCTTATCCGCTCCCGGTGCTTCCCCAATCCGCTTCCACGTCGGAGCTTCTCCCGGCTCCGGCACAACTGCGCGGATATGCTTCCCGTTGTAGTAGCACTCTTCGCCTTCTTTCAGGTCGTCGGTCGGCAGGTTATCCGAGGTATACGTCGGAATCGACTTCGGACCGGCCTGGGCAGGTTCGGCTTTGGCCGTTTCCTGCGCTTTAGCGGCCTCTGGCTGCTTCTCCGTCTCGGCAGGTTGCGTAGCAGGAGCGGACTGCGCCGGAGCCGTCTGGCCAGCCGGAGACGCTGGCGCGGAGCCGTTTTCCTGCTTCGCGGATTCGGCAGCAGGTTTAGCCTGTTCCGGAATGGCCTGCGGAGCCGCTTTCGGCGCTTCCGCCTTCTTCTGCTGGCGGTCAATGGATTCCTTGATCTTCAGGGCGATGGGAGTAGGCTTCTCACCTTCCGCTGGAGGACCGGCCATCACGTCGGCCCATGAAGCTACGCCTTCCGCGATCACCATATAGATTCCGCGCAGCTTAATGATCTCGGCTGGCGTAGACTGCTCGACCGGATGGCCGAGGTATTCCGCGAGATGCTTCGGATCGATACGCTTTTCCGCAAAGGCGTCGATCAGCTTCTTCCGCTCTCCGTCCGGATCTTCAGCGGCTTGCTTTTCGAGCGTCGCCCAGATACGGTCTTTCCACTCGATCTTGTCCTGCGGCGGAAGGAGTTTTTCACCGAGCGTCCGGATGGCCTTCGACACCGCTGCGGCTTCGAGTTGATTCACCTCCGCGTCCGTCGCTTCGATCAGATGAACGATCTGGCCGTTCGTGTTTACGCGCTGGCCGAGAGTCTCCTGACCCTGCTTTACGTAGCGGCGCTCGACTACCTTCTTCGTCGTGATCGTCCGTGAATAGGCAACGTTCGATTCGAGATCCATGACGCATACGGTAGTGCGGCGAACCTCCGCGTCTTCCCATATAACGTTCTGAGTAACGTCGATATTCTTGGCCTCGAAGATCGCGGCCTCCACGAATCTGATCGAGAAGCCGGTCGGCCAGTCTTCAGGAGCGTTCAGGAGTTTATCGCGCTTGCTCCACTTCTGCCATTCGTCCGGCGTCTTGCTCATCGGCTTTACATAGAGGGCTTCCGCTGCGAAGCCGGGATTCTCGCACAGCCGATTGATTCCGACGCGGACCTGCATCCAGTCACGGCGAAGATAGCGCGCGGCTACGACGAACCGCGCTTCGACTAGCGCCTTCTGCTGCGCGGCCATGGCTGCCATCGACGTCTCCGGCGAACGCGACAACTCCGTTCCGCCGAAGTCTTCACGGCGCGTCAGGCCGACTTCCGTTTCGTCTCTTCCGAATTCTCGTGGCGTCATTCTTTCTCTCCAGTCTTAATTCTTGGATCGGGCATACGTAGCGCCCAGTACCCGTCTGCGCGGTGAACCCATTCACCTAATGAAATCGAGCGGCCTAGCGAATCTTCGACTTCTACGAAATGCCCGGACTCGTGCGAAGGCGGACCGTCAAATACGATATCGATATAGCTCATATACTGTTCCAGAACTCTTCTGCGGTAGGAGGATAGATCATCACGCCGTCTTTTGCGTGGAGTACGAGAAAGTCCATACCGTTGCAGATTCGGATTTCTCGCTTGCTCTCCATACCGAGATCGAACTGCTTGCGCGCCTGATCCGTATTGATCTCTTCGTCCGGATAGCGCGGATTACGCTCGAACCAATGACCGCCGTTATGATACGCGCTATTCGTAGCGTAGATATAGAGCTTCAGCGCTCCCTTGCGGTCGGCGCTATACGTCAACTCCGTAAGCGTATGGACTATGGGTTTATTCACTTTCCGGCCTTTCCGCGCGGCAGCAAGAGCTTCCGCGCGCCTTCCCGCGTCACCTTCTGATGCTGCTTCGCCAGCGCTTCGATCTTGCGTATGCTATCCGCCGGAAGCGCCAATCCGGAACCCGCGCAGACCGAGCAGTCCGTCACCGTTCCGTCACCTTCCTTATGATCCATCGGGCACGGAACCGATACCAGGATATATACGATGCGCTCCCAATCAGTACCGACCGCGTCCTTGTCTTTTTTCCAGGTAACCTTCCCGATCCGTGACATCAAGCCTTCGGCTTCGCCTATCGCCTGCTTCAGCGCGTTGCTGGTTTCCTCTTTCCGGTCCTTCGCCGTCTCATAGGCGTCATGCGCTTCGTCATACGCCGCGATCAGCGCTTCTTCTTCCTCCGTCGCCATCCGCAGCATCTCGATCTGGCGCGGAAAGCGCTGCTTAAGGTAGTCCTGCGCGGCTTCAGACTTTCCAATCGGCGGCGGAACGCGCGCGAGGACGTGATCCTTCCAGAAGCTCTCTCCGGCTTCGAGAAGCGTAGCTTCGATTTCTACGTCTCGATGGACGCGGTAGGTGCGAAGTTCGTCCAGGCCGAACAGTGCAGCGGCATCCCACCACGGAAGATCCGCCGTCGAGCAGGACCACTGAAGCTGGAGCGCTACGGTAATCGGAACCTCTCCGTTATCTTCGTCTCCCCATCCGTCGCGGAGATTCCAAGCGACCGTCTTTGCGTCAACACCGCCGATGCGTCTCCGGCGCGTTAGGTCCGATACTACCCAGGCATCTGGCGTGCAGACCTGCCAGTCTCGGTCGCGGTGCTGGATCGTTTCGTCGAACCATTCGGTCTTCAGGCCGGTAACGTCACTATACCAGTCAATGACGCCGCGCTCGAAATAGTGGCCTCGACGCTGGCGCTGGTTCGAAGGGCGCTGCTTGATCAGGCCGAGTTTCGCGGCGTAGACGGCAAATGCATCACGGCGCGGGTCAAGGCCTACGATTGCCGCGATCTCTGATGCTCCGATACCGCGCGCGCGCGTTCGCTGGTCAATCGCCATTCCACGTCTCCGCTACGAGAAGAGCCGCGCGGCAGATCGCGAGCGCGGGAGTTTCTCCAGAAGCCAAAAAATCAGGACGTCCGTTCCATCCAGACGTTCCGTGAGGAGTAAATCCGCAAAACCACACGTGGCCGCTTTCAGCAGCGTCGGAATCTGGAAGGAACGGAGACTTTAGCTGCATATGATAGCCACGTCGGTGAAGTTCGGCCTGAGTATCAAAGGCTGCGGACGTATCTTCACTCGGATGAAACGTTACGCCTAGTCCATTACGAATTACGCGGACGGAATCCGTCCATATGCTAGCGTATCCAAGGATTTGATACCCCATAACCTTATTAGCTACAAGCGCGTCCAGTTCCCGGCCAGCGGGAAAATTCCAAACGTCGATCATAGTAGTGCTCCCGTTAGTTCGAGCGTCCGGACGGCTTCGCGCGCTTCCGCCGTGCAGAAGCAGTCGCGGCTCGCATGACGACAGTGCTCGTATTGCTTTAGCACGGTAGCGGCTCGACGGAGCGCGGCGGTCAAGCGATCTACCTTCGCGGATAGGAGTTCGATCTTTAGTTGATCGGAGGATTTAGCGTCGGTCATTTCGCGGCTCCGTTCTTGCGCTCTCGACGTTCCGTGAATTCTTTAAACGCAGCAGCTACGGCTTCCATACGGGAAAGGCCGCTCTCGATAGCGACAACCTTCATGCGCTTCCAGATACCGCACGGTACCTTTACGTTTACGACCGCCATCTTCTCTGGCATATTTTCTACCATACTACGGTTTAGAAATTAACGCTATACCTTTTTTACGTTTCGTATTATGCTAGCGTTTGGAGGCTTCCATTGACCAACGCAGAACGTTACGTACGCGCCCGTATCGACGCGGACGCTCTCTTTAAGACGCTGACTGCCGACGAAAGGCGCGAGGCGGAAACCGCGCTACGGTGGATCAGCTTCGCCGGTTCTCCGCAAGCGTCGAAGGCCGGACGGCCAGCGGGTAGCAAGAATAAGAAGACGGCAGAGATACCGCAGGAGCCGATGGCTGGAATCGCGGCGGAGAAGAGCGCGTGACCGAACCTCCGTGGAATCCTGGTCCGTATTCCTTCCGACATGTTGACTACTTCGCGGACCTTCCAGGAATGCAGGCCGGAACGTTCGAGATTTCTGACGAAGACCGGACGCCGGAGTGGCTCGGGCAAGCGCAGACAGTCGAGCAGGCGCGTCTCTTTACGGCTTCTCCGGATCTCGCAGAACTCGTTACGGAAGCGCTCCAACTAAAAGGCGGATGGCGCGAAGCGATAGCGGAACTCGAAGACTTCTGCTCCGAGCCGGTCCGTCTGAAGAATATGCTGGCCGCGCTCAATCAACTCGACGTCTGGGCGAAGAAGGCTACGGAGGTTATAAAGAAAGCGCGAGGTGAGGTATGAAGGATTTGAACTTCGCGCCCAGTCCGTGGCGTATCGGCCCGATCAACTATGCTGACGTATACGGAAGCGACGGCGAACTGGTAGGCGCTTATTACGAAGGGACGTAAAACTACTGTCGCAGACGCACGACTAGTTGAGGTCGCTCCGGAGCTTTACGCCGCCGTCCTTGCGTACGAAGCGCTCGACGAGCAACGCAACCGCTGTGAGGATTGTGAGGACTGTTTAGAACGCGCGCCGGAAGCCTGCGGCAAGTGCTTCCCGTTTGCCGATGATGCGCGGTGCAAGATGCGCGCGGTATTAGCGAAGCTGCGGGAGAAGTGAGAGAACCGCAGCCGAGGAGTAAAGATATGAACGAACCGACCGACTGGGCCAAACTCTTCGCGGATTCCGACCGGCAGCAAGCGGAGATGGCGCGGAGCGGTCCGTTTGCCAAGATCTTCCAGCGGTGGGACGCGGAAGCTCTGAGCGGAAAGCGCGGACCGGTAGCGAAGGTCCTGGCTGAGCTGCGTCAGAAGGTACTTCTCGAAAATGATAAACCCTAGTGAAATCGTATCTAGGTTACTCGTCCAGCTTGAGTATGAAAATCCGCTTAATATTTCCCAGAACTTTATGGGACGAGTCTTAATCTACCTTACGGACCGCCCTGAATATGAAAAGCGCCGGTCCAAATGGGGTTCTACGATATCACAACGATGGTGGGACCGTGCCTGAGTACCACGTCCTCCGCTTCCTCCTCGGCCTCGCGGAACTCTCGCTCGTCTATTTAGTCCTAAAGCGCCGCGTCGGATACCTTCTCTGGTTCGCGGTCTTCATCTACGTTTCGAGCGCCGTCAATATCGCTCCGGCCTTTCCGCGCGACGTCTGGTATACGCGCTTCATACAGGTTCCGCTCTTCTCGCTTCTACTCGGCCTTACCTTCGCAGCCACGTTCGACGTCTTCAGCGTCCTACTTAGGCAGACGTTCGCGAGGGAAAGATGGTTGATGCTTTCCCTGTCCGGAGTATGCGGAGCCATACCGCTCGTGGCCAGTGCGTCATGGAAAGCGGAGAACTGGTATCAGGGAGCGATGATAGCGCTTCAGTACGCGCTTCTCGCGGAGACGGTCGGGATGCTGGTGGCATGGCGGTGGATATCGCAGAAGCGACCGGTACGGATGGAGGCGCAGATCGACTGCCACGGCTGGCTGTGGACCGCGTGGCTGCTTACCTGCGCCTTGATGGCGAGCACTACGAAGGGCGGATTATTCTGGGAGATCTTTACGTGGAAGGGCGGAGGCGGGGCGTGGCGTGCGGCTTCGGATTCGATCCTTGCCACGCAGATTCTACTGTGCGGAGCATTTTGGCTTAATCTCCGGCGCTGGCGCGGCGGGATTCGAGATGACTGAGCCGATTTCGCGAATCTTCCATCTCAGCCGATAGCCGGTCGATGGATTCTTTCATAAGCTTAATTTCACTAACGACGTAAGCGTTCGAGTAGTAGCCGTTGTTCGGTCTGCGGACGCGCGTAAGCTGCTGCCAGATCCACTTTCCGCAGGCTCCGAGGATACCAGCGGCTATGAGCCGGAGCCAGCCGTTCGGATCGCTTCCGAGGTTGTTGTCCGTCATAAGCAGCTTTCTGTACATTCTAGCGCAGTACCTAGGGTACTAGTAAGCCGTATCCTAGGCGCCGCGCCGTTATCAGAATTGGCTACCGCCGAATCGCTAGAATCCGCCAGGACCTTCCGGCGGATCTTTGGGATCATCCACCTGATCGCCGTCCGTATCACCGTCGCCGTCGAGCGTAGGATCGGCAGGATGGACCGTCAGGTAGCGGGCGAGCGCGGAACCAGCCGGAGGTGCGTCAGTGCCGTACATCGCCTGAGAGACGAGAGAAACGTGCTTCGGCCCGTGCTTCAGTTCCCAGAGCCGCGCGAATGCCTTCTTCAGTTTAAGTTCCATGTTCATTTTTCTCCTTTCGGTCTTGATCCGACTACATCCCAGACGACCCTTCCGATGAATCCGACCAACAGAGTGATCAGAAGTCCGAGAGCCCAATAGAACTTCGCGTTCAGCTCGTCAACCTTGAGCGCGAGCGTGGCCATAGTAACGTTCTGCGGCCCCTGCTGCTGCTCTACACTGGTCATCCTGGATTCGAGGTTGGATATGCGTGCTTCGTTGATCTGCTGGCGCGTCGAAATAGTCTCTATTTTTGAAGTATTCAGTATGATCTGATTCTGACGGCCTTCCGGCGTGTATAGGTTCGGAGTCTGAATCGGAACGGCTAAAAGCGTTACGACGGCTACCAGGAGAACTCCGGAAATAGCCGTCTTCATGAATTCATTGGACCGAGGAAAAGCGTAGCCGTCCATTTATTACGTTCTTCCGAGATCCCGCGCCGATGGCATTCGAGGGAGCAAACCGTCCAATCTTCGGCTTCGAGGGCGGCCATGAGTTTATGGAACTTCAGAAGACCTTCCAGACCGAGGTTGAACTCCATATCGACGAGCGCGGCCTGAACTCCGTCCGGCCAGGAATCGAACTGCGGAAACTGCCGCCGGAGTTCTTCGTTCGATTCGGCGACGTCTGCGTCACGAAGCGCGTCGATCTGCGGGTCCGTGAGACGTCCGAGCGTGTACTTCTGATAGAACGAAGCCTTCATGCCGACCGGAGCGTCCATGAGCGCTTCCCACTCCTCCGGTTCTATCGGAGGATCGAAAGGAATGGCCTGCGCTACGGCATAGGAGGCCACTAGATGGCCTGCCGCGCAGGTAGCGTTACCTTCCACCGCGTTGTCGCGGTAGAGCCAAGGAACGCGCCCCTCTTCCTGATCGACGTTCTCGTAGATTTGATTCAGGAGTTCTTCCGTCATATTCGTCTGGATCTTAAGCCGCGTCGATCTGAATTGCGCAGATCAACGGTTCATCGGCCTTTCCTTCAGTAAATTTGATCACAATCACTCCGTTAGAGACCGATACCGGGATCGACCTGTCGAGAGCCGCGAGGCTTCCGGCCTGAGCGAAGATGTCGAAGTCGGTCAGGACCGGCGCGTCGTTGATCGACACGTTGAAGACGCGCGCTCCGACGCCGAAGCGCGACGGCTCACAGAACTTCAGAGTCACGACGTAGTTTCCGTTCGGAACCGTGAAAGAATAGGTAAACGCTCCGTAGCGGCACGTCCGGTAAAGCTCCGGTTGATCCGTTCCGGTTACGGCCTGAGTCGTTGACCACGGAGTACCTCCGGAGAAGTCCGCGTCTGGAGACCACGCGCGGCCAGAGGTTCGACCGGCATCGATGGAGATCGGTTGAAATGGTGAAGGCATAGGATTAGGCTTCGGTTGAGGAACTGCGGACGCTGGCACTGGCGACCCCGCCGCCGCAGACACCGCGCGGAAGGCATTTATCCTTCCCCATCCGAACTTATCGTCTCGTCCCGGC
>Ga0210400_10000125_pt1 | contig 102933 bp, 170 predicted proteins | sample IncBWH26MmetaG_FD_155456 | JGI IMG/M metagenome (GOLD analysis project Ga0210400, IMG submission 155456) | Forest soil microbial communities from Barre Woods Harvard Forest LTER site, Petersham, Massachusetts, United States - Inc-BW-H-26-M | ecosystem: Environmental > Terrestrial > Soil >... | reverse complement strand
GTCAGGGATCATCTGCAAGAGTTTCAGCCGCTTTGCGACATAGGCTTCCTCTTTGCCGAGCTTCGCCGCAACGTCGGCCGGCGTTCCTTCGCCCATGAGCCGCCGAAATGCTTCGGCCTCTTCCAATGGGTCGAGGTCGGCGCGCTGCAAGTTCTCAACAATCTGAGCCTCTTCCGCCTGTTCGTCGGTCAAGTCGCGGATAAATGCTGGAATCGTACTGCGCTCCAGCAATAGGCACGCGCGGAATCTTCGCTCGCCGCAAACAATTTCGTTCTTGCCCTCCAGCGGTCGCAACAGAATCGGCGAAAGTACACCGTCTTTGTTGATACTCGCCGCCAGTTCCGTCAGTGAATCCTCGTCAATGTTCTTGCGTGGGTTATTCTTGGAGGGGATGATTTGATCTAAGGGAATCTCAAAAACCGACTCGCCGATGACTTCCGCTGTTGCCATGCCGTTCTCCTTTTTCCTAATTCACTAGTAACCTAACAGTAGAGTAGTGGAATGTCTAGTCAAATCGTGTAGCGATGGCGCACGATCTTCTTCGCTAACGCGAATCGCGCCGGGGCCGCGAGTGAAACACGTGGGTCCATTTGATAGGTGCCGCTCTCCACCGCTCGGAACGGCAGACTTTCATCAAGATGGATTTGAACACCTTCCAGAGCATACAGCGTTAAATATTCTTCGCCAGGAATCAGCGGCTCGGATGGTTTAGCGCCGATCTGCTCAAGCAACGATTCGCAGGTCGCCTTACTCATCCATAGCACATCATCAACTGACTCCATCTTATCGAACTGATTCACGATCTTCTGCAACTCAGAGAGCGATATGGGCTTCTGGACTTGATCGGAATTGTTGAATATCGAAATACCTGTACCCGCGGAATGAGTCATGGAACAGTTTCTCCTTGAGTCTGATAAATGGTGGTTCGCAAATCGCAACCCACGGTAATGGACCAGTTTCAATTTCCACACATGGTAATGGACCAGTTTCAATTTCCACACATAGAGTGCAGTCTTTCTAGGTTATAAGGGTAACGGGACGCGCCCGTGCTATCAACACGAACGCGCCCCTCACCAAAATCACCTGTACTAGAGGCGATCATGGCTGCCAATAAAGTTACCCGCTCCCGTCGAAGAAGGGAAGTTCTCAGGTTTCCGCAAGCCAAAGGCAAGATCGTTGCTGCCGTGGAACTATCGGCTTCCCCGGATTACTACGTTGTGGACATACGCTTTCAGGACAAAACCGCGCTCACCTTCGCTATTGAGCCATGCGTGATGGTCATGCCTGAATTGGCGAACTGGAGCACTGGCAATTACAGAATGCTCAAACGATGGAAGCCCGTTCACAGCAAATCGTCTCGGACGTGATGAAAATATGAATCCGCTAAAGGGCTTCCCGTCACCCATGACTCCGTGGCATGATGGTTCCGTGACCATCGGCAAGGGCAAACGTCCGCGTGACCCGAATCAACTCGCCGCGTGGACGGTTGCCGTTTCCACGGGACAGATTCCCCCGCCAGAGCCGGAAGTTCCCAAGCCTGCCACAAGCGCCGCGCCTCAGAGCATTTCTGAGTACATGTCAGCCATCGGGCGCAAAGGCGGTCAGATCGGCGGAAAGCGCCGTCTCAAGACCATGACCAAAGCGGAGCGATCCAAGATCGCTGTTAAAGCGGCTAAAGCCCGATGGAAAAAGGCCAAGGGTTAGTTCGGACTTGAGCGCGGGACTACCAGTTTCAATTCCTTCGCCGTATCAAGGCACGTCTTGTGCGCGATCTTCTCGGCGATTCGCGGCTTCGCTTCCTCTATGAGTCCGCCGAAATAGAACTCCGCCTCTGCCTCACATTCAGCCTCAGCCTTCATCCATTGCCGCCACGAAGCAGGATGGTTCTTTGCTTCGACTCTGCCCTCTTCCATTTCCGCCAGCCAAGTAAGTAGCACATCGGAAACATACCTATCCGTGGGTGTCTTGATTGCGTCAACTAAGCCGTTTACCGCCCGGTGCGCGGGCTGGGATTGGAACTCCCGGTCATCTGGGTCAAGCCGCTGAATCGCGTGGAAGGCCCGCGCCGCCTGTGCCTTGAATTGCGGGGATAGCGAACCTGGATTCTGTCCTAAGCAGATAGCAGAGAACGCAACGGCACAAGCGATAAGGGCGCGGCGTGGCATCATTTCCCTTCTGGCAAGGCGGGAGTTGTCGCACAGCAGAGTATAATTCAGGCCGTATTTTATGCCTGAGTCCCGGCTTCCATTTCTCGCGTGTCAGAATTGCGAAGAGCGTATCGCTCTCCCGCTTCCCACCCTTGAAGGAAAACCCACATCTCAAAACAGGTGGCCTTCGGACAGATGGACTCGAAATTTTCTGTGTCTGCGATGCGGGCATGTGTACGTCTACACCGCACCACATGTCCAGTGGGAGATATTTCGGAATCAGGTCCAAGGACCAGAGACAAGCGACGTTGATGTAGTTTGGATTGAAACTCGCTGCGCCACGGAAGGCTGCGAATCTCGACTGCGATTCCATGCAGTCGTGGAAACCTACCCAATACAGTCCTCCAGAACAATTTCCGTAATCGCTCAGGCAATGTTCCACGGTATTTCTTGCGAACGCGGACATCCGGCGATAGACAAGGCGGGCCAGACGCTTGGGGGTGTTGGGATTCAAACGGGGCGGGATGACGAATGGTGGACTGACTGATCTCGCGCCCTTTCCGCGTAACTCCATGAAAAGACATGAAATATATTTTTATTTTGTAAAGCGCTGGTCAAACCACTATATGTTGTGGTCGGCATGAAGCCCGTTTTAACGGAGTTCAACGCAATTGACGCGACTCTATTCCATAGAAGTGAGAAATCCACAGATTCTATGCACCTTCCCGCACTATTTTGTTGACATGCTAAAGCGGCTGTCGTATAAGAGTAAGTATGAATTGCCTAGACAATGCGACCCGCGCCAAAGTGGTTAGCTGCTTGATCGAAGGCTGCTCCGTTCGCGCCACAGTTCGCATGACCGGAGTTTCCAAGACCACAATCGTTAAACTGCTGGCCGATCTGGGAACCGCGTGCGCCGCCTACCATGACCGCTACGTCCGCAACTTGAAAGTGCGCCGCCTACAGGCCGATGAGATTTGGCAGTTCGTTGGAGCGAAGGCAAAGAATGCCAGCGTCGAAAAGAAGCAAGAGGGCTGGGGCGATGTTTGGACTTGGGTAGGAATCGACGCAGACACAAAGTTAGTCGTTTCGTATCTGGTAGGCGGACGGGATGCGGGATGGGCCACAGAGTTCATGTTGGATTGCGCCAACCGAATTAGCAATCGAGTACAGATCACGACGGACGGACATCGCTCTTACCTAGAGGCCGTTGAAACTGCCTTTGGTGCCGATATTGATTACGCGCAATTGCAGAAGATTTACGGCGCTTCGAGTGAGGGCGAGACGCGCTATTCCCCGGCGAAGTGCATCGGCTGTGACATGAAGGTTGTAAGTGGTGACCCAGACCCCAAGCATGTGAGCACCAGTTTTGTTGAGCGCCAAAACTTGACCATGCGGATGCACATGCGCCGCTTTACTCGCCTCACAAATGCTTTCAGCAAAAAAGTAGAAAACCACGCGCACTCTGTAGCTCTGCACTACATGTTCTATAACTTCTGCCGGATTCACCAGACGTTGAAAGTCACGCCAGCAATGGAAAGCGGATTATCGGACCATGTTTGGAGTGTTGAGGAGCTGTGCGCGATTCTGCCGAAACCGACTGTTAAGGCTTCTACGATTGGCATCGAGATGATACGCAAGGCGCTAGGCGACTAAGTTAGTCTTATCGGTTTTTTGCAAATCTCATTCACCATCTGATCTGTAACTTTGGGACTGACTTGATCCTCCCATACGTGCCTCGCTGTCGGCTCCAGTTCTGGCGACATTGAGCACATTGTCGATCCGTATTTTCCGGCCCATATGAACGTGTGTTTCCCAGCCCCGGCTTTTTCCGCCATAAACTTCGCGAACAAAAGATTGACTAGCGTCTTTTCTAATGTGCAATCACGACTCTGTTCAAGCTGGAACAGCAAGCTGTCAGCCGCATACTTGCCCGATCCAATCGAGCAAAATCCAGGACTGTCGTAGGTACAATCTACCCCCGGCTCAAGCACGGTGAACAAATGCGGCTCCTTTTTAGCGTCGAACCCAAACGCCAAAAATTCCCAGTCGCCTCTTATTTGTTCCATTCGAGACATTAAGGTTTCCGATTCTGTCTCGCTAAACCGACTAGCTTTTGTGTTAAGGAAGATGCGCATATCCATACCAAACCCGCCCAATATGTGGTCTGCTCTGAAATCGGATAGATGCTGTTGATACGCACGCCTCAGACAGGACCGCGCAACTTGTAATGTGTTCTCTCTGTTCGTAAAGTATTTCTCCGCCCGCTGAATAATCGGGATACATTGCGTGATGTCATCTGCTGCCCACATCACGCTCCAGTCCTTAGCTAGGGTGTTCATCTTCACCGCAATCTTATCGGCAGACGACATGAGGCCATGTATCATCGTGTCTGAAACGGTCACGATTTCACTATTAAGAGTGATTGCGGCGATGCAGACGGTCATAGCCTTCGGCTTTCTTATAGGCCGTCTACCCCCAAGTATTTCCCGACGAGGTGGCAATAAGCGCAGAACTGGCTTGTGGCGAAACCAAGGGAGTGGCCTACGGCCCACCATCCTACACTAGCCCGGTCTGGGCTGAGGTCGCCCCGCTGTGGACCTGTGGAAATTGAAACTGGTCCATTACCCAGGCATCACTCACCCTTCGCTTCTTCGTCTCCAACTCCATAGTAGCCGCGCACTGCATTGCCTCCATAATCTGCGCGTCTTTCCAAGTGTTCTTGCCCATACGCACACGCTCTTGCGCCCACCATCGAATTGTTGCAGGAGCCGCCGCGTCACGGCCTAGTAGGACGAATGTCATCTCGTCATCCTTAGCCCGAGACATGCAACTGCTCGGATTGGTTAACTCTTGTGACTTACGCAACTCGTTTGCTCCTTTCTTCACCCGGACTCACTTATTGATCGACCTGAACGTTACCGGGTTGCACACAGCTATGTGAGTCGATTCCGTAACGAAGAAATCGACACCGGGAAAAGTTGCCGCTAGCCTCTTCGCTTCGTTGAAGGCCGCTCCGTTGTTGTTGAACGGTTCCGATACAATCCAACAATCATTGTCAGACTTATGAACTACGAACCACTTCCACTCACTCATTCGTATTCTCCTCTTTCTTCACCCGGACTTTGAATCGCCCAGCCAGTACGGATGACCTATGGCTGCGGCGTCGAACCTACCGTTGGCTGATGCGTAGGATATGGGGGCTTTACAGTCGAACTATCCCAAAAGTCGTTGCACGTACAGCGTTGCGGTATGGCGTTCATTGAGTTGGCACCTCCTTTTCTCCCCACTCAGGCAGGGCGTTGAACTCGGCCTCGGTAAACACATCTTTGCAACGTTCACAATCTGCGTGAAAGGTTAAGCCCAGCGGCTTTCTGCCAAGCAACTTTACCTGTCCGCCGCACTTCGGGCATCGCTTTACGGTCTCAGTCGTCATCGGCTCCTCACGTACTTTCTCAGCCTTACATGCGTCCAGCATTTCTGCTGCGTTTCGAGATGGCCGCGCCCGATCTCACGCGATTCAGCGGCAGTTCCTAGAATCGGCAGCCATTCATAGCGCCATCGATTCGCAGTCTTTGGCAATAGTTGCACGCGAGTCTTGACTTCACACAGCCAAACGTTGGGGCATCGCTTTACGGGAGTGGTCATCGAATCCTAGGCAGCATTAACTTCATCTGCTCATCATCCTTTTCGCCGTAAACGAATCGTACTTCTACCTCGGGATGGATAACGTTCATTAAGCTCAGGTACGTGCCGTCCGTGAAAGTTATAATGGTGTCATGCAACTGACAGCCATCATAGCTTTGTTCGATAGAAGCAATCATTTTGCCGACGTAGGGACATTCCGCCTTCCCACTGGACTTCACTTTGCTCATCGCTCGGCCTCGGAAAGAGACGCTTCGTACTTCAGACATGCCTCGGTATTCCCTGCCATCTCGAAGCCAGCCATGCGTATAGGGTAGTCGAGCCTCTGCCCGGTCGCGTACAGGCCCAGGTTCATCGCTCGATGCTTCATAAGTTGCAAATCGCTAGCAAATTGTTCGCGTGTGTCGCTCATTGCGGTTGCTTCTCCTTTCCGGCTCGTCTACGTTCTACCTGTTCAGGATCATGCCAGCGGCAATATTTTCTGCCTCTCGTTTCCACGGTAGCCTTGCGCTTACAATGGCGCTCATGGCCGATCCCTCCTAGGTCGCGAATGCGCTCACTGCATTGATCTGGGTCTCGCATATCCATGCTTTTCCCCTCTCCTTCCGTTCCACGCTCAGGCCGGATCGCTCAGCCCTCCTTGGACAAGGGACTCATGCGACTATGCACGTTGTGAGGGGCTATCCCCGCAGCGCTCATCCCGAGCGCGAGAACATTTACGGCTGCGTTGTGATCTCGTCCAAGAACTAAGCCGCAGTACGGGCAGTTATGCATTCGCTGGGATAGCTTCTTGACAACAATTTCACCGCAACCGGAGCACTTCTGACTTGTACCGCGTGGATTTACCGGGACAACCCAAACACCAGCCTTTTCAGCTTTGTACGTGAGTTGCCAGATGAGGATTCCCCATGCGGCATCTAAGATTGATTTGGCGAAATGACTTTGTGACATCCCTTTGATGCTTAGGGACTCGTGCGCAATTAAATCATAGTTCGACACAAGCCATTTGGATACATGATGCAGATAGTTTTTCCGAGCATTCATGGCGCATCGGTGAGCGCTGGACAGGGCTGCAATTGCTCGGCGTCTGTTGTTGGAATTTCTGTTGGTTCGCGCTAACCTCTGATTTGCGGCAGCAACGCGATCTTCGTGTCGCTTCGTCCAGCGAGGATTCGCAATCTCCGTGCCGTCAGATAGCGTGGCTAGCGTAGTTAAGCCCACGTCGATGCCAATAGCTATACCTACGACGCGCTTTTCTGGCGCTGGGCCAATGTCGCAGACAATTCGAGCTATCCACTTGTCCCCGACGCGAACGATAGTAGCCATCTTCGTAATACCTGTCGGCATCCGATTAGCCTTAAAGCGGATGCATCCCAGATTCGGCACGCGCAATCCGTCATCCGCAAACCGCACTTTGTGCCATGCAAAAGAATCGTATCGGCTACATGAACGAAAACGCGGATACCCAGGCGTCTGTCCGTCCCTCGTTCGCCGGAAGAAAGCTTTGAACGCGCGCTCCACCCGACGAAGCGGTTCTCGCTGAATATCCAAGGCGACCGCAGTAAAACACTCGCCTTTGCGAAGTTCCGTTAATTCAGCGCATTGGTCGAAGTAGGTAATGTGTTTTTGCTGCAACTTCCATGCATCCCGGCGTTCTTGCAAGGCAGCATTATACGTCTCACAGGAATCCGCTAGAATGACTGCCATTGCCGCTCTCTGTGCGGCCTTCGGCTTCAATCGCAACTCAAAACTTCTCAGCATTAGTCGGAACCCTTGGACAGCGCCCGAATCGCCGCCGCAGCTTCATTACGATATCGACCCGGAATCGTCGCATAAGAGCCATTCTCAATCGCCTCCGCCGCTTCCTCGTGTCCCAGAGCCCTCGTACGCTCGATTTGCTTTTTCAGAACTCCGATGTATTCCACAAATCCTACACCTTCTGGGCAAACCAGAGCTTCCTTTTCTTCCCGCTTGAGATGCTCCTCCTGATAGCCCAGTGCTTTTGCGCGTTGCAGAAATGTCAGGCAAGCCGCGTAATTGCAATAGCCCACATCTACCATTTCCTTTGCCAGTTTTTCCAGTTCAGTCGCCATTGTTCACTGCCTTCCTGATAGCCGCCGCATCCTGAACATGACAATCATATCCAGCCAATTTAACCATTGCCGACGAACAATTCTCCGCCGCTTCGCAAATCCTTGCCGCTTTCTCGTATCCCTGCGACAGGCCAAGGGTGTAAGCGGCCTCGATGCGCCTCATATTCGCTTTGCAGTAGCAGCAAGTTCCTCCACGATAAGTTGTATGTGCTTCACACGCCGCCAGCTCCTTCAGTTTCTTCAGGGTAGGGTCAGTCATCGTTTCACCGGAAGGAATGCCATCATGCGCATTTTATGCATCCAGGCAAAAACTTCAGGATCAGACAGTAAATTCTTAATAGTAGCCGCGTCTTCCATGTGCCCACGAACCGCGTTTTGTGTATTATCTGTCAGTTCATCAGCATGGACTGCAATGCTGCCCAGCTTAACCAGCAAGGTAACGCTCGGCTTCATCGGATCGGTAGGATTATCCATGGCTAGCCTCCGGCCTCTATTTCAGTATCAATCGTCTTCCGTAGCTCCCCAATAATCATAATCGCCACGCGCAAACCGAATACGCTGTGTCGATTACCGAACGCTGCCTTCGCGGTCTTTAGCTGTTCGTGAAGGGCATCGCTAGCCCTGCGCAATTCTCGCTTACGGACCCTCTGCATCTTCGATAGTTTTACCTGCTCAGCCATTTCTTATTCCTCTTTCCCAGCAGGAGCGGAGCCGCCCAACTCGCCAAGTCGTTCTTTTAGTCCATCGATCTCTTTAAGCCGCTTCTTTAGTTCTCCCCGTTGGCGAACGATTACGGCCTCTAGCTGATGTTTTTCGCGGGCGCGTCTCTCGAATGCTTCTCGGAATGCAAGCACAAGAGTCTCTAGGCAATGTATCAGTTTGAATATCCGTTCAATTTTCGTTGCCTTCCAGTCCGGGTGAGGATATAAGCGGACAACGGGACGCGCTCGTGTGTGACCACGAACGCGGCCCTAACCAAATCACCTGTACAAGAGGCGACATGGCTGCTAATAAAAGTACCCGCTCCCGCCGAATAAGGAAAGTTCTCAACTTCCCGCAAACCAAAGGCAAGATCATTGCCGATGTAGAACTGTCCCTTTCCCCGGAATATCGCGTCGTTGACATCCGGTTTCAAGACAAAACTTCGCTTACCCTTGATCTTCAGCCGTGCTTCCAGATTGCGCCTGTATTGGCTGACTGGAAAACCGGAGATCGCAGATTGCTGAAACGATGGAAACCGATTCTCAGCTAAGCCGCTGAATCGCTTTTCTTGTAAGGGCCGCGCTTGCCGGGTTTAGGCATGTAGTTGTCGGCCATCATTACGATTTCCTCAAGGCTCCAAACATGGTCACTCAGGCCAGCGGCCATGCTCGGAGTGATTCGCAGCGTCTTGTGGATACGTGCGAAATTGTAATAGACCGCGTGAATAGCAACCATCGCCGCATGATTCTCAAACTTCTTACTAAAGCCGTTTGTGAGCCGAGTGAATCGGCGCATCCCCATTCGCATCGTCAAGTTGTGGCGTTCCACGTAGGACGTGCTCACATGCTTGGGGTCTGGGTCGCCACTAACAACTTTCATATCAGAACCGATGCACTTGGCGGGGCTGTAGCGGCGCACCTCGGCATCGGTAGGTGCGCCGTATATCTTCTGCAACTGTGCATAGTCAACATCCGCTCCAAAGGCAGTTTCTACCGCTTCCAGATAGGCTCTATGGCCGTCAGTCGTTATCTGTACGCGGCCTTTGATTCTCGCCGCGCAATCCAGCATGAACTCCATTGCCCAATCCGCGTCACGTCCGCCAACTAAATAGCCCACGCAAAGTTTCGTGTCCGCATCTAAGCCTGTCCATGTCCATACGTCGCCCCAGCCCTCTGCTTTCTTCTCTGGCGTAACATTTTTCGCCTTGGCTCCCACGAAGCACCAAATTTCGTCGCACTGGAGACGGCGCACGCGGACGTTCTTGACGTGCTCATGGTGGAATTGCTCACAGGCGAAGCCAAGATCAACAAGCAGCTTCATTACCGTAATGACGGAGACATCGGCAAGGCGAGCACAGGAACGAAGGCTGTTTCCTTCTACCATCATTCCCAGAATCTTGGCTCGGTCGGCAACTGATAGGCGGTTCATGGAGAACAGCCTAAATGAACTATTACAGTTTGTCAAGCATATAATTCAGTTTGCAACAATGCGCAAATTGCAGGTTGACAACTCTTCGCGACTGGTTTATCAGTAGGGGAGATGTCAATCATACCGTCAGAGTATCCCACCCCCGGTCAGTACATACTGGCGTTGTTGGCGAAGCGGGGCTGGAGCCAACGGACGCTAGCTATTGTACTCGACATGGATGAAACCGGGATAAATCGTTTGGTCGCCGACAAGAGGCCCGTGGAAGCGCCTATGGCGCTTTTGCTCGGAGAGGTTTTTGGGGTGCGTCCCGAAAAATTCCTCCAACTTCAGCGCAGATTCGACTTACGCAAGGCGCGCATCATGGTGCGACCTGATCCACAGCGAACGACCCGCGCCAATGTCTTTGGAGAATTGCCTATTGCAGAGATGATGAAGCGGGGCTGGTTGCCAGATGTTGAAAATGTCAGAGACATTCCACAAGTAGAAGCCGCGCTCAAACGTTTTTTTGGGGCGAACACGCTAAACGACATTGAGGACTTGGGACATCGCGCCAAAAAAACCGATGCTTTCAGTCCTCCCACACTGCCCCAATTGGCATGGCTCCATCGAGTTCGGGAGATTGCGAAGGAAATGCTTGTTGGAAAGTATTCGCATGAAGCTGTGCGCGGTGCGGTCACGCAACTAAGCCATCTCCTAACCGCTCCAGAACTTGCTAGAAAAGTGCCCCGCATCCTTGCCGAAAGTGGTATTCGATTCGTGATAGTCGAATCATTAAGCGGAGCAAAAATTGATGGCGTATCGTTTTGGCTGAAGGCCAAAGAACCAGTGATCGGTATAACGACACGCTACGACCGCATAGACAATTTCTGGTTTGTCCTTCGCCACGAAATTGAACACATTCTGCGCCGTCACGGTCGAGAGAGCGGGCGAGATATGCTCGACGTAAATCTTGAAGGACAGCGTGCGGGGACTGGCCCAGATATTCCCGAAGAAGAGAGCGTAGCGAACGAAGCAGCGCAAGAGTTTTGTGTTCCGGCGGAAGCAATGGAACGTTTCATCACACGGAAAGACCCATTTTACGCAGAGCGCGACATCCTTGGTTTTGCTGCCACGATGCGGGTCCATCCAGGACTTGTCGCCGGACAATTGCAGCACCGAACTGAACGCTATGATCGTTTTCGCAATCATCTGGTAAAGATTCGGTCTTTCATCGCGCCGAGTGCATTGGTCGATGGTTGGGGCGATGTTGCTCCAGTCGGATAGGAGAAGTGATGGCAACAAAGCATCAAGAAATGCAGCGTCTCATCCGTCATTACAAAGATGTGACACAGAAAACAGAAGTAAACATGCACGAAGTAGCTCAGTTTGCGGTGGGCAAAGGTTGGCCGTTACCACGCCCAATCGCTGCACTCGATAGACTCGCCAAGGAATTTTCCGAGGCCGCGCGCGAAGAAATTCGACACGACAAGAAGACCGGACACCCGTATCGTGCGAATCACGCGGTCACAACCGCTTACGGTGCAAAACAGTTAACGCTGTGGGTTGACATCGACGAAGCGCCGCGAAAGCCGATGCTAAAGTCGCTAGTACAGCGACGAGAACAAATGGTCGGTGATGGCCTGCAACTTACACTGGATGCGATGCACTGGAATAATATCCACCCGACCGAAGACCCAATTAAGCTCCCGCTCGATTTGACAGATGATGTTGAGTGGAGATTGAACGCACCTAACGAGGGAGAAAAAGCAAGCTGAAAAGCCGAAGAGCCACCGCGCCACGGTAGCTCTCGGCAAAACTTTACAGCCCCTTGGGATGACCTAGCAGCCCCAGAGTAGTCCTGCTGTGATCCTGAGTCAATCGTAAAGTGGCAAAGTTCCCCGTCTCTAACGGGAGATGGGAAAGCCCCTTGCGGTTAACCTGCCGCGAGGATAACCACAATCCATTTGCAGATCGCAAGGTCGGAGATGGAGAAACAAGATGAACAAAAACGAAGTGCTTCTGCTGGCCGGAATCGGGCTGGTAGTTGGACTGATCCTACTCGGCAATTCCCAGTGTACCGGTAGTTGTCGAACAGTCGCTAAGTACATTACCCAGCACTCTGCCACTAGCTTAGTCGTTGGCTTGTTGGCAGCGTAGTGGGTAAAGCCCCTCTCGGCCAAGGTGGATAAGACCAAGGCCGAGAGGATTCAATCACCATTCAACAGTGAGCACGCAAGCCCACAGGAAGAACAGTGAAACATGACCAAGTACGAAGGTAAGACGCTAACCAAGGCAGTATTCGTTGTCGAAGAATGCTGTTTCATCAATTGCGAACTGAAGGACTGCGACCTGTTTTATTCCGGCGGCGATTTCGAGATGCCTAATGTGAAGTTTGAAAATTGCCGCTGGCATTTCCGAGGACAGGCGCTGAGGACCATTCAATTACAACAGACGATTGGCATGTTGCAGCCGTTCCCGTTACCGCCGGGAACGTTGCAAGCGAATGCTGCAAAGGCAAACTAACTCCAGAATGTGCGAGAGTGAAAATCATGGCTGGTCGGTCCTCCAGATCAGCCATGATACTCCAGAGTGCCCATGAAACAAGGCACTTGCGGTCATGGCCTACTTTTTCCATCTGGCCTCAGCCGCCAATCGCGCGATCTCAGCACGTTCAACGGCACTCAATTTTTTGGCGCGGGCTTTGCCGCCTTTTCTACCGCCAGCCCGACCCCTAACGCTTTCGGGATGCTTCTTAATTTCGCTTACCGTGTCCTCGGCCTCACCAATGGCAATGTCGAATACCTGCTTAGCAAGCTGGACGGGATCGCGCGGACGTTTGGTCACGAAACGAGTATGCCACAGGCCGCGCCGTGACTCCATAGTGGCAAAATTCAAACTGATACATTACCAGTCTCTACGGTCTCATCGCGGTTTTGCAGGTTGGCGTAAATGTTGAACCACTTCCACGGGTCCGGCGTGCGAAAAGCATCTTCGATACTTAGGCATCCGGGGTGCTCCTCAAGCCAAATTTGCCGGAGTCGCTTCTTGGCTCGACCTCGCTTCATCGCGGCCTCATTCCACTTATGCTTGTGCCGCCGCACGATTGTGAGCAAATATGCGGAGAATAAAGCTAATGCTAAAATCAGCACTTCATAGTACGTTTGGGCCATCTTCTTCCTCCTTGACTACGTGAGAGACAAGACGCTCCCTCAGTACCAGCGTTCTACGTCTTTAATGGCAGATTCGACTGCGAGATGTCCCCGGCCTTCATCTTTGAGCCGCTGCGCTGCCCTTACAAGTACCAGAACGTCCTCTTTGAACTCAGTGATTTTCTGCTGCACCTTATCCAGTCCGTCCGAAATTTCTTTTGAGGTTGCCATCTCTCTCCTGCTTTCTTTGCGGGCCGATCTCTCGACCAGCCCGCACACTGCTTATTACTTCACTCTCGCCGCCTGTATTTTATCGGCCCACTTTCGCCTGATGAGCGTTTCGATTGCCGCACCTTGCGACATAACGTCACCGTTCTTCGGGTCCTCCCATCGCGCGATTCTCATGCATCCCATCTTCCGGTAACTGATACGAACCCAGCCGTTACGCTCAAGCCGATCTTTCTCTGTGCTCATAATCTCCTCACTTGCACACGATCCGCATTCCCGTCATCGCTTCCCAACCTCTTCCATTGGGCGGCGGAGTTAAATCGCCTAAGAATCCGTTATTCAGCGTTTCGATGTGGCAGTGATCTGCGATGGCCTGCCAGTCAGTCTCGGGCTTCGGCGGACACCAGCCCAGTCTTTTACCGTCTGAGCAACGATACCAGCCATCCGGCTCAACCAGATCGCCCTCTTGGTCCCCGATGAAAGTAAAACTTATCTTGGCGGCTGTTGGCCACGTCGGCGGTTCTGCGGACTCCAGCTTGGGAGCGGGCAGGATAGGCGTAACCGACGCGCTGGAGACGATGCTCGTTGCGCCCACCGGTAGGCATTCACACTGCGGTTCATAGCCTGAAATCCAGTGGCACGAACTGTACGGATGCTCCTTCGTAGCGCATTCTTCCGGGAACAACTCCTTGATGGTCTTGGTCGTGCTGCCGAATGTGATCGTCCGAGTGCATTGCTCCGCAACCGACCTGCCTCCAGTAATCGTCAAGCCGAACGGAGTGTCGAGCGGCGTCTGCCCCATCGCCACTACCACAGAAAGGAATAGGAAGTAAAAAGGTTTCATGGCTTCACCTCAGCGCAGTATCCACGCAATGCAGTCAGATCGTTCATTCTTGACATGGGCCGAGTCACGTCCCAATATTTGCGGGCTTCGGCGCTGAGTGCGTCAGCTTGCTTTAGAGACACACATAGAGCCTTCTCCTCGGCCTCAGCATTTTGAGACTTAGCAACAACGAACGTCGTGGCAGTTTGCCCGTAGAGATATCCCACCGCCGCAGCGGCCTCAATATCGTCCTGCGTTAACGTGTGCGGCATAGTCCCGCATCCGATCATCCCCGCCAGCAACACGGATAACAATGCATGTTTCATGGGGTCACCTTGAAGTCTGAATTTTTGTAACGCCTGGAATGCCGAACGATCTGGTAGCACTCCTTGCAGGTAATTTTGGGATTGTCGGGCAGCGTTGCTGGGCACGTTCCTACGTGCTGATGCGAATCATTCCCGTCGCAGCCGCACAAGGTATCTGTCGCCCCATCCGCAGAGATAGCGTGAATTTCCAAGACGCCGTGTCGCGTAAATGCCACAAAGTTACTCATCGCGTTCCTTTCGCCAGCAACAACGCAAGGGCGTACCTCATGGATTCACCTCAAAGTTAGAGCATCTAACCGCGTCGTTCATGTCCGTGCAGAAGTGTACGCGGGGATGTTTTGCCCACGATCCTAGCGGCCTCATGCTGCGAGGTTCTAGCTCTACTCCCGGCGCGACGATCCAAACTTCCTTACCCATGCCGAGCGCAATCCCGCATTCAATGAGTGCTCCTTTAAGCGGAAAATCTGTCTCTTCCACGTAAAGCACGACTCGATCCGCCGACGCAATCTCGCGCTCGATCCGCTTCCACAGTTCGCCTAAATCCGCCGTTGCCCCCGGCTCCGCCTCGTCGATCCACGAGGAGACAATATTCGCGCCGCTAGCCCTCAGCCGTTGCCACATCGCAGGACGCTCAGGCAGACTCGCTCGACTTGCAGCGTAAATCTTAGGCATATTCATTTCTTCCTTTCCGCCAGCAACACTAGAGCGAATCCAACCGATATTCTCATCTTCTCGTCTCCGAACTTAAATCTTTTGGGATGGGGCCCTACCCTCCGACCTTGCGAACGTGGTCAGGATGATACTCCCACGGGTCCCAGCCGAAGGCATCGGCGAAATGGTTCTTCATCTTCTCGATTAGTTCTGGCAGCGAAGACTTTAGTTGCTTGACATGAAACTCCGCCGGCATGGGAAGCAGCAAGGCGTGAGCTAGATTGTCCAGCGTGTCGATGTCTTGGCCGAGCGCATCTTCCTGACTTTCTGTAATCTGCTCGGGTTCGGCAACCTGATGGCCTTTAAGTCGAGTGGGCCGCTTACCGGGAAGCAATGGACCGTCATCCAACCCAGAGCCGTCACCATAACGCGGCTGATCGTTCTTAGCATTTGCCATACTTGCCACCTCTCTCCCTGATTGCTGGGCAGGGCCCCGGTTTGCACTATTTCGCGCAACTGCTTCGTAGAATATGAGTAGCGAATCCAGTAGATAGACTCATCGAACCCCTCAATGTTCGCGAGATGCAAAGAACTCTTTTGGCACGATGGGCTTTTTGTCGTTGAAGTGATCGAAGAGATAGCATTCTCCCGCCGTCGCATGCCAATATTTCAGCGTCATCAGGTAATTCATTAGACCGATGCAATCGACGCCTGCCATGCGCGTACTGATCCAGAAGATGTTTCCGCCACCGCCGATGCCGTAAATTGCACGCCATTCATCGCGTCCCAAGCGCATATGCGTCCCCTGACTCTCTTCGCGGAAGTTTAGGCGGATTCCACGCGGAGGCCACAAGGTATCTTCGCACTCAAGTTCATATTGATCGAAGTCAACGCGAGTGACGCGGCCTGTGTTGATGCCGTTGTCATCGTTGCAGCAAATTTGGACGCTAATCACTCACCATCTCCTAAGTCTGAGTCTTTGCTCGTATCCAGATACGCTCATGGCTCAACTCGCTTTTTCTCCGTACTCTCCCGAGCTAAAAGTTCCGCATGTCGGCACGGCTACTATCTTGGAATCTTTCAGCACATCTGGTGGGTAGTAGCGCCACAGCTTAAGTTGCCACTTGATTCTCACACCGTCCCGGCAGCACAAGATATGTTTTACCGCCAAATCAATCAGGCGAATTCCGGCAACCAAGGACGGGATGTACTTGGCTATGTCCTTTGGAACTTTCATTTTCGCTTCCTTCCTCTCTTTTCTCGTGGCACACAGCCATCGGTTCAACCCTCATATTCGCTTATTGGATGAAACGATCCAGCGCAAGTTTTTCCGCGATACTTATGAGCGTGCGGGAACCTAACTCCCGGCCTCATGGAGCCGCTAGGGATAAAAGCCTTACAACGCTTCCCGCACTCAGAGCATATTCCGGTATTTTTGAAGCGCCCAGCCTCCCGCAGACGCGCGTCGTGAGCGGCAGTACGGTCATGCCAGCCTTGTTCCCATACCGGAATGGTCGTGCAGAACTCGCGTACCTGAGCACCGCAATCTGGACACGCGACATCTAAAATATTAGCCATAAGCTTTATGTTGGCACACAGCAGAACCTTCAGGGCTTCACCGGCTTCAGAAGTCCTTTGTCTTGAGCTTCACGATCAGCCGTGCGCCCTTTTTGTCGAAAAGAGTTTCTGCCGGACGGCCAACCATGCCCTCAGCCTGTACCTTGCCGCCATTCAGTAGCGATGGGAATCCAGTGCGGACCTTATCGGTCGCATCTTCCAGTGTCATGTCGCCGAGGTATGGAACAGTGTCCAAGGAGAGTTTCGCGGCCACGTCGCAGACGGCTTCCCAATTCAGCCACCACTTGCCGTCAACCAGCACGTCGAAGAGGATGAACTTCTTCTTTTCCGAGTACCCGCCGCCGCCCTTCTGGATTCCAGCGCCATAGCCTTCGCCATAGAGGACCGCGCTGGACTCCGGGAATACCGCCTTCACATTCTCCAGCGGGATATTCTCGTAAAGGTAGCGGATCAGGTCAGCATGAATCTGGGCATTGTCGCTGCGACCGCCGAACGTAAGCTTGCCAGTCGCCAAGTCCCAGATGGCCCGGATATTGGTGCCGTCGATCTTCTCGGTCCACTGCCAAGACTTCAGCATCCCATAGGTGCGATTTTTTAACGCCAACTCAGGCTTGAGTCGATGCGTCTTTTCGTCGCGTTCGTACAACGTTTCAATCTTGTGATATTCCATATCTCCTCCGTTTTAACCCTCACTCACAATTAGGGCTTCACCCTGTAATCGAAATCTCCCGGCTTGGCTTGCGTCCTCAACCCAGCCTCTCGTGCGTACAAGGCCGTCCAGTGCGGATGATGAGGGCAGATGCAGTTAACGTTGTAGCACTTAGCGTGCTTCGACGGATGCCGCTTTTCTGGCGTACAATCCGCGCACATGCCCGATATGCGGTACGGCGTCTCGAACTTCCCGCGAGGATCGGCCTGCCCTTTTCTCATTTCTTCTCCGATTCGAGCAACTCAATCCGCTTATCGAGATACCACTTTGCCTTCTTCAAATCTTCCAGTAGTGCGCCCTTCTTCCCGGCGCGGCTCAGATACTTCACCACGTTCCAGATCAGCGCGTCCGACTCCAGTCCCCAAGCGTGCAGACACTTCCAAGTCTCATGCAGAACGTCCCCGCCATAATGTTGAGGATGATTGACTGTCTCTTTCATTCTCTTTTAACCCTCACTCCAACCGCCCTGTCACAGCGGCAGGATCAGGATTAAAGCTCAATGGCGTTAGAATACTAGTGAATCCTCATGATGTCAAAGCAATTTATTGGATGGATCACAGGACTCTTTCACTTCCCACTGCTCCATTGCAGAGCCCGTGGACCGCACAGTTACCAGTAGCCAGCGCTATCGAATCGTTTTGCTTGCCGGCTCCGCGTTTATTCGCGTGCTCGAAGGTAGCCTCGCGCCCGTGATTCCATTCGTCGTCCATGCTTTCCGATGGCATCAAACAGCGGTCTACTTTTCTGAATCCACAGATCCAATCCTGACGTGCTGCCATTTCTAGCGTGCGCTGTCGGTAGAGCGCCCTGCCTTTTGGAGTTTTGGTGCAAACCTCGCGACCATCTGGATAGGTCCGCAATGCCCCGTCTTCGCTCAGCGTCCAATGCTGCGAGGCTTTCGGTACCGGCTTAGCTCTCGACTTCTTCGAGCGGGACGACGCGCCGCGTTTCGTGGAACTCTTCTGCAACTTCTTCCACGTACTCTCCCTCTTGATCTCCGTCCGCTTCAACGGCTTCGTCTGTCTCGGCAATGGCGTCCTGCGCTTCAGGTAGGATGATCTCTTCATGTTGTTCCGCCTCCGCCTCTGCTTGTTTCAAAAGCAAATCGCAGTCGCACTCGGCCGCGAAACAAATCGCCAACACAGCTTTCTCTTCCAGCGTCAAGGCGTCTAAACGAATGCGCCCATCGTTATCCTTGTGTGTGCCGTCCCGCACGATCGGCAAATTTGTAAATCGTTCAATCGTGGCATTGAGTTTATTCACCACGTCCGGTGCCCACTGCTTAAAGAATTCAACACGGATCGTTACTTGCTGGCTCAGCGGCTTCCCTTCGTTCAACTTCTCCTGGATGCGCTTCGGGAACTCTTCTTTCGGCGTCTTCTTTGCCTTCTCGATCATGTCTGGCGTGCGCTGCTCTGGCGTAAGTTGCGTTGAAAGCCGATACGCATTCTCTTTCGGCATCTGCGCGATTTCTTCGGGCGAAATCGGATTCGCGCCTTCCGTCAATCGTGAAAGCCCCATCGCCATGTACAACGAACTGCTCGACAACTTTCCGCCAGTCACCGACTCCACCCACTCAGGAAATGCCGGGTAGCCTTTGCGCGAATTCCCCTTACGAACGTACTTGTGTAGCGCCAGCTCTTTCATCTCCGCGCAGACTTTTCCGAACGGGATTGTGATGATTTCCGCAGCGGTAACGTGCATGTCAAGTTCTGTCCATAATCGGCGGGCTTCACGGTCCAAGTTTTCGGCGCGGTTCATTAAGTCGTCGGGAGGGATGATCTCTTGAAATTTCTTTTTCTTGCTCATGGTTTGGCCCCAATTAATAAGTATGGTTCGCGGCTGATATCAAACCGCCATTCCCCGCCATAGCGTGTGCCGTATTGCATGACATTCTCCATCTTGTAGGTCTCGATTCTCCAATCCTCCATCATGCGTTCCTGCCCTTCGCGATACTTCGCCTCTTCCTCAGCCTCGAAAAACAGAATGGCATTCGTGCGCGTGAACTGCTCGAAGTCCGCATCGCTCGGCCCAAAGATTGGCGAGGATCGTTTGTCCATCAACGATTTGTAAAACGCAAACTGGAACCATGTCGGAATCCGAATCGGCTGGCTTGAACTCCGACCGCACGGCCAGCTTGGAATTAAATCGCGTGCCTTGAGTTTCATGCTGGCCTCTGTAGTGGATGATGCGCCCAGCACGCGAGTTGTGCGAATACATCGCCGCTTAAACTCGCCGTACGTAAGTGGCTAAGACGCGAAAGGTTTCGGCTGTCCAATGCTTGCGTTCCCCATTTCTCGACAAAGGCGTTGACGAAGCATTGGTGAAAATAATCATCCACCATTTGCTGCTGCTTCATGTGGTATGGCAATTCTTTTGATGCAGGACCGCTCGTACTTTTGCCGCGCGGCCAGCCGGAGATGATTTGACGAGCCTTGAGTTTCATATCATCCTCAGCATATGGGATGGCGACACTATCTCCCGTCGGATACAGTTGAAATGTCCCGGCCATCGTTCTGTTCCGCCTCGGGCATCCCAATCGCTATTGCCTTCAAGTGGACGGTCGCCGTCAGTCAATCGCCTCACGTCAAGCAGCCACTCCAGCACTAATTGATCCAGCGCGTAAAACCCAAGAGCCGCCGCTTGCAGCAGTGTATATTCGCCAGCATAAAACCGTTCCGCTGGTCGTTGCATCAATTCCGCAATTACTTCGCGACAGAGTTCGTGAGTCTCTTCCTCTTCCGTGCCGAACATGGTTCCCGCCTTTCAGGGCATAATGACTGTTTCTGAAGTTATTGCGCCTGTTTTGTCTTTGACCGTGAGCCGCAATGCGCCAGTTGAGGAGCGTAGACTCGGTTCTAGATTTCTGATTTTCTGTGGGACCGGACGTTCGTCCCCAAACATCAGATTTGTAGTACATACGCCCTCGTCTCCGGCTTCCGGATCGTTAACGTAGAGAAACGTGGCGAACATCGGCAACTTGTGCGCCTTGCAGATTTCAATGATCTTCGTCATTAGCGGCGCTATTTCCGCGTCGTAAACCGATTCCAAATCAAAGGATTCTTTCTCAGCCATCGTTTAACCTCTTCTCAATCTCTCCACCCGGTGGACGGATTCGCGCTAACTCGTCTGCTCAATTATCGCGTAGTACGCTTTCTCCCGCTCTGCATCGTTCCACGTTCCGTCCGCTATCTTCGCATCCCGTACCATCTGCCATCGCCGCCACTCCGCTACCGACATCCCGAAGTGTTCCGCCATGACCTGCTCACTCGTGCGGCGCTTGCGCTTCGGCTTAATCGGCCAAGGTAGAAGCTTCGCTGTCATCTATCCTCCGAAACATCAGCGCCCAGACCCAAGGGTTTTTAGCCCATGAGTAGATTCCGCCGTCACGCTTTGCGTTGATCAAATCCCAGAGCCATGCATAGGCACGGACAGCAGTATCGAAACCGCCCGGTATGCAGTGCCAGCCTTCCAACCCTTTCACGCTGTCATCCCACTTCTTTAGGATGCCTTCTGCGACCGCATCTTCCTCGCTAATTGCCTGCACCCGCTCCACGCGCACGGCTTCTATTTCCAATAAGATTCGGGATGCCCAACGCGGCATATGAATGCTTGGCGTCAGTTTATGGTTCTGTTTCTTCCACCATTCATCCGTTCGCGGGTTCGGCGTTGGCCAGTAACTTCCAGCCTGTTTCTTTTGGCTACCATCCTTGAATGTCCACCACGGGCCTTTTTGATCTGGCGAATATGGCAAGGACAATACGCCAGCTTCGCGGACATAGAGCCGATCTCCTGGTCGCCCGTATGGGCAGCGGACCATTGTGAATCCGGCATGTTCTGTTCCTATCGGTGAATCACTGAATTGCCAGATCGTGTACGGAACGGTTCGATTGTCTTTATATTCCTCCGCAAATTTAGAATGCTCTGGCTGTGGGGCAAGGATGCGCCGCGTCTGCGTCTTGACTCCTGCGAGTATCTTCGCCGGGTGATCCCCTGACATGATGATCGGCGTCTCTTTCATGCGCTCCTCGTATCCGTGCGCCGCAGATAATCCCCGTTCGCACTGATCCACTCTACTGCTTCAGGAATGGACTGGAATAATCCGAGCGGAAAGGGATTGGCCCACTGCGACCGCATATCGTGCAGTGCATACATTCCCGCACCAGAGCCGTCGCCAGCGTATTCAAGAAACAATTTGCCAGCCGTCAATCGACGCTCCATAAACTCTTCCGTGCTTTCCTCTCTTCGCAGGATCATGCAGCCCTCGCATATCTCGCCCACTCTTCCGGGTTCGTATCGTGCCAAATGTATTTCACGAACGTATGCTTCTGCTTTGTTTTACAGGTTGCACAATTCATTGCTCCATCCCACATGCCCGAACGGTGACCTGAAAATTCTCCCGCTGCCCGTATGGTGCCGCAGTGATTGCAACTGAAGATCGCCGCACAAGCCATCTCAGCCGCGACCTCCACTATGTCTCGGCTTAAATCGTGCTGCAATGCGCTTCATCCAATCGGGCTTTTCCCATTCATGGCGGAAGGTTCTCGTGCCCGGCGGAAGTCCATCGGGACCTACTTCGATGCGAACCATTTTCCCGGCACCGGGCAATCGCGTGACGGGATTGCGATCAAGTTTTATCTCAACCACTTCTACTCGCGAGCCGAATATCGCCGTACGAAGTCGTTTGGACTTGGCTGACGTAGGGGAAACAGAATTCCCTGCGACCGGCTCCGCGTAGACGCAACCACTCCCGAATTGCATAACGTGCATCGCTGGCTCTTTGGATTTCTTTGCGTGATCTCTGTCGTTCACTTTGTTTTTCTCCGTTAGCGCAGTACCCACTCTGGCATCTGTCGCTTGAAGTACCGTGGAAGATTCCAAGCACCTTGCACTTTACACTGTGGTCGAAACTGCGCTAGGAGTTTCGCATGTAGTACCGATAAATGAACATCTCCATCGGTCCAAAGGTCATGCCATGCCGCTTCGAACTTTTCTCGCAATTGAACCTTGAACGCATCGCCGTGAATCAATCGTACGCGCGGGTTCGCATTAAACTCATGGCCTACGACTCGCAGAATGTTCGCGTCAATTTCGACTACGGTAATTTGCTCAACTGCTGACGAAGCTAGTAAGCCACGAACGACACAGCCTAGGCCCAACCCCGTGACCAAGACGTGACCTTTTGCGCGAAGCCATATCGGAAGATGTTTCTGTAATTCGCGTTGGGAATCTTCCATCACAACCTCGCCGTCCGCTAAGTGGAGCGTGGCATATGTGTGCCGGAGCAAGAGCGTGTAGTCGCGAAAGCCAACTTTGCTGAGGAAGTCCAGGGCTAGGAAGCCAGATAGTTTCGGATGATCCTTCAGCGACACGCGCTTGATCGTCCACGGTCCAAACGATTGTGGCGTCAGTCGATCAGGAACTCTTGCAGCTGCAATGTAGTCTTGCGGACTCACGATGCTTTCTCCGTCCGCGCCTTTATTTGCGCCGCCTGTTCCCGAACCCGCTTTGCGTGCGCTGCTCTTTCTTCCTCGCTAGGCTCCTTGCGAATCGGAAGAGGCTCAGGCATCTTGACTTGCTCTTTGAGTGTAAGTAGCGTTTTCTGCATTCCGTTCAGCATCGCAGTGTTAGGCTCGGCTTCGCCAGTCAGAAGTTTCCGCTCAGGCACAGGCAGTTGCAAAAGCAATTCCTCGCGCTGCTCACCGCCCAGCAATTCAAGTGCCTGCTTTGGCGGAATGCGCTTTTTCTGAATTGCCTCCGACAAGGCCCGCACGCGGTCGCTTTGATCCCATCCCAGCGAAACAGTCCACCGTACCGGAATATGGCTCACTCGGTTTCTGCTCACGAATGCCGGATAGTTTTCCTTGAATACCATCCGTGCGCCAATCTCATCTCCCGACATCAGCAGCGGCCGGCACAACCCGAAGGCCTCCATCATCTCCTCAGTCCACACGACCGAAGCCTCTTCCGTCTTCGGGCACATTGCCCATGCTGCCTCGACTCCAGGTCGGCCATCTTCTTCCGTTGCGCCGGACAGTTCGATGATGGCCTTGATGCTGACCCACTCGCGTTCCTTCCGTAGCCGCGCCAACCCTCTAAGCAGTTGTTCGTCGGACAACTCGCTGGCTAGATCCTGAGCCATCGTCGCTACGACTGCCGGGTTCGGCTCCGGCTTGCTCATCGACGCGTACGTCAGCAGAAGGTGGTCCGTAATCCATCGTGTTCTGCTGATCGGCCTCTTCTCTTCGTCGAAGTATTTCATGGGCTGCTGCGCGTGTTGCGCGGAGGTGGTTGATTTGTTGTTCATGTCGATCTACACCGTTTCCTTTTCCGTTGCTTTTCCCGTAATCGGCGTCCCGTAGAATCCAGGTCGTGAGAGCATCATGCCAGTCCACAAACCGTGATCCCTTAGACCGATGGTTTGCCTTAAATTTGGTGAGTGCCCTATCAAGATCAACACCTTCCCTTAATGCATGTGCTCGATTCGATTCACTCGGCTGAAAATCCTCTGGCAAGGTGCAGGTGCGCTTCTTTTTCTCTACGGTTTTATCTGTAGTTCTCTCTTTCCTTATTACACTGTCAACTTCTGACAGATCATCTGGCGAAGTTTGACACTTAGACTGTCGGTCCGTGACAGATGATGTGTCATTTTCCGACAGATTGTCGATGATTGGAAGAGTGTAGGTCCAGCGCCCGTGATAATGGATTTTGTCGCACTTCAACATGCCTTTCTTAGTCAATCCATCCCGCGCTTCTTTCATAGCGTTCCGGCTAAGTCCAACCGAAGGCATCCGATTATTGCCGGACAGTATTTCCTCATCCGTAAAACCGTCCTGCTGAACCCCTAACCTGAGTCCGGCTAGGAACCATCCTAGAAGACGAAACTCTGCCTTCGAGAGATCAATGTCCTTCTCCCAGATTTCACGCGGGAATGGAACAAAAGGAAAACCTAATCTCATAATACCAACTCAGACTCTTCGATAACGGTCGCTAAACTCCGCGCGGTTAGGCCGACCTTTGAACCCTTGGAAGAGTTACATGATTTACACGCCAGCGTAACATTACCTGCTACATAGAGGCCGCCATGAGCACCTGGAATTATTCTGTCAACACTCCAAGGAGCGCCGTCTGGTCCGACTGTGCTGTCGCCACGACCATCGCAATAACTACAAATTTCGGCAAAATTGAGGATTACTGCATCGCGCAACTTACTTGGGCAGTTGGTAAAATTTGGGTACCGGGGAGTTTCAGTGCTAGGAAGAAGTAGGCGATATCTGCGCTCCTGTTGGTATCGAATATCGTCAATGAACTGGAAGGTTAACTCAACAATTCCGTGCTCAATAAGCCAGTCCATTGCACTACCGAGTCTTTCAGCGGACATGGAAGTGTCTCTGGACAACTGTTCCTGCGAGAAGGTAAACACACCATCTGTACCTGCTCGGTCGGAAATACAGACTGCCAAAAACTTCTCTTCAGTCGGAATCCGCAACTCCATAGCCTCGACCAAAAACTGAATCACCTATATCCCCCTGAGTTCATCCCATAGGTGCCAATCCGCGTCAAAGCAGAAAAGCCATGCGCGGCGCACACGCCGATGTTTTTTGGATTTCAAGTTAGCCGGTTCCTTTTGGGATTGCTCGGGCTGGGGCTGGCGAACCGGCTAAGATTTGTCCAGCGCGCCAGCCCGGAATCCTACGAACAATCTACCGCACAACCTCTGGTTCTTGCAAGCCTGAACTGTACAACAAATTCACAGCATCCGCATTAGCGAATCGGTTTCCTGCTGTGCAGAACTTGTGGAGAATGCGAAAAAGCTGATGAATACTGTGCGAAATGCGGTCTCAGGCGTACCCTGTGCGATAGACATCTGCCGTATAGTCGCGCCCTTCCCGCTTCAATTGCTCGGCAAGTTTCACCAGGGCGTCGCACACACTGTTGCCTTCCACTACGTCCGTGACATCGTAACTGTGCAGATGATCGGCTGCGGTGTTCCGCGGCATACTCCCGACAATGTTATGACCAGATTCCTTGAGCGTGACATGCTGGCCGTTGGTGACTTGTGCGGCCTTTACCAGTTCGTGAAGATGCCGCAACCCGAACTCGTACTCGCCACCTTCGCTGAATCGAATCGGAACATGGAGCACCTTCGTCCCGTTGAATTTCAACGTCGCTCCGTGTGCGTCCTCTTCGATCCAGTAGGGCCATGTATCTGATTTTTTCATCGCACTTCCTTTGACACTTTCATCAACTCTAGGCGTTTCACGATGCGCTTACCTATTTCCCAATTGTTCGTAGCGGCGGTCATCTCTCGATTTGGAAATTCCAAGCAAAGCGCCCTTGTCTCTTCGATGGCAAGGAGCATCGCCTTCTCTGTGATCTCCTCGGAGACTAATCGTCGGTTTGCTGGTACTCCTTCACTCGCAACAAATTCCCTTACGGCATTCGTCAACTCAGTCACTTCAGCAATCCTTTCCTGAACCCTTCTGCCACAGCCTGGGCCGCTGTGACCGCCTCCAATTTGTGTTGCATCATGTTCGCTTGATGCGAAACTGTTGAGTGCGCCGTACCCAGAATCGTTGCGATCTCGCTACAGTTCTTGCCTTCGGAAAGCCATTGCAAAATTTCCAGTTCGCGAGGGGTGAGTGGCAGCATAGGAGCCGCCGCGTGCTCGGCAAACTTTGCCTTGAACTCTGCCCATGAATTGATCTCTGCCAGTTTTGCGAAAGCGTCTTTCACTGCCTTCAAGTCGGCTTTCCATCTAAGACTTCGTGCTGCCGCCGACCATGCTTCTGCGGCGGTATCTCCAGAGCCTTCGCTCATGCTCTTAAATGGAGACAGCGTTACCAGCGTTCTTCGACGTGCTGGGCCAGTACCGGGCCAGAAGATCGTCGTCTCAAAGCACGAAGCTAGAGGATGTAGCGATTTTACGAATTCTTCGTCTGTCATAACCGAATGCTTCCACCCGGTGTAGGCTTTGAACCTATTCTCCCTCCGGCGTCGGCTCGTCAAATAGCGACATATCCTCATCTTCCGCTTCTACTACTTCGCCCTCGATCACTGGCTTGTCGTCAACAAACTTCAACCCTCCCGTTTCCACGATGTGCTCGATTGAGTAGAACACCGTGTCACCGGACTTCGATTTGCTGACCTGAAAAATGCAGTTCGTCTTTGCCGGAATCGGATCTAAGAACTCAAAATGTTTTGTGTCCCATGCGTAGAGTGACCATTGCAGGTTTTCGCTGTCAAGGACGGTGAGCACACGATAAGATTGCTTCTCGCCAGTCAGTTTCCCGTTCTTTTTGATCGGCTTCTCTTTGACAGCCAAGCCTAGAACCTGCAAAGGCATCGTTTGTAGCCCCGCAGGAGCCTCTTCTGTGGCTTGAGGGGTAGTCTGAGGGGTTGACGCGGCTGTTTGTGGCTGTACGGTCTCCTGTGTAGCGGGAATTGTCGGTTCTGAGGGCTTCGCCGCGACCGGAGAAGGCTTATTTCGCTCTGGGCAAGTCGTCGCATGGGGTTTGTTTGGAGGAGCATTACAAGAGCCGCACTTCGTCGAACGGTCAGAGGTAGCAGGCTGTTGTGTCGCGTAGAAGCAATCCGGCTTGTGTCCGTTCACTTGGCGGCACTCTTGGCACATTACGTCCATGTTCGGCTGCTTCTGCGCTGGAATAACTTCTTCCGCTTCCTCTGGCTCGGGGAACTTGACCGCTGGCGCTATAGCCGACGCTGGATAGAACTCGGCCGAGATTTCCGGTGCCCGCTCCTCGTCTGGTTCAATTATTTCAATGCGCCCACCACCGAGAAGCTTCTTGGTCTGCTCAAATAGGCGTGCGTGGTCCGTCATTTTGCTAATCAGAGCGTGGATTCCTTCGGACTGAATCTCTAAGTTCAAGGCATGGATCGTGGTCGCATGACGCTTCTGGTCCTCTCCCATGAAACTCGTTTTTTCCGGCCTGACAACCAAATTGCAACGAATGCCAGCCAATCTTCCCCCGAGCAGAGTTTGAATCTGCTGGAGACTGGAGGATATTTGTTGAATGCTGCGAATAGAACTTGTGTGAATCCTGACCACAGAACCCAGCTTTGGCATCGCCGCCAGCATGAAACGCAAATCACCGCTCGCCCGACAGTCGCCCCGCTCAAGGTCTGGGCAGGATGGCCCGCACGGCGTCCAAGGTTCGCCTTCGGGGTGTTTCTCAGTGCGCCTGGTTGCAGTGATCCCATTGCCGAAGCACTTACAAGCCGACTGCGTAAACCACGCCAACTTCGTTGGGAACACATTCTCAACGTCATCGTCAAGCAACACGATCTCCACGCTCTTGCACTTCGCGCCGAAGAGTTTCGTTAACTCGGGATCAATCTCCCACCTGTTTTGCTCGACAGTGGACTTACGTAGAAAAATGAAATGGTCCAGCTTTGTCGGATGCGCTTTCTTTCCCTCTGCCGGATTAGGCGGCAGCCCTATTGCAATTTTCGTGCTGACTGCCAAGCGCTGAATTTGCGTGCCGTCCTCTGTCACCGTGATGCCACGAATCATAGCGAATCTCCTTGCTCCAATAGTCCAACTGGCTTTGCAGCCTCCAGTAGTTCGGGTTTCTTCTGATAAAACAGCGTCGGCTGCGGATCGCCATTGACCAATCGCACCCATGAAAGCGCCTCGCGTTTCCGGTCGGAGCCAAGAAATGCTTGCATCGCGATACGCTCAATATCTGTCAGGTCACGAGAACAGGTAACGACGATGTGATGATGATGCAGCGTTCCCGATGGACTCGGGAGCCATTCTATTTCAAGTGGCCCAACCTGCTCATCCACCTTGCCGATGTTCATGTTGAACCAGTTATTTCCCTCAAGGTCGTCGCAGTCGATAAACAGTTGGTTCGGCTTTGGCACCAAGACTGTGCAGTTGAGACCTTCGGCCTCTATGAATGCAATACTGCTCTTGATGTCATTAAAATCGTATGGCATGACAATAGAATACTAGTGAATCGCGGAGATGTCAAAGGTATTTATCGCGAATGTCACGTAAGTAGAACAATTGTTTCACGCTCACGATAGTCCGCACTCCATACTCCGCGAACCTCTCTATCGTTTCGTTGACGAACCGCTGCTCCTTGAGCGTCATGTCGTCCATGCAGGGCCGCAACATTCCAATCAGGTCTTGCGCTTCTTGCGTGCGGCACTCTGGAGTCTGGCCTGTGTCGTTCGCAAGGGGATGATACGTCATCGCGGTCGGCCTGAAATGATGGGTTCGTTGTAGGCCACGACGCCTGGAACGTTCAGTGTATTTTTGTCAGCCTTCGCACGTGCGTTAATCGCAGCCTCATTTGGTAGAACGTAGTTCGCTGGCACCTGCCCTTTCGCAATTGCCAGACATAACTTTTTGATGTCAACGACTCGGCCTTTCCAGTTGTCACGCTTGCTGACGCCGCTCGCTTTCTGGTAGGTCATCGGCACAGGCGGTGCAATCGCCAGCGTAGGCGCCTCTGCAATGGCCTGCACTTCCTCTGCTGTAGCACCTGCCTCTTCTGCGACGATGGCAGCGCGGTTCCGTTCCTCTTCGGCCTCTCTATCCGCCAACTCCTGAGCGGCGCGCTGCCGTTCTTGTTGGATGCGCTGCTGTTCAGCATCCCAGCGATTGATCTCGCCCTTAATCTGCCGCTCCGCATTCTCCAGCGGTCCGTCACCCGCATTGAACTTGGCTTGGACCGCATCCACCGCCTTCCGCAAGGGGCGCTTGACTTCATCCCAATAGTCGGTCCAGCGTTTCCGTAACGGTTTGATTTCCGTTAGCAAAAGCGTCGTCGCCAGATCATAGGTCGGCTGATCTACGATCCTCACAAGTTGTGCGCGTTCGACAATCGTTAGCGCCTGCTGGGTCAACTCCTCTTCCTGCTTGGCGATTACTTCGGGCATGACATGTTCCTTTCCTTCTGCAACTCCTTCAGTTCGACATAATCCTCTCGCAACCATGCGACGACCGTAGCAATCCAAAGAATTGCTATCACAGTCCAGACCGCACCCGCCACCCAACCAGGAGCCTTTAGGCGATCCAAAACAAGCGCGGCCAAAACTGTCACGGTTGTCGGCGCTCTAGTTGGCAAGTTCTTTACGCTAATTACTTTCTGATGTTCCATGCCTCGTTCCTTCCTACTTCCTATCTTTTAATTTCTGCTACTTCCCAACATACTGCTGCCGCTAATGAAAATACCAACTCCAATGCAAACCATCCTGCATCACTGCCACTGCTGCTCTCGTGGAGGAGCGAGGCCATCACGCAAGCCAAACAGATGAATGCCAGCCAGCGGCACAACAACCTTCTCATCGCACTGCCTTCATGAACTTTGAGATGTCCGAATCGAACGTCATCAGCGGAAATTCCCTCGTGCTGTACGTCCCGTCCCTGCGGAGTTCGACGCCGATCCTCCGAATGCGCCGCGCCAGAGCAAGCCGCGGCTCGACGCCGAGCGCATAGGCACAAGTCTGGAATTTAACCCAATCTCCGATTGGCCCGCTTTTAAGATCAATCACAGCCTTCGTCTCCGTCTTGTAAGATTCGGTTGCTGGCAAACTTCCAAACCTGTCGATCGTGCCGGCGAATCCGAACTCCGAAATAAATCTCCACTCGATCAGTTCGGGAATAAATCCGCTGGCTTTCTTCCAAGCCAACCAAGCTCTCCGGTAGCCTCGCAAGGCCGCTGGCACCGTGCGGTAATTCAACGCGCCCTGGTCTTCGCATTGAAGCAACCAATGCACAGACTTCCCGCGCTTCATGGAATGAATCCGAAGATCCTCTTCGACAAAAGAAAAATCGCACCAGCCTGCCTCTGCAATGACTTGGGTCACGCTGCGGTAGGTGACTCCATTGCGGCTGTAGAGATGATTTTCTTCGTCAAAGCAAATCGGAAATGGCCAGGTCGCTTCACGCACGCAAAGAATCTCCGTCTAATCTGACATATGTTAGAAGTTTGCTCTCGATTTCAAGACAGTGCCGCTCTAAATCGCGGAATTCCCTAGCGGTAAAAGTGGTGACATCTCCGCCGCTCTCAACCTTCTCGGCTTCGCGTGCGAAGAATTTTCTCGACCTCTCGATTTTGAACAGGCGGCAGACAATCGGGCATTGGAGAAAGAGAACGAGCCGTTTATAGCGAGATGCCCTCCATTCGGACAAGTACGCGATTATGACAGGATGCTGGGCCGCGTATTCATTGTATTTGGCTAGCGCCTGTTCGGCATTCTGCGCTTCAGTAACCCACAAGGCATTTTGTTGTCTCTCTCTTACCCACCGCTCTCGCTCAGTTTCAAAGTCAACCCGAGGATTACGCGGAGGAAGGGAAGATGCGTACAATCCCGCTTCGCCTTGAAATATCCAGAACTTCTGTATCTTCATGCCAAGGAGCATACAGAATACTAGTGAATCAGTCAAGAGGCATTGTCTCCACCCGGTGGAAGGATTGGAACTATTCCTTCCCGATGACGCCTGTCTCTTTGATCTTCTGCTAGGAATCTCGCGTGGCGCGGTAATCGTCGCTGACATCTTCCAAGAGGCTGGCTATGGCTTCGAGCAGACATGAGCCATGAGAACCTTCGTTCCCAGCATCAAGTAGAGCGTCTACGTCTTGCTGGATTCGCTTGATTGTTCGGAGGTCATCGTTGAGGTCACGAATGAATTGTGCGGCAGCTTGGCGGGTGCGCTCCTTGCTCTGCGCCATTCTCAGTCCGTTCCGATCCGGTAGAACTTTTCCCCATCGCACCGATCTCCTTCGCAATTCATGTCCGGCCAGTGGTGCTCAATAAGCGCAGCCTGTATCGCGAAATCAGTTTTATCGGTCTGCCGAATGACTCGAAATGGTTGGTTAACATGAAGCGGAAGATTATCCCAATCCCATAAAAATCTTATCTCTTGACCAACAACCAAGTTATAGTCCGTGCATCCGACCAAGTAGCCGCGCTCCGTGATGATTGTTTGCAGGATTTGCTCGTCGGGTGTCATCGAAAGTGATGATAGCAACAGGGTGAGATGAATTTCACAACCCAAACGTATATCACTGCGACCAAGATTCCAATGCCGAATAGTATCTCAGTCGCGCGGCCGATTTTCACTTTCCACCCTTCCCTCCGCGCTTCCGCAGCAACTCCGCATACTCCTCTTCGGGGATCAGCTTTTGCACTGCGGTTTCCATGTCGGCCAACGCTAGCACCGTTTCTCCATCGGCCTGCATCTTCATCCGTGCGATTTTTTCCAAGCCTGCCAAGATCAAGAACGCTCCAAGGCTCTGCCCTGCCCTCTCGGACGCTTTCACCAAACAGGCTCTAGTTTTCTCTCTGGGATACGACCATACAGGTATCCCTTTGCCATTCTTAACAGGCGTGCCAGTCCGCTTGGCGCGTGGGCCAGGACCGTTGGGTAGACGAGACTTACTCATGACCTCAAGCGTAAAGCAATACTAGTGAAAGAGTCAACGGCGTTTTCGTAGTAGATAAGCCTCTGCAAGCTTTTTTACGTGCTCAGGATCAATTTGCAGACCTTCGATAATGTCCGCCGCTGGATTTAGGATGCCTTCACTTTGCTGCCGCTTGATTCCAAGAGTGTCGGAGATGATAGGGTCTGAGCCGTAATCGCAGACCAAATAGTAAGAGAACACGGGATTCTCTTGCCCGTCGCGTGCTATACGTCCAGAGTTCTGGTAATGTACGCCCGGACTCCAATCCAGTTCACCAAAGACAACAGTGCTGCACGCCTTCTGCAATCCATCTAATCCGGCGCCAGCGCGTAAACTTATCAAGATGGCTTTTGAATCTCCACTAACGAATCGTTCTTTCGCGGCATTCTTTTGGGTGGGACTCTCGCTTCCGGTATACATCACTGGATTCAGATCTTCTAATCTCTTCATCCAGATTGCATAGACGGCACGATGCCAGCCGAATAGCGCGACCTTTTGTCCACCCTCGACTAGCATCCTCACAAACTCCGCAACATAGCCAGCCTTTGCGATGCCCGTAGCCTGTCGCATTCGCATGTCAAACTCGGCCGCTGCCTGCATCTTCTGTCCGCGGTACAACTCACTGCGACTCACAATGATGTTCGCCAGTTCGTCACACCCGGAGATACCTGCCTCTAATGCCTTCTCGTCACATTCGATCGAATGCACGATGGACGAGCATGGCGGCAGTTCGCGCTTAACATCGGCTCGTGTGCGACGAAGCATGAGGCCGGCAGATCGAAGATATTCTCCGAAGGCACGTGGGTCGCGGATCGCATCTCCCGCACACCACTCGGTTACGAACTCGTCGCGGCTTCCCAGCGCCTCTGGCTTCACGCAGCGCATTACATTGAACATTTCAATTCCAAAGTTGTAGATTGGAGTCGCGGTTAGAGCTAGTCTGTATGGGGCTGCATCGGCGATAACACGGGCCGCTGCATACCGTTGCGTATCTTCATGCCGCAATTCTTGGGCTTCGTCCCACACTACACTCTTGATGATGGCCGATAGCGTTTCGGCCCAATCTCGCATCTTTCCATAACTGCTGATAATCACGTCTGGGAGGTCGCCCCACTTGTCTTTGAAGTTATACGGGGTTCCCTTGCTGAGAATGTGGACGCGCAAGTGTGGCGCAAACTCGCGGATAAAGTTACGCCATTGGAGCGGGAGATGTGCGAGGCAAACCACAAGCGCCGGTTGTAGCGTCGGATCAACGAATGCGGTGATAGCACTTACCGACTTTCCGAGGCCGACATCGTCCGCGCACAGCAATCCGCCCGAAGCTTTTAGCAAGTCCGCAAGTTGTACTTGATAATCGCGCGGAGGCTTCGCCATCTTGAACTCTTTCACACGCCCATTCGTTGGCGTGGCTTTCATCAAGCTCGCGATGACCGCCTCAGCCTCGCGGTGCATCTTCGCACGGCTCCGCAGCATGTGAACGTAGGGGCAATCATGCGGGTACCGTTCGAGAAACCATTCGAGGTCGCGGCAGTTCTCTGGCGTATCCGAGAGGCGCAAGATTCCCTGTTCGCCTGGATTGATCTTCGGGAAGATGCGCTTCATGCGGAGCGCGATGTGCGGCTTGGTTTTAATCAGCCAGCAGTTGCCATCGTCCCAGAACGACACGACACCGTGCGGGTCTTGCACTTTCGCTTTCAGCATAATGATTTGAGGTAACAGACTGCGAGAGGCTTTCCTTGAAGAGTGCCGGGCATCTGTAGTGCCTGCACAGAGCGGGTTGTGACAAATACGATTCCTTTAACTGCGGGGTGTTTTGCATAACGTTCGAGTTGGCGAAGGGCGTTACCGACCGAGCCTTTAATCTTGACTTCGATAACAATGCCATCCGGTTCCGAGAAGAAATCAGGTCGATCCATCGGCGTCAAACTGACTTCTCGCTGCCACGAATCGTCACCGAGAACTTTCGCGATGCCGCGTTGCAACTCATCTTCCGTTGCGCAACTAAAGCGGTAGCGTTGTAAAGTTTTGACGATCTCGGCGGGAGTCATGCGTGCGAATTATATCATCGCAGCGATTGTCGATAGCAGGTGAATTCGCCGACCCATCCACCATCTGCCAGAGTCTTGCAATCTCAGCCGCAAGCCCCTCTTCCAACCATCGGTTTTCCATTGATTCCTCCATGACGCAAGTATGGCGCGCTTAAGTGCGAGGGGAAAGAGTACGAGAGGAGAGTGGACTTTAGTAACGGTTCATCGGTGCAGCAGTTTTGTCAGACCGATAATCCAGATGACAACCCACATGGCCATGTTGGCCCGTAGGAGCCAGCGACCTATCCGATAGGGATTCGGTCGATATATCCCAATGACGAAGGATGCTGAGATGAGAACCAGTACAAGCGTATTGAGAAGAAACATAATAAGTTCGCGACTCATCGTCTAGCTTCCGCTTGGCGTGAAAGTCCCAACAAACGTTCCTGTAAAAGTCCCGGTCATGCTCTGCGATGCAACCGTGTAGGGTATCGGTGCGCTAATTTGGTTTCTCACACAAGGCATTCCGACCGCGTACACATAGAGCTGATAATTTCCTGGAGGCAATCCGCTCACTGTGCTCAGGTCCAAAGATTTTGGCCAGCCGAGAGTTTGCGTTGCGATAATTGCTGTGTCGTTCGGAACTTCTCCAACCATTTGCGCCAAAATCATATACTTACTGATTGTGGACTCGTTACCCAGACCGCCTGAGACCGTCCAACTCAGCATCGAACCATTGAGCGAAGCATTGACCGTAATTCCGTTGTCAATTCCGCCGGCCAGTTGTGTCCCTTCTTCCCAATCGCCCGCGCAGCCCGTTGCCAGCATGATCTCAACCAAGTTCGGCAGCAGGTTTGCGTTGATGAGCGCAGCCTGACTGAGCCAGCATCCGCCGTAATTGCCTGGAAGCATTTTCCCTTCCGACCATGCCTTCGTCTTGGTCAGCGTTCCATTGAATCGCGATGACAGCGCCAGCACGCAACCCTTCGCGGCGCCCTTGTAGTTATTGATGAAGGACTGCTTCGCTTCGAGATTATAAGGGTCGGCCGCGACTACACCGTTGAGATACGGCTGCACCCAATCGAACCCCGCATTGCAATATACCCATGCAAGTGCGCTTGGACCTTGCCCGATAACATACATCGGGCCTACCGTCGCAAGTGCTTGCGGATAGTTGACTCCCGGCACCGGACTGCCCCACAGATAAAGAATTGGCAAACCGTTGTATGTGCGGTACGCTTTCGAACTGAAGTAGGTCGCCTTTGCATAGGCCAGATAGGCAATTAGTTCCGCGGTTGTCGAGTACGATCCCCCACTCGTGTCAATCATCAGCGCGAATGTGAAGTTCTGCATTGCCTCAATCTGCGCTTTCCACAAAAGACTAATTGTGTCCTCTGCCCGGTTCGGCCCGTACCAATCGATCGTGATTCCGTCTGCGCCGATCATTTGCTCATTCAGCATCGCGGCTTCGGCCTGGGCCTCGGTGAGATTGTTAATCCCGACATTTATATGATTCCCGCCGTAGTTGTACGGTACGCAAAGGCTGATGATCTTCCCTTTGTAGTTCGGGAAAAGAGTATGCACGCTGAGCTTGGAAACGTGGCAGGGAGTGACAGGGTTGAAACTGTCATCTGACTTTGTGGAGTCAACGGCCTCCATCGTTCCTGACTGGCTAAGCATTGACTCGCCGGTGAAGTTTGCGGGAAAGTTCGCTTTGTTGTAGGCAGGATTTGCCGACGTGTTGTGCGCCGTTAGTGCGGCAAGAGTTGTCCACTGGAGACCGCCCACTCAATCCCTCCACCCGGTGGAATGTTTTGTCATTTACTCTAGATCGTGAAGCCGTGCCACAGCTTTGCCCGACGTGACTGGCGACGGCGCTGGAGTCGCAGAAGCTTTCTTCCGCGCTGCACGCGCTTTCTCAGACCGCTCTTTGGCCGCACTCTTCGCTTTGTCCTTCGCGGCCTTCTGCTCTGCCGTCTCTGGCAATTCCAGCTTGTGGCCGTGGGCTCCGATAGGTCCGAATACGAGGTTGATTGGATCTGATGTGCCTTCGATGGGAGCATCTGCGCCGGGAAGCAACGTTTGCCCATGCACCGTCAACCCGTCCAATTCAACGCCTGGAACCATTGGCTTGCCGATTACCGTCAGGCCGGTGATGTCGGTCGTGTCCGTTTGCAAGTGCAAGGCTTCTGGTTCGCTGGCTTCGAACGCGACCGGGTCTGTACCTATCGGCAACGCTATGCCAACGCCGTCCGCACCTACGGGATGGAAAATGAATTTTGCTTTCTCGCCGTGGCCGATGATGTGCGTTGAAACATTGAACTTGACAGGAAGTGGGGCGGCAACTGCTTTCTTTGGCTCCATGATGATTGTTCTCCGCGATGCTGGAATCCAGACGGGATTAAGCATACTGCAATTCGAGGAGAATTGCATAGATAAAATCGATGCGGTCACTCAGGGAAGAAACAGGTCTGGCGCAAATACTTTATGATCCATTCCTTTCTCGGAATAGACCGTGCTTCGTTCATGTTCCCACTTTTCGGTTGAGTGCCCAACATGAAACCATTCGCACCATCGACAAAGATACACCGTAAGCCATGCTCCACCCGTATTGTGAATGGCTGGCTTTAGTTTCAGTTCTGTGATTTGCTGGATCGCAGAATGAAGGCTGCGATGTCCGATTTTGCTGCCACATTCCTTGAACCAATCGCTGGTGCCGAAAGTGATACCGTGATGGCCTCGCAACGGTTTAGGAAGGTTGCCTTTGTGCGCCCTGCGCCACCGTCGCGTGTATTCTTGGGCTTCACCGCGAGACCTGAAAAATTTGAAGTGAATCTCAATCATTTGCTAGCGCCGGACTTTCTTTCCGTTTCGTCTTCTGCTCGTCTTATGCCACAGCCCGCAAACGCTCCATTTGTAGCTGCACAAGCCGGGTGTAGAGTTCGCGTTTGCGCGAATTGACTTATCGCATTCTGATTGACTGGAGAACTGCCGCTTATGGGCACAGGCAAGAACAGGATTCATCGACATTCCCGCCTAAACGCACACCTTTTCTGATTTCCTGCGAACGCTCAGATTCGGTGTCGGAGAAAACGGATTGCATCCGCCTTCGTGATCGGCAGTACAGAGGCATGGTCTCAGACTGCAATCCCAAGTGCGAATCAGTTTGCCGCATAGCAACTGGCTCTTGGCGCTTCCCCAAAGTGCGATGAGTTTTTCGTTGTCCATAAAGTTACTGCCTTTTGGTTGCATTCATTCACTGGTCCTTCCGGAAAAGGATCAAGTCCATGCTTCGCTTCGTAGGCACCCTGACCGGGATTGATTTCCGTCGCTTTAGTCCATACTGCTCGTAGAGATCGTCCGGCGCTCTGGAACGATGCATGGTCATAATTACCCGACCCGACACTCCAGCGGAATCACCATCCGGCACCGGCCGCAAAACACCGAAGACGAAGCAATATCAAACCCTAGCCGCACACGATCCGCCCGCGCATCCCGCACCAAGCGTTCGTGATCCCCTTCTTCCGACGCTACGCAGTAGCCGATGTCCGCAACGCCTTCAACTTCTTCCAGCATTTCAAGTACAGGCATGACTACCTCCTTTCCTTGCCGAAAAACTCAAAAGCCTTCCCGTTTGCAAAGGTGCCGGGAAGGCTTCGAGTCTCAACGCGATTTGCCAACTCAGTTATTCCCGCGCCTGCCTTCCCTCAAGTGCTCGTGCGCGAGATGGTGAAATCGAAGCCATAGGTTCCCGAATCTGACTGTAGCGTGTGCTAGTGAATCGTGTCAAGCGCGAATCTCTCCACCGGGTGGAGACTTTCAGTTCATTCCGTTCTGTATCCGCATCCCCGGCCTCATCATCCCATCCGTCCCCGCTACCTGAAAACTGAATGTGAGATTCCAGTGGTTCTTTATCTTCCCGCAGCACTGACAGCGCCCATCTTCAGGATCGCACAGCAATGCGATGCCGCGCTTGAAGTCCGTCACAATGAAGTGTCCGCTAGGGAGCATAATGCGCTGGAGAATGGCGGGGTTAACAGACATGGTAGTCTTCGATCTCCAGCGCACCGAGAAAGAACGTGCCCAGAGGCATCACTTCTAGGAACTTGTCAGTTGCTCCTTCGGCAATGGCGATTGTGTATTCTGCTTGGCTTTCAAGATGCCGCAGCGTGATGCAGTCATCTTCGAAGTCGATGACCTCGAACTTACCTGCAACCTGTTTCGTTCCGAATCCCATGCCGAAAAGATACGCGAAGGTGAGTATTGGCGCAACGAGAAAAGCGGCCCAGCCCGGTTAGGGCTGAGCCGTTGAGGGAAGGGCAGAATCGGGCGAGTGGGCAGCGAGGAACTTCAGAGCAGGCGCGGAGCGAAGAACATACCAGCCAGACCGAACGGCTTCCCGCCGTGCCAAGTCAGCAGAAAGGTAAGCAGTCCAACCCAGAACATGACCTTGCCGATCTCAAGAGCCTTCGGATACTTGGCAGCATCCACGAACAGCCACATCAACAAGCCGACCAGACAGATCAACAGAGGCAGATAGACAAACATAGGGTTTTCCTCCTGTCAGATTCTTTCATCTTCGAGCCGCTGTTAGATGCTCAAATGTGCTCAGGTGGCGAGACGGCATCCACTAAAGGCTTGGTCAGAATGGTCGGTTGCACTTCGGTGGTTTGTACTACTGTTCTGCTCGTTTCAGAAGTGACGCCGGGAGGCGCTTTCGGGTCATCGCCCTTGAATGAAGTAAAGAGTGAACCGTTCACGTTGCCAAATGCTTGACTGACCAGCATTCCAAGGATTGTCACTACAACCGCGTGCTGCGGATCAACGCCCTTCACAATCACCCAGATGCCAAACGAAACCGTACCGAATAGAGTCACGAACCACATGACGAGCAGTGCCAGAATAAAGCCGCCCTTGGTACTAAAAACTGTAGCGAGCTCTTGAATATCCTGGACCGTGGGGAGATTGATCGTTTTGCTTGTCAGCAACTTCAGTGCGAAAATCCAAAACATGCCGAACACAACCACTGCGATACCCGCATACGGCATCCAGCTTTCGTATTGCATCGCTCTCCCTTCAGCGGTAGAAACTCTGTCTTCCAATCACGGCGCACAGCGGATGCTCTGGAGTTCCCTTGCCATCTGAACCGCTGATTACGCGGCTAAACCATCCAGACGTGGCCTCCGCGAGGTTCGCATAATATAGGGCTCCCTTGGTCGGGTCTGAATTCCTGCCATTAATAGTGGCTTCGCAGATCGACACTGCGAAGGCATACTGCGGATCGTCTAACTCTGGCTGCAATCTGAACTCTGGGTCTGACGGCACGCTCATAGAGGTGAACTGATTCTTTTGAAAGATCGTTGCATGAATCGGATCAGTGCTGCTCATCTCGTACCAAGCACTCGCACGGTTCACGATGACGCTGGCGACCGCCTGCATACCAGGGTTCCCTTCACCGCGGCTTTCTCGCCAAATACAAAGCGCCATTGCGTGAAGATCGTCGCCGTCGTATTTCATTTGCCCTCTTTCTCCAACTCTTCAAGCCGCCGTTCTAATCGTAGAATCTCTGTCGCTATCGCCACGGCCGGCAAGCCTGTCGGGTTGAACTCCAACAATTCCTCAAGCCGTTCAATCGTGGCCTCAAGTTTCTCCCGCTCGGTCATGTCGTCGCATCACTACTTCCAGAAATGGGCGAGCACGACTCCGATCAACAGCGCAATGATACCAATGAGCCATTGATTGAACTGGCGACCTTCCAGTCTTTGGGATTTTTCGCCACCAGAGGACCAGCGGTTAGTTTCGAGTTCAGTTACTCGCTTCGAGAGTGCATCCGTAATAGCTTGCGCGGCTTGCGCCAGAGCCTTTGCCGAACTATCAACGCGCTCCGCAAGATTCGTGGCCGTAAGTTCAGCCCGCGAATTGGCAAGCGCAACATTTGCTTTTTGCTCCGCGAGTACGGCATCTAGGCGCCGCGATTCCGCAATTGCTAGGGCGTCAATCCTTCTCGATTCCGCACCCGTTAAAGCGTGCTCGTATTCTGCTCTGACGCGCCGTATTTCTTGGTCGCTTTCACGTTGCGTTCTCCTTAGATCGTCCTGTCTGACTGCTTCCGCTGCCCGAAGGTCATCCTGCCGCCTTCCTTCTGCGGCCACGAGTCCAAGGACGTTTGCGGTGGGATCAATTACGGGCACACTGCGTAAACGCTCTAAGTCCGCAGTAGTGAGCGTGACCGACTTTGCAGAACCTTCAGGCAAGGCTGGACCTCAGTGAGAAATGGGACGTGCCTTGCCGTGAAAATGCTAGTCCTTGCTGGTTTTCAAGTAGACACAGGTCCACGTCTCGCCCGGTATATCTGGCGAGGGAGTCGTGGCGCTAAAGGCTGGGTAGCCCGTGGCTATCGCAGCATTTAATTTAGCTTGCCATTGCTGAGGGGTCATTCCCTTAGTAGCTACTACTGGCGCTGAGAACGTGCCATCCGGTGGGTTCGGAATTGGATTCCTCCTGTGTCGGTACAAATGGCTGTCCGTCACAGATTACATTGGTGTCGTCATCCGTGTCGCGACAGCGGTTGGACAGCGCGGGCTTATCGCCCGGATTAACATCTGGATCAACATGGAAGAGGTCGAGGTGAGCAACGGCCGCAACCAATTGATATTCGCGCTTAACTAATTCCTTTCCGCGGACGATGTGAAAGTAATAGGTCGGCGGAGTTATATCGTCGCATAAACCGCGCCGTACCGTGTGCAGTTCGATGACATAACCAGGAAACAACTTAGGATAGTTTGGATCAACTAAAGGCCGGCACCATCTGAATTCGTTAACTCTTCCAGTCTTTAGATTGATCCCCTCGATACCCTGCACGCCTTCGACTTTCTGAATTGCCGTGCAATTATCGGGACATAAGAAGTCGGCGGGACGCACCGTATCCGGGGGATAGATGACAAAGTAGACTGCGATTCCTCCGATGATGACGAATACAAACCACACCGGCGCCCACACCCCGCTAGTCGTGCCCTGACTGTTGCCGACCGAACGTCGGACGCGCTTTGCCACGTTCCCCGTAATCGTGGCACATCTCTTCGCGAATCTCGCCAACGTCCCTACCAAGATTGGCGAATTGATCTCTTCGGGCTGAAGACTCTTCGCTAATGGCATTCTGTCGTTCAAAGGTTTCTTTATCGAGCCCTGCATTGAGGCTGTCAACTGCTGCCTGAAGAGCCTTCTTTCCTGCCTCTTCCTGTTCATCCTCTTTCCGGCGGAGTTCGTCCTTGCTGCGTAAGTCCCGCTTAACAGCAAGAAACAGAACACCAATAACCACAGAAGCGATTGCAGGATAGAGCCATTGAGAGTTCCCGGAATCCACGAGCAGAGCAAGAGTTCCATTCACGTCCTCCCTCCCATTCATCGCAATAGTTGCGCCCTTAAAAAGTATCTTGCTCTACTAGCGCCCTGCTGGTCCGTGCCTTGCGTCGATGGGGAACCTTGGTAGTCCTACATCACATGGATTTTATCTGCTAAGTGCTGCCGTTGCCTAGAACTTTCTGAGCACATGCCTTTATCGCGGCTTGCGTTCGCCTAACAAGGCTCTTGCGACAATCTGTGCACATCCACTGCCCGCAGATGCGGCAGTACTGGCACTCCTTGGGAGCGGAGTCGTTGTCCAGTGCGACACAAATGTCACACGATCTCCTCATTTGACTATGGCGCGATCTTGAAACACACTCCAGATGTCACAGCAAGGGATTGATTCGGGAAACTGGCTGGAGTAAAGGTAGCCTGCTGCGTTCCCGAAGATATAACGTAGGTTGCCCCTATCGTGCCAGCGGATGCAGTCACATTATTAGTCAAGAGGGATGAGTTCCACGCTCCACCCACACTCGCAGTGGTCGGCCAGATACACATACCGGTCACGTAGAAATCCTGCGTTCCGGTAGCGGGGATTGAAGCTCCATTGAACGGAGTTACGCTCGATGTGGCTATGGTGGATTGCGTGACTCCTCCCACATCAACAATGCACGCAGGTGTAATTTCATAAATGGTTACGCATACCGTAGTGTCATTGATTCCTATCGTGGCCTGCAAACCAGTTACGTTAAAATTGATTACCTTTGAATTACTGCAATTTTCCTCCCACCAAGCCACTGAATAGAACTGGCCATAAGATAGATCCGGAGCAGGCGCAATGTACGTATAGTTTTCGGTAGCCTGTGAAATGTTTTGGAATGAATTGCCGTAACCGTCTTGAAACGCGGTAACCCCATTCGTCGGGTACACGTGAGTCGCTGGAGCATTTTGTTCCGCCTGCGCCTGCACCATTATGATTAACGTGTTACCAGGAGTCGGGGTCCATCCCAAGGTAAGAGTCTCCGCTTGAGTCGGCCCTCCTGCATTATGGTAACTCGGATAGAACAAGAATTGACCGGAGTTGACTAGGCTAATCGTCGGCGACCCGCCTCCTACCGTGCAAATCGGCCAGCCCACGGTCCCTGTCGGAGTAAAGGCATAGGCCGTCGCTTGAGCTAAAGTTTGCGTGAGAGTATTAGATGTATTGAACGCCAAGAATTTGAAATAAAGAGTCACTCCCACGAGGCTTGGCGAGAGCGCCATCTTGAACACTTTCCCATCATTCATAAATGAGAACGGCGTTCCGATAGGGTGATCCGCGACAGGTGTTACATAGCATCCGCGCCGGATTGGCGGAGCGAGAGTGTACTTATTTGTTGCGGCGAGTGTCGCACCGCCGTAGGCCACGAGTTCATAGGGAATTGTAAGCAGTGCTGTATTACAGGGGTTCTCGACGGTCCCACCTCCGTTGAGATAGCATAGCGACAGAAACGCATTTTGCTGGCCTGTCGTAAACGCACTCAACGGCTGCTGGCTCTCGGTAAGATCAACATGCAACGTGTCGGTACTATCTGGATCAACATGCAACGGATAATCCGCGTTGTAAGTAACGCCCATCGTTTGACTGCCCGTGATGATTGGCGACGATCTGTAGATGTCCTCTACCGCATCGTAGGTCGTACCTCCATCCGTGGACATGTAGACGAGACAGCCACCATAACTCACGGGGATGCTGGCTTGTATCACTGCCGTAAATGATGCGCCAGAACCTAGTCCCGTAGGATCAGTGATCGTGATCGTCGGCGTTCCTGTGTAGTTCTGGCCTGGATTGGTAACGACCAAATTTGAAATGGAACCACCGCTAATCACCGCGATCATCGTGCAGCCCGTGCCCGTGCCGGCGACCGAGACTGAGGCGGCAGCATAGTTTGCGCCACCACTTACTTTTGTGGCACTTTCAATGCCGTTAACAATCGGCTTGCCACCGCTCACACAAATCCAAATTTCTTGCAGCGGAACCATCTCTGGCGTTGTCTCAATGAAGATCGGCGGATTCACGCTGCCTGGATTGTCTTGCCCACCGCCGCCACCTCCGCCTCCGCCTGTGCCCACGCTACCTATTCCGCTCGCCGGTGCGGTCGGAAGGCTTCCGCCATAGACATATTTCTCTGCCTCAATTTCCAGCGTAAAGTCTTTTTCGTTTTCCGAAATCTTCGTTATCCGAACTGGAATAGGCAAGAGCGGATCGAGCGAAGGTTCGTCCAGAGTGATGAAGTCCATTAACGTCAAGATGGGACTCCAATATGCCGGGAGCGAGAAGATATATTTACCATCGCGTCCGATGACAGCATTGCGCCGCATCACGGCCCAAGCTGCATTGGCTGCTATGCTTGGGGTTTGCACCCAAGGCCAAGACAGAGATTTGGTAGGTAGTGGCCCTTGTCTTGTGAGATCACCGGAATCCGTGATGATAAGGGAATTATTGTTCGATGTTCCTGTTCGATCCTTGAAGTTGATCTGTAGAGAGTTGTAATTATCTTGTGGCAACCCTGCCTGCAGAACGACCGGTGGCTTTGGATTGGAGTTTCCTTGCTTGTCTTTCTTTGTCGTTAAGAAGTGTGCGCTGATCAGTGCGAAGAAAGGGCCAGTGGCAGTGTAGGGAATGTAGTTCGCGCCATTGCCAAAGTTGGAAATCTCGCAATAAGGAACGAAGTCCAGCGAGGCACCGTTGTAGCACGGCGCACAGTTCGCAATCTCTGCAAGGTCTTTGAGAATCTGAGCACACGAACTCTGGTCACGCAATTCGGCAGAAATTAGAATGCTATATGCGAGGCAGTAATTTCGCAGTCGCAGGAACGCGATCGGCCCAGCTTCGTCAATGGCAAGACTTCCGTAGCGGGAGTATTGGAACTGATTATCTATACCACCTCCTGAATCGTAGATAACTCCGCTGAACCCGCAACCGTGATTCCAACAGGCGTTTGTTCCAAACCAAGTCACGGCATTGCCGGACGAAATCAAATCGAACATCACGTCCGCTGGATTGCAGTCGCCCGCGGCCGGCATTTGCTGCACGGTCTGAGCCGTTGCACCTGGTACTCCAGTCCCTTGGGTAACCGGAAAGCCGAGACCAAACAAGCCCTTCCCGTGGAGTCTCCATTGCGGCAGCATTGGAGAACCGCCAAGATTGATGTTCTCGCCGTAGACACCAGCAAACTCAGGATAGACAATCGGTTGCCCTGAAGCGCCGTTTCCTAACTCGGATTCAAAAGTCAACTGTGCTGAAGGCAGCGGGAGAGCATATCCGCTAACGTTCACGTTGAAGTAGTAGACAATGACTATACTGAATGACCCGCTGATTGCCGCAGGGAATGTAACCGTGCCCACTGTCGGCCCGATTCCTGGTTGGTTGTACTCCGCATATGGAATGCCAAGCGAACTCCAGTTGCCATTGTTCGGCGCGGGAAAGGCTGCGTTGTAGAGTGGAATGATCCCGTTCCCGCTTACGCTGAAACTGTTATTCTCGTCTGGATAGACATAGTCTGTATAACTTTCAAAGTATGGGATCCCTGCTAGATAGACGCCAGCAACAAGTGCAATTTGCGCCGGATTGCTCAGCGTAAAGGTTACAACCTGCCCAGCGGTCGCCCCCGAAGGCATACTGACGACTTGCGTCGTGCTGAAGATGTAGAACCACGTCCCGTTGTACCAAACGTCGCTGATGCCTTCGATGCCATTGAATGGCAGGAGTAAGTCAGCATTTGTGGAATAAGTCGTGCTTCCCTTCCCGCCGCTAGCGAATATGCCGCTGCCTCCGCCATGCACCTGAAAGTTGCTGGCCCAGATAAGCTTAGGAACGATGTCGCTGTAACCGTAGAGCAGTGGAAACGCTTGACCATAGGCGGAGTTGTTAACCTGAAGTCCAGTCGCGTTCGGCGGAGGGCTGGCGAGATTTCCTTTAAGTACGCGCATTCTTAAATTCCAGTAATAAAAGCGACTCTTGCCCATGCTAGCAAAAGTACGGAGCCGCCAATCCAATGTCCTGTGCTATAGAGGCAGACCGTTCCAGTGAAGTAGAGGGCTAGATTGATAAAGAGTTCTCGCGCATGTTCTTTCCTCACATCCAACCTCCCCATCGAAAGAACTTGTTAGTGTTCGGCTTTTGCGCGAAGTACCAACTTGACCAAAGAGATTTCACTCGTTCGGCTCCGTTGCGCGTGACATGGATAACCGGAGCCGGCGTCGGCCATGATTGAATGATCCCGCTGTGGCAGTAAATTTCATAGATCGTATTCGACACAACTAGGTCACACGCCCGAACTTCGCTGCGTTCGATTTCTACGAAGCCCTGCACTTTTAGGTTATCGAGATACAGTTGTTCCTTCGCGTTCAGATACCACTGCTCAACGTGGTCAACTACGGTGAGATGCGTGTCGATGGCTGCATTGAATACAGATGCAATGAATGTTGAACAACTTACGCCCACACCTTTCATCGCGCTCCCGTGATGGTAGGCAGTTTTCTTCGGCGCTACCCAGGACATCGCTTCTGTTATCACAGCATTACACTGCTCTTTGATTTCCTCGTCGGTCATATGCTGAGGCTGTTATCTGGCGGTGGTATGTTCCCAACCCCTGGTGCTCCGATTGTTCCAGATGCCAATGAGAACACGTTGATGTTCTGCACGTTACCTGGCACAATCGGCGGATCGTAGAATGTAATATTCACAGCACCCCCGCTGGAGGCGGTGTTGCTCTGAATTTTCCAGCATGGCGTAGCCTGTGGAGGAAGACCGCTCTGCGGCGCGAAGTTGAAACTCGATGCCTGCGGATTGAACGTTACCCAGCAGTCTTGAAATTGGTTCGCGACGATTCCCGAACCGCTCACGGTATAAGTCTTGGCCGCGATTCGCACAATGGAACCTGCTGAAGGATATGGGCCAAGTGTGCTGGCTCCCACGGTTGGGAACGGCAGGAATGGCCCAGTACGGCTGTTCGCCTGAATGATCTGCGTCGGCACTGGCGTGTCTTGAATAATCTGCATCAAACTCGCCAAAGTAATTTTGAGGTAATCTGCGGCAGCTTCCACCTTACGGATGAACCCGCGCCACATCAATGTCGTGCCTAGAAATAATCCTCCCTTATTTGGGAAGTCCGTAAAGATCGCGCGATGAATCCAGAATGGGCAGTCGTCGAATGCTCGGAAGTTGACCATTGCCTGCCTCATAGGCAAGATGGCCACGGGCGGATTAATTAGTTGGGTGTAGGCTCCACTGAGAGGCGCGAAGTGGTCGGCAGCGTCATCAACAAACCAATTTAACTCTGGAGCGTTGGCTGCCAAGCCAACTTCGTAAGTGAGCGGACCTCGCTTGAAGCCTGCATCATTCAGGGCTCCGCCTACCCCGGTGCGTCTAGCCGGTAAATATGTAACTCCTGCGCCTCCTGGCGCTGCGGTGTAGTACATATTCCCTGCGTTCAAGGCTGAAATTTGCACGCTGCCCGATGCGAACAACTGAAGATACTTAACTGCACACGCAAAGTCTCCATCAGTGAATGACCAGAACGCTACATGACTAGTTGGGTCGTAAGTCCAGAACACTCGGTTCGCGAAGCTGTAGAGATTACAGATTACCAAGGTCTGATCAGTTAGCAGGGCGGTCTGAACAGAGGACGAGTTAATAACTCCTGTCGCAGGATTATAGATTACGCGGGGCAACTCGTCCTCCGCTTTAGATACTCTTGCAAATCACCAACCGCGGCAAAGACATTATTGCCGTTTCTTCGCATATCTTCATCTTCGATGATGATCCCGTAAGCCTCTTCAAGCGCTATGCCGATCTCTAGTATTCGCAAGGAATCCACATTGGCAAGTGACGTTGATTCCGCGAAGCCGCCTTCGGGTTCGCCGATGTTGTCGATGAGGACTGTCTTTAGTTTTTCGTCGATCATTTTAGAGCCTATCTTGTTCCATTTTTACGGAACTGCACGAATAAAGCATGGCCGAAAAATTTTCATACTCTTGTGTGTCTTCCGAGAACCGCACCGGATAGTAATAACTGAATGCTGCGACAATCGGGGGCGTTGGCGCGGACGCAAAATTCAGCACGAGACCTTGATAGTTCGGCACCGTATTTACTGGGAGCGTTATCGTGCTTACAGTTGTGCCATTGGCCTGAACTTGAAGCGTGGAAGAGTCTATTAGCTGTACTGACTCCGTTGCCAGTGTTGCTGTCGGCGGAGTCCCGGTCAAGGGAATCGCTGGGTAGGCGCCAATCGTGTGCACCAGTTCTGAATTGTTGTTCGCATCTGCCGGCGAGAGGAGTTGTCCGATGAATGCTGACCCTGAATCAGCAGTGAGTGCATAGTCGGCATGTGCAAGATATACCGTGATGTATAAAGGGGAACAGGCAAGCACTTGACGGTTGCCATCAAGAAAACTCGTCGGGCCTAATCCAGAGATGTTCGCATAGTTCCCAAGCTGTGCGTTGTTCGCGCCGTAGAGAGTGAAGAGATTCCCCGCGCCCGAAACTGCAGTGATGCTCATGTTTCCGCCAATCACACAGTCTGGCGGTTGGTAGGCGAACATGTTGGCGCCCTGCATCGCATGGTAGAAGCCTTTCAGAACTCCGAGGTCCGTTGCAGGAATCGGTTGTGGATAGAACTGGTTCAAACCAATACCATAAGCCTGTCCCGATGGGTCGTCGGACATAAAGCTGTAGATCCATTCCCAGTCCCACTTTGGATTGTTCCAATACTTCACAACGGAGACGCGACCATTGATAGCCTCTTGCCTTGAGTTGTTCCACTTCGCAGTTTCTTTGAAATTCCAGGAAGGCTGTGCGCGAATCGGCGTAGGCGGAGGCGTAAACGATTGGCCGGGCTTGAATCCTGGGAAGATTGCGAGAGAGGTCGTCAAACTCATCGCACGAAGCCTCTCGGGTCAAGATGCCCTCTGCTCACGAGTCCAGAGACCATCTTCGCTAACTGTGCAGGATGCTTAGAAAGAACATCGGATACTCCGCTGCCATCCAGTGCATGTACGTCGCCCGCGTGATAGTGCAGATTGCCAATCGCAGGTGCGGCATTCGTTGTCGAACTGTTGTTCTCCTGCAGGCTCTGCATTGTGATCATTCTCTTTAGACCCGTTGAGATTGGCGCTGGCAACATCATTTCATCGGGATGGCCAAGCATAGGGAACGGGCCGCCGCTACTTGGAAGTTCCCAGCCACCTGCGGCACTGGCTTGAGCAACGAATACCTGACCCGCAGATTCTACTGCGCTTGCAGCAGCCACGGCTCCAGGAACGTCTAAACCGTCGCTGATTTCCAGTTGCCCTGCAAAAGCTGCTGCTGCCGCTGTACCAATGTAACTCTCGGCCGCTGCCGCGTTTGCTGCATTGTTGACGACTGTTTTACCAACATCAGCCGTTCCTTGTGCCGCGTCCAATGCTGCGTCCGCAGACCTCTTCGCAGCAACCATAATCAGCTGCCGGGTAATAAACTCCGTCGCCATCTTGTCGATCTGCTTGATGATACCCTGCACTGCATCAACCCAGAGTTTCGTGATGGCTTCATGAAAATTTCGCGACTGCAAAATCATCTTATCGAGTTCCGAAGCCATGCGATTCGCAATCTCCTGCTGAACCGCTTCTACCTGCTTCGCATACTGCTGCTCGATTTGAAACCTTTGGTCTGCCGTCTTTCGGGTAATGTCGAGTTCTTTAGTCTGTTCCGCCTCGACTGCCGCCTCCTGCTCGGTGTCGAGTTGCTTGATTTTTTCGTTATAGGCTTGCTCTCCGAGCGCTCCGGCGTCATACTGCGCTTGGGTTTCTGAGCGAATTTTGTTTAACTCTTCGACCTTAGCAGCTTCGATTGCTCGCGCGTTCGCAATGCTAGCCGCAGCAAAGGATTCATCCAATGCCAAGAGTTGCTGCGTGTCTTGCTGTGCGACTTCGAGTTGGATACCGCCGCCAATGATCCCCTTGCCGCCTCCTAGCGCACCGACAGTTTGCTTGCCCGAGGATTCAATCTGGGTCGTGTCTTCCTTGTGCTGGGTCTCTAATTGCTTCTGCGCTTCCTCGATACGCTGCTGTGCGGCCTTTTCTGCGGCCTTCGCCACTTCCGTAACATCTTTGATTTGCTGCTCCGCCGCCTTGCGGCTGGACGCAATAATCTCGTCGTACGCGTGCACGGCCTGTGGCGATAATTCGCCGTACACTCGGGATGTGTACTCGTAAAGGGTGCGCAGAATTTCAAGTTGTTTTTCCGATCCTTCGCCTGCGGCGCGTGCGCCCTCTTCGTAACTACGGATTACATCGGCTTGCAGTTCCTTTTCAATGTCCTTGTTCAGGGTTGCGATGCTATGACGAATCGCAACCTCTTCCGAGGTCTTAAGTTTTACTGTCTGAAGAATGTGATCCCAGAAAGCCAGTTCCTGGGATTCGATTACGATGTGTGAGGCGTTACTAGCATCCTCCATTTGTTGGAGTTGGAGTTTCCATTCCTCCAAACGGTTATCCTTCGGCGCAGGGGCACCCGCGCCGCTCGGTTTATTTTCGCGCTGATCAATCGTCTTAAGAACTGAGGAAATCCCAAATGGATCTGACTTAGCGCCTTCGCTTGCGATGGCTTGCGTGAACGCGAACCAATCGCCTTTTACTTGCGCGAATACGTCGGAAAGATGCGCGAGGTCTTTGCCGCTGTTGGCATAGGCTTCGATAGCTTTCGTGCCTTGATTTTCCACTTCGGTGACGCTTGCAAGTCCAAGAGCCGACCGCACATGGTCAGTTGTATCTTTCGTCAACTGCGCGATAGCAGCATCGGCCTCTCGGGCATTGTCGCGTATCGCCTGCATCGGCGACGTTAGGGTAAGCGTGGCATTGGAAATTGCTTCCGCGTCCTGCTCGTACTGATACATCCGAATGACTACCTTGTCGATAGTCCCAGCCAACTCGTCAAACCCTGCGACTCCATATCGAATCGCGGTCGTTAGAAGAGGAATGGACTCAATGGCTACCTTTCGCAGTGTGTCACCAAGGTCTGCCATCACCTTCTGATACTTCAGCGCTTCGGCGTACGCTGTTTCCGTGACCCCGCTCTCCTCTCCGAGTTTCTTCATCACCTCATCGAGAGAACTGCCGTACTCTTTGAAAACCGGGATTAGTGCTTTGCCACCGCGCCCGAGGAGCGTCATGGAAGAGGCCGCGATGTCAGACGAGCTAGCCGTGTTTTGGACCGCTCCGGATACCGTATTGAACAACTCTTCTGGCGAGAGGTCCTTGATCTCTTTGACGGAAAGGCCGATACGCTGGAAGGCTTCTATCTGGCCTCTGCTGCCTTCCACTGCACGCGCTTGCGCTGCTTCAAGGCGCGACATCGACTGCTGCACAACTTGGAAGTCAATGCCGAGTTCCCGCGTGGTTAATTGCAATCCAGCGAGCGAGGAGATGGAAATGCCTGTCTGAGTAGACAGATTTCCGAGTGCGATAACTTCTTTGTTGGTTTCGTCGAGGAAGTGCGCGAGGAATCCGACTGCGATTCCGCCGCCGAGCAGAGCACCCAGACCGGAGAACGCCCCGCCAATGCCGGCCGCTTCGAGCTTCGCTACTTCTGCCGTGTTGACGATTCGCTCAGAAAGAGCGGAAAATGCGGTGCCCGATTCTGCAGCCGCGCGTTCACTTGCTATCGGAATTGTGTCGATCGCGGCAGTAAGTTTCTCAATGGATGCAATCAGAGTCGCGTTGCTCTCATCTATCTGCAGGAAGGTGGAGTTGAACGCTTCTTTCCACGCTGCCGTGTCGCCCTCAATTACAGACGTAGTTCCACTCATACCCTCGGCAACGCTGGTGCCGTCGTACACGGTCGTGAGTTTGAAGACTACATCGTCAGGCATCGAATGATTCCACCGGGTGGAGGGATTACTGCAACGCGGGATGTTTCTTCTTCATGTTTTCTGCCCAATTCAGGGCATCTTTCAAATGATCGGGCATTTTAGGCTGCGCTGGCGCACCCATTGCCTTTTGTAAGAACATGAAATCGTCGCCACTCATATTCTTTCCAGACCAGCGGCGATGTGGGTTCTCGTAGCCGACGAATTTTGCGAAGAGGGTACGCACAGGCGGGGCTTCCTCGAACTCACGCCATAAGAGCATAGCGTCTGCATAGGGCATACACCAAACCTCTTCGGGAAACTTGTGCAGCTCAATGGATAAGCAGGCGATAAGACGTTCTAGCTGGTCGCGGTAGTATCGACTGCTTCGCCTTCCCCCGATGGGGCGGCTTTCTTGACTTCGCTTGTGAGTGCACTGAATCGAGTGATCTCATTATAGACGCGGATAGTGTCGGAAAAGTCCAAGGTACCAAATACATCCTTGGCGCTGTACCAAGTGGCTTCTGGTTTAAGATCTGCGGGACGATCCCATCCATCGAAAAACCATTTGCCGTCACCGGCAATTGCGTTATTGAAGGCCGCAGCTATCACCGGGCATATCTGCGTCCGCAACATTCGTTTCCCGCCTGTGACGGAGGCGATAATCTTCCCTTCCTCTTTACGCATTTCGCCGATAGCGAAGATTAATTCATCTACTTGGCCGCTGGTTAACTTGCCGAACAGGTATTTCTGTCCTTCACATTCCACTTCTTTCGTACGCATCGTGCAGGTTCCTTCCCTTTGAAAATATGCGGGCGAAGCCGAAGCCCCGCCCACGTTGAGGTTAATGACTGCTACGCGACATCCGAGTAGATGGCTCCAACGGAGTTCGCGGCGTTGGCGTTGGCGCTGCCGCTAATATCCGAGACCCAGAAATCTTCCAGCTTGCTTGGCAGGGAAATTTCTCCAATGGTCACATCGTTGAGTTGGCAAGCCAAGTACTTCGACCGGAAGTTGTTATACAAGAACATTTCCACTTCCGGAGCATAGCCCATGAGTTGCTGCGAAATCTGCGTGGTCAAGCCGCGGGTTGCTGCTGTGTAGAGATAGCTCAACAAAACAGGGAATCCCGAGGTTACGTCCGTAGCGTTGAAGCTATAGACCCCCGTGGATTCCACTACGCTGTACTGGCCAACAGCGGGAGATGAAGCCACTTTGACCATCGTGGCGCCCGTCGTGCCATTCTGCACTCCAAAGTCTCCACCGGGACTTACGAAGTTTGTAGCATTGGTCGCAGTTACCGTAGCAGCAATAGGATGCGATTCGTTATCCGCGATCAGCGTGATGCCAGCCGTCTGCGACTGCGCGAAGAATAGTTGGTTTATAGCTACCGGATCGAAGGCCGCAAACTTGCCTTTAATGTCGATCTCCACCTTGCCGCGCGCCGTCGCAACGGGAAACTGGTACTGGCCGAATAGTTTCTTGAGGTCACCTTTGAATGTGACGGTGACTTCTTGTAGAACGCCGAGACGCACCGGCGTAGGATTGGTGGGCAGGTTGCCAGCAATCGGCTTGCCAAAAAGTATGCCGCTCCCGAATTCAATTACCATTGGACACTCCTTTTCTACGCCGTGAGCGTTAGAAGATAGCGTGCCTTGCCGTGCCGTTCAAATGTCTACGGGTCTTGCAGCATGTCGTTCAGAACCGCCGTGCCTCCGTTGATTCCCGCTGGCGTCGTACCGTCCGTTATATCCTCTGCCCCTGTGCATCCACTCACTGGAGTCAGCCGGTAGGGCGAAGTTAGCGCGCTGTAAAATAGCCACGCTTGCCCTTCGGAGTTATTCAAGTTGCTGTTGCACACCCATGAGGCAATAGTGACGTTCGGATAGGATGAAATCCATCCTGGGGCGGTTATGCTCTGTGCCTTCCATGCCGTGTTCTGCGTTCCTGTGGTTCCTGATGGATTGAGGCATTGAATGCCGGTCGCAGTGGTAAGCGATGACGGGTCGCCCCCTTGGTAGTACACGCTGCCTGACCACGGAACCCCGTAGGTCGGCATGATCGTGACATTAGGTGCTTGGGGAAACTGGCAACCTTGCGAGAGATCGGAGAACACCGGGCCGTTCATCAGTTCTACAAAATGCAGCACCGATGCGCCGCCGTACCATGCTAGCCAATAACCCACTGCCGCTGATCCCGCGCTATTGCCCAGCACATTAAAGAAACCCGAGGTGTAAATCGAGGTATGAAAATAATTCCCCAGAGTGGCCGGCAGACATGCAGACGTTAGTAGATTGGGCGTCGTTGCCGCATTCCACCATGAAGAGGCCCAGATAAACTTTACGACTTGGTATCCCGCGGCCACCAGCGATGGCTGGAAGGTGCCAATTACTTGACCTGATAGCGTGGTCCCTTGACCAGTGGCGAAATAAACCACGGTGCCAAAGCGTTTAACTGTGGGATTCTGAACGCTGTAAGTGACTCCTAGATTCGGCACACCAGTGCAACTAACGTTCGCGGTGAAGCAAGTATCCGCACCAAGAAACCCAACTCCTCCAGGACAGGAGGCACCGGCAACGCTCGATACGCTACCAAGAGCAAGCGGCGGAGTCTGCGAATATGCGTTGATTCCCAAACAGAGAAGAACTGAGAATAATAACAAAGAAAGGACGGCCGTTCGGCGCATGAATGAATACATCTCGCGTTAGGATTTAGAAGAGTTCGCATACTGCGTCTGCTGTCCCCGAAGGGGTTGTACCAGTAAGTGTTCCTGTGATAACAAATGTCCCCGATGTCGCTGAAGCTGTGACCCATCCGAAAGAGGTCCACTGCTCATTGGTCACATTACTAACCGAAGCCCCTGTCAGCATGGTCTGATTCGCCGTCGATGTTGTCGAACTTACGCTTCCCTGCGTGGAGGTGCCAGTAAGCGTCGAATAGATGTTTGCGCTCCCTTTAGCGGCAGTTGGGGCTTGCGCGGCTGTGTATCCAAGCGAAAAAGTGTCCGTCGCTGTTGTCGTTGTGTAAGTTCCGCTACATCGCCATGCCCAAGTCTGTGCGGCATTCGGAAGCGTCCACGAGCATATCGTTACGGGCGTGCCGCTGGATGTCATACTCACAGGAGAAGTTACCTTGCACTGCGGCAGCAGTAGCACAGTGGAAGGAGCTAATGCTTCCGTTGCCCCTGTTCCAATTACTCCATAGTTAGCTCCTGCCGCTCCGTTACCTGATGTATTTTGTGAAAAGCCGAAAGACTTACCATCGCCGACTTGAAACCCTCCGGTAACACCGCAGGCGGTAATTGATGCAGCAGCATCCCAGCACATTGCCGAAGTCGTCAATAGCAACCCTGTATTTGATGCTGATCCGGTCGCACTAATATCTGGTGCGGTGGCCGTGCCCACTGGAACGGTCTCAAGGCCCGTCAGTCCCAACGTAGTAAAGTTAGCCGCAGACGCAGTGCCTCCGCCTATCGCGCCAGGCGCCGAAAACGTTGCCCCGTTCAACAAAGCCGCATTTAAGTTGGCGACATTCGTGGTACTGGTTACAGCAAATGGTGGCGTACCTGTAGTCTGCGTAAAGCTGGGCTGCCCACTGAAAACTAGATTCCCGCTTAACGTGCCAGCACCCGTGAATGTACCATTCAGTGCGGCTCCGTTGATTGTCGTTGCTGCCAATGTACCTATAGTAGCCGTGCCGCTCACATTCTCGGTAGTATCGTTGATTGTGCCACCCTTATTTCCTGCCGTTCCGTTGCCGACATCAATCACTCCTGCCGAATCGCGAGACAGCCCCGTGTCAGTCCCGATTTGAAATACGAAGCCAGTTGGAATCTGGAAGTTGTTCGGCACGCAAGTGGAGGAACCATTGACGCATGAGAAGAATGGTCCCCCAAACACGCTTACCGGCGGGTTCTGCGCAACCGCTATGATCGAACACAGGAGCGTAGCGAAGAGAACAATGCGTCGAAGGATCATAAGCTTTTAGGCTCCAGTTACCGCTACGGATGAACCTGTGGACGAGGCGACCACAAAAATAACGTTCGTATTCGACAGTTGGTAGCAGACGCCTTGGCCTGGGCCAAGCGGAAAGCCGGTCGAAGTAGTGATGCCCGTTGGCCCCACATAGACAGTAAGCGCATTCGTTGACAGGGCTTGCACGCAAAACCCGTGCGTCGAATTAGTTGCCAGCGCAACCGCCGACGTTGTGACCGCTTGCTGGAAACCGACCGCCGATCCGAATCCTGCTGGTTGTGTGGGCGTAGTGGGAGCGGTCGCAAGGCTAACTGGCAGAGCGGTTCCTGATCCGACGCCTTGCACGCTGAGAACTTGTGCAGACGGTGAACCGGCCGTACCTGGCGTTGCTTGGTTCGCCGAAGTAGCCGCTCCAGTAGGCAGAGGGAGACTTGCGGCTGAGATTGGAACCACCGTGCCTCCCGCTACGCCCTGCACGCTTACCACTTGCGTTGCCGGAGATCCTGCCGTTCCTGTTGGAACTGAAGCTGATGGAGAGTTCGGCGAGATCGTAACAACGAGTGATGGATCGGTTGCGAGAGGCGCAGTCGATGCGGGCTTGACTGCGACTGGGCCGTTTGTACCGTCGGTGAGTTTGTTCCACCATCCTGCGGACGCGCTGGCACCTGGAGTACCTTGGTTTACCGTACCGCCGCTTCCACCTCCGCTAGTTGATGAAGGGCTTCCCGAGAATCCCCAACGGATGATCGTTACGCTTGGACTCGTACCCCCGCTGAACGTTGATACGACTTCGTACCTGTTGTAGCCGCCAGCCGTAACAATCGGTTGCGAACCGGTTCCGCTTGAGGTGCCGATTGTTGATGTCGTGCATGAATTATTGCCGCATCCATAGATGGACACACTCAGCGCGCTCGGGCCACCGCTCACGAGGATTTCAAATAGTTCCGATACAGATCCATTCTTGTCTGCGAAAAACACCGGCGTGCCAGAAATCGTAATCGCTGGAGAGGTCGCGGTCTCTTTGAACGGGGTGAGTTGAATTGGCTGGACGTCTTGAGCCAACGCAGCACCGCCAATCACGAGCAGAGCAAGCAATAATTTGATAGCGCCCTTCATTTCCCCTCCGTCAACGCATGTCGCGAGAATCTCCCACTTCCTTGCAGCGGACTCGATTGCAACTTCAATAGCAACTCAATCGCCTCATACTTCGCCGCACGGAAATTGTCCAACCGCTGGCTTGCAAAGAATGTCACAGTACGAAGCGAAACCGCGACGCGATACTTTGTTCCCTCGCCGCGCTTCCACGAATCGTCGATCACCCATGCCGTCCAATTGTTCCCTACCTGCATCCACCAGAACCATGTACCGTTCGCATGGTTCACCGACTCCCAAGCCATCTGCTAGCCGAGACCCTGCTGAATGTTTGGCATGATGATCGTGACAGGGAAGACTGCAAACGCATTGATAACGCCCTGCAACCCGAGCCGGTATTCTGCCTTCCCGCGGAGCACGACGTTATCGACGAGCCCTCCGAGTGTTTGCTTTTGGCCTGGGAAGTTTGGCGCGATCGTCGCGAGTGTCGCGTCGATAAGATTATTGATCTGCGGGACTGGAGCAATCAGGTCATCTGGCTGGGCCACGAAGATGTAGACCTCAACCAGTGCTTCCGAAACATACGGCAAGCCGCTGTTGTTCTGTTTCCAGTCTTCATCTGCCTGCAACATGAACATTGCCGGCTTCTCAATCGCATTAATTTGCTCTTGAGATCGAAGCGCGCGACCTGTCGTTACAAATGCTTTTGGGCCAGTTGGGGTATAGGGCGAATTCGTCCATGTCATGCTGGTTTGCTGAAACTTAGCGAACAACGCAGCGTAGATGGCTTCCCTTGCGGGCGGAACATAAACGGTCATAGTGCTTCTTGCACGGCATCATGTGCTGCCTGTTCGATGTTGGGCTGGAATTCCGCGAAGCCGCTACGCAGGAAACTCCGTTCTGGCAAATCAAACGCTTTCGCTCGCATGAAGAATACCCTCACTCCGTCCGCGCCAATCCACGAAAGCGCCTTTGCGTTGACAGGTGTCCGTTCTGGGATGTGCGCTCCGAACTCGTGCGCCAGTCCATACTTCGCATTTCTTCCGAGTCCTACTCCCGCCGAAACCTTGTAGCCTTCCACCGTCGCAGGCAGTTGCAAAATGTTCCGCTTCAGATTGCCCGAGTGCGACTTTAGAACCTGTCCACTTAACTTGTCGCTTACGATGTGCCGCTGTAACTGCGTGTGGACTGTATTCAGATTCCGCACAAGCAACGGAACCAAGCGGTCGGGCACCCCTTCCATCCGTGCCCGCGCTGCTATGTCACCACTGATTACGAAGTCGAAGGCTTTGGGCACGTTTCAGAATCCAGGAGTGAAGTAAAATTTCTTGTATTTTTTGATTATTCTTACAACGTCTGCTGGGTAGGCTTCCTTTGAAAACGTGGTGGTTTGTTCGCCACTCTTGACTTGCTTCAGATCTTCATGATCCTGCTGTTTGTAGCGCAATGAGACCATCCGCGTCACCGCACCTACAAGGTCAACAGGATAGCCGGACGCCGTATAGTTCATCGTCACTTGCTTACCGCCGTCCGCTGCCGCGAACAAATACCCGCCACCACCAAGCACATAATACTGGCCGATTGTCGGAGGCGCTGTTACTGGCGTCAATACTGCTCCGCCGAAATAACTTACCCCGCCATCGCTCAACCAGTTCGGCAGTGCGACAAAGATCGTATACAGCGGAGGCCATGTCGTAATCGTTCCCGCTGGCCCCGGAGGAAGACTGTTGGGAACCGTTTGCAGTTCGTTCGTTACTGTAAGTGTCGGATAACCTGCCGTGTAGGTGGCGACTACGTTCTTGCGGTTGAACGTCACGTTCGAGCAGTTGAACGAATCACAAATCAGCGTGACCTTGCCCAGCGAATCCCACTGGTAGCCCCACTTGTTCCAGCCAGTCGAAAGCGGAATTGTGACACCGTTCTTTACCAAAGAAGTAAACGACTGCACCGGGAAATACGACAACTGCATCGTGTCGTTCCCGAGCCCGTCCCGCGTCTCGGTATAAGTCGCTAGATCGAATGTCGTACGCCCGGTCTCATCCAAGAACGCTTGGCTCTGATCCGCAATGAGCAGCGATAACTTCTGGTCGCTATTCGTTGTGTACAGGCTGTAGGTACGCTTGTAGGTCGAGAGGTCAGTGAGCATTGGCGTGATCAAAAGCGATTGCTATCTGTTCATCCGTTGCTCCCTTGGGCCAAATAAAGACGTGGGTGCAGTACTCTGTGCGCTCAGGATTTGCTGGGGCTGGATTCCTTTTAATCGACGGGATTACAACCTCGTCTACTTCGTCTTGCGTCAGCATTCCGTTCCAATCCCTCCACCGGGTGGAATGTTAAACCTTCAGGGCGACAGTCTCCCAACTGCCGCCCGTTCCGGCCTCCTCGACATCCAAGAAAGGTGCCCTTGTCGAGAAAAGTTAAGCTGCTTGTTTCGCCGCGAACGCTTCGAGATACTTTATCGCGGCTTGAAGAATTGAGATGTTGTCCTTCGCGTAACCTAGCATCAGATTGCACGAACGGCACAGCAGACCGCGAAAGATGTTGAGTTCGTGGCAGTGGTCGATGCACGGCGGATTGCCTTCTTTGTATTCGGTAAAGGCATTCGTACAGATCGCGCATCGCCGTTCCTGTTTCACAAGAGCTGCCTCGTATTCTTCGCTGGTCATGCCGAATTCCGATTCGCGACGAGATGCGCGCTGCAGCGCCTTGTGAGCCTCGTGTTTATCGGGATCGCTTCTAATTGCTGCGCGGTGTTTACGTCCATATCCACGCGATGCCTCAAGTTTTACCGGATCACTGTTGCGCCGGTGCGTTTGATAGCAAGCATGACAAAAGCCCTGTGCGTAATGAATCCGATCAGGATGACATGTCGGCTTATGGTTCCCTGATGCCATCGCTCGACGTTCTCGCATGTAGCACGCACGGCACAAACCCCGCGCATATTCTCGCTTATCGGGATGACACAGTGATTGATTGTGTACTTGTGCTTTGCGAATCCCTTTCGGTCTTGGCTCCGCTGGATTCAGAGAGCGCCAAGCTGCATAACGTTTCTTTTCTTTCTCTCTTCGCGCCGCGAGTTTCGCCTCACGGTTAGGATTATTCTCCCTCCACTGCTTCTGATAGCACGGTTCGCATAGTCCATTCGACCATGCCCTTCGCTCAGGATGGCATGTTGCCCTTGGCTCATCCTCGCCGATTGGTGCCGTCCTCCGCCATTGCATGTAGCACTGTTGGCACATTCCGAAAGCACAATTCGGTCTCTCGGGATGACACGTTGCTTGTTTTTTGATGCCTGCCATACTAGGAACCTCTCAGCCCCTAGTATGACATGCATATGATTTACACGCAACATCTAACTAAGTTATTTGTTTTCTATTAGATGTTGGCAATATTTGTACGGAGGCCGAACGAAAATGACGCGTGCATTTCCGCCGTCTCGGTCACGTAGACCCCGTAGTCCCAAGACCGCTGCACAATCGGCCAATCGATCTGGCGCCACTCTTGCAGCGTGCGGATATTGAACGTGTTCCGCATGTTCTGGATGCGGTAGGGCAGGTTCCTTGTCCGGTAGAGAATCGTTCCCGGTGGCATGTTCGGATGGAGGCTGATCGTGACTTCGTGTCCGCCGCCCATTGCGAACTTGCCAAGGTACTGCCGAATGAGATTGCCGGCCCGCACGGCATCGCGGTTAGCGTTGCCATCCAGGTTGATTCGATAGAGAGGCGCGCCGCCTCCTGCGAAAATCTTGTTGGTGATGTTTTTCAACTCTTGGCCCGATACCATGATGTCGTCGGGAATGAGGCGCGAGGAATTCCAGAATTGCAGGAAGTCCGCTTCAATCTCGACGATGCCACCCGCGCCGTCGTAGGTCAGTCCGGTGCCCGTTCCAGGCGTTCCTGTTGCCTGCGACTGGAATACAGCCGAGGAGCCGGCCAGATAGCCCGCAACGGTCTGCGTCATCATGCCGTCAAACTCAAGCTGATTGCCTGTGTTGTCTGCGCTGCATCCAGAGGCCAGCACAGTGTAGCCAGCAGTTGGCGTAGTAACGGCTGGGTTTGCAGTGATTACAACCGAATTGATCGTTGTAATCGCCGCCAGACGCGCAGTAGCCGCGCCACCGGAGGTTAGGCCAATGAACCATGCATAGGCCACAGCTCCCGGCACAACGGCGACCGTGCCACTGACTGACAAGTTACCGCCAGCCGTAGTGACAGCATTTGATGCTGCGGAGATTTGCGAACTGCCACCGCCGTAGGTGTCGGTCGAGCCGCCCACGTTGTTTCGCGTGATCGAGGTTGGGACGCCGCCAGCCACAGTCGAGTTGAAGTACCCCTCTGGGGTTAGAGCCGCAACCCACAGCGAGGTTGACTGTGCTGTCAACGATCCGCCAGCCACAAGAGCCGCAACTGGCGTGGGAGCTGTGCCGAACGTGACGCCATTCCCGCCGCTTACCAAGCCGGTGTTACCCCACAAGACAACTTTCTCTTCGGCCTGCCGCGAGGCATAGAACAAATCCTCGACCGCAACCGCCTTCACTTCTGGCGTCAATTTTCCGGCTTCGAGTTCCGACTTCCATGTTACGAAGTCTTCGTATCCGAGTTCTGCATATGGCGCGAAGTGGTTTCGCAGTTGAGTCTGCACCGTTGCGTTGCGATTGCGCTCAGAAACGCCCGGCGATAGGTTGCCAGCGTTGATGGCATAGATTTCTTTCCAATTCGTCGAACTGCCGCCGTCTCCAGCCAGCCGTGGGATTTCAGAGATCAGCGGGGTAATTTGTGGGAAGGTGCGATCTACCAGCGGTTGCAAATCATACCACTGATAGCCGAGGCCCGTAGTGATGTCCTTGTAAGCCACTCCGCCGCGTGCGCGAATGGACTTCAGGGCCTCAAGTGTTTCCGCGGTCATGCCTAGAGGCAACGACATTTTGTGTTCTCCTGATTTTTAGAATTGCGCCAGCGAACGATCCGGGCCAGATCCTCTCAGGCAACGTGCCGTGCGGGAGAAATGTCTTGGAAACATTCCTGACTTGCGGAAACTCTTACAGCTACCAGCTAACTCGATGTCCGTTCTCGCGAATCCTGAGAATGGCGCTCGTGGCCTTGCCGTCTGCTACGTCTTTTGCGATTGCCTTCTGTGCGTCCTCTGCTTCCTTGTTTACTTCGACATCTTTGGTCACAACCTGAAGTCCAGGACGCGCTGCGATACGCGTTGGCACCGGTGCCGCACCGATAGCGACCATCGTTTCACCAATGGTCTTCAGTTGCTCAGACAGTGGGCCGACCACATCCTTCTGGAAACTGGTCCGGAATTCGTTGAATTGATGCCCGACTGTTTCGTTGACGATGTTGACCACATCGGCACGCTTCAGGGCATCGCCGTTCGCACTGACTGCGGCCGATTTCTTCCCCTTGTGCGTCATGCACTTCTCGTCGTTGCATTCTTCGGCGGTCTTTTTGCACTTGTCGTCGGCATCGTTGTCGTTTGCGGCCTTCATCTTCTTGTGGACATCGCACTCTTCCGCCTTGCAATCTTCCTTGCTCAACTCGCCGTGCCCCTTGGCCTTGGGGTCTGTAGCCACGCTCTTCCCATCCTCGCCAGAAGGGCCGACTGGGTTGCTGTGTCCGGGGTCCGAGGTCGTTCCAGGTTGCAAGGAGTAGCCTGCGGCCTTCAATACTTTCAGTCCTTCGTTAACGCTATCGAGAGCCGTCTTGATTGCGTCGGGGGTTGGCTTGCTATCAGCGGGATCGGCTGCTGTTGCGGTCTTGTTTGCTGGAATATCTTTTACCAAGTCCTTGAGTTCCACGGTTTTCTCCTTCGTCTTGCCGATTTCCTCGCTGACCTGTTCTTGCGTGTAGGCCGCCAGGCATTCCAAAAGCTCGTTCGTTGCTTCGGCCACTCGCTCTGTGACCGGAGATGCATCGCCTTCCATCTCTTTCTCGAAGGTGATGGAATCGCGCATGTAGATCAACTCTTGCACGAGTTGCGCGAATCCGGAAATTGTGTAGAGGCCCTTTTGCGCCGCGCCCATTCCTGTAATGGCCTTTACAACGCGGTCCTCTTCTTCAATGCTAAGCGGCCTGCCATAGGCTTCAAATGCTTTTCGCAATTGCCGGCGCCCACCGTCAAATTCACGTTGCTCTTCGTGACCATCCGCTGCACGATATACAAACCCGCGCGTCGTCGGGATTGATCCGAAGTCCACAATTGAACCTTCAAACGGGTCGGCAGTCCAGCGCATGTACTTCCCGCCAGGATCGCGCCACTTACGCGCATAGTGTGCGCCGATCGAGAACGACGTGTAGACGCCTTGCCGCACTTTGTCCGCTTCGACTGGATCAACGACCTTCGCCAGAACCGGGATGGCTTTCTTGTCGTCGTCATACTCCATCGTGACGAACTTGCCAGCCGCGATCTTCGGATTGTGCTGACCCCGCAAATTACCGACTGACTTCCCTCCCGTCATGTCCGAGAAGTTCTTGTTCCACTTTTGAAAATTCGGCTTTGAGGAGACGAAGTCCATAATCTCGCCTTCAAAGTCCGGCTCCTCGGCTGCGAGGATACCCTCAACAAACAAACCGGGCTCTGGATCTTCTGCAGGCGCTTCGTAGCAGGACTTAATCGCGAATGTGGCCCACTTCTCAGGCTCCCCGTCTTTGCCAACGCGGCCTTTTAGAGTCATTAAGTGGCCCAGCGCCGCTGCGGCTTTGTCCGAAGGCAACTCCATCTTCTCCTCCTTGTAAATCTTCTTCAACTTCGCCAGCGCCTTCGCTTTGTCTGGTCCTTCGTACTTATTGCCACGATAGCCGCCGTGTAGTGCAGCCCAAGCCGCGCCTAGAAGAGTATGGTCGGGCTTGCCATCTTCTTTCGTGTACGGCAATCGGCCCTTGCCGTCTGGCTCTTTCACGAGATATTGGACTGCCTTCTCGGTATCCATCAAGCCCTCTTCTCTAGCAGTTTGCCGCACTCCTCGCAACGCAACCCGTTACCCCGCTTGTGACTTGCTTCCTCGCAAATCAGTGAGACCGTCTCTGCTTGTACCACTGTAACAACCGGAACTGGCACATATGTCGAGCCGTTCGGCTGTACAACCTGCAAACGGTGCTTGCTAAGCGCGTGGATCGTTTGCACGTCCACCATGAAGCCGTTGTCTTGCTCTGGGTCTCCGTACATTGCATCCACGCTTACGCTATCGACCAGCAGCCTGCCGCGATGTTGATCTATCAGCACCGCAGCAAGAACTGCCGTCAATCTTCGCAGCGTTTCGTTCGCCGCCGCAAGTTGCGCTTGCAATACTTTCGCAGAGGAAAGTTGCTCCCCGTGAGTGCCGTTCGTGATTCCCATGCCCTACCGTTCTTACACTTCGCTCAAAGTCAGGCCGTTGCCCGTCGCCATTCTCAAATCCCATTGGCCTTGATAGGGCACGAGTACCGCAGTTGATCCGACCGTTGTAGCAAAAGTGATCGTATCGGAAGTACCGTTAATGCCCAGCGCAGGAGTAGTTACCGTGTGCGCCTGCCCTGTGTGGTTTACGACAGTCAACTCCTTGAAATCGTCCGCCCCTGGCGTCGGCAATGCCAACGTGTAAGCGGTCGCTGTTGCGCCAGTCAACAGTGCGCGCCCGGTCTTCAGTGTAATGGCTCCGGCGTTTGGAAAGGCTTGTCCGGATATCGGCTGCGGATACGGAACTGGACTCGTATCGCTAACCAAGAATGTCGCCGTGCCAGAGAACACTGCCACGTAGCCGACGACCTGCCCCGCAACGAATGCCTGCCCTCCTGGAGCGGTCCAGATATAACTGCCGTTGTTCCCAACAATTGGTCCGCCGATCTGATTTTGATTTTGATCATAGACTTTGAACGCCGTAAATGTCGGGCCGGGCTGAGTAATCGACACGGCATAACCGGCGCCACCTGCGGTTACAGCGACGGGTGATGTGCCCACTGATGCAAGAATTCGAGGTGCTCCCATAATGTTTACCTCTGTCTGGCGCGTGGCGCCGCTGGATTATTTAACCTGCCAAGCCGAGCCGTGCTTTCGCTTCTTCCATCGTCATCAACTCTTTGGGCGGATCAAGAATGTCTTCCATACGCTTCAGCAAGCCCTTCGTAAACTCATTGTGATGCTGAATGTGCTGAATTAAATCGTGCGCGTCTCGCAAGACGCCCACCACATGCAAGGGCAGCTCGTTCGTTGCGCCGATTTCCGGCAATGCGGCCAGCGGTACGAACTCGTGATCCATCCCCACCTTATTCGTTGCCGCATCTATCGTATGCTCTTCCCGTGGGCGACCGCAGATCATGTTTTTTACAAACTCATCAGCGCCATCTATCCAGTGCTCGCTACCGCACATCGATCCAGGCTCAGCCTTCTGCGCCGACGAAGTAAGTTCGTCATCCTTGTCGTTATCATTCTCCGGTTCGCCGTGAACCGGACAAGCTGGATCTCTGCACTCCTCGCGCGTTAGTTTGCACTTCGCCGTCATGACCGTGTTCTTTACCTGCTTGCCTTGCCGTGCCTTCATTGAAACCTCCTGAATCAATCCCGGTTCTTTCTCTGTACTTCGTAAATCGTGATCAACTTCAGAATCCCGTCAGCCGTAACTTTCAACTGATCTCTCATGGCCTCGGTCGCCCTAATTTGTTGGTCAAGCGTGGATTTCAGAGAGTCGTTCATTACTTGGGAAAGCAAGACTCTAATCTCTTCCCGCAATGCAGCTCGTGAATCCCGGTTGTCCTTGTCCTGCTGGTCGCGGCTTTTTTCCATGCCCCGCGTCTTCAGGAAATTGAATACTTCCCTGAGCACCAAAAGGCACAGCAGACCGCCAATTCCTACGTCCTTCCATTCAGGCACGGCCCTCCTTCGAGGGATTCTGCGTGACCCGATTGGATATTGTCTCTGGCTTTCGCAATTCCAAGCGAACCACTGTGACAGCAACCACTCGTCCACCTTTGGCCGCAATTGGTCCGAGGCTAATTGCGGCGGGAAATGAACTTCCATCTTTACGCCGTGCGCTCAGAAGCATCCCAGCTCCCATCGTTCGGGTGTGTGGCTCTTCCCAGTAGCCTTCGCGGTGCGGAACGTGGACTCCGCGTTTTGCCTCTGGAACCAAATCCTCTACCATCTTGCCGATGAGTTCGGTCGATTCATAGCCGAATAACAATTCAGCCTGCTTATTGAGGTCGAAAATACGCCCGTCCTCTTCAACTACCAGCCATGCAATCGCCAGCGACTCTGGTAGTTTGGCCCGTATTTCTTCCCGACGCGCCGCCCTTTCCGCTAGTTGATTCAGATCAGCTGTGGTCATCCCAGCACCGGCGCAAGCAACTCGTCCAAGGTTGGCTTCGACTGCCCATCGTAACCAGCGAAGAATGCTCTATCCGCAGCCTCGTCCTCATAGTAAGGCGAGATACGTCCAAAGCCTCGGTCCTTTGCCGACTGGCCACATCTGTAGGCCGTGTCTTTCTTGATGTCAAGGCGCTTCAACTCAATCGTTAGCGCAACTTCATCTGCGGCCTGCTTGACGATTTCCTGCTGCTCGCGTTTCGGAATCGCTGCGCCTTGTGGCATCGGAATATCCAGCGTTACTTGAGGCATGATCGAACTCTGAAAACTTTCGCTCATTCCGCTTCCACCGTTTCTGGCTCCAGCAAGTCCGCGGCCTCGGGATCATCCGCCGTATAGTAAACTTCTACGCAGTTGCAACCTATTCCTTCGAAGTGTCCGTCTACGCCCCAATCTTCATCAATCCCAATGACGCCACGCTCTTCCGCTTCGTCGCAACTTCCATCACAATTCTCTTCAGTATGATCACCGCTCGTCTCGGAAGATTTACCGATCACTCCAACATCTTTAGCCGTGTCCCGTGCGCCCTGCCGGGTAGCCATCGCCATTTCGGTCGAGGCAATTAGGTCAGAACGCCACACACTAAAGATCCCCGTCTGCTCAATCGAACTTGTTAACTCTGCTGGCGTCTGGCCTTGTGAGAATGCGTTTGTAATCAGATCCTTCAGCACTTCCCGCGTCGTGTCCGTGATGGCCCACACCGCGTTCGGGTTTGTGACAAGCTCGCCTTCCACCCATTTCATGCCAACCAACTCGGCCGCACGCGCTCGCGCGTAGTCCAACGCTCGTTGATTCAGCACCGACAACTGGACCGTGCTCTCCATCTCGGTTGACATCTGCCGCGCCTGGTCCAGATACGTGCCTTCCAATTCGTGTTGCACCGCAGGCACGATCTCTTGGAAGCCTTTAAGAATATCGAGAATGATTTCCTCAATATCCTCGTCCTCTTCGTCACCTCCAGCCTTGGATACGAGACTCGCACCGCCCAAGTCAAAGGTCCAATCTTTCCCCTCTGCCCGCGTGATCGTGATTGCGTTCGCGGTGAACTTCATGCCTGCGAAAGAATCCAGGTCATCGTACTTGTCGGCCTTTGATGCGTCCACGTAAGCTAACGTGACATGCGGAACGTAATCGGCTCCGTCGTGCCGCACGCCTATGCTGTCACCCAACTTGGAGTGCAGTTCTTTCAGGATTGGCGCGATTGCTTCCACGTAAACAACCGCCGCACCTCCGGTGTTCTGGTTTGGAGTGAACACTCCCGTCTTGCCTAACTCAACCTCGAAGGGGTAGAACTCGGCGAGGGCTTCTGCCGTCTCGCCTACGTTCTCTCTAACCCCATACTTTAACGTGATATGCGGCTCGTCCTCACGCCCCTTGCCTGTCACATCCTCATCTGCAATCAGCATTGCTGCTTTCGCCAGTACTTCGTCTGCGATAGCCTCTGGCAATCGAATCATCGCACAAGCCACGTGGCTCTGATCACGTTGCAAGTCCGCAGCAGCTACCTTTGGCAACTCCGCCCCGCTCTCGGGGTTGTAGAAGTGCCATCCCTCTGGAATCTCTGCGAGCGATGGGACTTCCTTTGCGATCGCTACCAACTTCGCTTGGCATCGCTTAAAGAAGCGCCTCAGTAAGTTCGACGTGCGGACAAAGGCTTGTGTGTGCCGCTCGCTACGAGAGCCCGATTCGACGCGGTAGCGTGTAGGCTTTGAGACTTTTTTTTTAGAGCACGAGTCCCGAGTACCTTTTGCGTTGCGTAGCAAAGCAATTCCGTGCCGTCTGTGTCTACGTGGTGCGGTCCCATCACGGTATCGCCGTTATGCCCTACAACTTTCATCCCGCTGCGGCAGAGCGGACATTCTGCCAGCCGTGCCGCCTTCGGCCGCGGCTCGTCGGCGTGTTGCACTTGCTGCTGCCGGCGCATCATGTCTTCCTGATTGTCGGCCTGAAGTGCATTGCGCTGGCTCTGCTGGTCAAGACCTTTCGCAAATGCCGCGTCGTCCTCAGCTTTGTAGTCGATGGGCTCCAGTCCCAACTCTTCTCGGACTTCTGGCGCACGCATCGGGCTGTGCCCTTGATCGTCCACCGTACTCAACAGAATCTGCCACACTTGGGCTTGGACTAGCGGGTTCTCGCGATTGCTTGAACCAAGTTCATACTCAATATCCGCACAGCCCATGAACGCAAGCAAATCGTCCATGATCTCTTTGAACCAGAAGAGAATCGGCTCAAGACCTTCTGCTCGTGCATCGTCGCTCAACTGCTGGCTTGTGGCTCGGTTCGTGGTCTTGACCAACGCTGTAGGTGACACGCTGAAACAGTACGCGACCATACGGGCGAGATACTCGTCCATCTCGTCTTTAAGTTTCGGGTCTTTGGCGAATGTGACCTTAGTACCAAATGGAACGAAGTTTGCTTTGCGCCGTGCTTGCGTTGTGGCAAACTTCTCGTTCCATATCGCTTCAAACTGAGTCATTCGTTCTTCGCTCAGTCCGTCTGGAGCCTCTAGGAACACATCTGGGATTGTGCCATCCGTGTACCACTGTAATTGATGCATCTGCCGTCGCAATGCGATGTTCACAATAAGTACGAGCTGCTCAACCGGCGACTGTGATGTCCAAGTGGCTTTCCCGTTGCGTCTCGCCAGCACACTTTTATTAGGCACGCTGATACAGTTAACGGTTCCTTCGAATGGAACGTATTTGGATTTCGATGCCGCCGCACGTCTCATTTTATTAACTGACACCTTGTATTGCGTGCGGCAATTCTCTGCCTTAATCACCCGGCCATCCGCCATCACGCTACCGCGAGGAGCCAGCGGGGTTACAGTGGACGATACTCCGGTTTTTTGTAGCAACTCTTGTACTTGGTCAGCCATACGCCTGCTGGTCGTGTAGTAGAAGATTTGTCCGCTCGGAGCTCGGCGAGCATCTCCATCGAATAGATAGTCAAGGAAGATTTTGATTTGGTCCGAGGTCGCCTCCATGATTTCTATCGGCACGTACTTCTGATGACTGTAGCCGAAACTTTTGAGATGACCAATTAAAGCAGTCCGGTGAATATAAAAGTCATAACCATCGTAAGCGACAGGTCCGAAGATGCCCTCCAGCTTGTCGCGGAACTTTGTGAAAAACCTGGATGATTGTTTCTGAGTAATGACTACAATCTTCCCTTTGTTGGTCGATCCTTCCGATAGATACATCCCCATGAAAGCACAATAGTCATCCCCGGACATTGTTACTTCTATCGGATATCTTCCGCCCTCGTGCGCCTCATAGGTATAGCGCTCAGTAACAACATCGGCGATTGTCGCTACGGGAACGCCTGTCGAAGCAGATATCTCGGAGTAACTCGCGCCAGCCTGTCGCTTGGTTCTGATCGTACGATTGCGTTCATGGATTGCAGACTTGTCGCCGAATTTCATCTCTTTAATTTCGCAACCCGCCCATGAGTCCACGACCAATGGCAGTTGCCAGTGAGTAACATGAAATGGCGAATCCTTCAACTCTTGCGCTGGAAGCAAACTCTCATGCCCGGTGTTTCTGTTTCGCACGATCATGTTGTGTTCTGGAGTAACCAGAACATCAACACCCTTCCCTATGAAATTGATGAGATTGCCGGAGTATCGGCGTTTCGTAAGAGCTGTTGGCCTCTGCCATTCCAAAGCCTTAGTGTCAGGATTGCGAGTTGCTACGCCATCTTCGTGAGTCACGGCGCTGACTAACTTCCAGCCATCACGAGTCAAAACTTCTGTATCTGGCGAGAAACAGAATCCATACAATCGCGACGGTCTAACGTTGCGCGGATAAAAGAACAATGCATCCGACTTCCTAATCGCCGGTGTCGGAATCATCATGTCAACCGCTGGCATTCCCTTGATAATCTGGCGATAGGCAGGGTCCGGAGGCATTGGTGAGCGCCCTGTCTCGTCCACAAGTAGACTGATTGTCGCGCCGTCAATCACATCGAAACCATAAATACCGCCGTCGCGTCTCCATCGGGGCACAACGCTCGCGGCATCAATAACAAAAAGATCTTCCAGTATTTGCCGCTGCCAATCAGAGAAACTGTGCTGCCCATCAGGCTTCGACCAGAATTCCTCCAGCTTAGCGATGCGCTTGTCATTCAACTGCCGCTCTTTCTGCTTGCTTGGCGGTTCTCCCGGCAATGTCCTCACACTAAAGCTGTGCGGTACGCGCGACACTTGATCCTTGCGAGTCTCAATTACGGACCGCAACAGGCTGTAGCCGTCTGCTAGGTCGCGCAGAACATCGTAGCAATAGCCTTCAAACGCCTTCGGCGTGTAGTCGATGTTCTGACCGAACCGATAGTCAAAGATTCGGGCCTGAGTACCGCGCGGGGCCACGCGTCCCATTGGCTGCGACGGCCCCATCCATGCCATCGGGTCCAAGGAAGAGATTTGCGCGTTCACTCCATCCGTGAACCGCTCGAACAAGCCACGGCTTATCGGAGTCGCCTTGCCGAACCCGTCTTGGACTAAACCTCGCGCCATTCGTAGTTCCTTTTACAGAAGAATCTCGGGGTTAATTCCCTTCACCGCCAGTTCCATACTGCCTGCAAGCATTTGACGCGCTACCTGCAAACCAATCTGATAGCCTTTCAGGAACTCGGGCGAAAGCGGAAAATTAATTCCGAGTTTCGTTGCCGTGGATCCGCCAATCGCAGAGACCAATTCCGAAGCCTCATCTTTCTCAGGCTTTCCGTTCGGATCAATCTGATCCACAGCGCTTTCAATCAACCCCGCTGGCGGTATGTTCATGGCGTACACTGCCCTTCATGTTGCGGTTTCCAGTTTGTCGGACATTTGGGAGGAGCCATCCATCGGCACCCTTGCGTCGAATACTTCGCCTGATACGCAATCATCTCTGTTGCGTTCGCGTGCTGCGACAGCAGGCCGCCCTTGCAGATCGGCGGGAGTTTGGGTCCAGTAAAAGACTGGGCCGGCGATACGATTGCTTCCGCTTGGACGGTTGGGATAGGAATGGGTGTAGTTGATGGTTTCATCGACTGTGACGCCGTGGTTCGTTTCGCAACGCAGCCCATCACGAGGGCGCAACTCAGGATGACGTTCGTAAGTAAGGAGCACCGCGAGAGCGACTTCTTTCTGCTTGTCATTCGATATCCCAGCGATCCTATACGCTTCCGCTAACCTACTGCTCACCGTAGTCCGGGGCAGCTTTAATACCTTTACGATCTTGTCGCGATGCATCCCTTTGCATAACAGTTCGCAGACTTCAGCTACCTTCACGCTCAACTGCGGCCAAACTGGCCCTGTAGGCGGCTTTACTTTCCGCCTATTCTGATACCAGCATCGCCTGTTTTCTTCACGCCATCTCGCGGTATCAATGTCGTCGAGCTTCGCGAGAGGATCAATCGCCGAAGATAGCGATTTCGTCTCGCTTGCAGCCAACCGTAACGGGCGTTTTTTGCGTGCGGCGTCTCGAACCTTTTGCCATACGGTTCTCTTTTTGAACCGCCTCACGACACCTTTGCGGCGACGATATTGCTTTGCACGCTCTGCACGCTCTTGCCATTCACCATCGCGTTTTCCTTCAGCACATACCAGCAACGTCCGCCTGGGTATGTGCATTTCGCCGTGTAGGTTGCGGCAGGTGCCAGCACCGTCGCGATGATTGGCGGCTTAGGACACCCGCTCTGATAGCACATGTACACGCTAGTCGATATGTCTTGGACTCCAACCTGCGGCACCGGCTGATTCCATTTCAGAATCACATTCTTCGAGGTCGTTACCGTGCCAGTAAGTCCCGTCGGCGGGTTCGGTTGCGGCGGTGGGGGTGGTGGAGGCGGTCCAGGAATTACTTCCGGCCCGATCGGTCCATCCTCGGCACTCTCACATGTCTGGCCTGTCGGACAGGGAGTCCCAACCGCAACGTCTGAGGCAGTCACCGCGTACCAGTAACTCGTAGAGAATATCGTCGTAGAATCTTTATAGTTGCAGCAACTCGAACTTGGAATGCTGCCAATCTCCGTAAACCCGCCTGTCGCTGCCGTGTTGCGATAGACGTTGTAGGCCAGAACGTTCGGAGACGATGATGCATTCCACAACAGGTTCACTACTTCTGGCGTACTCGAAGTAGCGCCAGCAGTCAGCGTCGCTTTCGCGCTCGACGTTTTTCTCTTGCCGTCAATGAATAGTACCTTTCTTTGCGCGCCGGTACTTCTTGCCACTAGCGCATTTTGTGGCAAATTACCGAGAGGCGTGCTGCCCATTAACAGTATCGGCTGAGCGCCAATTCCAACCTTGCCTCCGCTCAACTTTGCATTCACGCCCGCCAGCGTTGCCGAAGCCGTGTAGCCTGCCGGGTAACTCCACTGCGTTTGCCCACAGTTTGTCACGGCACATGTTTGTCCAGCGTCCCAGACAATCATCGACTGCGTGCCGTTCGCCATACGGAAGCCGCAACTCCAAACCGTTCCTGAATTCATGCACGGCTTGGTCATTGTGCTGCCTACGATCCACTTGTTGAGTTCCGCGTAGGCTGTGCCAGATGAGGTCAGCGTCCCGTTCGTGACGAGCGTTCCCATCTCCGAGTTCCCGTATTGCCACCAGTAAAAGCGCTGCACACCAACCGATCGTTGCACAAGATACATGCGTGCGAGATATGCGGCCTGGAGTTGCGCGTTCGGCAATCCGCTATCGTTGCCCCAATTGCCTTCCGTGTCCCAGATCGGCTTTGTGCTGTTCCCTATCGCCGCTTTAATCGTCGCAACCTTCCCCGCTTCCGCTTCTGGCTTCTGCCCCAGAGCCGAATCAATATAGCCGTGGAACGCGATGATATCCGCGTATGCCAAACCTCCAGCTTTCACGTAGCCAGGTAGCCAATTGCCAATTGTCTGCCCTTTCCCGGAATCGACCGGGCACGGTGTTGTTACTTGGCACGTCGGGCAATTCGCCTTAATGATTGCGTAAGCGTCTTTCGCCATGCGAATCAGTTGCGCGTAAGGCATCTGCGGGTTCGTCGGCGTCCACTCAATCCCAATGTCGGGCTCGTTCCACACTTCCCAATACTTAATGCGACCGTTTGCGTGCTTCACAACCACCGTAACGAAGTCCTTCCAGATTTGATCCGGTCCCGTGCCATCGGCGTTAAGATCCTTGGGCGCGTCGCACGATCCTGGGTAGTGGTCGCATGATTGAGTCATCGGCGGTCCAGCAGCCCATGCCGGCGTCTCACCAAATGTATAAAGGAAATCAGTCACACCGTTCTTTGCGGCGGCTGCGAACCAAGCATCCATCGTGTCGAAATTGTAGGCACCGTTCGAGGGATTCATGGCACTCCACGTTGTCTCAGTTCCCCAGAAGCGGAATGCTCCGATAGGAATTGTGGGCCAAGGTATCCCGTTATGCGGCGCGATTACTTTGGGATGCACGTTCATCCCAAACATCGTTGGCGGTACTTGCTGCGCCGTTGCGATGGATGCCAGCAGAACTATAAAAGCTGACCACTTGCACTTACACATTTGTTTTCTCCTTGCCGATCATTACTTTCTCGGCGAGCACTAAACGAAGAACGGACGTCACAAATTCGTCACGTGGGGCTAAGGACGATACTCGTGCGCCAAACACATGGACCTCTTCCTTCTCGATTCTGTCTGCCAAAGCTCGTAATGTCTTAACGGTCTGTGCCCGATTCGTACCAAACATAAGCGCCGAATCGCCCGTAGTTACGCGTGAACTGAAATCGTGAGCACTCAATGTTCTAGTTTCGATTTGAACTGCTGGTTCTTCTCCCAAGATTCTCATCGTTCGCGCCTTCGCCTCTTCAACTGCCTTGATCTCGCTCGCTGTATGCTGTTGTGGCTGATCACTTGTGCCCAACATTATTTCGCTCCAAGCCAAATGTGGTTCATGGCCTCTTCTTTAACTACAGCGTTCGGATAATATCTCCAAGACATCCGCACCCACCGCTCCGTTTGAATGAACAGTGCCACCGTAGATTGGTCGGCATTCATCAATGCCTTAGCAAGATAATGGTCCATTGATTCACTTGCTCCGCGCCGCTCTTTTCAAGAGGCCATAAGGATCGGTAAAGGGTTTCACTTGCTCCCGTGGCGCTTCGCTCGGTACCGTCTCAGCCTCATTAACCGTAACCGTTCCCGGCACTACCGCTGGCACTGCTACCATCGCAGAGCCAAGAATTATTCCGCCGCCCAAGTCTTGCGGGTTCGGCGGAGGTGCCAGCCGCTTTGCGTCGTCTGACTTCGTTTGCAACCAGCGCATGAAGCTGTCGCCTGGATTGTGGCCCGCGCTCTCTGCAAGACAGAACGACCAAAAATGATCGCCATGACCGTACTTCTCATCGTGCTCGGCATCGAAGCGTGCCTGCCCGGTCGCTGTCGTAGTTTTCTTAATGGAAGCGAATGAATACCGGATCGTGTCTTGCCCTTCAGGAATACGGACTTTCGTTTCTTCCATCCGGCGCTTGCCGTGCGTTGCCAGCGCCTCTTTTGCCTGGAGCGTAAACTGCACTCCCTCCACTCGACTCGCTCCGAACTTCTCTTCTAGCTGCTCGAAGATGGGGAGGCCCATCCCCGACTTATCGATACAGAGCCGACGAATCCGCGGCATCATCGCAACGATCCGCCGTACTTGCTCTGGCGTGGGAATGTTCCGCATCTCCCAGAGTCCGCGAGTCACGCTCACGTCGCCAACCTGATTCATGAACCAGACAACGGACAAATCTTTATTGCGGGCGATATCCCAACCCGCGTACATGTTCGAATATTCTGGATCGGGCTCCCCGCTCGATGCCGAGGCCGATTCATTCGCTTTGTATAACTCGTACGGAATCCACTGCGAAAGAATCGAAAGGAACTGACAGCAGAATTCTTGCAACCACATCTCTTCGTCGAGACATGTCGCTCGGACTTCCTCTGCGACCAGCAGCCTGCCGAAGCGATCCGAGAAACCTTGTTCAATCGCCTGAAAGATGTTGCAACTGTGCGGCGAGAATCGTTTACTCTTCGGCTCTTCGCCGGTCAGACCCGCTTCCTTGGCTAATTCGTAATACGGCCCCTGCTGACCGTTCGGCGTCGAAATAATCGCCAGTTCGTATCCAAGGGTAATTGACGGCGCGATTGCTTCGTAAATCTTCCGTGCATCAAGATGAAACGCAAACTCGTCCAGCAGTACATCCCCGCCGTAACTTCGTGCTGTCTCTGGATTCGCAGGCAGCGCGATGACGCGTGAACCGTTCCCCAGAATGACGCGCTTCTCTAAAATCGAGGAACCGGGGAAAAATGTATCGTGATATTCGGCGATTGCTCCAATCGCTCGTAGGTGTGGAGCGACGCACTTACTGATGAATTCGATCGACTGGCGTTCACCCGCGCTGAGAACGATGAAGTCTTGCTTCTTTAGCAGGCATTTGCGTATGCCCTTAAATCCGGCCGCAAACGAGAACCCAATCCGCCGCGCCTTCGTCGCAATGGTTAGCTGCGACTGATCGTTAATCCAGTCCGCTTGATACTTATAGAGCCGTAGCGGATTCTTAGGAACTTCTGGCGGTAGTACCTCAACCACTGAGTCTGACGTCGTCTCTACGGGCGAGTCCGTAATACTCATCAAGGAGCCGGACGAGTTCTCTTGGGTCTTTTCTGCTTTCAACTTGCGCGGTCGCAATTGCTTGGGCATTCACTGTCACGTTCACTTCGGTTCCCGCTACTGGCGGAACCTCTCGCTGCTCAAACGATATGGGACGGTCTTGATCGTACTGGTAGACAATGGCCGCTGCCCGCATGTCCCCGGCAATCGCTCGGGTCACTACCGTGTTTGATAGCAAGTCACCGCGAACGATGCCATCCTTACTTGGCTTCCCCTGCAAATCGACCACAACTCGGTTGATCTGGCGCCGCAACATTTCCTTCGCCGTTGTCCCCTTCGGACGCCCTGAAGGATTGCCGCTCTCGCCTGGCTTGAAATGGTAGGGAACAAGATTCTCACCGCGTTTCTTTTTCGCTGGCTTTTCTTCACTGTTTTCGCCACTGATACCAGTGACTTCCGTCTTTCGTACTGTAGCCATTGGACTTACGCCGTTTCTTCGCTTTCAAGTTGCCGAAAAGTGATGCGGTTATCTTCCGACATGTACACCTGACATCCCGTCCAGCCTCCAGCAACATATTCGCTCGGCCCGATGATTCCGCCGCATGGGTAGTCCCATGTTCTGGGTCCGAATCTTACCGGAAGCCACTTCTCCAGCCATGCGCGGAACTTCTGAGAACGAGTCTTCGGCGTTACCGGAATCGCCAGCCACGAGATGAAGATTGGCCTGAACAACGGCTTTCTCATACGTGTTCCTCAACCTGCAACAATGTCTCTATCGCCTGCTCAGGCGATGCCGCTATGGGCATGATCGGCCAAATTGGCTGGCCGTAATTCAAAATGCACACAAACAAATCGCCGCCGTTCGCAATATGCTGCCGCTCCTCATCCGTCAATCGCCAGCGGCTTATGACTGCCTTATCCGTGCGAAAAGCTGGCAGTGGGGTGTAGAGGTCCGAGCCGTCTTGGGCTTTGTAGACTTGATCTAGTTCACTCGACATCGGCAGTACCGGACTTACAGGCTCCATGCCTAGCCTACATCCGCCTTCGGCATTCCCATCGGCTGAGCCGAACTCACGTTCGGTTGCGCTGGCGTCGCAGCACCCGTAGTTGGCTGCTTTGGCAGTACCCTAACTCCAGAGTCTTGTGGTTTCTTGGCTGGCATCGAGCATGGTCCGTTGGCTGTGTTGTCTGCACTCATAGCAGCTCTCCTTGCTCACTCTCTGCGTCCATGATGGCGTTCGCATCCGGTGTCCCCAGAAAATACAAGTTGCCGAATCGCTGGAAATCTTCCTCCTTAAATCCGTGCTTTGCAATCAGGGCGTCTCTGCCTTGGATACCAATAGCGGCCCAGCGCGGCTGGATCTGATAATTTGCCCAGTAGTACTCAATGTCTTTTTCGATTTGCTCAGCCGAGAATCCGTCAGTCATGTCTTTATTCTTCTGATTTTATGAGGGGCTACCGTCTCGAAAAAGTGTTCCGCTTGTTCGATCCTACAAGCCCCTCTTCCGCTACGGTGCCACTGTAGCGCGAATCGAATCCTTCTACCGGGTGGAAGGATTACTCCGATGCCTCGACCAACTGGAAGTCAAGGTAGATCGGCTTATTGCCCTTCATCGCGTCCTTGAAGAACTCAAACGCGGTTGGATTGGTAATCATCATCTGGACAGACCCGCTGGGCGTCCACTTCGACCAATCCGTGTTATCGCCGTCCTTCTGATTTGTGGCTAGCAGTTTCACGCTGCCACTATCAGCCGGGGCCGAATACATCTCGATTGCATTCACGAAAAACTTAGCTCGTACTTTCATATTTGCTGTCCCGCCGAGACCGCTAGCTTCGGCAGAAATTTCTAGCGGTACCGCTATCCGCTGGATCCTTCTAGACTGATTCCTTTGCCACGACCGCCGGCCCAGGCTTTGCCACTCCTAACGCCTGCTGTACCGCTTGCGGTTGATCCGCGATCTGCGCTGGGCTCAGTTCCGCATCGCTCGCAAACGCGGCCGCACATACATCATACGCCCCTTGCAGCAATCGAACTTCGCCGTCAAGCTTCGCTCTGGTTTCCTCTGCGGCCTTCGCAGCCTTTGTCTGCGCTGCAAGTTGTTCGCTCTGTTTCGCCAGGAAGCCCTTTACTGCTTCAAGATGTTGTGTCGTGATTTTCACTGATTCTGCCTCCAGTTTCTGTCACCAAGGGTGGACGTTGTCGAGTTAGCGCGACTTGCTGCGCTTCGTACTGCGCTTGCCGAGCTGCCAGCATCTTCTTTGCCGCTATCGCGACAATCCATCCGTAGGCCCTGCCGGCCAACTTGAACAGCAGTCCCAGCACTTCCAAACCCAACTGCCCTAAGACAATGCCGCAGGCTATCACCAAGATCAACGCAAGCTTTGTCATGCCGTGCCTTTCCAAATCAATCTTCCAGCCGTCTCACGTTCGCAGCTTGCTTACCCTTGGGACCGTCTGTTATCTCGAACTCGACTGGATCATTCTCTTTGAGTTCCTTGTAGCCGTCCATCTGAATCGCCGAGAAATGGACAAATACATCTCTGCCGGTTTCTGGTTTGATGAAGCCAAAACCTTTCACCGACGAGAACCACGCTACTATTCCTGTGACGCGCGTACCTTCCATGTGTTCCGCTTTCACTCGGCTACTGGCGTACCAACCCTCTTCCGCGCCGCCTTCGCCGCCTTTCTCTTTGCTTTTTCGATCTTGTCCTGCGGTATCGGTCGCACCGTGCGCTGAATAAAATGCGCGGTTGGCAATAATACCTTGCTTCGCGTTCCCTGATAGGCCGACATGCCCAAGCCGATTCCAATGCCTAGCAGCAACGACTTTTGGTTCACCGCTGAAGCCGTGATACTAAGTGCGAGAATCAGCAGTGCCGTGCATTTCTTCATTCGTTTACTTTAAGGAAAGGCCCGCGCCACAACCATAGCGACGCAGGCCCAACCCGCTCTGGCAGTATCCGCGCCTCCACAGTATAGGATTTTTATTCGGCGTGCCGTTCTAAAACACTTTCGGATATTTATTGTCCACCATCAACTTGTTGACTGCCGCACGGAACTGCTTCGCGGTCAACTTCTGCGGAACGTAGGTCACCATGTTCGGCAACCGCGTCGCCTTCTTCACTATCTCGCTCTCAGTGGCCGGGACGGGCAACGTTGGCAGGAATCCGGCAAGCGTGCTCAGAATCACGGACACCACGCCTTTGACCACAACTGCGACAACGCCAGTGAGATTCAGGCCATTCCAAAATGTCTGGAGTTGCGCTTGCGCCTCCTGAATCAGCGTTGCGAGTTTCAAGCCGACCGTGGCCTTATCCGCTGCTGGTGCCTGTGCGTACGCCGTCACTTCGGTGAGTACCGCCGACAGTGCAGTTGATACAGCTGCGACGATCTCTCCACCCGGCACGACGCCGGCACCTTGGAGAATGGTCAGCACGGATTGAAATGCTGTGATGATGTCTGCGGCCACATTGCCACATGCGGTCAAGAAAAGCGTGCTGCCGGAAACTGCGAGTCCTCCGAGTATCGTCGCCACGTATTTCACGACGTCTCTACGATTCGCTTGCATAATTTCCTTTCTGTTTTCTAGGTTCGCGCTAAACATGAAACACGCACTGCTTTGTCGTCACCCTCTAAAGGCCACATTCGTAGCTTCATCTTATCCGCGCGGAGTTTCCCGGTCGGAATCGTTCCGCCTTCCTCTGGAGAAAGGCCATCCCATATCCCGACATTGCCAAGCGATTCGGATGCAGTTATCCCACATGGGCTGGAATGATCACTTGGTTTTGGGAGGAATTTGATCTTCTGGAGGGCGTAGAAATTGCCGGTACGGGGATGGTAGAACTCTTGCCAGTAGCCCGACTGTTTCTTGGAGCGGGCATCGTCGTCATCGGTCCAGCCGATGAACTTGCCGTTTTCAGCCAAGAGGCGGATGTTTTCTTTTCGCATGTGAGCGGACGTGCGTCGTACCTTCCACAAAACAAAACCCGCCAATCTTGGGCGGGATGATGAGAGCGATTGTATTTTAGACAGCAGGAGTGACTACTTGTGAAGCACCCACTTATCGCCAGGGTAAGCCCCTTTAGTAGGGCGCGCCGATTACAAACCGGACAAGAGCATGTGACTTAATGCTCTGGAAGTGAGTCTCTTACATGAATCTGTGGATGTCAAGAAATAAGTTGTGGGTGTGCATTTCTGGACAACCGAATCCTTCCACCCGGTAGAAGGATTAGCGGATTACTCTGACTTGAAAGCTCTGGCGATGTAGTTCGCCAGCGCAAACGGAATTCTCGCGATCTCCGCAGAAGCAGCCTTGCGAGAGTTGGACTTGGAGCCGTGACGCGCCGCACCGTCCTGAAACCATTTATCGCCTTTGCCGTTGTTGCGCGGGCCTGAGATGCCTTCCTGCTTCACGCCGTTCACTTTCGACGGCACTATGCGATTTTCCGCGTTGCATCCGTTCTCGCGCCACGCATTCCCCGGTGGTGCCTTCGCTCCGCCATATCGCATCGGCTGCACGCTCACTCCAAACCTCGGCACTCCCGCCACTACGCGCTTGCCTACCATCCCGACATCGCCAAATAAAAAATATGAACCAAAATTTGCCTTAGCTGGACCGATATATTTTTGTGCGCCTCTAACGTTTTCAACGACCAGCGGGATGTGCCGACCAGAATAGGTTGCGAATGACTCTGGTTCCCGATTTCTCGCCGCGGACTAACTCGCCGCGCAGATACAGCATCTCAATTTCGTCATCGTCCAACTGCTGTGGTAGTGGAGGAGGTTCTTGCATTGCTTTCATCCTTTCGGTGATTCTTGAAGTACTCGCTCCACCATATGCGATTCAAAAGCTTCAGGAGCTTGCGGTCTTCCGTTCGCTTTATAATCGCGTCAATGTGTGCAAGTCGGCCCAAACTATTTTCGCCCTCTCGGGAGTTCGGTATTCCATCTCGCCGAGTCCATGCCACTGACCGGCATCAATACTGCAAGGCCACCGTCATAATGCGCCTTGCAAACAATCGGGCTTGGCTTCATTGGATCTTCTGACGGCGTAACCCACAGACTGATCGAGCCTGGATTCGTCCCTTTCTTTCCAATCTCCTGCTTCGGAAACGCGGCGACAATCTGTGCCAGCAGTTCAGGATTAAAGGTCAGGGTCGGCGGTCCTGCAATCTCAGGCACGATTGCCGCATAATCCGGAAACTCGCCTTGGGGTCGCGGCATTCGCGTGCCATCGTCAAATTCATACTCTTTCGCTACACACTTGAAGTAGGACGAGTAATGTCTGCGTACAAGCCATCTGGCGTACTGAATCGCCTCAACGCTGAGAACTCCAGTAACGTCTTCGTCTTCAGGTTCCACTGCCGCAATCACGAGCGCGTGTCCGTTCGTTACGACCAGTCGCCCGTTTTCTACGTCGTACCAGACATGCCGTGTGTACTCCGGCGCCTCAGCATCTTGCCGGGTGAGTTTTTCAATCGGGCCTACCGATGCGATGTTCATAGCTTCTTGCCTGCAATAATCTGGCCTTCGAGAGTGCTCAAGCACTTTTCACCGCACACTGGATAGTCGTGGTCATGCAACGATTCATTCGGAGAAAACCTGCGGACGGTATAAAGCTGATAATCAGGACTCGTGGCCGTAACTGTCCATCCGTTCGTAGAATCATGGAGCACGAACCTGTGATTCGCCTCCCCGAACTGCGCTCCGCATCCCGCACACTTCACTTGCATCGAGACAAAACGGTTCATAACTTCCCAGCCTTCATCCGCTCGTGAATCGCAAAGAGCAGATAGAGAAATGGGCCAGCGACATAAATCACTAAGAGAACCATGCTATCCTCCAGCCTTAATCGAAGCCGTCCCCGTCCGCGTGATAACCATCTGCGGAAACCACACACCGAGCGGCTTGTAAGAATACGACGCAACCATCGTGCACGAACCTGAGACTTCATCGCATCCGTAAGATGCGACCGCAAAACCGTTTCTTAGTCGCAAATTGTATGCCAACTGATTCGCGTACAGTCCGGCGTTGTTCGGAGAATTGCATGGCAGTCCTGCAATCGCTTCGCAGCGCGCGACTTCGGTGACTACGTAACTCAAACTTCCCGCTGTGCTTTCGGCAACTTGGATGTCGATCATTGCCAGTGCCACGAAAATCAACACTGGTAGCATGACCGCTGCCTCCAATATCGCCTGCCCTCTCTCGTCTTTCAGTCGTTTCGTTATTTTCATGTCATAACCTCGTTTACAAATTCCCAAACAATCAAGACCGCACAAATTGCCACCGCAACCAATGTCAGAACGATCATCGCCTCGACACATAAATCCGAGATTCGTTTCCACATGTCTGCCTCACAGAGCGCCAAGCGTACCAGCACACAGCGACGGCGATAAAACGGAGTTTCATGCCGTAATCTCTTCCTCCGCTCCGTACAATTCCTCTTGCACGTTGATCTTTCCCGTCTTAAGAACTTCGGCGATATTTTTCAAAGCCTGTCTGTAATAACTAGGTTTTAGTTCTATCCCCAGCCCTTTGCGCTCCAGCGCGCCCCTTGCGTATGCCCCACTCGGTTAAAAACGCTTGGAAATCAAAAAGGAAATCCGGCATGAATACAGGATCGAACCCGAGCGCAGAACTATCCTGAGTCTTGGACAGCAGAAACGTTTCGTAAGAGCAGTCTTTCAATGCACCCTAATCTTGTGAAACTGGAAATTGGAATACTGCGCTCGAATCTCCGCTGCACGTTGCGAGGCTTCACGGCGTGCTTGACAACTGACAGCAAAAGCCGCGGACTCCGAAGTGACTGGAAACTCCGCTACCCGCTCGTAGTCTTCGGCGATTGCGATCATGGCGCACCTTACGCCTAACTCAAGCCGTCGTCTGTCTTGTGGGATCATAGCTTTATGGCTCCCTCCATTCCTCGATTGCCTTCTGTGAAATTCTCCAGGCTTCCCGGCCCAGTCCGACAAAGCAGACTATTTGCGGTACTCCTCGGCGAGAAATGGCGAAGTATGCCGTTCCATGCTCTTGTGCGCCTCGGTAAGAGCGATAGCAGGCCCACATAAACTGCCAGAAGCCGATACCAGAATAAGCAATGTGGTAGTTCGTCATAGAATCCCTTGGTTTCCAATCTCTCCACCGGGTGGACAGATTATGCCTTCTCGCGCGGTCGAAACTGCCAACATCGAAAGCAACTCCGCACCATGCAAATTCCCTTCCCCTTCACATGCTGATTATCCGCATGGCTGCACTCGCAGCGCGGACGCTTTTTACTGACTTGCCTTCGCTTCATTCGCATCAATCAGAACGTGCTCCACGATGCCGGGATTGTCCGCAAGATTCTTCGGGTGAATTTCCCTGCCCGCAATGTGGTAAAGCAGTCGGCCTGGACATCCTGAACGCACGTCGATCTGCCGGCCTCCGAGTGTAAACCGCTTTGGCTTTTGAAACCCGCTCAAAAGAATCTTGCCGTCTACCGTGAATTGCAGCCAGCAGGTTGAGTCAGATCCTTTCGCTGAAGATTGGAGGTCAATGGTCACTGGCGATGTCTTCGCAGGCGTCTCTGCAGGTTTCTTTTCTCCCGATCCGGCAATGCCCTCGGTCACTCCGAGCGTCACGACATCAAGCAAATCTTTATGTGTAATCCAAGGTCTTTCGGCCATTGCCAAGATGTTGCTCTCCGTTCGCCGCTGACTATTCGAGATGCGAGAGATCTTAGTGGCCAAGGTTATACAAATAGCCGCGATGGCCACGCCCATGACTACTGCGAGTGTCCAAAATGAGCGACTCGCGCGCCACCGCACATCTTCCGAAGTTACCAACCTGTCGCGGGCGATTGAGAGTTCTTTAATCAGAGCCGTGTTCTGTTTGGTTAACTCATCTGCTATTTCCGCCCGCTTCGTTACTACCTGGCCGATGGCACGTACATTTTCCCGCTCACTGTCTCGTTCCGCCGTCATCTTTTCCAGTTCATCGGCTAACTGCTGTCGCGTTCTCTTTTCGTTTTCCAGCATCATACTTTTTCCTTTCGCGTGCGCGGGGAATCAGTAGTTTAACGCCCTATGCTCGGCAAGTTGCGATTCTTTTGGCAACGCGAGATTGTAGACTTCCATGACGCGCTGCATAGATGCCTCATTGTGTTCTTTGTATTTTTCCTGCGCATCCTCTCCGGGGTATACGTAGGTCGGGTAATCCTCGTGATCGTAGGTATCGCAAACTACAATCAAGTGCGTTGCGCTTAACTTAACGCCTCGATCAAACCATTCAGCGATGTCTGATTTAGTTGCTGCCATTTTGGTTTCTCCTCCTTGGTGCGCCGGGGTCAGCAATCTACTGCAACCTTTCGCAGCCAGTCCATCCAGACCTTTTGAGTTCTGGAATCTTCATAAGCCCCGTTTCTTCGTGTGTCAAAGCCCCAGCCCTTAGCCCACGCTTCAAACTCTTGGCGAATACGTCGCAGATTTGCTTTCATCGTTTCCTCCGTGGTGGTGCGCGGGGTTCGTGGTGCGTCAGTCGATGATGCCAGCTTTCTTGAGTACTGCCTCTAGCTCCGCCCGTGTTGGCCCGCCGTGCGTAACATGCGTATAGGCGCGTAGCAACAAATCGGCCATTGCATCGGCAGCCGCCAGTAACTTGCCGTTCGCTTCATCCTCGTCGGGCGAGATACAGTGATGTCGATTCAGCGTGTCACAAACCGGATAGCCAAAATCCGCATTGATCTTGTCGGGTACTGCCGCGTGAACGATGTAGTATCGCGTATCCCCGTCCTTCGCTGAATCTAGTTCCCAAGGGCCTTTCGAGTGCTTCGCCATATTTCTTCTCCTCTGTGGTTCGTGGTGCGTTACTCTTCGTCAAGCTTCGGTTCGTTGCCGCAGGTTACGCACACTATCTCGCCGTGCCCCACAACTTGGAATTCCGTGACCATCCGGCAAGTTTCGCAAAATGATCTGCCATCGCCTTCCCGGTGAATCGCTTTGAAAGTTTCGAGGTCCATGAGAGTTACTCGCCTGTCTCAGCCTTCTTGATGGCCGTTCTCAGTCGGGGCAGCACGTTTTCCGCACGAAGTCCGAGGCGCGAGACTTCCTCGGAAAGTAGAATTAAAACTGTTTCGGCACACTTGCAGGCTTCGTACATGTCCGGTGCGGCAGCTATCAGGCGGGCGTTGGCCTCGTTCGGACAGGTTGCGCCGTTGCAGGTTGCGATAAATTGCGTGCAGCGTCGATTTTGTTCGTCCTGATCCTGATACACACGAACGACGTGAGGCGAAATGACTATCGGCTCCAAGCCTTCCCCCGGCTCCCCCGATATGACGCCTTTACCTACGTAGACCGTCTGCCCATGGCCGCGAGACTTCCACGGACCCGGGGTATACTTTTCGTTTGCCATAGCCTTGTTTCTCCTAAACGTGATAATCGACCACTGCGAGCGTTGTCTTGGGCGATAGTGGCTCGATGAATCGGTGAAAGAACTTTTCTTTCCAAATCTCCCACGGCTCGTTCCAGCAAACGATCTGAGCGCCCAACGCTTCGTCTTTGTGTAGGCACTTGCCGAACCATTTATCCGGATCAGCCACGGGCTTGCTCATATCCTTGCGTTCGCATTCCGTGTAGGCAGGAACGCCGAACCATCCCATGCGCTCGTACTCGTGCCAGTGACGGTTTATCAGGAAAGCGGCAGCGGGTTGGAATTTAGCCGCGTCCAGCATCGACACTTTTACGATGTCCCCGTGGTACTCCTTCCATTGAGTCGGCCACTTGGTAGATTTACCCGCTCCGTGGCAGCCGTTACAGCCCTTGCAGCCGTCGAACCATGCCTGACCGAACTCTTTCAATCCGCCGGGTCGAACGCCAGTTCCGCCGCATATCTTGCAAATCTCCTGATTCTCCGGGTCTTTCTCCGGGTCGTAATCGCTCAACATCCCCGTGTAGCGCCCGCCAACGACATACCAGTCCCATCGGCTGCCATCCCGGAACCACTCCCCGTTCTCGTGGAAGCATCTGATCCGCTAGTGCTGCCTCAAGTCCGATGCGCTCAACTTCTGGCGCATCCAAAGCTACTAAGATTGCCGCGTGTGACATAACTTTCCTCCTTGTGGGCTTTGCGCCCCGTTGAGTGACTACCCAGAGATGGTTGCACTCTTCCGCGCATTCCGCTCCTCAACCATCTTCCCCAACATCAACCCGGCATCCCGTACCTTTGTGTATGCATCCTGGAGATTGTTCTTTGAGATGCCCGTGATGGCCGATACAACTAAACTAGTAATCCCCGATGTCGTCCCAAAGGTCAGTTCCGGCCAAGACTCTTCCGTCAACAGAATTGCTTTCTGTTCAGCGAGTTTCTTGATCATCGCCCGTGACCGCTGCAGCCGATCGGACGCGCCGGCGAAGTTCCGATGCCCAAGCGCAACGAGCGCAGCCCCAAGCAAGGTCGATACATCAATCTTTCGCTGCACCACGATCAATCTCCAATCCTTCCACCGGGTGGAAAGATTAACGCGCTTTCCGTTTCTTCCCGTTTTTTGAAATAAGCGTCAATCAGATCAAAACCGACTGGCCCCGTACTTCTCTCCACCTCTATCAACTTCTTGCCGCGAATCCCCGACGGCAACGTCCACATGACATAAGTGCGCCCAACTTCATAGCAGGTTAAGATTCCCGTCCCATTAGAGCGCATGGCAATCGTCGCGACTTTCGGATTGCCCGTCTTAACTTTCGTCAACGGATCGTAGGGTAAGGCCATCCCGTCAGCATCATGAGGAATTAAATTGAATTCAGCCGTCACGCTCACGCCTATCCGTGTTTTCACGATTGCGCCTCCTGCTTCACCCTGCACTCCTCGCAATCGTACTTCGCGGAGAATGGGTCGTTTGATTTACGAGTCCACTGCTTGAGACAGAGCGTGAGAGAATCGGCCCCGCCTCTACGCACGAAAGCAAGATGCGATTTGACTTCGCCGCTTATGCGGACTGGAATGCATGGTAGGGTCTGCGGCATCTTAGTTCACCGCCTTCTGCGCCAACGCTGCGCGAAACATAGATGCAACGGTCATGCGGAATTCTTCCAGCGAAATCGGCCAACGCGAGGTCGCTTTCCCGTACGTCGATACACCCAGAATCTGCACACCACACTCGCGCGAACACACCCACACGGTTGCTTTCGAGTCGCGCTTGAATCGGTTCTCAGCTTTGCGCGTTACCTGGACCTGAAAGCCGGGTATCGGGCGCGCTCCGTCTGGCAGTCCGCAGTTTTCGCAAACGCATCGTCCAGAGTGGACAGGTGCCAGCGTGATTTGGCTTGAAAGTTGACGAAGGGATGTCTGTGCCGTCTGTTGTTCGACTCGTCGAGCACGCATGGTTTGCCATGCTTTCGCGGCTGCTTCTTTTCGTTTGTTGTGGATTGCTTCCGGTGTCGCTGTGCTCATGTGTCCCATAGGGCCACTCCTGTAGTCGGCCCCGAAGGGCCAGTAGTTAAGTACAAGAATAGTTTAGTCCCATTCACTAGTATTGTCAACACAATTCTGTAAGGATTTTATGCCCGTTTTGGGCTGAAATCAGGCCCAGAGAGCCCTCCAGGCCTGTATCCTAGGTTTCCGTGGGTTTTATCGCGTTGTAGCGGGCCTTTAGACGCGCCAGCCCGCGCATAATTCGCCTCCAGTCTGTCACGCCGTTCCGCCACTCATTGCAACTTGGTTCGCCCTGTCCGTCCGCATCGTCACCCAAGCTCTCCGTGCCGCTGCGCTTCGATCCGGGTCCGGTGCATTCGCCAGTGCATTCTCGACGCGCTCTGCTTCCACCCGCTGTGCGGCTTCACGGTCTGCCGCAAGTTGCTCCCGAATTTCCTTTGGACTCCGCGGCGCCAAGAGTTCCATGTCCAGCCGCATCAACGCATCGCGCACGCCAATTCCCTTCGCCAGCGATTCAAAGAACTCTGCCGGGTATCGCTTTGGCCCACCTTCGCGCTCCCAAACCCATCTCAGATATGCAGCCGTCTTTGCAGGTTCGGGAGCTTCAAAGCGGAGAATCATGCACCGCAACGCCAATGCTGCCAGCAATCCGCTCGGTATATCGGTCTGTTTCGGACCTACGCCGTTGCAGGTTAAATACCAGATGACGGGAGGCGCTTCGCCCGACTCAAATCCGCCAAACATTACCGGCCGCAATGTCGCCGTCGCATCACCGTAGGAGAGCCATTGCAACTGCGTCTTGTCACTCGTTTGATGGATCTCGTCCACAAGCACAAGGTGGAAGCTGCCCTTCGCCGGGTAATACTGACAGTGCTCCCAAGTATTTTGCAGCGTGGCAACATCGCACGATTGCGACTTGAGATGATTCAGGCTGGCCGGCAGTTCTCTCGCAAGAGCCATGCCCGCCGCCGTCTTGCCAGTACCAGGAGCGCCGATTGCCAGTATCGCGCACGGTCGGGGCTTCTTGAGTAATCCGAGTAGCATTCGTTTCGGTGCATCAAGGCCAATGAAGTTCTTGAGGTCGGGCTGGTATTTCACGGCGAGCGATTGAGGAAATGAGAACTCATTCTGCCGTGGCTGGCCGAAGTCCATCGCGTCTTGCACGTTCGTTCCTCTTTCTATTTTCCAAAATCTTCGGCAAGTTCCCTGTCGGTGTACCAAGGATAGGGGCCAGCCGGAAAATCGTGGTACACCCTACCGAGCGCGTCCGCACCCGCGCCAGATACGAATGCCGTGATCTGCTTAAAGAAGAATCCAACATTCTCTGAATAGGCTCTGTCGCGTAAGTCCGCTGCCCATCCCAATTCCATCGTGCGCCGACCGACCTTTTGCTCGTCCTGCCACTGCGTTCCGGGCCAGAGATATTCAGGTCCGGGTCCACTCTCGCCGCCAGTGATTACCCAATGAAAACCTTCAAGATTGATCTGCTCCGCGATCGGTTCGAGAAGCGGTTCTGATGACGTGAACCTAACACGGGCTGGCACCTTGCGGAGAATATCCATTAGGTGCAAAGTTTTGAGGCATCCGGTAGAGACTCCCATCCATGCGTTCGGGTAGCCATCGCCCCAATCGGCGGGGAGATGAGAGAGGATGCGTCCCGGTCGTTTCGTCAAGATTAACCAAGCAAGGTGTGGCGTATCTCTGCATCTTGGTGGAAGAAATCGCTCAGGGAGCAAGTGAAGATTCGGAGAGACTTACCACGCGCTGCCGCCTTGCGTTCCCACTTGGCAGGATTGCGCCAGAGACCTTCAGATGTTTTGTAGAGCTGGCCCCAAGGTTCGCGGCCCATCTTCCGCAACATGCGATCAATGTAGCAGTGGCCGCACTCTGGCGCGATTTTAGAACAACCGAGCCAGAAGTTTTGCGTGTGGTGGGTCCAAGAAATTCCGCTATTTTCCGCCATTGCTTTTAGTCCTTCCGTGCCTAAAACGGTCCTTCGTCATTGACCGTGACATTCACCGTTGCGCCGTCATTCGGCCATTCGGTCGGCTTTCCTGATTCGTCCAGCGCGGTTAATGCTACCGCGCCAACAGACGGGACATCAACTACGAGCGGTTCGGGAATTGCTTCTACCGGGTCGCAGATTATCAAGAGGTCTCCGCTGCTGGTTAACGTTACGGAGTTGATGGCCTTTACTCGCAGACTTCCGCTATGCGGAGTCTCGATGGTCGTAACTCCTGCGAGGTTTTCGTCCAACTCAAACCAATCACTAGCTGGGAATTTGATCTCAATTTTCATTTCGTACTCCCTTCCGCAATCTGCGCGATGAGCGCCGACGCCACAATCCGCGTAGCCTCATCCTCGCTCACTCCGCTACGTTGATTATCCGCCGAGGCCCGCCGTTCCGCCTCTGCCTGGTCTTTCTTGAATACTCCCATGCAGAAGAATCCCGGCTCGTTCTCGAAGACTACAACCGTGCGGAAATATCCGGCTAGGTCTGGGACTGGCGGAACGTAGTAGCAATGCTTTCGCCCTTCGGCGGCGAGTTCGTTAAACCGCTGCCGTGCGATAAAGGTCCATGCCGGGTAGGTGGGGTTCGTTGCTTCGTCTCGTTGTGTTGTGTGTCCCATTGTTCGGGTCACTCCTTTTCCTTTGGATATTCCCGTGCGGCGATACTTGGCCTCTTGCGAAGCTAGCTCTAAACCGGACGCCGGAATCAACCTCAACTCCAATCCCTGTCCGGTACTCGCCGCACGGGTTGGGCCGTGCGTGCTTGCGATGGGGAAATAATACTAGTGAATCGGTTAAGTTGTCAAATCAATTCCGCACCCGATGCGCCGCGTATTCCAACGCTTCACTTACGGTCTCACCGGTTCCGTCTGGCGGATCAAAGTCTTGGGTAGTCGGCAACCAAACCGAGATGCGCCAGCCGTCCCTGCCTTTGAACGACTGTATACGGATACCGCGTGAATCGCCACGCAATAAACTATCCGTTAAGGCCGCGTCTCCTATTCGACTGAGATTCATGGTCAGATCCAATCTCTCCACCCGGTGGAAAGTTTCAGGCTATCGAACGCTCTCTTCATCCACTGGACATGCCAAAACTTTATTGAGTGCACGTTCGTAATCGTCCGCAATCGCCCGCGCTACTTTCGGATCTTCCTCATCCTCGATAGGCCCGTCGTTGTTTGGGTCGTTAGTTTCGCTTTCAAGATAGTCTGCCGTACGCTTCCAGACGTCCGCCCGCTGCTGCAACGCCTGTCGCACGGCAAACAATTCGTCGCCTGTGAATTCCAGCGTATAGGTTAGTACGTGTGTCATGGTTTGTTTGCCTCTCCGTGTGCTCTGATCTCTCGGGGCCTCTGACCGTGCCGTAGCACAGCGGATCAAAATCTTGGGCAGTCGTGCTTGTCATTTCTACAGGTGCAGATATAGCCAGCGGGATTAAGGTGCCAGTCACCATCCCCGATGTGAAGGGCTATCATCGCCTCCCTCCTTGTTTGTTCGCCAAAATGCTCTTTTGATTGTTTCAGGATTGCGTGCATTTCTAATGCATACGCATATCTAAGATTGGCTAGTTCCTGCCCCTCTCGCCCGGTATCGACTACCGACTTCAGTTCCTCTCGATATTTTTCGAGTATTGCGGCCTGTTGCTGCCTTTCCCTTTCCGGTGCTTCTCTCGCGTGAACTTCCCTAGCCAGTCTTTTTAATTCCTCCTCTGCATCTCTGACCTTTTTCCCGCATTCTCGCCTCCGTGCAGCGGTCTGCAGATCAATAGCTTTACGGAATGTCGCGCTTTCACAATAAGGCACGCTCTTAGGGCCGTATTGTCTTTCAATCTCACCACGATACAAACAATCTGTGTAGGTAGCCAGTTCTCGGTACGTGAACCCGTCCTCGTTGCCGGGAATAAGCTCATCGAGTGGATGTGTCTCCAGTCCGTAAATCTGGCGTAGCCTTCGCCCGACATTCGGGTGAATTGATGGCTTACTAAAAGCCGGGAGTGAAGAGGTAAACACACCGGCCACTGCTCCAAGCAGTGACCGGAAAAGTGATCGTCGGTTCATGGTTTCTCCTCCTTTTCGAGATTGGGCGTATGTCTTCCATCTTCCCTGCACATCCTCCCTTGTGCTTTTTCCGAACCAAAAGCCCCAAAGGCCTCATCGCATAGCGCTTGCCACTCATCGCTAGTCATTTTGGAGAGCGATTTTAGCGCCTTTCCCAGATGACGCGCCCTTCGTGCTTCTCTGGCGCTGAGTTTTTTCATTGCGTTCTCCTTTTTGAAACAACGGGTCGGCCACTGCTCTTTTGGTTTTCAGTCAGCGAATGGGCCGACCCTTAATACGCAGAAGGTCGATGGGCTTCACATCTTGATTGGCAGACATTCCGCAGTCTTCGCATGGTCTTCGAAGGGCCTTATGGCGGAATCTATGCCGCAACCAAGAAGGCGCTGGCTGGCATCTTTTTACCAGTGCCTCCCGCTGCGACGTAATACTGTTTTAGAAGTTCCTTTGTCACACGTCGCCGTGCACGTGCGCCGCAATGTCCCACTTTCGTTTCGCAGTTTGGGCACTTCACGTCATGTGCCGCGAGTTCTTCTGCCTTGTAATCCTCGTACATGGCGCGTATCAATGGCACGTTATTCTTAAGGCCAGCGTCAATCGTTTTCCAAAGCGTGCATCGTGCGCCAGGATTCCAATCGTTCGCCGCGCCCCTGGCACGCTTCGGCGCTTTGCCGTTCACTACATGCTGCCCCAGATAATGCCAAAAGGCTGCAACATTCGGGAAGCGGCTGATATCTCCAATCGCCGAGACGAATTGTGCCGCGACAATCCAGCCGTTTTTCATTCCGAAGACGCGATTGAACGTTTTGCACTCTTGGATTTTCTTTGCTTCCGCCGTCAACTCGCGGGCGCACTTGGCCTCAATGGGCGAACTGTCGGCATCAAGTTCCTCTTGCTCTAACGCGACAAAAGAGGGAAGCCGGTCTATGGAAACCCCTAGCGACCGGATGGCAGAGCCTATCTGACTAGCAGCTCCTTTTCGATATTCCAATACTGCATTCCGAACCGTAACCAATCCGCGCAATCGCGACAAGTCAGGCCGCGGGACATAAGGACGCAGGACGGAATCTTCCAGCCGCGAAAATGCCAGAGCAATTTCTTTCGGCTCCATGCCTTTGTCTATGCCCGTGTTGTGCCAGTGGGCAGTAAAGATCGTCACGCCTTGCTCTGCCAATTGCAGCAGCGTGGCGTCACTCGAATGCGCGGAAGTCGAAAGTAGTCGCACCTTCTTTCCAAGTTTCGCCAGCCAACTTCGCGCCTTGGCACCTTTCACTTCTTTTGCTTTGCCGTTGTCTGCGACATAGAACACAGGTTCCTTAGCGACTCCGTTGTACTTCCGATGTAGCGTTAGCATCTTCGTTCCTTCTTTCTCTTGTCGGGCATGATGATCGTGGTTTTCAATGGCAGCCTGGCCCGACTAAGTTCTTTGGTCGGTGCGGACAAGTGGACTTTGGATTACACTCCGCGGATGGTCCGCACCAACCTTGTCGCCGCAGCACACTAATGGTTTACACTTATTCACCGGCGACGAAACTGTTATCTTGAGGGCGGTCACGGTAAAGGTGGTTTCTCACCTTTGGTGTGGACCGCCCTCCCTTGGTTCAGCAGATTTCCCGTGGTTTTCACATCATGCGTGGCCGAACCTTTCAAGCTATCTTCCATTCCTTCCGGACTTCGCGAGCCAACCGCAAAAGCACAGAACGGATAAATTTCCAGTCAATTCCAGCGACACCCTTCCATCGCAGAATCATTCCTTTCGCAACGCGGATCATGCGCTCCGCCTCCATCTCCCGCTCCTCTGCGGTCGTATCCGTAATCCTCACTCTGCCGCGATTTGGGGTTTGCATCGTTCTCGGGTAACTGCTCCATCGCCCGCCGATCTTTACTGAGTCACGCGCATAAACTCCACTTACGATCATGCGGGCTTGCTCCAACAGATTCTTGATGAAGCCGTCTTGCTTGTCGTAGTCGAGTGCTCCGCGTCCGTTCTCGGTCAAATCCCAGACGATGAATGAGAGGCGGTCATCGGGTCTGCCATCGTCGCATGGAACAGCATATTCAACGCCCAAGCCATTCGTTTTCCCTAATTCGCGCTGGACGATCTTCATCGCCCTATCGTGCGACGGCTCTTTTCCTGACTCTCTCCAAGCGGCCCACTTTTCATAGGCCGCTGCTGCGTATTCCGTCTTACTCATTCGTTTTTCCTTCAGAACTCTGTGCGGTCGGCAGGCTTTGCGTGGATTTCACGAGCGCATTGGCCGACCGCACTCTTGTTGCGCTTGCACTCACAAGAGGAATACTAGTGAATCACGATAGAGATGTCAAGCGGAATTACGAAGATTACTTAGAGGCTACGGCTTGCGTTTCGTCTTGCGCTGCTTTGCTCTGGCGGGAACAATGCGGACGCTCTGTCCTTCGCTCAAATGGAACGCAGCAACCACATTGCCGCCGTCTGGTTCCATGAACTCGGCGTGGTTGCACAAGACTTTGACATACCCGCCATCAACTTGAATACGGTCGCCCTCGTAGGTTTCGATGGGTTTCTTGTTGCCGGAATCGAAGCGACCGAATTTCATTGTGCGGGCTTTGCGAAGGGCGACATCCCTGTGGAGATGCCGCCCCCGGTGCGGTTCATTTGCAGTCGTTAACGGATTGACTAAGGTTGTATCACTGGCAGGCACAGAGCACAAGAACATTCTCAAAAGTCATCGCGCGCCCGCGCCTGGGCTCGTACTTCCTTCATGCTCGGCGCATCCACTGCTACAAACTGTAAGCGGTCTCCGAGCAATTCGTGGATGCACTCCAATCGCTCCACTGAGATTTCCCACTTGTTGTGATCGTCCTTGCGCCATCCGTAGAGTTCGACGTGCGTATCGCGCCTTGCAAGCAATACTTGCAGCACTAATGCCGTATCGCCTTCTGTCGAGAGTGAGATGATTGTCTTTTTGTGGGCGCTCCGCTGCTGCCAGCTTGTGGTTTGGACGAATCCCATTTCTTTTGTCGCAGGATCAACCCACATAATATCGAAGACGCCCCATGCGTCGTGACGCTTCGGGAAGGACTGGCCTGTCGGGATCAACCTTTCGACGATCTCCGGTATTCGGCCTTGTGCCCTAATGTATTCCAGGCTCATTCGCGTGTACGGAAATCGACCGTGTTTGCGTTTCTTTACGGACTCTCCGACATCATCGTTCATAGCATTCCCAGCGAAGCAAGGCACGGAGGGTCGTGGGGAGCCGTCAGACAACAAGGCTTTATCTCTGCGCCGATAGTGACTGTACCTGTGCATGGTTTGGCCACGCAGACTACGATTTCTTCGAGCGCATTCGCCGCGATTATCGCGTAGTACTCTTTACGGCCTCGGAGTTGCGCGCACAATTCGGAAATGTGACTTCTCACAAATGCCGCATCCTCCTTAGTTTTTAGCACTAGTTTCATTCAGCGCAAGGCCTCTTCACTTCTTTTTCCGCGCCGCGAGATAGTCCACCGCATCCTGGACTGTGACAATCTTCTCTGCATCCTCGTCCGATATCTCCAGATCAAAGGCTTCCTCGAATGCCATGACCAGTTCTACCGTGTCCAAGGAGTCTGCGCCCAAGTCATCGACGAACTTGGCGTTCGGTGTGACCTCTTCCTCTGGCACTCCGAGTTGTTCGATGATGATTTGGGAAACGTTGGCGAAGGTGACATGCTGATACATAAATTTAGGGAACTATATACATAACTCCCTAAGTTCAAATATGTCATGGCGTTCTAAACCATCGCTGCTTTTTGCTGGGGCGCTGATCTCGCCGCCCGTTGCGGGACTTCCAGCCGTAGCCGTAAGGCTCGTCAGTCAGCCCCAAGGGGCACCACATATCGGCATCGTAGATCGTGCCCTCGTGCCCGATACTCGGATCAGAGTACGACAGGAGGCCGCGAATCTGAGGTATCCACACGCGCACGTAACGGCGCATCATAGCAAGCCCCTGACTCTCAACACAGTGCGCTGTCTCGTCTATGAAGAAAACGCGGTGAAGCTGGAGGATTTTGTCAGGATCATATTGCTTCGCGGACGGCCTTCCGATGAGCATTCCGCCGATGACTTCTTTGCCCTCTGTGAACTCGTAGAGATGCACGAAACCGGGGGGACACGATTGCAGGTAGTGATTGGCCGCAATCCAATCTTTCAGGTTTCGGGTCTCGCTCGGCTGTGCCCTACGCAGTTGCACGGCGCTTCGCCTTCTTTCGCTTTCTGGGTTGGGGCTGTCTTGACTTTGGACGGTGCGCGAGAATTACGTCGGCGATTGCCCCAAGCGTTGCTTCCGCAAAGTCTCGTTCGGCTGGCGTCCCATGAAGGCGTTTGTTTTCGGCATGATCTGCCAGCTTCGCTTCCCAATCTCGAAATTCGGCATCGGAGGTTTTCATCTAACCGACCCTCGGATTTGAGATCATCTGCCCACCGCAGGGACAACGCATCACCTTGCGCGTGGGTGCCCTCAGTTCCTCCGCGCCACACTTTAAGCAGACTACCTGGCGGCAGAGGCAGTAGGTGGAATCACAGCGGGGGCATCGTTGCTCTAGCGTGCTGGTCATGCCGTCAACCCCGCATAGGTCAGGCGCTTCCCGCTGACCGCTTCGATCATCGAATCCAGCCGCTCAAGACTGTGCCGCTTGACGTTGCCTTCGTTCAGCCGGAAGGTGAACTCGTCCAAATAGCGGCGAAGATGCTTGCCGCTCATGCTGTGATACACGCCGTAGTAGCCGCGTTTCAGGACTGCCCAGACGCTCTCAATTCCGTTTGTATGGGCAGGGCCAGCCGCGTACTCGCCAGCCGAATGATTGACCGCATCGTGACGGTAGAACAGCCCGTCAAGGCCCGTGAACATCAGGTGCTCATCGGTGTAGAGTTGGGAGCCGAGTTCGATGTTGTCATGGATGCGCTGCGTAGCCTCTTGCAGGCTGCGCTCTGGCATGGTTGCGGCGAAGGTGCGACCTGTGCCGCGCTCACGCATCCCGAGAACGGCAGTCTTGCCCACGCTTCCACGGCCAGCCTTGAGTTTCTTGTGCTCGTGCTTGTTGCGTTCCTTGCCGCCGATGAAGCACTCGTCCAGTTCCACGATGCCCTTAAGCTTCGTCAGTTTCGGCCCACCGCAAGCCTCTCTCAGCCGATGCAGCATGAACCATGCCGACTTTTGCGTGACGCCAATCTCTTTTGCCAGTTGCAGGCTAGAGATACCCTTCCGAGCGGTTACGAGCAGGTACATGGCGTAAAGCCATTTGTGCAGAGGAATGTGGCTGCGCTCGAAGATCGTGCCTGTACGGATCGTGAAATCAAGCTGGCAAGGGTTGCAGCGATAGAACCCACCCTTGCGAGTGGTGATGTTTTCTTTGGCCTTGCAGGACGGGCAGGTAACGCCCTCAGACCAGATGCGGGATTCCAGAAAAAGCCGGGCAGATTCCGCGTCTGGGAACATCTCGAAAAGCTGGAAGGTAGATATTGTGCTTTTGCTCATGGCTTAAATGTACTTGACTCCCGCACGATTGTCAAGGGAATTAACTATATAGTTCCCTAAATTTACTTTCCTTTCAGGTTTCTTGCAACTTCCGTCAAGGTGTCCGGGCTGACAATCCAAAGTCCTAATGCGCCGCGCGCTGGCACTGGCTCGGTAAGTACCCTGACATTTTCCATTTTGAACGCGAAGCGGCCTGGAGTGTAATCGCCCCACTCTCTTTCGGTTTCGCTTATTTCGTTTACAACAGTATCCGTCTGCCTGCATTCCGTCAGTTCACAGAGACAAAGGATTTTACCGAGTGGCGGGTCCAGGAAGATCATCCGCCGTTCGCTGCACTCGTCACGTGCAAACTCTTTGGCCCATTTCGGAAAGCCCTTGGATGCATGGATTAGAATCTCGCCGCGATAGCTCGTGGGCCAACTTCGCGTCTCCCATTGCTTGATGCCAAGAGCAATCGCCGACGCCCAAGGCTGAGTTAGAGAAAGGGCCTTCATCCCGTCTTCGCCTTTGAACTTTTCTTGCTCACTGGTTTCGGAGGCTTGCCGTCCTCCGGCAGTGGAATGATCCCGTCCTTCAGCGACCAGACTATGAAGTACCGACAAGGCTGAATCCCTAGCGTTACCCACTGCTTGTCTACCGATTTCGTGCGCCTCACTTGTCCGCCGCTGCCGCTTCCTTCCCGCTCCGACCTTTCTTTCCCTCTGGCATTGAGAGGACGCTCTGCACAGCGCCGCCAGCCTTTTCCGCAACTACATCCGTAATCTCTATCTGCGTTCGCTCAAACGTACACCAAAAGACTTTCCCATGATAGTCCGGCACGAAATCCCAGATGTTTTTATCGAATGGGAAATTCGCATGGAAAGCCAACTCCACTGCCGACGTGTCCGCAGTCTCAGAGACCTTCGGCCTGGTTACGATAAGGTCTTTCAGATCCACTGCGGCGATTGCAGAGAACATCGGCCGCTTTGACGCCTCCGTCGCCCAGAACTGAATCGTCTGCGGAAACGGAAGCGTTTCGACCTTTGATTCAATCGCCCCGTTCTTGAGTTCTCCAACGTACCGCATCGCCGCGCCAATCTCTTGCGGCATTCCTATTTCTGACTGACCGGTTAAGGGCATGGCGAAGTCGAGGCGGATGCGCTTCTCGTCTTCCGAGTTGCGCTTGATCTTAGCATCGACCAAGGTTAGCTTGCGTTTTTGGTTTGAGAAAAACTCCAAGGCGTTACTCCTTTCAGCCATCTATACCTAAACTCCCTAGATCGTTTCTTTGAGGTACTGCCCGAGTGCGACGCCTTCCTGAAGAGTTACGATGACCTCTGGCGACGACAACGCCTTTTGAACTTCTCCGATTATGCGTTGTGGATCGTTAGGGAGATCGTCTTCCTCAAGAAAGAAGCAATAGAACTTGCGGTTGTGATTTACCTGAAGTGCCAACTTGTCAGTCCAGCCATCCTCGTCGCTGCCATGCTTCGCATAGGTGATGGCATGATGACAGTTCGGCGGAGGCGGAACTGACGCCTCCAACCCTTTCAGTAGATCAATCAAGAATTGTCTCATTTGTTTCCTCTCCTAATCCCTCCACCCGGTGGAGACTTTGAATTTCTATTTCATGCTGAAACTTTGCGACCCACAAACGCCAAGGCTATGGACTGCGAGCGGGTTCTATCTTCTAACCATTCCAGAAGCCTCTTCGCGGCGTCGCGTTCAATCTTGTGCCACTCTTGGGCTTTGGTGAACGTCACGCCATAGTTGCGCCCCAAGAATCCAACCGCCTCATTGTGGGCTTCCATCGAAGTACGTAGGCGATGTTCCAAGCTTTCCCATTGTTGCCGCATCATAGTTCTATCCTCACTGTTGCTTGACAGTGGGGCCAGTTCCACCGCTTCCCTAGAACTGGCCCCTTTTGCGCTGGGGAAATATCTATGTTTCAATAATGCGAACCTTCATCCCCTCGACCGCCTGATATCCATTCTCTTCCTTGGTCAGGAAACCGAGCCCTGTCAATTTCGTAAAAGCCTCGGACAATCGCGGATGAATAGTCGGCTGTCCGATCCGAGTAAACTCTTTGATTGTATCCGCCGGAGAGGTCGGCTTGTCGAAGAAGCCACGCGCAATTAGCGCAGCCACGCGCCCTGGTAAGGACTTCATGTCCATCGCCAAAACGTTGCGTTCTTGCCTGACCTCAATCTCTGGAACCTGCATCGCCAGAGCTAGCAGTGGTTTATCAACTCTCAATCGTTCGCAGATGTAGTCGTAAACATCGTCTAGCGGCATACCGGGATGATGCTCCAGTCGAATCGCTTTGGTCGCATCGGCACTATCCGCTTTCGGTGGAAGTGCTATGCGGTCGTCCGGTTGCTCTAAGTATTCCGGCTTTGCATTACCTGAACGGCGCTCTAGATTGGCAAGCCTAGTTCTCAGTTCCTGAATCTCAGAATCGGCTGAACGCAGCTTAACCACCGTCAGTTCATACTCTGCCTTATAATCCACGTTCGTATCCTCCTGCGCCATCAACTCGGAAATGTTTTGCGTTTTCGTGATCCCGCCGAACACTTTATCTGGACCACCGTACCATGCGTAGCCAACCGGCTCCGGTGCTGGCCCAAGGGTAATTCGGAAGTTTGCTGCGGTATGAGGCAACTCGCCCCGTGCAATCTTAATGGCCGTTTCCGAATCCATCCACGCCGGTTGCACGTACACCTTCTTGGTCACCGTTCCGTAGCAGACATAAAATTGCCCTACACTCAACTGCTGAATCTCTTCTGGCTTCGGCTTCTGCTTTGGCGGTAACGCTACTTGCGCGAGGGTGTGCTTGACCTCGTTGATCTCGCCCTGCACTCCCAAAATCCAGACGCCAACTTGTTTTAATACGCCTTTATCGACTGACGCCAAGTCTTGAGAATCAATCCAGAGAAAGTTTCCAGAACCCGCAGCCTTCTTGATGAATGCGGTCGCTGCCATCTTTACCGGAGTGTTGCGCTCTTCGGGAATGAATTCCCATGCTTCCGGTAAGCATACCGTCACATCGTCAAGATGATATGCCGCTTCGATACTGGAAGCGATTGCCAGCGGTTGCATGTCTTGATAGGGGCGCAGGTCCATCAAGTTCAGCCCCGGCGAAAGATGCAACCGTTCACTGACCAAGCGAATACGACTGAGTTCCGGCAAGAGCAACTTGAAATATTCGGACAGCAGTAAATACATTCCGCCTGCATAACTGTCCGGTCCGACTTTCGCCATGCGCCGCTGAATGTTGCGGTTTACTTCTGCAAGAGATGTCGCGCCTTCAGTGACTTTCACAATCCACTGACGCTGATACTTCATCTTCTCGTGCATCTGCGCTTCTAGAATGGATTCCACGAAGCGCCAATCCGTTCGCTCCTGAAAATATGGCGGGATGACAGTGCCGGACGGAAAAGCTTTCTCAGAACGTTTCGTGATGAATGCCAGAGCCTTACGTTTGGATCGAGAGATTAACGCAGAGAGCGCCGTGGTCTTCCCTGACTCTTGCGTGCGTCCAGTGATAACGGTATGACGGATTGGAACTGAGACCGGTTCGCCGGTCGGTATCTCGTAACCGAGGAGTACGGTCGCGGACTCACTTGCTGTTTTCATTCGTGCCGTTCGTTGGATACGTAATACTAGTGAATGGCGAGAGGGATTGCAAGGAGAAAATGTCGAGGCGGAACCAGAGATTCCGCCTCGCATTGTTCTACTTCCAGGGACCCCCTGAGTGGGCGATGCGAAGATCTGTGTCCGGTAAATCAAGCACAGAGAGAACGCACCAAAAATATCCCTTTAATCCCCATTTTGGCCCCCAGGAATTTTGATAGAGAATAGCTGGAGGACAGTTCTTTGGTCGAATCGTCGGAGTCGGGCCTATGTCGTAACCTGAAGCCTTAACCTCGTGTCCTCCAATGATTTCTTCTTCGGGCTTTGGATTGTAGATACCGGTCTCCGCAACCTCATCCGATTCTAACGATGCAGCTACATCGAACCCCATCATCACGGGCCAAGGAACGGGGTCGCCGAGCACACTAATTGCGACTCGCGATCCTGTGAGTCCATGCCAAGCACCAAGCGTGTACTTTGCCGCATTTGCATCTTGCTCTGGCGTCGGCTTAAGAATCTTGCCGGGTATGGATGGGTAAAGAGACTCTTCGCAGCATCCGTTGACTACCAGCGTTCCGCACAGCGTCGTGCCGTCGCTTCCATCGTCTTGCGGAAAGTCTCCTTGTGCGATTAATTCTTTCGCATAGGTGTACTGTGCGCTGAAAATCAGCGGGCCTAGCGACGGAAAGTATTTACGAGTGATCCATTCGCGAGTTTCTGCTCCGGCGTTTCCTGTGCAAAATCCTTCGTCCCCTTGCTGTTTAATTGGCCCGTCCCACGTACGCAGATCGGCTACATTTGGCAAGCTTGGACTAACGCGACTCAACATTCTGTGTGCTGGCAGCGGGTCCGGTTTGTTACGGTCAAAACGACGACCGCTTGGACTGATTACGATTGCCATAAAGTTTCTCCTGTTCTCGGGTTGAAAAACAAAAGCCCGACCTTTTCAGGCCGGGCTACTTTCTCTCGGGTTTCAGAGTGCGCCCGCGATTAGGTTGTGGCGACTGCAACTGCGCCGGTTGCGCTGGCCGCGTTCGGATCGGTAATGACATCAATCAGAGGGAAGGTCAAGCTGAATGGCGCAACGTTCGGGAACGTCACCGTTACCGAAACGCCCACTCCAACATCAGGCAGTGCGCCAGCCGGAGCCGGACTCACGTTCTGCGGCGTTCCAATCAGGCTTGCGCCCGTTGCGTCTGCCGTGTTCGGCGTCACTGCCCAAAAGGGTCCGCCTGCGACCGTACTAGGATCGGTAACGACCGGAGCGGTTAGCGTTGCCCCTGCCGGCCAGGCCGTCGGATTGCCGTCTGAATCAAGTGCGGTTGCGGTGTAAAGCGCTGTGCCGTCGTCCTGAATTTCTACGTCGGCGCCCGCCTTGCGACTTGCTGGCTTACCTGAAAGCTTACGTCCTTTGAATTTCAACATATCCTCATCCGTTTCTGCAGAGTCTACCCTCTGCGGGTTGCGAGCGATTACCGAGCCGACTGCACTTACAGCGGGCTTGGGGGTTAACAATTGAACCAACTGCGTGATCTGCTCACCTTGAGCGTCAATCTTATGACTTACGTTGTCTAACACTTCAGTCATCTGTTGCACTTCGGCCCCTACGGACCGGAGACTGCGATCAACGATCAAGGACTGTTGCGCCAGCAGGTCGGCCAGGTCTGGAATGCTTTTGACTGCGGTTTCAATGCGCTCGATTCCGAGTTTGATCTGGATAATTTCTGCCGGGATATTCATACGTTCCTTCAGTCTAGTTCAAGCGGGCCGTGCGAGGCTGGTCTGTATTGCTCATCCGTTTATCGCACAGAACCGTCTGGCGTGCAAGTTAAAAGCCGACGAATTTCTTACTTTCCCGCCTTCAGTTCCGCTTCTGATTTCTTGGCCTTCTTTGCGGCTTTGGCCTTTTTCTCTTTCTTCGGCTTCGCCTCCTTTCTGGGTTTCGTTTTCGCTTCCGCTCGTTCCCGCATCGCCTTGAGTTCCGCCTTGTCCTCCGATGTGATGGCCTTCTCGATCTTCTTTACGTCAACCTTGTACTCTGCGGCCATGCGGTAGAGCGGGTTATCTTTTTCATCGTTCGACATCCCTTCCGATGCGACCATAGCTAGGATGAACGCCGATGGGTTCTTCTCGAAATATTTCGTTACTGCGCCTTCCCAATCCGCGCCTCGGAACTCATCTTTCTTCTCTGACTTTTCAAGACCGAGCGCCTTACCCATGTCGCGGAATCGATCATTGAACAGATGTGCAGTAACGTAGACCGTCAGCGCAGCGAACGATTCTTTCTTGCCGCCGAACTTCGCTTGCGCCAGGAGTTTGTCCGCGAGTTGCTTGAACGCCTCTTCCCGTACTCGCTGCCCAAGATTCTCCGCCAGCGCTTCGGCCTTGTGTTCGACTTTCGCCAAACCCTTCAGCGGTTTCTTCGCTCCAGGCTTCGACGCTGAGCCGTGATGGACCTTACACTTCTCATCAACACAGACCGTCAACTGTTTTCCGATCGGAACTTTCGTATCCACGTTCAAATCAACAAAAGCCACAACCGCTGGCGTTGCCGACTCGCACTCCTTGCCCTTCTCGACTAGCGCGATGGCTGGACTGTGCTCTTGGTAGTATCCGTCCACTTTCTTCTTGCTCATGCCGCGGTTCGCGTGCTCACTCCCGATTCCAAGGCGGAATACTTTCTTGCTGCCGGTCTCGGTCGCAACAATTTCAACCGTCCGCTCAATCGCCGTAGCCTCTTTTCCGAAAAAGCATTCCGGCAGCGTACAGCGTGCGGCTTTGATGTCTCCGAACAACGCCCCTTGGTTCGCAGTGTTGTGCGGACAAGACGTACAGGCGCCCATCTCTTCGTTGAGAGTCGGGTCCGTAATGTCGAAGTTAGCGTTCGCGAGCTGAACGAGCAAACTACCTTGGATGAACTTCCGCAGCGATTCGACTGTGATCGTGGTCTTTACTTCCTGCCAGGAGTCGCCCGTACTGATTTGTGCGTCACCTTGGCAAAACTTCAACGTGCGTTTTTGATCCTCGGGGCTCAGCCGCGAAATCTCCAGCGCGTGACCGAGTTGGATCTTGCCAGATTGCAACGCCTTTCGTGCGTCAGGGATCATCTGCAAGAGTTTCAGCCGCTTTGCGACATAGGCTTCCTCTTTGCCGAGCTTCGCCGCAACGTCGGCCGGCGTTCCTTCGCCCATGAGCCGCCGAAATGCTTCGGCCTCTTCCAACCCCCCCC